>Ga0207675_100002093_pt1 | contig 19819 bp, 14 predicted proteins | sample KBSSwiS42_FD_184305 | JGI IMG/M metagenome (GOLD analysis project Ga0207675, IMG submission 184305) | Switchgrass rhizosphere microbial communities from Kellogg Biological Station, Michigan, USA - KBS Switchgrass S4-2 (SPAdes) (version 2) | ecosystem: Host-associated > Plants > Roots >...
CGCCGGTGCCGGCTCCGTCGGTGCCGGCGGAGAGGATTGCGATGTGTTCGAAATGTTTCAGGTGTGTTAGTGCGGATAAGACGATTTCTTGATTGCGGCCGCCTTTGCCGTGTTTGTTTGGGAGAGCGACGGTTGTCTCCCCGCCGGAGATGAGGGCGGTGGGAGTTTTGGTTTTATCGCGGGTTTGTTGGGCCTGGTCGGCGAGGGAGATGCCGAGGGTTCTGCTTTCGCCTTGCAGGTCTGGGGTCACGATGGTCGTGTATTTGAGTTTTCGTGCTTCCTTGGCTGCGGCATCGAGGGCGAGCTGGTTCGTGCCCAGAAGAATGTTGGTGACGCGGGGACTTGGTTTCTTGAGCGTTTCCGGGATGCGCTTTGCCGCGCCGTTTTCCAAGTGTTTTCTTATGCTGTCCGGAACGTGGCGCAGTAATTTGTATTTCTTGAGGATGTTGATGGCGTCGGCGTAGGTGCTCGGGTCCGGGGCCGTTGGCCCGGATGCGATTACGTCAAGGCGATCGCCGATCACGTCGGAAATGATGAGCGTGATGATCTGCGCCTTGGTCGCTTGAACGAGTCCCCCGCCTTTGACGCGCGAGAGGTGTTTTCTCACTGCGTTCATTTCGTCGATGGTGGCTCCCGAGGCGAGAAGCAGATCCGTCATCCGCTGTTTTTCGGTGAGACTCACGTCGAGTACCGGCGCCGGCCAAAGCGCCGAGCCACCGCCGGAAATGAGGCAGATGAGAAGATCGTTGGCGCTCAGAGATTGAGCCAGCTCGAGCATTTTTTCTCCGCCCTCCTGACCCTGTGGCGTGGGGCGGTTTTCGTGGCTGTCGCGGGCGGGGTGAAGGGTGATGGGTTCCGCTTTGCCTGCCTGGTCATCGGGAACGTTGACCCAGCCTTGGAGATGGTGTCGTTTCGCGAACGAGGCACCCAGAGCTTGGAGAAGACCTTTTGCCATCATGGCTCCGGCCTTCCCTGCTCCGACAACCGCTACCCGTTCGACGTCCTTTACCTTGGTGGGTCCAATCTCAAGAGTATCGCCTTTAACCCGCAGGCTCTTTCGAACCAGCATGTCGGCAACGACCGCCTTGAGGCCGCTTTGCCAAATTGCCTGTGCGTTCTGGACAAGGCGGCTAGTTTTTCGAGATTTCAGGGCAGTCTCCTCCGGTTGACCCTGCTTCGGGGGCCTCCGTAAAATGCTGGTCTCAATTCGAGGAAAGAATGCCCAAGCCCAAGGTTTTCGTCACCCGGATCATTCCCGACGCCGGGCTGGAAAAAGTTAAGTTCCACACAGACGCGGAGATCTGGCCGGATCTTATCCCCCCGCCCTATTCGGTGATAGTCGAGAAGGCTGCCTCAGTCGAGGGATTGCTGACCACGCTGAATGATCGAATCGATGGGGACCTATTGCGAAAGGCGTCTCGGGTGCGGGTGGTCAGCAATTTTGCCGTCGGCTTCAACAATATTGACGTCGCGGCTGCGACCGAGCTTGGGATTGCCGTCGGCAACACGCCCGAGGTGCTTACCGACTCTACGGCCGACTTCGCATTTTGTTTGATGATCGCCGCTGCACGACGGTTGGTTGAAAGTGAACGCGCGATTCACTTAGGGAAATGGCAGACCTGGGAGCCGATGGGATATATCGGCGTCGACCTGATCGAGAAGACGATCGGGATCGTGGGAATGGGGCGGATCGGATTTGCGCTGGCCAAACGTTGTCATTTCGGATGGGGCATGGGGGTTATTTATACGGACGTCCACCCGAATGCGGCCGCCGAGAAGGAACTCAAGGCTGAGCGGGTTGACTTGGACATGCTGTTAGCCGAAAGCGATTTCGTGAGCGTGCATACGAATTTGACCGAAGAGACAAAGGGTCTCTTCAACGCTTCAGCATTTGCGAAGATGAGGCGCTCGGCTGTGTTTGTGAATACTGCCCGAGGGCCTTTGGTAGTAGAGAAGGATCTAGTTGAGGCTCTACGCACCGGGGCAATTTTTGCTGCAGGCCTCGACGTGACCGATCCCGAGCCCATGTCCCCCGATCATCCGTTGTTGACGTTGCCGAATGCGGTGATTGCCCCCCATATAGCCAGTGCGACCACGCGTTCACGGAATGCGATGGCCGAGATCGCTGCGGACAATCTGCTTGCCGGACTCGATGGCCGGCCCTTGCGCTCTTTTGTAAACCCTGATGTAGAGTCCCGCCGGAAGGTCTAACAGAACGTCCGGACAGCCGGTCGAGAAGGGAATCACATGTCAGTGCTCAAGGAATTCAAGGAATTCGCGGTCAAGGGCAACGTCATCGATATGGCGGTGGGTATCGTCATCGGTGCGGCGTTTGGGACCATCGTGAAGTCTTTGGTCGACGACGTGATCATGCCGCCGATTGGGCTGTTACTCGGAAACGTCGATTTTCAAAACATGTTCCTGGTGTTGAAGGACGGGACGCCCCCGCATCCCTACGCGAACCTGGATGCCGCAAAGGCAGCTGGGGCGGTGGTACTGCGCTACGGAGTGTTCTTCAACACGATCATGAACTTCGTGATCGTGGCGTTCGCGATCTTCATGCTGATCAAGCAAATCAACCGGTTGAAGCGCGAGGCGCCGGCCCCGGCTCCGGTGGCTACCACTCAGAAATGCCCTCAATGCATGTTCGATATCCCGATCGGGGCGAAGAAGTGCGGGCACTGCACGACAACCCTGTAGATCTCACGTGACTTGAATGGAGCAAGGGGGCCTTCATAGGCCCCCTTGCTCTTCCCGCTACTATTGACTTGGACAAGGAGGATCCTTCGGACCTCCGCACTTCAATTGGACATCGGGAAAATTAACATCCATCCCAGACACGTATACTGTAACTTGCCTGCAGCATCCAGCGGAACAATGGTAGTTCTGTACGGGTGCCCCAAAGCTAGCTGTTATGAACTGATCTGGTCCGTTGAACTCCAGTGACCAGAATCCATTTTCATCGGTCGTGTAACTCCCTAGATTTTGTCCACCTTCAGAGGTCAAACGCACCGACGCCCCCACAAGTGGTTGCGAGTTGCCATCGGGAGGACAAGTAACTGCTTGTCCGTGGATTGTGGTCGCCGCCGCAGGATTAATGGCTAGACAAACCACACTCAAGATTGCCAGGCCACTTGAAACTAGTATTCTCATGAAATACCTCCGTGTATTTCCAAAGTGACACCTATTCAATAGGATCGGGGCTTTTGTACACCCCGTTCTCTTTTCTCCGTCCGCACGGATGTGTTAGACGGCAAACACCAGGGGAATCCGCACTTGAACCCAAATGTTTCAAACTATTTCAAATGATGGCGGCGCGTGCTCAGCATTTGTGATCACATACGCCTGACTGGTGCTTATGCAGGAAGTAGACACTCTGTTCCGTGATTTCCAGTTAGGGTAAACCTGATCATCCAACACAAAAACAGCTCTGGAGACTTTGGACGCCCAAAGTCCCCAGAGCTTTATTATTGCGAAACCTAACCTCCTATTTTCATGAACTTGATGGACTCAGCAGAGTGGTCGCGCTTAATCCTCACAAAGTACACTCCGTTAGGTGTTCTTTGGCCAGAATCACTTAAGCCCGTCCATTGGACAGTCTGGTTCCCAGCCGCAACGCTCTCGTCCATGACCGTTTTTACCAACCGACCTGAGATATCGTAAATGCTAACCCGGACGGAACCAGACTGCGGCATGTCGAAGTTGATTTGCGCGAAGCCACGCATGGGATTGGGAGCTACCGTCAGCCTACGCATTGGCTCTGCACTAAGTACCATTCCGTCACAAGGAGCGAAGTACTTCGTAACGGTCTTCGGAATGTAAGCGTTCAACTGAACGGTTCCAACGTGACTCGACACGTGAACTTGCCACACACCTAATTCACAAGTGCACAACACATAGTGATCGTGGTTCCTGGAATTCGATGTTCCGGACCAGGAATACTGCGCCCCCGACGGGGATGTGAGTTCCACCACCTCAGAGCCGTTGGCGGGAGAGCTCGTATCCCACGTTACGTGCATACGGTAACCTACTGGACAAGCCGAATTAACCCCAGTTGCGCTCACATTTGTAATCCCATTATCCGACACATATACGTGTACTGGCGCCCCAGTAACTACGGGGGCCGGGTTATCCACAACGCAGTTTGGAGGGGGGGGATAGGGATTTGGGGACAACATTAACGACACAGTGTATGCCCCGGGCTGCGAGAACGTGTGATCAAAGTGATCTCTATTCAGTTGCTGTGTAGTAAGCGAATAAGTCCCGCCGTCACCCCAGTCAAGGAATGCGTCAATGCCAGCTCCACTACATCCACCATCGCGATTCTCTATTCCCCCAAACGGGTAGAATCGAAGAGACTGACCGGGAGTTATATAAATTGGATGATCGGCCACATCGTCGGTCTGATACGTTTCATCAGGCAGAAATGCCTGCAAACTCGCCTCAGGATGAGCATGTCGCTTCCAGGCAAAATTCATTAACAAGGCATCACCCAGCGTCGGCGGAACAGGTTCATATTTGTATGCGAAGAAGCCAAGGGCGTCTGGTTCATACCAAGTGGGCTGTTTTACCCACTCCAATGGATCTTCTCCGGTCAATACGCTGGCCAACACATTCACATTCACTGTCGGGTTTTCTCTGCCTGGCCATGACGGGCTCAAGTTTCTCGCGGCGATAGAGGCAAGGTTATGCCACAGATATAAATCCAAATCTCCAGTTAGTTGGTCAAGAGCTCCCGATGTCTTTCCCTGCCGCCCCAACCAGTTATTTAATTGATCCTTGACATCTTTGCCATTGTGTTCAGGGTTAAACATATCTCCATAAGCCATGAGCTGAGTTTGAGGAGCTGGCTCTGGTAATGTGTTTAAAATACCCCGTATGGTGTTCACGAAGTTCACGACATAGCTGCTGTTCGTGTCTTCCCCCCAACGGCCATCGTTTGCAATAACTCCCGGAGGATTGTTGACCGATTTGACACACCGACCACACCTGTTTATTCCACGGAGTTCGTCAAGGTCAATCCCGATATATTTTGGGGAGAGCCCATAATAAAACACGTCCCTAAGTACCTTGGTGTACCCCTGTTCACCGAACAACTCCGGGTTGCTAAAGCAAAAGGTCGTTGCATTGATATTCATCCCGGGATTACTCGAAGGGACTCCAAGTGTATAATAGACGCGCACCGGAGCGGTCGTAGTATTTCTCTTCCAACGAATCGCGAAATGGGGGCCGATGGATGGCATCCTCCAGTCCCAGGCCGCAGTATTTGTTTGACGGATTTCATAATCCGATCCTCCCACGTAATGGGTTCCATCCTGGGCATAAATCTCAACTTTGAGCGGATGCTCGGCTTGGGAATCCTGCATTAGATTTACAAAACCCGCGTTCCTTCGGTCTATTGATATACTCTCAATTTCTATATTGACTCCAGTTACGTCCTTCGTTGAAATGGACAGCCACACTTTCCCATTGGTTAGAGCGGGCGCAGAAAATGGGCACTCGTAGATGTATGAAGTCGGATCTGAACCAGTATTGGATAGATAGAAAACCTTATTCCAGACATTCGGATCAGTTCTGTCTGCAAGGTGGATGTACGGTCTTGTATTTGTTGGGATATCAAAAGTAATATGATGGAATCTCAGAAGGAGGACGTAGTAGTCGCCCGCATGAATCGAAATTTCAGTTTTTAGGGAACCAGATGGTGAGCTCACCTTCAGCCTGCCGTCAGTGAATGTCCAATTGTTACTTCCATCCACTACCCATTGATCCGGTAGGCCGTTTGTTCCAATTGGTCCATGCCAATCGAGGTTTTCTGTATAATTCGGGAACGGTCCCACAGTATTCTCCAGATCCTGGTTGTAAACGGCATTGAATAGCTCTCCATCAATGAATTTGCCCTCCCGCCACATTGGATGTGAGTCTTGATCAGGCACCTGATTGCAAGATAGATCCAATACAGGTTCCATCCCAAGCTGTCGGCAACGATCGAACACTAGCTTAACGTAGTATGCCTTAATCGCTCCTTCCACTTGCTGCTGGAGCTCAGACGCAATTGACGTGACAAAATGGACCTCATTGACTTTTATTTTCGCGATCTGGTCCAAAATATTGAATTGATCATTTAGCCAGGCGACTGCATTGCTGTAAAAGTTCGGGAGCTTATATTGGTATGCACGGTGTGGACTATCAGGGTAATCTCTTATTATCACTGCCGGAACAGTCATATTTGGGTTATCGGGCGCCTTGACGGCATCTGCAAGGGTTGCGAGGCCACGCATAATGCCCGCTGTCGTGTTTGCGATAATAATAATCCTCCAAGTACCACACCCGCCCGGAACAGGCTCTGAGTGCAGCAGATAGCCCTCATCACCTAAATCCAACGTTGACATGTGATGAGAACTAGCTATTTGAGCCACCGTTGTCTGAAGACCAGGGTTACCGAGAATTATTTCGTTGGTCCCGTGAGTACCCAACGTTGCAAGATCATAGGTAGATAGCCAAACACCTGGATTTTGAAACAGCCACCTGTGGCAAGTCTCGGCGGTTGACCAGTAATCGCTGTTCTGCTGGGCGTAAATGGTAAACGTGTTGATGGTTGGAGGAGTGCAGTTGGTTGTGACAGGCCTAGCTGTTTGCGGCTCCGGGCTGTACGCAAAAGCTGCCGTTGATGACAGGAATGCAATTGCAACGATGGCGTAACTTAGCTTGCCTTGTTTCATTTGAGTCCCCCTCGGATTGCCCCCGCTCATGCCTCATGCCTACTTGCAAAGGATTTGACGGAACTCCTAGTTATTTTACGAAATCACCTTGATTGCGCTTCTCGACCAAGCCGCCATATGGCGGAGCAAAGGACAAAGAAGTAGCTAGGGCCACTAAAGTAAGCGGTGATAGCCTAGTCTTGCCGGCTGCCCCATAACCAACACCACCATGATGAAGATTGGGGCTAGAGGGGTTTCATGGTTTTCTCCGTTGATGAGAGACCATTGCACCGGCTTATTTAGACGGAGAAAATAAATGTTTCCCTGAATCCGTAATTATTTCATCGTGCCGTCAAACGTCTAAATTTGCCTCAACGTGATTTCGTTTCCGACATCGAGTCCAAAATTTGGCCCGCACGTTGGGCGATTTCCGGAGACTTCCCGCTCTGACGCGCCTGTTGTAGGAGCTCTATCGCCTGCGGTGTCTGTCCTTTTTCCAACAAAAGGATTCCCAAATTGAGTTCCGACTCCGAATCATTGGGATTTGTTCCGAGAATGTGACGTAAATCTCCTTCGGCAACCGTCAAATTACTTTCTTTGTAGGCGAGAATTGCGTGCAGCTTCAAGAAGCGTATGTCCGAATCGGTCGGCGCGTCTCTCAAGTGAACCCGTGCCATGTCCAGGTTTCCCGTGGCCAATTCAGCGGAAATAAGCCAGAACAAATCGTGGGGGCTGATTTTTCTTTCCTTTGCGAGCTCTTGGAGTTGTTCGATTATTAACCCAAGATCCGAAGATAAAGATCCTTCCCCTCTTAAGGGCTGCTCGCTCTCTCCCCACAATGCATCGGGGTAGACAATCGACCCTTGTTGCGATGCTTGACCGCTCACCTGCGCTAACGCCACCACGTTTTCAGCCGTTAATACCGACTTGGGCCTAGGCCCATGGCTGCCGCTCGGGCCAAGAAAAATCCAAACCGCCGCCAACGCCACAAGCCCGCCCAGGGTGGCGAGAATCATTCGCCCCCGCGGCGCGCGCGTAACTCCCTTCGTCTTCCCTCGTCGAACAGGTACGTTGCGCCCATTCTGGACGAGCTCGGGAGGCGCGTGGGGTTCCTTTCCAGCAAGCGCCCTGGCGTGGAACTCCACCGCCTCCTGATACGCCTCGAAGCAGCTCTTGCAATGAGCCAGGTGACTGCGGAATTTCTCCGCAGCCTCCCCGGCCTTGCCTTCGGCAAGGAGCGCAAGCTCGTCGGGAGTTAAGTGCGCGGAGATGTCGATATGACGCCTCCGGGAAGCGGCAGCCATGCATTAATTAGACGGCAGGCCAACGGAACTTTCTCTACTAATAAAACTATCTGCCTGTCCAAACTAACCCTCCTGGTTGGACGGCACATCATAAAGTATTACGAACAAAAACAATACTTTCTTCTTACTTCATCAAGTCGGTCCAAATACGTAACTTCCGCACCGTGCGTTCCAAGATCAAATAGACCTTGCGCGGCCCATCCACGTGCATCCGCTCGGCAATTTCTTTCGCCGTAAGTCCTTCCTGGTAATGAAGCGTCAGCACTTCCCGCTCGTCCGGGGTCAGCTTCTCGACCATGGCCAGCACACGAGCCACGGTCTCTCGGGCCTCATCCTCCATCATCGAATACTCGGGGCTTTCCTTGGCCGACTGATCCTCCATCTCCTCCCGCATCGAATCCAGGAACTCCAGCAGCTTCGCCGAGGTTTCCCCCAAAGCCATGGCGTGGGTGCGGTAGGACAGAGTCCTCAACGTACGGGGATGGAGCTTGTTCTCAACCTCGGAAAGAATCCGGACAACCGTCTCGTGATCTTTCGGCGCGGAGCCCGTACCCATACGATGAATAACCGCCTCCAGGCTCAATCCATCCAGGAAAAACAACTGATATATTTGGACGGCGGTATCTCCCATTACTCTGATTTCATCTGGGATGAGCTGCCGTCCCAAGCGCTTGCGGACATGGTCGATTGCCGAATTACGAGCCAGGGGAACCAACCACGTGGAAAGTGCTGAACGGCCTTGGTAGGAGTGCAACTTCCCGCGGTACAGGTCGGTCAAAACGTCGATGTAGACGTTTCGGATCTCTTCCCGGTCAAAAACGTACCGGGAGATGACTGCGTAGAGGAGGCCCGTATAGCGGTCGACAAATCCATGCCACGCGGGAAGCGAGCCCCCCTGAATGGCTTGGACCAGTTCGAGATCTTTTTGATGCGTCCCGTCCTGAGGGTTCAACGGGTTCGTCCCTGGAGCGCCACGTGTACCCCGGATTATAGACCTAAGCCGACCTTTTTGGCCTGCAAGATCTTATGAACCGCAGCCCTTTGTTTTGGTTCCCGGCCTTGAGCTTACTCATGCTGGGTTGCAATGAGTCGCAGGAAAAGGTCTTGCATGAGCTAGCGCCCCGTCTGGAGACGGGGATGGCCCATGCTTTGGTAGCCCCAGATACGACTCTGTTGCCGCGCTACTGCATGGATGTCGGCCTCCTTCCTACGCTCGCGGCAGCCGAAACGTTGCGAGACGTTGTGCTCACCCCTTCTGCCGCGACTTACATAGGTACGAGGGAACGGGTACGGCCGTACGTCGAACGGGTCGAGCGCTGCTTGAGGGAAGACTACAAATACGAGGGCGAATGGACCGAATACCAGGCTTGGCTCACGCGCACCTACGAACAAGCCAAGGATGTGGACTCCCTGAAGAACGCCTTAATCAAGGTTGGGAACCAGCCCAAAGGCAACTTCCGCATGAAACTCCAGGTGTTCCAGGACCTCGAGACCCAATTTCGTTCCTGCAATTGTTTGTCTGGCGCTGTCTTGGCCTTGGAACAGCAGGCCAAGCAATACAGCGCGTTGGACGACTCCGTCAACTCCGTCGCTTGTTTTCGCAAAGCCCTCGCCGAACGAGAAGCTGGTGGCCGCACTACCATGACGATGTCCTTACTGCTCACCGTTGGGTGGCTGCTAGGAAACGAAGGAAAGGCTGACTCGATGCTCGTCTATTACGAGCGTGCCATCAAGATGGCTCAGGAGAGTCGACACCCAAGCGTAGTTGGGCGCGCCTACCGGAAATATGCCTCTTATTACCAGGGGTTAGGACAATACGGCACTGCCCACGAATTGCTATTAAGGGCAACGCAAGAATGCCGTGAATTGAGGGGAGGAAATGATGAGTTCGAATCACTAATCGCAATATTGCGATTTGAAGCGGGATTAGGGAATTGGGATTCGATGGGCGAGCACTTGCAGCGTGTCGATTATCTGATTGAGGAAGCCAAGGAGCGTGAGAATGGAAACACCTTACTCGTCGCGGCCCGTGAGCGCATGGAGGTAGATGCCGGCATCCTCAAAGGCCGGTACCTGATGGCCATTGGGGAGGTAGATGCGGGCGATAAGCTCTTCGAATCTTTAAGGGTTTTAGCTCAACGGACCGGGGATAGAGAAGGATATGCTCAATTCCTTTACGCATGGGGTTCAGCGCTTTTGGATGCTCACAATTTCCAAAAGGCCGCCACCTTGGCTCAAGATGGTCTTGCTTATGCGAATCGGGATTCTGCAAATTTGCCAATGGAAGCGCCCCGGCTCAACTTGGTTCTCGCAGAAGCAGCGTACCGGACACGAGACTTTGCGGAATCACGGGCGGCACTCGCCCAGTTTCGAGGATTGGTTAAGAACAAGGAATCAGAATCAAGAAGGGGTTGGATCACTCACGACAGTATCTTGATCACATTAGCTCTTGTGACAGGGGAACAAGCTCAGGCGCAGCGCGCCGCTTTAGCGGCTATGGCTCGCCTCAATCGCTATGTCTCCGTGCTGGATCAAAGTGACCAAGCCTGCCTTTTTCTCGATGAGAGTCGAGACCTGCGGGAGACCATTCACAAAGTGCTGACATCAAGCCCCGAGGCGGGATACGGCTTCGAAATGGCATGGCGCTCGCTGTACCGGGGTCTGGGATCCCATAGCACCACACGGAAGCAGTTCTTTAACGAGGGGCATGGTTCGATCGTTCAGCAATGCGCCACCTTAGGCCGTTCCGTTCGCAACCAAATCGGGAAGGCCGGGGCCATTCATGCTGTCTACTTTGCTGGCTCAGATTCGCTCGAGCGATGGACCGCTTCAACTGAAGGGCTGAGTCAAGACGTTATTGCTCTCCCGGCAACGGAAATCAAACACCAAGTTGAGGTCGTGAGAAGCGGCCTCGCCTCATCGGACGAGGGTCATTCAAGGGCAAAGGACGTGGAGAGCGCGCTAACGCGTTTGGCCCCTTTGCTTCCACCGGCGATTCGCAAATCTCTTACCGGAACAAAGAAGCCGTTGTTTCTCGTGTCATCCGACCTTTATCTACACAACCTCCCCTTCGAAGCGATAAACGTGAGCAGCGAGGGCTACCACCCCCTCCTTGAGTTCTATGACGTCGCCTACCTTCGCCACGCGGAATCCAAAGCTGCGTCCCTGTCTGAGTGCTCTGGTGTGGTCATTACATCACCTGCGTATCCTCCCGCGCTCATTCGCCGGTATCCTTCATTGAAGGATCTGCCTTACAGCGCAAAGGAAGCAGCCCTCGTATCCGCCTCGTTTCCGGGTAGCACCTCACTATCCGGGGAATCCGCGGCGAAACAAGCGCTGAAAGACAAATGGTTGGAAGATCCGAAGTTTATCTATGTCGCTTCCCATTTCATTCAGGACGCAGCAACACCGTACGTGAGCTATCTACCACTGGCCGCATCTGACGACGCGCCTGTGTCGGACGCGCTGTTGAATTACGGTGAAATTCGTCAGGCCAATCTCTTCGGCTGCAATCTCGTTGTGCTGTCCGGATGCGGCACCGGAGCCGCTTACACGAATGAAAAGGGATCAGCTCCAAGCTTAGGAGACGCCTTCCTCGACGCTGGCGCACACGCAGTGGTGCACACCCGGTGGCGCGTGGAAGACAAAGAATCCTACGACCTCGCAAAGAACTTCATTAAATCCTGGGCGAACGGCGAATCCCCCATCACCGCCCTCAACAATGCTGAGCGCGAAGCCTGGCGACGTTCGGGTGGAGAACCCTCTTCAACCTGGACGTCTTATGCCATCAGTGTGTCCGAGATCCCCTCGATCAATCCGAAAATCAAGCACGCTAAACGAGCCGATTGATTAACGCAGCGCCTTAGGAACAGTTGATTTAACGCACCACCAGCAGGGTGGAAATTAATTAGTGACCGGGCGCGAACACATGCCCGGGCGGGCCGGCGTATACCTTCTCTCCGGCGCGAATCGGGATGGGCAATACGTTGCCTTCGGGAGGCAATGGGCAGGTCGTGTTGGGATTGAACGCGCAGGGCGGGTTGTACGCTTTGTTGAAATCGAGAACAACGCGTCCACTTGGCTCGAGGTCGGCATACAGGAACCGCCCCCCACCGTACGTCTCTGTCCCGCTCGTCGCATCCTGGAAGATGAAGAACAACGTCGTTGAGTCGGCGGGATCTTCGAGCACGGGCGTCAACGACAACGATCGATCGTTTAGCGTGAAGCTCACCACGCCAGGCGCTACCATCGAATCCATATAACCCACGATGTTCGGCACGGTGACATACGTGGCTTTCGGATTCGGCTTGAGCTGGCCCTCGACGCACATCGCCGGATTCACTGGCCAGCTATCGATCCCGGCAAACGTCTTCCGTAGCGACGATTCCGGATCGCGCACGCGCACCGCATAACGTTGTCCGCGCTGAATCACCCAGAACTTCAGCCTTCCTAAACTGTAGACCGGTGACGACCCATCTTTGTCCAATGTGAGTGTCTCTTGCTGCACCATCACGCTGTCGCGCTTGATTCCCGTTCCCACCGCGGATGTCAGCACGAATTCCGCAGCGTGCGTGGCGGGATGAAATTGCATTTGGATGACCGCTGCCTTGGCCGGGCTGGCATCTTTGGGAAACAAGACGCGCGCGCTTGGATCGGATCCGAGTACGTTCTTGCCCGGCTCCAGCCAGTACAAACCGGAAATCGTGAGCCATCCGCTGTCGGAGGTGAGCCGCTTGAGGCGAGCGGCCCGCCAAGCGTTGACCGAATCCACATAGCCCGGCACCAGTCCGGGGGCGGTTCCTTTGGGTGTTTCAGCCTGGGCCAAAAGTCCGGGGACAAGAAGAATGGAGAGCAACGCAAGGCCAAGATATCTCATGGAAAACAGTATAGCTCTTAGGGTGCTCCCACATTCCTCCTTAAGACAACGCCGCATTCCCCATCATCTTACCCCGTGGTAGACTCGAACTCATACCCAACGATTCCCTGGGTGGGACAGAGGAGGAGGTACATTGAGCGACGTAATCAAGCTCGGGCATCCGGTGCCGAATTTTGAATTGAACGCTTTTTTTCCGGAAAAGAACGACTTCGGCAAGATCAGCCTGGAGGAGTTGAAACGAGACAAGAAGTGGACGATTTTGTTCTTCTATCCCGCCGATTTCACCTTTGTCTGAGCGACCGAATTCGCTGCTCTGGCAGAGCAGTACGATCGGTTTCAGAAAATGGGCGCGGAGATCATCACCGTCAGCACGGACACTGTTTACGTGCACCTGGCCTGGAGGCGTGAAGAAAAGCAGCTGGCCAAGGTGCGCTACCCGATGGGCTCCGATCGCACCGGCGAGCTGTCACGACTCTATGGCGTGATGGACGAAGCGTCCGGAAATGCGCTTCGCGGTACGTTCATCATCAATCCCGAGGGCATCCTGCTCAACTCGGAGGTCAACTTCTTCAACCTTGGACGCAACATCGACGAGTTGATGCGGAAGTTCAAGGCAAACATCCATATGTCGAAGAAAACCAACGAGGCCTGCCCCTCCAGCTGGAAGGAAGAGGGCGACAAGACGCTGGTGAGCCCGGGCGCTTCGATGGTAGGCCGCGTGGACGAGGCGCTACAGAAGGGATAATTGTTCGGCTGATGCAGCTGGGAATGATTGGCCTCGGGCGCATGGGCGCCAACATGGTGCGACGGCTCATGCGAGGCGGTCACAGCTGCGTGGTGTTCGATCAATCCGCCGATTCGGTTAACGCATTGGCCGGGGAAGGAGCCATTGGCGCTTCTTCCCTGGCCGATTTCGTTTCCAAGCTTTCTAAGCCGCGGTCAATGTGCATGATGGTTCCCGCGTCCGTGGTGGACGGCGTTTTGGAAGAATTGGAGCCGCTGCTTGCCTCGGACGATGCGGTCATCGATGGCGGGAATTCCCATTATCACGATGACATCGCGCGAGCGAAACGCCTTTCCGGGCGCGGCATTCATTACATCGACATGGGGACCTCGGGCGGTGTGTGGGGGCTAGAACGTGGCTATTGTTTGATGTTGGGTGGTGAAACTGCGGTTGTAGAGCGTCTCGAGCCTTTGTTCAAGACCCTGGCTCCCGGTTTTGGCATGTTGCCGGGAAAACAGCCCCACCGCGGCACCGCCTCCGAAGGCTATTTGCATTGCGGTCCTTCGGGCGCGGGACATTTCGTGAAGATGGTTCATAACGGCATCGAGTACGGAATCATGGCTGCGTACGCCGAAGGATTGAATGTGTTGCATCATGCGGGAGAGGGCCGGCAAGCACGATCGGCGGATGCGGAAACCACGCCGCTTCGCAATCCCGAACACTACATGTACGACTTCAAACTGAACGAGATCACCGAGGTCTGGCGCCGCGGCAGTGTGATTGCATCTTGGTTGCTGGATTTGACCGCCGATGCGTTTGCGGCCGATCCGGAGCTCTCGAAGTTTGGCGGGAAAGTGGCCGACTCGGGCGAAGGGCGCTGGACACTCCAGGCCGCCATCGATGAGGGCGTACCCGCCCATGTGTTGACCGCAGCCTTGTTCGAGCGCTTCGCCTCGCGCGATCTGGACACGTTTCAGAACAAGGTGCTGTCCGCCATGCGTCTTGGTTTCGGCGGCCACACCGAGAAGACGTAGCGAATCGCTGGTTCGTGAATGCACGACGTAACCGCGTGGGAATCATTTTTTCGCGACGCTCTTCATCGGCCTGTTGCGCTTGCTTTCGTCACTGATTTGGATCCGGCGGTAGCGTGGAGTCCGGCTGAGCGTCAGCTCGCCGATTCTTTCAAGAGCACCGACCGAAGAGCCATCTGGCTTCATGGACGCTCGGCGTTGAAGCAGGTCTTGTCGCGACAGGGCGAAGACTTGGATACATCGGGAATTTTGTTTCCTGCTCCGCGATGGTCATTGAGTCACTGCCGCTTCACCGCGGTGGCGGTCGGGCTTCCCGAGGGTTCTTCGGTTGATGGCATTGGGATCGACCTGGAGCTCGGGCGCACGCCGCCAGAACGGAGCGCTCGTTTTTTCTTGAGCGATGAGGAATTGTCGTGGATTTCAGGGATTCAGGACGAGGATTTGGATGCGACGCTGCTTCGACTCTGGACGGTGAAGGAAGCGTTGTTCAAGGCCGACCCGGACAACGCGGGCCGGGTGATGACGAATTATCGGGTTCAGGATCCTTCGGCTGAAATTGGCCGGGCCGTCTCGTTTGGGAGCGAGATGGAATACGCCAGCCTGGCCATTCCGGGTGGCATGCTGTCGGTAGCGATCAAGCGTGTTTAGCTATTTCACGAGTACCAGGCGCATGGCGACTTGTTCAAATGGAGTGTCCAACTGGTAATAATAGATCCCGCTCGGAACGGGATGGCCGAGTCGATCCTGGCCATTCCAAGAGAGTCTTGTTTCGCCGGCCTGAATGGGTCCTGAAAGAAGCTGTATCACTTCTCTCCCCGACGAATCGATGATCCTCAGGCTCGCCCTCGTTTGTTCGCGCGAGCGCAAGGTAATGGCCGTTGCACCGCGAGATGGGTTGGGTGAACTCTGCAGCAAAACCAACCTAGGAGTCGTGGTTGCCGGTAGGAGCAACGTGGACCCCATCAACGTTGCCGCTCCGCCTCGATCGAGTCCCCAAAGGTGGTATCCGGTTTTTTCGGCAGGAGGTGCTTTGTCGACATATTCGAAGTGATTGCTTCCAGAGATAGGAATCACGGCCAAGGCCATCGGCTCACCGTTACCAACTCTACGGTCGAGCCGAAACGCCGCCAAATCCTCGAGACTTCCAGCCACGTCCCATTCAAGCATAGCGCCTCCGCTCGTACGATTTGCTTCGAAATGAAGGCTCTTCACCGGGACGAGATCTAGGCCGTCCAATCTGGCGATGTTATAGGCAGGAATGCCGTTGACGGCACTGAACGACCCGCCAAAAAACAGGCTGTTTCCCATCGCATGAGTTGCTTTGACTTCCAATCCTTCCAGTTCGGCAAGTGGATTCCAGAATTGACCGTCCCAATAGGCGGCGAATGTCTGGTAACACGAATCGGCGCACGAAATATAACCGCTCGCTACGAGCGCACCCTGAAATTCAGCCACATCCGAGATCACGAGGCCAGGACCAATAAAACCCGATCCAAGAGGCTCCCAAAAGGTGCCGTTCCATTTCGCAATTCCGTTGACGGTGACTGAGCCGGCTCCAGTACCAGACGTAGTGAACCAACCGCAAGCAATAACATCCCCCTTAAACTCACATATATCTTCTACCGTGTTGTTGAAGCCTTCTCCCATTGCGCTCCACGACGTGCCGTTCCAGCGCGCAATGTGGTTGACCGTGAGTCCTCCCGCAGTTTTGAAGTCCCCCGCTACGATCAGTTCAGTATTCGTTCCATGATTGAGCAACGCCTTCACCGATGGATGCGACCAAGTGATGGGGTCGGTTAACGGAGGCAGCGCCGTCCAATTCTGTCCGTCCCACTTAGAGAGTCCCGTCACGTCGAGATTTCCGGACTTGGTGAACTTCCCCCCCGCATACAAGCTGTCATTGAAGACGTCGAGGGCCCATACGTAATTATCGAACCCGTCTCCCAAGTGTGACCATCCCGTTCCGTCCCACTCGGCCACATGTAGCGCCGCCATTCCATCTGCGTACGTAAATTCCCCGCCAGCAACCAATCCGTTAGAGAAAGAGACGAGTGCCTGAACGCTCGAGCTCATTCCCAAACCGAAAGGATGCCAGGTCTGACCGTCCCACTGCGCCACTCCGTTGACACGGGTCTGCCCAGCGAATCGAAATCTTCCCCCTGCCACTAGTGCTCCATCCAATTCTGCGAATGCACCGATATAGTCGCTCATTCCGGACCCTGGGCCGAAACTGAGCCAGTTGTTACCTTCCTTCCGGCTGATTCCATTCATTAGCTTGCCTTCGACCGTCACGATTGAACCCCCGATGACGAGTTCGTTCTGAAACTCCTCCAAATCCAAAATGTATCCAAGTGCGTCTGTTATCTGCGGGATCCAATCGTTGCCATCCCACTTGACCAAACGGTAGTTGAATAGGAACGGGTCAATGCGGTAAGAGCCTCCCAGGTACAATTGGTTACCAAGAAACTGCAATGTGCTGGGGCTGAAGTCCAGCGCCGGACCCATCGAGTGCAGGTTGTTCCCGTTCCAGACGGCGATGCGCCTTTCCGGAGTACCGCCGCTCCTCAATAAATCTCCCCCGATGAACAGGCTATCTCCGCTTCCTTGCAAAAAAAGGCCTGTGCCAGAAACTGGCAAGTAATTCCAGGTCGATCCGTTCCATGTCGCGACCCTATTCGTATCACTTTGCGCCCCGAAATACCCTGCTGCCGCAAGGGTGTCCCCAAACACGGTCAGTTGGGTCACCCAATCATCAAAACCATTCCCAACCGATTGCCATGAGTTTCCATCCCATTGCGCAATGTGATGTACCTGATTGCCTCCCGCCAAGTCGAAGAAGCCGCCGGCAATCAACTTGCCTTCATACACCGTAAGTGCCCAAACCGTACTGCTCGTCCCTCCACCTAATTCGTTCCAGTGACTACCGTCCCATTCGTAGACGGATTCGCCACCGGCCACAACCGTACCGTCATAGAGGACGAGTTCACCAACGCCTTCCGGGACTCCATCCCCCATGGATTGCCACTCTGTTCCCGTCCAGAATGCGACGTTTGTGGCCTTGATATTTCCAACGGATTCGAAACTACCTCCTACAACGAGGCCGCCATTGAATGGGATGATGGCTCGGACGATGCCGCGGCTGCCAGCTCCGGTAACTCCGAAGCCATCCCACCAGGTTTGGGTGGTAGGACCGGAAAACGCTGGGCTTGTGAAGAAAATGACAAAAAGCAGCGAAATCGAGGGGAGTCGCATTGGGAAACCTCCTGCGCGATTAATATATAGACGGAAGGAGCGTTCCGGTTACTGGAACGTTGCGAATTAGGTAGGAAGAATCTAGACTTTTCGACTCGGACTTCAGACAGGATTGGTCATGAGCGACGCATCACAGCCCTCCATACACGATCTCCAGCGGATCAAAGCGAACAAGATTGGCCTGCCGGTCATCCGACGCCACATCTTCTTGTGTGCCGATCAGACTGAGCCCAAGTGCTGCGATAAAGAGCGCGGGCTGGCGGCCTGGGATTTTCTTAAAAAGCGCCTGTTGGAATTGGGGCTTTCGGAGCAAGGCGGCATCAATCGCACCAAAGCGAACTGCCTACGCATTTGCCAGGGCGGCCCGATCGCGGTCGTATATCCCGAGGGCACCTGGTATCGCGAATGCGATCCACCGGTGTTGGAACGCATCATTCAGGAGCACTTAATTGGCGGAAAACCAGTGGAGGAATATTTGATCCTCCGCCATCCGCTGGAGAATCCATGAAGCCGGTTTCTACGGTTGAGCCCGTTCGCTTTCAGCCCGGAAAGAGTGCGGCGGATGTGCGCGAGCCGGCGGGGAAGGTTAGCGGCGATTCGGGCCACATCGTGCGCGGCAAGGCGTTGATCTTCTGGGATGCGAAGACCTCAGGAAAGAAAATGGATGCGATTGACACCGATCAAATCACGCCTTCGAAAGACTGCATCTCGGAGAGTTTGGATTCCTTGGATCGGCACTGGAAAGAAGGCGCGTTTCGTTTCCTGATGCCCGATTTCCGTGCTCGCGTCCACAAGGGCGAAACGTTTGTCATCGCCGGCGATCGGTTTGGCATTGGTTCATCCCGCGAGATGAGTCCGGCCGGTTTGAAAGCGATTGCCGAGGAAGTTGGCTTGGAGCTGGTGATCGTGTGCGGCGGAAACATGGGGGACATTTTTCGGCGCAACGCTCTGAGCCTTGGTCTTCAGGTGTTGCAATCCCCTGAAGCGGTTTTTGATGCTATGGATGGCGACCTATTTGCTTTGGACACGCGCACGCGATTATTGACCAACGAGACGCAGGGGAAATCGTATACGCCGATTCCATTAACCGACAAAGAAGACGAGATCCGGCGTTCGGGCGGCATTTTCGCGATTGGCCGGCGTGAGTTCAAAGACACCGTGAACACACGGCCGCACATTCACTGGGCGGATGTGAAGACGGCGCGCGGGTTGACCACCACCGAACAAATTGTCTGGGCGCATCGTGTAGATAAGAACGTTGACGTGAAGCCTGGCTCGACGTTGCGCGTTTATGCCGATCTGCTTCCCGCCTCCGACGGCACCGCTCCATTCGCCATTCACACGTTCAATCAAATTACCGGGGGCGATGTGATTCATCCCCGTCGCGCAGCGATTGCGAACGATCACTTTGTGTTCACGGGAACGAAACCCGACGCGCAGCAGGTGGCGATCGGCCGCGCGTTTGCCGAGCGCCATGGGATTGGGAAACCGTATTTCGCTACTCCCGGCGATGGCATTTTTCATTTCTATTTTCCCGAACAAGGCTTGGTGGTTCCGGGCGCATTCATCCCCGGCGCCGATTCACACAGCCGTGCGTACGGGGCGTACGGTGCGGTGGGAATCGGGGTGGGTTCTACGACGCTCGGCTTCGGATGGTCAACGGGATACATCTACTTCACCCCCGCCAAGGCTCGCCGCGTGCGCTTCACCGGCCGTTTGCAACCGTGGGTGAGTGGCAAAGACATCGTGCTCGCTTTGCTGGCCCGATGGGGCAACGCGCAATCGGGCGGCATGTCGGTGGAGTTCGTCGACGATCGTGGCGAGCTGCCGATGGTGTATCGCAACACGATCGCGAACATGATGGCAGAGGCCGAGGCGCAAAACGGCATCTTCGCGCCGGATAGGGTGACGAACGAATGGTTTGCGAGCAAGGG
>Ga0207675_100002094_pt1 | contig 19817 bp, 8 predicted proteins | sample KBSSwiS42_FD_184305 | JGI IMG/M metagenome (GOLD analysis project Ga0207675, IMG submission 184305) | Switchgrass rhizosphere microbial communities from Kellogg Biological Station, Michigan, USA - KBS Switchgrass S4-2 (SPAdes) (version 2) | ecosystem: Host-associated > Plants > Roots >...
GTCTGCTGCAATCGGACAGCTCGAATCTCGATGCGCGCAAAGTACTGCTAGGCATCCTCGCCGCGCAGATCAAGCCCGGTGATACCTCGCCGGAAAATATCGCGCTGATTAGAAAAACCATCGACGCTTATCAGGAGGTGCTGCCGAACTCGCAGCTGACTGCCGACGAGAAACATCGCATCGATAATTTTCTCGTCCTCCTTTACGGCCGTGTCAGCCGCGACGAACAACGTAAGGAATTGGAAAGACGCGCGGTCGATCCAACGCGTACCGCGAAAGATCGGAGTTCGCTATACACAGTGCTTGCCGGTCAGTCGTGGGACTGCTCGTATAAGATAACCGAGCTGCCCGAAGTGAAACTGATGGTCGTCAAAGGCAACAACGCGACAGTCATTTACAAGAAGCCGGCCGCGCAGAAGGACTTTGAGTCGGCCCGGGCGTGTGTCAAACGCGGGCTCGATGAGGTTGAGACCGCTCTCAAACTTGATCCGGATAATGAGTCCGCCTGGTCTTACAAAGTGAATCTGCTGCTTGAAGCAGCGAAGCTTGCCGAGATGGAAGGCGATTCAATCCACCAAGCGGCTTACCGGAAACAATCTGACGAAGCGAACAAGGTTATGGGTGACCTTTTCGCCAAGCGTCGCGTCGAAGAAGAAAAAGAGTGGGCCCGGCAAGAACAGGAACAGAAAAAGGCCGACTCGTTTACGCCGGAAGAAGTAGCCGCATTTTCGCGTGAGCTTGTTGAGGTCAAGCGCGAAAACTCTCTGGCTGAAGCCATCGAAACACTCTTCATTCCGGATGTTGAGTTGACCACCCTGGTTGCTCCCATACCGATCCCTGAAGAGAAAACCGAAGCAGTGGCACGGGGCGTCTCGCCCGTGAATCACGCGCAAGATGCGCGTGCCACTGCGTCGACCACCGCAACTCGTCCCGCTCCCAAGGGTTGTTTCCGAGAAGTCGATGGGCCGGCGCAGGTGCAGGAGAAACGCGACTGGAAAATGTTCGCGCCCGCGGGCGAAGAGTTCGTCGTTGACTTGCCCGACAACGTTTGTCGCGGCGCCGGTGGTGGATATATCGCCGCCAGTGAAGGCGTCATGTACTCGATCAACTCGATTCCTCGTTCGATCATCGCTTTGACTCCAGACGTAGTTGACGGGGCGTTGAATACTTTGGCGCGCACGTTTGCAAACGCGCGTAGTAGCGCGTGGCTGGGTGGCGGCGCCGGGAACAGTTTCGAGCTCAAGCTGTTAAGGAAAGAGGACGTCGCCGGACAGCCGCGCAAGCTCTACGCTTACGCGCAGGTGTCTTGCCAGGTGCGGAAGGAAAGTGTGCTGCTGATTCAGGCAACGAAGACGCATTACTACACGATTGACATCAACGGCGCCAACGAATCAGACCCGCGCGTGCAGCGCTTTCTCAGATCGCTGCAGGTGAAGTGAGTCGCATCTTCGTCCTCGCCTAACTTCTGACTTCTACGTCTGCATACTGCCTTCTGCTCTCTTCGGGCTGTCATTCATAAACGCGAGAACCGAATTGGAAACCTCTAATCCAAATTTGGCTTGGTGAAATGATGACCGTCCCCGCAGAGGACGAACTTTATAGCCGGTGGCAACGCCACCGGATCATGCGAATGATTCGACCGACCCTGAAAGGGTCGAATTGGAATTGCACGCCTTCAGCGTGCGGACGATTTTGTTGGTGACGGATCCGTGGGCGTCCGCCCACGGCTATTCAATCTCACGCCTGCGGCGTGTAGAATGCCGCGGACTTAGACCAGCCTTCCGTCGGAAGTGACAAATATGAAATCGAAGATGCTGCGAATGTTTTGGGTCGCTGTGCTTTCTTGCTGCTCGCTGGCTTTCTGCTCGCCGATCTTCTCTCCGCAAGCGTTGGCCCAGGGCACCGGCGCCGACTACGAGCGCGCGAATAGTCTCAAAGCCAAATACGAAGCGGCGGCCATCGACATTTCCGGCGCCGCTACCTGGATTGGAAACACGCACCGGTTCTGGTATCGCAAGCTCTCCCGCGGCGCTTACGAATACATCATCTTTGACGCGGATACGCTGCAGAAGAAGACAGCCTTTGATCACGCGAAGATCGCCGCCGCGCTCGCGAAGCTCGGTGCGAATCAAAAGGCGAATGATCTACAACTGGCCGCGCTCAGATTCGACAACGATGCGGCGACTTTCAACGCGACAGTGGACGGCACTGCCGTTCGCTGTGTCATCGTCGATTCCACCTGCACCAAAGTTGACCCGCCGAATCAACAAAATCGGGCGCGACCACAAGGTCCCTTCACTTCGCCTGACGGCAAATGGGAAGCCTCGATCAATAACTACAACGTGGTGATTCGGGCGACCCACGACGCGGGAACGCGAGGACAGGGAGACACGGAGACACGGAGACACGGGGACGCGGAGAACAGAACTCTGCTGCTCAGCACCGACGGATCGGAAGGAAATTATTACGAGCCTCGATCTCTCGTGTGGTCACCGGACTCAACCAAACTCGCCGTTTATCGCGTCCGCCCCGGCTACAAGCGCGAAGTTCATTACGTCGAATCATCGCCTGAAGATCAGATTCAACCAAAATTCTCTTCCATCGTTTATGCGAAACCCGGTGACGTGCTCGATCTCGAACAGCCGGTGCTCTTCGACGTCGCGAATCGGAAGCAAATCAACATCGACAATTCGCTCTTTCCCAATCCGTACGAGCTGACCGACCCCGCGTGGCGCAAAGACAGCCGCGCTTTCTTCTTTGAATACAACCAGCGCGGACATCAGGTTTACCGTGTGATCGAAGTCGACGCGGCGACCGGAAAAGCGCGCGCGCTGATTTCAGATGAGCCGAAGACCTTCTTCAGCTACCGGCCCGCGAATGGAAGTTTGGCGGACTCAGGCCATCGCTACCGCTATGACGTTAACGACGGCAGAGAGATCATCTGGATGTCCGAGCGCGACGGCTGGGCCCACCTTTATCTTTATGACGGCGCTTCGGGCGCGGTGAAAAACCAGATCACGAAGGGCGAATGGGTGACGCGGGGCGTGCAGCGCGTCGATGAGGCGAAACGCCAGATTTGGTTCAGCGCCGGCGGGATGTATCCCGGGAAAGATCCTTACTTCGCCTATTACTATCGCATCAACTTCGATGGATCGGGACTGACGCGCCTGACCGACGCCGAGGCCAATCACAACGGCGCGTATTCAACGGACGGACAATTCTTCGTCGACAACTATTCGCGCGTCGATGCAGCTCCCATTCTGGAATTGCGCAAAGTCGCCGACAACTCGGTTCTGACGACGGTTGAGAAAGGCGATCTCACCGAACTCGCCAAAACGACCTGGCGCGCTCCCGAAGTCTTCACCGCAAAAGGGCGCGACGGGCAGACCGACATCTGGGGCGTGATCATTCGGCCGTCAAATTTCGATCCGAAAAAGAAGTATCCGGTGATCGAAAACATCTACGCTGGGCCGCAGGGCTCGTTCGTGCCCAAATCGTTTCTCACGTATTCATCGATGATGGCCCAGGCCGACATCGGCTTCATCGTCGTGCAGATCGACGGCATGGGCACGGCAAATCGTTCCAAGGCTTTTCATGATGTGGCCTGGCAGAACCTGGGCGATGCCGGCTTTCCGGATCGAATTCTCTGGCACAAAGCTGTGGCGGCGAAGTATCCGTGGTACGACATCACGCGCGTGGGAATTTACGGTGGTTCGGCCGGCGGCCAGAATGCGCTCGGCGGTTTGCTCTTTCATCCTGAGTTCTACAAGGCCGCAGTTGCTTACGCCGGTTGTCACGACAATCGGATGGACAAAATCTGGTGGAACGAGCAATGGATGGGCTGGCCGATCGGCCGGCAGTACTCGGCGTCTTCAAATGTAGACAATGCTTATCGCTTGCAGGGTGATCTGCTGCTCGTGGTCGGCGAGATGGATACTAACGTCGATCCTTCATCAACCATGCAGGTCGTGCATCAACTGATGAAACACAACAAGGATTTTGACTTGTTAGTGGTGCCGGGCGCGAATCATCCGGCGGCGCGCGGCGATCAGTACGCCGCTTACGGGGATCACAAGCGATTCGACTTTTTCGTGCGACACCTTTTGCGTCGTGACCCGCCGGCGTGGAACCAGACGGCAGAAAGCGGTAGGCAGGCGGCAGTAGGCAGTAGGCAGTAAGCAGGAGGCAGGCGTCCCCTGCGGGGACGTGTTCGTCTATTCACGATTTACCATTTACGATTTACTAGCGCGTAGCGGCAGCCTCTGCATCCTTCAACATTTTATCTAGTGTGACTCTTGGAATCAGCTTGCCGTTAACAACTACCGCGTTAATCCTCTTAGTGTTGCTGATGTTTTCTAGTGGGTTTGCTTCGAGTAGCACCAGATCAGCTTTTTTCCCGATCTCTACTGTTCCAACCAAGTCGCTCAGACCAAGGTAGATCGCGGGATTGCGTGTGGCAGTTTGCAGCGCCTCCATCGGGGTGAGACCAGCCTGCACAAAAAGCTCCAACTCATCATGCAAGCTGAAGCCGGGAAACACATACATCACTAATGCATCAGTCGCGGCCAACATCTTCACCCCCGCTCGATGCATCGCCAAAATTATCTCCAGTCGCTTTTGAAGCAGCCTCTTGCCGAGTTCAGAACTTTCAGCTGTTCTATTCTTCAAGCGAAAATCATCCTGGTTCTTCCATGAGTCTCTTAGATCGCGACGCACATACTTAAGGCGCGGATCATTAGTGAAATCCTTATCCTCTAAAAATGCTCCCACCCGATGCACTACGAGAGTGGGCGCCTGCCATGTTCCATTCGCAGCAAAGCGCGCAAACAGGGCCGTGGCCTTTTCCTCGCTGTAGGTTTCCAGAGTCCTGGAATACGTTTCGTCAAGAGCACGCACCAGAGATGTTCTTATTTGGTCAGTATCTTTTGCATCTTTTATTGATTCCTCAATAGTCTTCCTAAGCTCTGGTTCCATCGCCGAACAGGCGACCAGAATTCCCTCCATGTGTTCAATGCTTTTCTGCCCTGCATCCGAAGCCTCAGCTGCGCTAACTGAAATGGGTACGTGCCCGGCAAACGGGATCCCGCGTTTCTTTGCCTCATCTGCGAGAGCAAAATAGGCCTGGCGTGGGATTAATGAGTAGACCTTAATAAAATCCGCGCCTTTATCTTTGATGGACGCCACGGTTTTCCTGGCATCAGCCTCATTAGAAATCGATATAGAAGGCACGGGCCAAATCGGTATGGGCCCATCGACCATTGGACCTCCAATAAGGCGCGGACCCATCAGCTTACCCTCGTTAATATCTTTTCGAAGCTGCTTCAATAACCCGAGGTCGGAAGCCATATCACGAACACCAGTGACGCCATTGGCAATGAACATTGGGAAGTACTTTTCAGGCAGGCCTTTCCATACTGTGTGGACGTGCATGTCCCATAAGCCGGGAATCAAGAACTTGCCTTTACCATCGATTACCTGCGCATTCTTGGGTATGGCAACTTCTCCTGTCTTGGCAATCCTGGTGATTTGATCTCCCGTGATGATCACGGTCATGTTCGGCTTGGCTGGGGCGCCGGTAGCATCAATTACTGTCACATCTGATATGGCCAGAATATTTTCCGGGGGCTTCTGTTCGGGCCAAGGCAAAGCCAGGGAGATCAAAAGCAAAGCCGGCAATAGAACTGTTTTCATAATAATTGTCGTGTGATTCTATGGGAGCGGACGCCGATTGGCGAAATCATCCCTTAAACGGATTTCGTTCGGGAGGTTCGTCGTGCGAGATGGTGAGTAATGAGTGATGAGCAGAATTATGAATGTGGGTGATGATGCGCGAAGGTTCATGGCAACCGTGAAGCGGTTGAATTCAATAGCCGTGTGCAACGCCCGCGGATACGCAAATTCCAATTTACATCCGACCCTGAAGAGGTCGAACACCAATTCGACCCTTTCAGAGTCGATGAATCAATTGGGTTCGGGCACCGTGGGTTGCACCGACGGCTATTAAATTCGTCCCTTGCGGGGACGCGTTCGTCTATTCACCATTTACGATTTACCAGTTAGAAAGGGTTTTTCAATACCCGTTTGGCCTTCTTGAAAAGCGATTTGAATTTTGAATCCTTGTCCTGGTTTTGCGTTTTGGATTGAGGAGTGGGTTTGGCCGTCGGAGGTTGAGGACGAACCGAAATCGTGTTGGCAGTGGCTCCGGCCTTCTGGCTTACAGGCGGCGGTGATGTCTGACTTGGCGCAGGTTTCGGTGCGTTTATGACAGGTGGAGGCGGTTCGATCTTAACGCGAGTTGCCGGCTCAATTGTAAGTCGCTCCTCGTTGGTAAATGGATCGCGCCCGGTCGACTTAGCAGCGGTATTTTGCGCGCGCGTTGCGGCCGATGAAGGTTCAGCCGGTTTTGCCGGAATAGCCGGCGTGGTTACCATCTGCGGGCTGTCTGAAACAGGTAGCTTCGTATCCTGGTTCGCACCTGCCGGTTGGTTAATGGGGGCGGATGACGAACTGAATGTACGTGGCGTGGCGCGATAGAGGGTCACCAGCACACTGCCAATCACAACCAGGGTGAGCAACGGAATCGCAAGTCGGCCCCAAATGGATTTGAGGTCGTTCCTCTCGGTGGGTTCCGGAGGCGCAAGCGATGGCAGGAAGGACGTAAACCTCAATACGGTCCCGTCCATATCACAACACTGCTGTTCGTCTTCGTAAATAAACTGACACTCCGGGCAGCGTTTCATAGGGCCTCCTCAGCTTGATTGTTTTGGGGCGTGGGTTCTGGTGGGTCCTTGTCGGAAGCTTACAGAAAGTGGGTCGCGAGGGGAAGAGTTTTGTCAAAGATGCATAGATCCGGCGGCGATTTTGCCGTTTTTATTGCACGTCAATTCACGCCTAAGGCGTGAAATTCGATAGCCGCGGGCAACGCCCACGGATACGTGAATTTCGATTACTCCGACCCCGAAGTGGTCGAACACCAATCCGACCCTTCAGGGTCGCGTGATTATTGGTTGCCGTTTCCGGTGGCGTTGCCACCGGCTATTGAATTCGTTCGCTTCGCGAACGCGTGAACCCGCCTTCGAAACTTCTAGCCCAACACACCCGTAGCCTGTAGAATTCGCGGGTTTCCGATATCTAAATTGGTGACACTTTATGATTAGAAAACGCCTCTTACTTATCTTGGCTGCGGTTGCATCGCTTGCGACTGCTACCTCGGCTCAGATTCCGGATAAAGACAAAGTTGTAGCGGGCGCCGATCGCGCGTTCGAGAAAATAACCAAGTCTTACGTTGCACCTGGCCCCGGTTGTGCCGCCGCCGTTTCCCTTAACGGAGAAACAGTATTCGAAAAGGCGTTTGGCCTTGCCGAGATGGAGCATAACGTTCCGAATACTCCGCAAACAATCTTTGAGTCGGGCTCAGTCGCGAAACAGTTCACCGCCGCAGCGATTGTGCTACTGCAACAGGATGGAAAGCTCAGCCTCGACGATCCGGTCAAGAAGTACATTTCCGAACTGCCCGACTACGGTTCACCACTGACGATCAGGCATCTGTTGAATCACACTTCCGGTATTCGAGATTGGGGATCGGTTATGAGCCTGACCGGCGCGGGCCGGGGCGATCGAGTCATCACGCAGGATCTCGCGCTTGACGTGATCGTCCATCAGCGCGCACTCGACTTCAAACCTGGCGCGGAATACTCGTATTCAAACAGTGGGTACAATCTCCTGGCGATAATCGTCGAGCGCGTATCCAAACAAAAATTTCCTGAGTTTCTCACCGAAAGACTTTTCAAACCTCTGGGAATGAATCACAGCTCGATTCGCGACGACTACCAGCGCATAGTTCCGGGCCGCGCCCAGGCGTATTCGCGTCAAGGCGCCGGACCGTGGCGGCTCAACATGCCTTTCATGAATGTCTATGGAAACGGCGGGATGCTCACGACCGTCGGCGATTGGATGAAATGGAATGCGATGCTTGAATCGAAATCTTTGGGTACGCCACTTGTCGATTCACTGGAGACCCGGGGAGTGCTGAATGATGGACGCAAGATCATTTACGCGCTCGGCCTCGAGGTCAGCACGTACAAAGGACTAAGGGATGTCTCGCACGGTGGCGCGACTGCGGGCTATCAAACTTTTCTGGCGCGTTATCCGGACAACAAGGTCTCAGTGGCGGTCATGTGTAACGGCACTTCACCGAGCGCCGGAGGAATCGCCGCAAGCATCACTGATGAGATCTTTGGGCCGTATCCCGAAGCTCCGAAAGCTGAACCCTTCAAAGTTTCCGAGGATGACTTGAAGAAACTTGTCGGCATCTGGCGCAATGAAAAGACGCATGCTCCGGCGCGCTTCGTAATTGAAAACGGCATGGCGCGCTGGGGCGGCGCGCGCGCAGTGCCGATGGGTGGCGGACTGTTCACCGCCGGCGGTAACCAACTGAAGTTTACTTTTGACGGCAGCGGCAATCCGGTGCTTGCGGAAACGGTCGATGCCGACGGTGAAGTCAGGCGTTTCCTTCGCGAGAAAGAATGGACGCCAAAGCCCGAGGACCTTGCATCATTCAAAGGAGATTGGTTTAGCGAAGAGGCGGGAGCGACACTTACCTTCGTGGTGGAGGGAGACAAGGCATTGATGAAACAACGTCCGGCAACGAGCCTTGCATTGCAGCCGCTTTATACGGACCACTTCGGCGTGCAGGGATCTGTTGTCTGGTTCACGCGCGATAAAAATGGAAAAGTGAACGGGATGCACGTCGGCGCCTCACGGATGCGCGACATGCCATTCGTCAGAGTGAAGTAAATGACTTCGGGCGAAGTCTCTAGCCCAATAACCTCGTAACCTGTAGAATCCGCGAGTTTGAATTGAAATTGATTTATCGACTCATTTGTTCATTGATTCAATGAAACAATGAACCGATGAATCGATCATTTTCATGAAACGCTGCCCCCAATGTCATCGCGTCGAGACTGACGAAGCGCTGAAGTTCTGTCGCGTTGACGGCGCGACGCTCGTCAACGATTCTTCAGGTCTGGGCGAAGGAACCGCACAACTTGTTTCGCCAAAGGATTCGACCGAAGTCCACACAAGCATTCTTCCACACCGCACGGATGCCAACATTAATCGCGGTACCGCGCCGACGACGGTGCTGCCGCCCGATCAACCTGCAAGCGCTACGGGCCAACTGGTGAAGGGTAAGCGCCGCGGAGCTCTTGTAGTTGTTTTGCTACTTGCTTCCGTGATCGTTGCGGCGTTGATAATCGGTGGCTACTTCTTCTCTACGCGCAACCGAACGGCAACGATCGAATCAATTGCCGTGCTGCCTTTCGAAAATCGCAGCGGTAGCGCCGACGCTGACTACTTGTCTGACGGCCTGGCTGAGTCGCTGATTTATCGCCTTTCCCAACTACCAAATCTGAAGGTGAGTCCCACCAGTTCCGTGCTGCGTTACAAAGGCAAAGAGGTTGATGCGCAGAAAATCGGCAGCGAACTCGGCGTCAGCGCCGTCATGTCGGGTCGCATGGTGCAGCGCGGCGACAACCTCACGATCAGCGTGGAGCTGGTTGATGCCAGAACTAACAAATTGATCTGGGGCGAGCAGTACGAACGGAACATGTCTGATCTGCTCGCGACCCAACGCGAGATCGCGACGGCCATTACCGAGAAGCTGCAATTGAAACTTTCAGGCGATGAGGCTAAAGGAGTCACGAAGAAATACACCGACAACAACGAAGCGTATCAGCTCTATCTCAAAGGACGCTTCTACTGGAACAAACGCACGGCAGACGGCTTGACTCAGGCGGCCAGCTTTTACAAACAGGCAATTGAAAAAGATCCCGGATACGCGCTGGCCTATTCGGGGTTGGCTGAGACGTATGTTCTTTTCCCGAACTACAGCGTCGCGGCGCCGAAAGACAGTATGCCGCTGTCCAAAGCGGCTGCCCTCAAAGCACTTGAACTCGATGATTCAATCGCCGAAGCACACGCGGCCCTCGGAACCTACCTGAGCGGTTACGGTTGGGACCAGTCAGCGGCCGAGCGAGAACTGCGGCGGGCCATCGAACTAAAACCTAACTACGCGACGGCGTATCACTGGCTGGCGATTACATATGCGTTTTCGCAGCGGCCTGACGAGGCGATCGCAACGGCGCACCGAGCCGAAGAGTTGGATCCGCTTTCGTTAATCATCAGCGCGGACACCGCTTTCGATCTGATTCTGTTAAGACGTTATGACGAAGCAATCGCCCAGGGACAAAAGACCCTGAAGTTGGACCCGAACTTTTATTACGCTCATTACCTGTTGGGTTGGGGTTACCTCGAAAAGGGAATGTACAACCAGGCGATTGCGGAATGTCGCCGATCTCTCGAACTAAATCCAGAGCCGTGGGGCAAGGGGTTACTGGCAGTCGCGCTCGCCCGATCCGGCGGCCGGGCTGAGGCAATGAAACTGCGCGATGAGTTGAAGAGCGAGATTGCGCGCCGCTATGTGGCTAGCTATTTTGTGGCGATTGCCGACACCGCGCTGGGTGAGAAGGACGAAGCCTTCGCCGCCCTCGAAAAAGACTTCGCCGAGAGATCGACCCACTTCAGTTGGGTTCCAATCGATCCGTTGTTCGATGATCTACACGCTGACCCGCGGTGGACGACTCTCGTGCAGAAGGTCGCTTCATCCAAAATCGATTGAAGGAGAACGGGTGCGTCAATCTGACGACAAATGAAACTCAGCAGGTACGAATGAAACGCTGTCCCCAATGTAATCGCGTCGAGACCGACGAAGGGCTCGTTTACTGTCGCGTGGATGGTGCGGCGCTGGTCAGCGAGTCTAGTGTTGCTGATGACGCGAACACGAAGGAGTTTGGTTCTTCAGCCGTTTCAAGCGAAATCGCAACGAGCATTCTTCCGCATCGCACGGACGCAAAAATCAAGCATGCCACCGCACCGACGACTGTGCTTTCCGCCCAGCAGCCGCCGGCCACAACGCAACCGCTGAGTAAACAATCACGACGAACCTTTATATTAGCGTCGGTCACACTAGGGTTGGCTGTCATTGTCGTCGTTGGTTATTTCAACTTCTGGCGGAAGAGCGAAGCCGTCATTCAATCAATCGCCGTCCTGCCGTTTGCCAATCCGAGCAAGGATCCGAACACCGACTATCTCTCTGACGGAATTCCCGAGAATATTATCAACAGCCTTTCGCAGTTACCTCATCTCAAGGTCATGTCGCGCAACTCGGCCTTCCATTACAAAGGTAAGGACGTCGACGTCCAGACCGTCGCCAAAGATTTGCAGGTCCAGGCTGTGCTGACGGGACGTGTCGAACAACGCGGGGACAGCCTGACGATCAGTGTCGAGCTGATCAATGCGCAGGACAACAGTCAGATTTGGGGTCAACAGTACAATCGCAAACTTGCTGACGTGTTTGTGGTGCAGAGTGAGATTGCCAGAGAGATTTCTGACAAACTACGACTGAAACTTAGCACCACCGAACAGCAACAGATTGCCCGTCGGCCGACCGATAATCTCAAGGCCTTCCAGTTCTATATTCAAGGTCGTACGCTTGCAGCGCGGCGCACGCGCGAAGATCTTTTGAACGCCATGGGTCTTTACGAGAAAGCGATCGCCGAAGATGGTAACTATGCGCTCGCCTATACCGGACTCGCTGATGCCTACGCCAATCTGGGAGTCAGAAGTTATATGGATCCGAGCGATGGCCGCCACAAAGCGGACGATGCAGCACGCAAGGCGCTTGCGCTCGATCAAAATCTCGCCGAAGCTCATTTCGCGGTCAGCCAGGCAAAAGTACTTTTCGCTCCCTACGACCTTCCGCTGGCCAAACGTGAACTGGAGCACGCGCTGGAACTAAGTCCGAGCCTGGCGATGGCGCATCAGTATTTGGGAATCCTATTCGCCGTGAACGGCCAGTTGGATCAAAGTCTGGGCGAATACTCGAAAGCGCGCGAACTCGATCCGTTCTCTGCCTCGATTGCCCGCGGCGCAGCCTTCCCCTACTACTTAAGACGAGACTATCCGCGGTCCCTGGAAATGTTGCAACGCGCGAATCAATTAGGACCGCCGTTCAGCGTCTTCTGGGAAGTTCAGGTCTATGCGATGAGCGGTCGATACGAGGAGGCGCTGGCTGAACTGTCCAGAGTGAGACAAACTCGGAAAGTTGATGAGGTCCTCACTTTTAGTGAGGGGTTGATTTACGCTGCGCAGGGCAAACGAACGGAGGCATTGAGAGTCCTCAAAGAACTTGAGCAGATTACGGCACAAGGCGCGGGCCAGGCGCAGTACTTGGCGCGGATTCATGTGGCCTTGGGCAATAAGGACGAAGCTATCGTTTGGCTGCAAAAGGGTTTGGAAACAGGAGCACTGACGGGCTTCTATCCTGATGATCCGATTTGGGACCCGATCCGAGGCGATCAACGCTTTGGTGATTTAGTGCAGCGCTCGGCAGTGAAGTTCTGAAGTCAATCTCTGATTTGATTGGGATGAAACGCTGTCCCCAATGTAATCGCCTTGAGAGTGACGAGGCGCTTAAGTTCTGTCGCGTCGATGGCACGACGCTGATTAGTGATTCTGGTGCGGTCAGCGGCGACGCCGGTACAGCAAAGTTTGGCTCTGGTGCGGTCTCAAGCGATATCGAAACCAGCGTCCTTCCGCACCGCACCGATGCGGATATCAATCGTCCCACGGCGCCGACGACCGTGCTGCCCGCAACCGCAACTCCCAGCACCACGAGCGAATTGACGAAACCGAAGCGTCGCGGAATTCTTTTCGGCTTGATCGCTGTGGTGGTTTTAGGCATCGGGATTGGTGGATATTTTTACTTCACACGAAAGACCACCGCCGCCATTCAATCCATTGCGGTGATGCCGTTCGTCAACGAAAGCGGCAATGCTGAACTCGATTATCTGTCGGATGGAATCACCGAAACGTTGATAAAGAGTTTGTCAAACCTGCCGAACGTAAACGTCAAACCACGCTCGTCTGTATTTCGCTACAAAGGCAAGGACACAGATTTAAGGACGATCGGAAGAGAGTTGAATGTTCAGGCGATCTTGAACGGCAGAGTGACACAACATGGCGATGAATTGTCGCTCAGTTTGGAATTGGTTGATGTACAAAAAGACAAGGTGATCTGGACTGAACAATATCAACGCAAAACGTCCGACCTGGTTTCTCTGCAAAGTGAAATTGCCCGCGATATCTCGACGAAGCTGAAAAGCAAATTATCCGGCGCGGAAGAAACTAAGGTAAGCAAAACAGCGACTGCCGATCCCGAAGCCTATCAAGCCTATTTGAAGGGCCGTTATTACTGGAATCGACGCACGGCCGAAAATATTAAGAAAGCGATCGAGCAATTCAAGATCGCAACGGACAGAGACCCGAATTATGCCCTGGCATTTGTTGGTCTCGCTGATTGCTACGTAGTCTCAAATGAGTACGCCGGTGTTCCCACCAGCGAAACAGTCCCGCGGGCGCGATCATATGCTGAGCGAGCGCTGAGTCTCGACCCTCAATTAGCCGAGCCTCACGCTACTTTGGGATGGGCCAACGAATCTTTGTGGCAATGGGCCGAGGCAGAAAAGGAATTCAAAAGGGCCATCGAGCTAAATCCGAATTATCCAACCGCGTATCACTGGTATTCAATTTTCCTGAGAAACATGGGGCGATACGACGAGTCAGCGACGATCATTACGCGGGCTCACGAACTTGACCCGCTCTCTAGTGTTATCAGCGTCAATGTTTCTAGGGTGGATCAGGTGCAGAACAACCATGCGGCGAGCATTGAAAACAGTCTGAAGATAATCGAACTCGATCCGAATTTCGGCGCGGCTTATCAGTACCTGGCGCTGTCATATCTAAAACAGGGACGCGATGCGGAAGCCATCGCGGCTGCCGAAAAGGCGGTAGAGATAACTAAACGTTCCGGTGTTACGCTCGGTGATTTGGGTCATATCTATGCCGCCACGGGAAAACAAACCCAGGCTCGGTCTGTCATCAGCGAGTTGGAAGATCAATACGCGCGCAAAAAAGCGATCGGACAGGATATCGCCGCGGTTTATGCGGGACTTGGCGAAAAGGACAAGGCATTTGAGTGGTTGGAAAGAGATTTCCAGGTCCAAAACGATAGGTTACCTAACATCCGATGGGAACTTCAGTTTGAATCTCTCCGCGACGACCCACGCTTCAAGGAAATGCTGAAACGGATGAACCTGCCGGAGTGAATTCGACGGAGCATGACTAAAGAACTGATAGCCAACACCACTCTGTCGCATTACCGCATCGTCTCGAAGATTGGCGAGGGCGGAATGGGTGAAGTGTACCTGGCGCAGGACACGAAGCTCGATCGCAAGGTGGCGCTGAAGATTTTGCCGTCGGACGTGGCCGCAGATCGCGGTCGCATGAATCGTTTTGTGCAGGAGGCGAAGTCGGCTTCTGCGTTGAATCATCCCAACATCATCACCATCTACGAGATTGACGAAACCGATTCAGGTCACTTCATTGCGACAGAATTTATTGATGGAAAGACGGTGCGAGAGTGCTTGCGGAAAGCGCCGCTCACCGTAAGCAAAGCGCTTGATGTGGCCGTGCAAGTCGCCGCGGCACTCGCGGCGGCTCATCAGGCCAGCATCATTCATCGCGACATCAAACCGGAAAACGTCATGGTGCGCGCGGACGGCCTCGTTAAGGTGCTCGATTTCGGATTGGCGAAGTTAACCACCACCGGCGCCAGCGATTCGGAGGGCGCGACCCGAATACAATCGGACACTCAGCCCGGGATGATCATGGGGACAGTCGCGTACATGTCGCCCGAGCAAGCGCGGGGAAAGGTCGTCGATGTGCGTACAGATGTGTGGAGTCTCGGAGTACTGCTTTACGAAATGTTGAGCCGTCGACCACCGTTCCGGGGCGAGACTGCAAGCGATACGCTGGCGAATATTCTGCATCGCGAGCCCGACACGCTGAATATCGGCGCGCTGCCAACTGATCTCGCGAAAATCATCGATAGGATGCTCGCGAAGGAATTAGAAGCGCGCTATGCGACGGTGGCTGACGCCATTTCCGACCTTAAGAGTCTGCAAAAGCGAATCGAGTACGATAGCGAATTGCAGCAGACGGTCTTGCGAAGCTCGGCCGAAGCTCACACAGAAATCATCGCGGCTGCGACTGCTTCGAAATCACCGAACCAAACCGCCGTCGATTCAGCGTCGTCGCGTACTGACGAAGGTTTCTGGGTGGCGGTGCTGCCATTCAAATATCCTGGTTCGAACTCGGAGCTTGCCACGCTGGCAGAAGGACTTTCTGAAGATGTCGTCACAGGTCTGTCGCGTTTTCCCTTCCTCAGAGTAATCGCGCGCGGTTCCACCTCACGTTTCGCCGACGCCTCTGGAGATGTGCGCGCGATTGGCAAAGAGCTCGGCGCCCGCTACGTGATCGAAGCGAGCCTCCGTCAAGCCGGGACGATGTTGCGTGTCACTGTTCAACTACTCGATGCGATCACCGGCGCGCACTTGTGGGCTGAAACTTACAACCGCGACCTGAAGCAATCCGACTTTTTCACGGTGCAGGATGAAATCAGCGACCGAATCGTAGCGACCGTCGCGGACGGCTATGGTGTGCTCGTAAGTTCGATGGCGGCCACCATCGAAGAAAAACGCGAAACTGAGATGACCGCATGCGATTGGTTGCTACGGCAATGTCGTTACCGGCAACTGCTGACACCGGAAGAACACGCCAGGATGCGGGAGGGCCTTGAGCGTTTCGTGGAGCGTGAACCTAAACATGCAGAACCATGGGCCTGTCTCGCCCAATTGTATGTAGACGAGTTCGTTTTCAAGTTTAACCAGCGTCCGGATTCGCTGGACCGTGCCCTTGTCGCAGCACGCCGCTCTGTGGATCTTAATCGGACGTTCCAGTACGGATATCAAATGCTCGCGCAAGTTCATTTTTTCCGACGCGATATTCCGGCGTTTCGCACCGCGGCGGAAAAGGCGATGTCTTTGAATCCGCGCGACACCGATACGCTCGCGATGATGGGTCTCATGCTGGTGCACATCGCCGAATTCGAACGCGGCGCGAACATTGTGCGGCGCGCGATGGACCTCAATCCTAATCATGCTGGTTGGTACCACTTCGCAGTCATCTGGGAGCATTTGCATAAAGGTGATTACGAAAAAGCGCTCGCGCGGATCAACCGCGTGAACATGCCGGGGCTTTTCTGGCAACCGCTTACAGTCGCCAGCGTCTGCGGTCTTCTTGGCCGCTCGACTGAAGCAGCGGCTGCCGTGCAGGAGTTGCGCAAGCTCGATCCAGATTTTGAACTGCATGTGCGGGAGTACATCGAGGTTTGGCACTATTCGAGCGGCTTGATGGACCGCATTCTGGAAGGCCTCATGAAGGCGGGAGTGGAAATCGCGAACGATGCCGGAACACCACTTCCCTCGCTCGGGATTACTGCGTCCGGCGAGGGTCCGACGCAGGAGGGCTTCTGGGTAGCAGTGTTGCCGTTCAAATATCGCGGATCGAATGCCGAACTCGAGGAGTTGGCTGAAGGACTCACTGAAGATATCGTCACCGGTCTTTCACGATTCTCTTATCTGCGGGTGATCGCGCGCAGTTCGACTTTGCGTTACGTCAGCGAATCAGGCGACGTGCGCGTGATCGGAAATGAACTGGGCGCGCGCTACATCATAGAAGGCAGCCTGCGTGTGGCTGGCTCAGTGTTGCGCGTTTCAGTACAACTTGTGGATGCCACTTCCGGTTCTCACATTTGGGCTGAGACCTACAACCGAACTTTCACCCCGGAACAACTCTTCGCTTTGCAGGACGATCTGGTACCGACAATCGTCTCCACTGTCGCTGACATGCACGGTGTGTTACCGCGCAGCATGAGCGAAGCAGTGCGGCTCAAGTCCGCCGATCAGATGAGCCCTTACGAAGCGCTGCTCTACAGCTTTGGCTACAATGAACGCTTTACGACTGACGCACTCGCTGCAGCGCGAACATGCCTGGAACGAGCGGTGCAACAGGCGCCCGGTAATGCCGATTGTTGGGCGATGTTGTCGCTGATGTACTCAAATGAGTACGGGCACTGGCATATTCATAAACCTGATTCCGCTGAAAAGGCTTTGAAAGCAGCGCGCACGGCCGTCCAGCTTGCGCCATTACATTCTTTACCCTACTACGCATTGGCCCAGGCCCTCTTCTTCCGAAAGGAGTTTCCAGCTTTCCGCGTTGCGGCCGAACGCGCAGTCTCACTGAGTCCAATGGATGGAGCGACGGCGGCGTTTATGGGGCTGCTCATTGCTTACTCGGGAGACTGGGAGCGTGGTTGTGTTCTGGCTGAGCAAGGTCTGCAACTCAATCCAAATCATCCGGGATGGTATGCCTACACTGCCTGGCACGATGCTTATCGCAAGAAGGATTACCAAACGGCGTTGGACCTGGCGCTCAAGCTAAACGCACCTGACAACTTCTATACGCATGCGGTGTTGGCGATGTGTTATGCGCAGCTGGGACAAATGGAAGCTGCCCGAAAGGCCATACGCGATCTCCTCGCTCTGAAGCCAGACTATCCGCAAATTGCCAGACAGTTGCACGCAAAGTGGATTCAGCCTGATTTGGTGGAGGAATTGATGGAAGGTCTGCGCAAAGCAGGGCTCGTGGTTGCTGATGATGAAGACCAGGCGACGCCGAAGGCTTTGACTTCCGCATCAAACGAAACACGATCAGATGAAGGTTTCTGGGTTGCGGTTCTTCCGTTCAAGTTCACAGGATCAAATACCGAAGTCGCAACTCTCGCTGAAGGCTTATCAGAAGAGATTGTGACCGGACTGTCTCGGTTCTCGTACCTCCGAGTGATCTCGCACAGTTCGACACTTCGATACGCAAAAGAAACCGATGACGTCCGCGATGTTGGTAAAACACTCGGCGCGCGTTACGTGATGGAAGGAAGTCTGCGTGTTGCTGGTTCGTCGTTGCGCATCTCCGTGCAACTCGTAGACGCAGTCACCGGCGCCCATCTGTGGGCCGAGACATACGATCGTCAATTCCGCGCTGAGGAAGTATTTGTCTTACAAGATGATCTAGTACCGAGAATTGTTTCTACGGTAGCGGACGTAAATGGTGTGCTTCCTCGAAGCATGAGTGAAGTTGTCTGCGCCAAGAATCCAGATGAGTTAAGTCCCCACGAGGCTGTACTGCGTAGCTTCCGCTACTTCGATCGAGTCACGGCTGAAGAACTCACCGGGGCGCAATCTTGCCTCGAGATCGCCGTGCAGAAAGCTCCGGCTAATGCAGATGCCTGGGCCATGCTGGCCTTGTTATTCGTCCAGGACTACGGACAAGGATTCAATATCCATCCGGATGCGCTGAACTCCGGGGCAATGGCAGCTCAACGCGCGGTCGAGACGGGGCCATCAAATCACCTGGCCCACTTCAGTCTGGCCCAGGCACGCTTCTTCCAAAAGGAAATCCAGAGCTTTCGTAATGCGGCCGAGCGAGCCGTCGCTCTCAATCCCATGGACGCAAACTCACTCGCTTTTATCGGGGAGTTGTTCACGTATGTGGGTGATTCAGAACGTGGTCTTGCACTCGCGTCGCGCGCCAAACAAATCAATCCTAATCATCCCGGTTGGTTCTGGTATGCCGACTTCTTTCATGCGTATCGCCAGGGCGACTACCGCGGCGCACTAGACTTAATCCTCAAAACGAATTTGCCAGGCCACTGGGGGATGCACGCTGGTATTGCAGCCTGCGCTGGTCATCTTGGCGACAAAGATTTGGCAGCTAAATCCGTTCGCGATTTGCTCAAACTTCGTCCGGACTACGGCGCTACGGTACATAAGACTCTCGCGAAGTGGTTTGACCCTGAGTTATGCGAGCAACTTCTCGACGGTTTGCGAAAGGCTGGGCTCAAGATCAGCGGCAAAGGGGCGACGGGGCGAGACGGAGCGACAGGGCTTTCGAGTTCAGGGTCCTTCAGTCGCCCGGCAATCGTAGTGCTGCCTTTCGTCAATCGCAGCGCGGATCCTGAGAACGAGTACTTCTGCGACGGCCTAACAGAAGAGATCATCAGCGACCTCTCTGGAATCCAGGCGCTAAGAATAATCTCGCGCAATTCGTCCATGACATTTAAGGGAACCATCCGAGACACGCTCTCGATTGCGAACGTATTGGGAGTGTCCCATGTGATATCTGGATCTGTTCGAAGAGTGGGGGATGATTTACGAGTCACGGCCGAGCTAATTGAGGTTGCTAGCGATACGCCTCTATGGAACGAGAAATACTCCGGCACGATGGCAAACGTGTTTGGTATCCAGGAAGAGATCGCGCAGAAGGTCGTCAGCGCTTTGAAAGTCAGGCTGACCGACGTCGAGAAGCAACAGGCTACTAAGCGACCGATTCAGGATGTAGTGGCCTACGATTGTTACCTGCGCGCTCGTCAGGAAATGTATCGCTGGACTACCGATGCTTTGGATCGAGCAAGTCTGTTGGTAGACCAGGCTCTTGAGATCGTCGGTGAGAATTCGCTGCTGTTGGCAACCAAGGGTCAGATCCATTGGAACAGGGTCAACGTAATGCTCGATCCAGACGATCGTCACCTGGATCAGGCCTCCGACTGCGCCAGGCGCGCGCTTGCCCTGGACCAAAATGATTACCTCGCAATCTTTCTCCTCGGAATCGTGGCGGGCTTGAGGGGGGATCGCGCGAGTGCGCTCAACGAGCTTTATCGAGCCTACCAACTCCGGCCTGGAGACCCGAATGTTTTGACCGAACTGTGCCGATTTGCCTACACGGCCGGAATCGACGTTGAT
>Ga0207675_100002095_pt1 | contig 19806 bp, 17 predicted proteins | sample KBSSwiS42_FD_184305 | JGI IMG/M metagenome (GOLD analysis project Ga0207675, IMG submission 184305) | Switchgrass rhizosphere microbial communities from Kellogg Biological Station, Michigan, USA - KBS Switchgrass S4-2 (SPAdes) (version 2) | ecosystem: Host-associated > Plants > Roots >...
CGTGGCAAGGACTACGACGAGGACGGCGACCGTGGCATGCGCTAGCTCCTCGAGGCGTCCGTGGAGGAGCAGAGTCTGCCGTTCTTCCTCTCCGGAATGCTGTACGACGACGGCGTGATCGATCCGCGCGACACCCGCACCGTGCTCGGCATCTGCCTGTCGGTCATCGACAACACGACCTGGACCGGCGGGCAAGGATTCGGGGTGTTCCGTCCGTGACGATCCGGCGCCTCCTCGTGGCCAACCGGGGCGAGATCGCGCGCCGGGTCTTCGCGACCTGCCGGCGGCTAGGGATCGAGACCGTTGCTGTGCACGCGGACGCAGACGCCGGCCTGCCCTTCGTGCGCGAGGCGGACGTCGCCGTACGGCTCCCCGGCAACGCTCCGACCGACACCTACCTGCGCGTCGACCTCCTGCTCGACGCCGCGCGGCGGACCGGGGCCGACGCGGTGCACCCGGGCTACGGCTTTCTGTCGGAGAGCGCCGAGTTCGCCCGGGCCGTACTCGACGCCGGGCTGACCTGGGTCGGTCCCGCCCCCGCGTCGATCGAGGCGATGGGCTCCAAGATCCGGGCCAAGGAGCTGATGCGCAAGGCCGGTGTCCCGGTGCTGGAGGCGCCGGCCGAGCCCACCGCGTCCGACCTCCCGCTGCTGGTGAAGGCGTCCGCGGGTGGCGGTGGCCGCGGGATGCGCGTCGTCCGCGACCTCGCCGCGCTGCCGGCCGAGGTGGCCGCGGCGGAGGCGGAGGCGGCGTCGGCGTTCGGCGACGGCACGGTCTTCGTCGAGCCGTTCGTCGAGCGTGGACGTCACGTCGAGGTGCAGGTGGTCGGCACCGGCCACGGCGTGCTGGTGCTCGGCGAACGCGACTGCTCCCTCCAGCGTCGCCACCAGAAGGTGGTCGAGGAGACCCCCGCTCCGCACCTGCCGGAGCGGACCCGGCGGGCCCTCCATGACGCGGCCCGCAAGGCCGCGCGCGCGATCGACTACCTCGGTGCCGGCACGGTCGAGTTCCTCTACGACCCGGAGCAGGAGCGTTTCTTCTTCCTGGAGATGAACACGCGCCTCCAGGTCGAGCACCCGGTCACCGAGCTCGTGCACGGCGTCGACCTGGTGGAGATGCAGCTCGCCGTCGCGGAGGGCCGCGAGCTCGAGCGCATCGGCGAGACCTACGGTCACGCGATCGAGGTCCGGCTGTACGCCGAGGACCCCGCCACCGACTACCAGCCGCAGAGCGGGACGCTCACGGCCTTCGACGTCCCGGGCGTGAACGCCGAGTTCGACCTGCTCAACCGGCCCGGGGTCCGCCTCGACTCCGGGTTCGTCCCGGGCAACGAGGTCTCGACCCACTACGACGCGATGCTGGCCAAGGTGGTCGCCTGGGCGCCCGACCGCGAGCAGGCAGCCCGGCGACTGGCGGACACCCTGGCCAAGGCTCGGATCCACGGTGTCACCACCAACCGCGACCAGCTGGTGGCGACGCTACGGGACGCGGCGTTCCTCGCGGGTGAGGTGAGCACGGCCTTCCTCGACCAGCGCCCGGCAGCGCCTCCCTCGGACCCGGGTGCCGCTGCCGTCGCGGCTGCGATCGCCCTTGCCGAGGAGGGGAAACGCGACCGCACCGTGCAGCGCGGCATCCCCGTCGCCTGGCGCAACGTCTTCTCGCAGCCCCAGGTCACCGAGTTCGAGGGACACCGGGTCGAGTGGTCCGCCGGCCGCGACGGCTATCTCGTCGACGGGTACGACGTGGTGGTCGTGGGCCCGGACCGGGTCACCCTCGCCGAGCACGGCGTCACCACGACGTACGGCGTGGCGGTGCACGGCGACCGGGTCGAGGTGGACGCGCCTGGGAGCCACGTCCGGCTGCGCCGCGTGCCCCGGTTCGTGGACCCTGCCGCGGCGGCCGCCGCCGGCTCGATGCTGGCGCCGATGCCCGGCACCGTGGTCACGGTGCTGGTCGCCGAGGGTGACCGGGTCGAGGCGGGCGCACCGGTGCTCGTCCTGGAGGCGATGAAGATGCAGCACACCGTGAGCGCGCCGGCATCGGGCACGGTCATCGAGCTCGACGTGAAGGCCGGCGTGCAGGTCGCTGCCGGCGAGGTTCTGGCCGTCGTAGAAGGAGAGTCATGAGTACCGCATTCACCGAGACCGAGGAGCGCCAGGAGCTCCGCAGGCAGGTCGCCAGGCTGGCGTCGACGTACGGGCGGGAGTACTTCACCCGCTGCGCCCGTAGCGGCGAGAAGACCACCGACCTGTGGCTGGCGATCGGCAAGGCCGGCTACCTCGGGATCAACATCCCCGAGGAGTACGGCGGTGGTGGCGGCGGCATCGGTGACGTCGCGGCGGTGTGCGAGGAGCTCGCCGCGCAGGGCTGCCCGCTGCTGATGATGGTGGTCTCGCCGGCGATCTGCGGCACCGTGATCGCGCGCTACGGCACCGAGGCGCAGAAGCGGCGCTGGCTGCCCGGCATCTGCGACGGCACGGAGACGATGGCGTTCGCGATCACCGAGCCCGACGCCGGCACCAACTCGCACAACATCACCACCACCGCGAAGCGCGAAGGCGACGAGTGGGTGCTCAACGGGCGGAAGACCTACATCTCCGGCGTCGACGAGGCGAGGAACGTGCTCATGGTCGCGCGCACCTCGGACGCGAAGACCGGGAAGCTCAAGCCATGCCTGTTCGTGGTGCCCACCGACGCCGAGGGCCTCGAGTACACGGCCATCCCGATGGAGATCGTCTCGCCGGAGCAGCAGTTCCAGGTCTTCATCGACGACCTGCGGCTGCCCGCCGACGCGCTGGTCGGTGACGAGGACGGCGGGCTCGTGCAGCTGTTCGCCGGCCTCAACCCCGAGCGGATCATGGCGGCGTCGTTCTCGACCGGGCTCGCTCGCTACGCGCTGGACAAGGCCACGGCGTACGTGAAGGAACGTGAGGTCTGGGGCACCCCGATCGGCGCCCATCAGGGGCTCGCGCATCCGCTCGCGCAGTCGAAGATCGAGATCGAGCTGGCCCGGCTGATGACGCAGAAGGCCTCAGCCCTCTACGAGGCCGGCGACGACCGCGCGGCGGGCGAGGCGGCGAACATGGCGAAGTACGCCGCCGCTGAAGCCGCCTGCGACGCCGCCGACCGCGCGGTGCAGGCCCATGGCGGCAACGGCATCACCCAGGAGTACGGCGTCGCCGGCCTGCTCGTCGCCGCCCGCGCCGGCCGGATCGCCCCGGTCAGCCGCGAGATGATCCTGAACTTCGTCGGCATGCACTCGCTGGGCCTGCCGAAGAGCTACTGACAGACTCGTTGAGTCGTGCCTCCGGCTCCGTTGAGATGTGCGTCGGGGCCGGGCCGGAGGCACGTCTGAACGGGGGCGGACGCGCATCTCAACGAAAGAGGAGCACCATGACGGAGCTCGTGCACTACGAGGTCGCCGACGGGGTCGGCACGATCACGCTGGACTCCCCGCACAACCGCAACGCGCTGTCCCGGCAGCTGACGACCGAGCTGTTCGAGCGGCTCGACCGGGCGGCCGCGGACGACGACGCGGCCGTGGTCGTGATCCGTTCCGCCGACCGGGTGTTCTGCTCGGGAGCGGACCTCTCCGAGGCGTCCGAGGGCGGCATGGAGGAAGGCGCGCGCACCATGGTCGAGATGCAGCGCCGGATCGTGACGCACCCCAAGCCGGTCGTGACTCGCATCGCCGGGCCGGTGCGTGCCGGCGGCCTGGGGATCGTGGCCGCCAGCGACGTGGTGATCTGCGGCGACGACGTCACGTTCGCGTTCACCGAGTCGCGGTTGGCGCTGGCCCCCGCGGTGATCTCGTTGACCGTGCTTCCCCGGCTGACCGGCCGTGCCGCCGCCGACACCTTCCTCACCGGGCGCACGTTCGACGCCGCAGAGGCCGCCGCGATGGGCCTGGTCACTCGCGCCGTACCCGCGGGTGAGCTCGACGCGGCCGTGGCCGACGTCTGCGACGAGCTCCAGAAGGCGCACCCCCAGGGGCTGCGGGAGACAAAGGCGCTGCTCGCCGCCGACCTGGTCCGGCGGATCGACGACGAGGGCGAGCCGGCGGCCGCCCTGTCCGCGCGCCTGTTCGGCTCCGACGCGGCCCACGAGGCGATGCTCGCCTTCCTGAGCCGCAAGCGCTGACCTCAGCGGCCGTCGGCCGGTCCGCTGGACGAGCGCACGACCAGCTGCGTGGGCAGCACGCGCGACGGCGGCCGCTCCAGCACACCCGGCGTGACGAGGCCGGGCTGGGCGAGCATCTCGATGCTGTGCTGCCCGGCCTCGACGGTGTGCTCCGCCAGGGTGGTGAGCGGGGGCGAGCAGAACGCAGCGCCGAACACGTCGTCGAAGCCCACCACGCTGACCTGACCGGGTACGGCGACGCCGCGCGCGGCCAGCCGCTGCAGGACGCCGATGGCGAGCATGTCGTTGTGGCAGACCACGGCCGTCGCCCCGGCCGCGACCACCGCGTCGGCCGCAGCGGCTCCGCCGGCGAACACCGGCGCGTACGGCCCGAACCGGGTGGCGTCCAGCCCGACCGCCTCGGCCGCCCGTCCGAGGCCGGCCCACCGCCGCGCTCCCGACCAGGACTCGGCCGGTCCGCCGAGGAACACGAATCCCCGGTGCCCCAGCGACGCGAGGTGATCCACGATCTGCCGGGAGCCGGACTCGAAGTCCGCCACCACGCACGCCAGCCCGGGAGCGGCCCGGTTGACGAGCACGACCGGGTTGTGGCGGGCGGCCTCCGTGAGGATCTCGTCCGGCATCCGCGAGGCGCTCAGCACGAAGCCGTCAACGGCCGGGCCCAGGCGGCGGACCAGCTGCTGCTCCTGGCCGGCGTTCTCCTGGGTGTCGCCGAGGACCAGGGTGAGACCGGCCGCGGACGCGGCGCGCTCGGCGCCCTTGATCACCCCGGCGAAGTACGGGTTGGTGATGTCGGGCACCAGCAGCGCCATCGTGTTCGTCCGGCCGGACTCGAGGGCGCGGGCGGTGGGGTTGGGCGCGTAGCCGAGCTCCTCGGCCACCGCCAGCACGTGGTCCCGGGTCACGTGGTTGACCCGACCGGGGTTGCTGAAGGCGCGCGACACCGTCGACGCAGCAACCCCCGCGACCCTGGCCACGTCCGTGATCGTCGGGCGGCTGTGCTCCCTGCGACGGGCCATGCGGGCACCCTATGGCAAAATCTGGCAAACGATTGCCATGTGATGGACGCCACTCGAGACTCGGCGTAAGCCCCCGGGTGCTCCCGGGACCGGAACCGAAGGGCCACCTCCCATGGACGAGCAGCTCGCACCGCAGCGCACCCCCGGCAAGGCGGCCGTCGCCGCCTGGTTCGGGAGCGCACTGGAGTACTACGACCTCGCGATCTACGGCACCGCCGCCGCGCTGGTCTTCCCGAAGATCTTCTTCCCAGAGGGCAACGAGTCCGCGGCAACCGTGGCGGCCTTCGCAACCTTCGGCGTCGCCTACGTCGCCCGCCCGGTGGGGTCGTTCTTCATGGGCCACATCGGAGACAAGCTGGGCCGCAAGACCGTGATGATCGGGACGCTGCTGCTGATGGGTGTCTCCACGTTCCTGGTCGGCTGCCTCCCGACGTACTCCCAGGTGGGGATGCTGGCGCCGGTGCTGCTCGTCGCCCTCCGACTCCTGCAAGGTCTGTCCGCCGCGGGTGAGCAGGCAGGTGCCAACTCGATGTCCTTCGAGCACGCACCCGATGCCCGGCGCGGCTTCTTCACGTCGTGGACCCTGAGCGGCACGCAGGGGGGCCAGGTGCTGGCGCCGCTCGCGTTCCTCCCGCTCGCGTCGTACCTGCCCGAGGACCAGCTGCTGTCCTGGGGCTGGCGCGTGCCGTTCTGGCTCAGTGCCGTGGTGGTCGTCGTCGGGTTCGTGATCAGGCGTCGGCTCGAGGAGACGCCGGAGTTCCGGGCCGAGGCTGACCGCGACGGTGTGCCGCGCGCGCCGCTCGGCGTGCTGTTCCGCGATCACTGGGCCGGCGTGCTCCGGGTGTTCTTCGCGGCCTTCATCGCCATGGTCAACACCACGTTCCAGATCTTCGCGCTGAACTTCGCGACCGCCGACGACTACGGCATCGGGATCAGCTCGACGATGATGCTCTGGCTCGCGATCGTCGCGAACCTCGTCGCCATCGCGACGATCCCGTGGTGGGGCCGGCTCTCGGACAGCGTCGGCCGCAAGCCTGTGTTCCTCGCCGGCGTCGCGGGCAGCGCCGTGATGGTCACGCTGTTCCTGGCCGCCATCCACGCCGGCAACGTCCCGATGGTCTGGGTGACCGGGGTGCTCCTGGCCGGCGTCGTCTACTCCCTGCCCAACGCCGTCTGGCCGGCGACGTACGCCGAGTACTTCCCGACCAGCGTCCGCACCAGCGGCATGGCCATCGGCACGCAGTTCGGCTTCGCGCTCGCCGGTTTCACCCCGACGATCGCGGGCTGGATGATGGGCGGGGAGGCCGACAACTGGTACCGCGTGGCCGCGTTCGCGATCGGTGCCTGCGTCGTCTCCGCGATCGCCGTGCTGTCCGGTCCCGCCGCCACCCATCGGCTGGCCACCCGTGAGGTCGGCGAGCCCGCTGCGCGAGCACGGACCGACCTCGCGTCCGTCAGCTGATGTCGTTCGTCCTCGGCCTGGTCGGCGCCGGGATCCACGCCTCGCTGACGCCCGCGCTCCACGAGCGGGAAGGGCGCGAGCAGGGCCTTGCCCTGGCCTACGGGCTGATCGACGCCGAGGTGGAGCGGTTCGGGGTCGGTGACCTTCCCGACCTGCTGGCCTGGGCGACCCGGCTCGGGTACGACGGTCTCAACGTCACCCACCCGTTCAAGCAGGCAGTCGTCCCGCTGCTCGACGACGTCTCCGACGACGCGGCCGACCTGGGTGCGGTCAACACGGTCGTGATCCGGGACGGCCGTCTGACCGGCCACAACACCGACTGGTCCGGGTGGGGCCGGGCTTTCCGGCAGGCGTTGCCGGAGCGGGTCCGGGACCCTGTGCTGGTCCTCGGCGCGGGCGGCGCCGGGGCGGCGGTGGGGTACGCGCTGCTCGAGCAGGGCGCTCAGCACGTCGCGGTGCACGACCCGGACGAGGAACGCGCGCACGACTGCGTGACGCGCCTGGCCAAGCGCTACGGCGACGACCGCGTGGAGCGGGTCGTCGACGTGGCATCGGCGCTGCGGGAGGCCGACGGACTGGTCAACGCCACGCCGGTCGGCATGCTCGGGCACGACGGCGTCCCGCTTCCGAAGCAGCTGCTCCGCGAGGACCTGTGGGTCGCCGACGTCGTGTACTTCCCCCTGCGAACCCGCCTCCTCGACCATGCGGCCGAGCTCGGAGCAGCCGTGCTCGGGGGCGGCGGCATGGCCGTCTTCCAGGCGGTCGGCGCCTTCGAGTGCTTCACGGGGGTCGAGCCTGACGCCGCCCGCATGTCCGCGCACTTCGACGAGCTCACGGCGTGACCGCTCCCACTCCCACGATCCTCGAGACCCGGCCCGACGCCGGCCGGATCACGTCCGGGATCGCCACCGTCTCGCTGAGTGGCCTGCTCGCCGACAAGCTGGACGCGATCGCCGGCGCCGGCTTCGACGGGGTGGAGATCTTCGACAACGACCTGGTCGCGAGCCCGCTGCCACCCGCCGAGGTGGCCATGCGGTGCGCCGACCTCGGTCTGACCATCGACCTTTTCCAGCCCCTGCGCGACGTGCAGGGCGTCCCGCCGGGGCGGTTCCCGGCCGTGCTGCACCGGGTGCGCACCAAGCTCGAGGTTATGGCGGAGCTCGGGGCGACCAGGGTCCTCGCCTGCTCGAGCGTCGCCGCCGACTCGTCCCCCGACATCGACCAGACCGCCGAGCAGCTGCACGCCGTCGGGGCGCTCGCGGCGGAGTACGGCGGCACCGTCGCGTTCGAGGCACTGGCGTGGGGCCGGCACGTCAACCGGGTAGGTCAGGCCTGGGAGGCCGTCGTCCGCGCGGGCCATCCCGCAGTCACGCTCGCCGTCGACACCTTCCACATGCTGGCGCGCGGTGACGACGGCGCGGCGCTCGCGGGCATCCCCGGCGACCGGATCGGCTTCCTCCAGGTCGCCGACGCTCCGCTGCTGGACATGGGACTGCTCGAGTGGAGCCGGCACCACCGGTGCTTCCCGGGCCAGGGCACGCTCGACGTACCGGGAGTGGTCGCGGCCGCGCTCACAGCGGGCTACCGTGGCCCGGTGTCGCTGGAGGTGTTCAGCGACGTCGTCCGACAGGTCGATCCCGAGGTGACCGCCCGCGACGCCAAACGGTCCCTGGTGTTCCTCGAGGACCTGCTCTCCCGGCGGTTGCCCGCCCGCGAGCGGTCCCTGGTCCATGCCGCTCCGCCGGCCTCCAGCCGGACCGACGCCGCCTTCGTCGAGATCGCGGACCCCGACGGGTCGGTCGCGGCGCTGGTCGGACGGCTCGGTTTCGCCCGCGTGGGCACCCACCGCTCGAAGCCGGTCGACCGGTGGGCCAACGGCGAGGCCCAACTGGTGCTCAACCGCGCCCCCGCCGCGGAGACCGCGACGACCGCCCTCGGGATCGTCGCGGCTCCCGTGACCGCCGTCGCTGCCCGAGCCCGGACCCTGCTGTGGCCGGCGGTCGACCGCACTCGCGGCGACGACGAGGCGCTGTTGCCCGGGGTCACGCTGCCGGGGGGCCTGCACCTGTTCGTCAGCGACGAGCCCGGCCAGGCGGACGACTGGCGCACCGACTTCGTGGGTGGCCCCGGCAGCGGCGATGACCAGTCCCCTGACGGGCCCGGTGGGTGGACCGGCATCGACCATGTCGGGATCGCCGTAGCGCCGGACGACGTGAACGAGATCGTCAGCTTCTTCCGCAGCGTGCTCGGCCTGTCCCCGGGGCCGGTCGAGGAGTTCATCGAGCCGCACGGCAGGCTGCTCAGCCGCGCGCTGAGGCCCGCCGCGGGCGACCTGCGGGTGGTGCTCAACGTGGCCGACCGGGCCACCATGGCGCCCGTCGGGGTCACCCAGCTCGCGTTTCGGTGCGACGACGTGGTCCGCGAGGTGGCGGCTCTCCGCGGCCGCGGTGTGCCGATGATGCCGGTGCCGGACAACTACTACGTCGACCTGCAGGCACGGTTCGACCTCGACCCGGACACCCTGGACACGCTGCGCCGGCACGGCGTGCTCTACGACCGCACCGGGTCGGGGGAGCTGCTGCACGCCTACACGCAGGTCCTCGACGGAGGGTTCCACGTCGAGCTCCTTGAGCGCCGCGGCGGCTACGACGGCTACGGCGCCGCGAGCACCCACGTCCGGCTTGCGATGCAGGCGGCGCACGAGCAGCGGGCACCCACTCACCACCTACGCTGACCGGATGCGCCGCCCGCCTCGGCTCCTCGTGCTGCTGCTCCTGCTGCCCACCATCGCCGCGTGCGGCAGCGACTCGTCTTCGTCGAGCCTCGCTCCGAGCCGGGAGAGCAGCTCGACCACCAGCCCGAGCACCGCGCCCAGCTCGGCCGCCCGTGCCAGGCCGGTGTCGAAGGTGCTGGTCGTGATCGAGGAGAACCACTCCCTCGACCAGATGAGCGCCGGCATGCCGTACACGTTCGGCCTGGCGAAGCGCTTCGGCTACGCCACCCACTACACCGCGATCCGGCACCCATCGCTGCCCAACTACGTCGCGATCGCCGGTGGCGGCACCTTCGGGATCACCGACGACGCCCCGCCGGTCGACCACCCGATCCACGCTCCGTCCGTCTTCGGCCGCGCGATCGCGAGCGGACACACCGCCGCCCTGTACGCCGAGGGCATGCCGCGTCGCTGCGCCGAGGACAACGGCGGCATCCGCTACGCCGTCAAGCACAACCCCTGGGCCTACTTCGCCGACGAGCGCACCGGGTGCCACCGCCACGACCTTCCCGCCGCCCGGCTCGGAAGGGCGATCCGGTCCGGTCACCTGCCCAACGTCGGCATGGTGATCCCGGACCTCTGCAACGACGCCCACGACTGCGACCTCTCCGACGCCGACGCCTGGTTCCGCGGCGTCATGCGGAAGGTGCTCGCCGGGCCTGACTGGAAGTCCGGCCGGCTGGCCGTGGTCCTCACCGCCGACGAGGACGAGCACGACAACCAGGGCAACACCGTGCTCACGATGGTGCTGCACGGCAGCCAGCGGGGGCGGGTGGTCGACGCCCCGCTGACCCACTACTCGCTCTCCGGCCTGCTCAGCGCGGTGACCGGTACGCGGCCGCTCGGCGAGGCCCGCACCGCACCGTCGATGGCGGCTGCGTTCGAGCTCCCGCTCGTCCGGGGATGAACCGGCGACGCCCCAGCGTTCGCTGCACATGACCGAGACGTCGGGCGCACGACCGGACACAGTCGGACAGACCCCGTGGTCTTCGCGGCTGACGCTGCCGTTGCGGGCGTTCCAGCGCGCCGAGACCGCCAGCGCCGGCGTGCTCGCTGGGGCGATCGGGGTCGCGCTCGTCTGGGCGAACCTGGGCCCCGGCTACGAGAACCTGTGGAGCACCGAGCTGTCGCTGCGCCTGGGGGACCTGGCCATCGAGCAGGACCTGCGGGAGTGGGTCAACAGCGGGCTGATGACGTTGTTCTTCCTGGTCGTCGGGCTCGAGGCGCGCCGCGAGTTCGACCTCGGGGAGCTGCGCGACCGCAAGCGGTTCCTGGTGCCGCTCGTGGCCGGGGTTCTCGGCATGCTGCTGCCGGTGCTGCTCTACCTCGCGGTCACGCGCGGCACCGATGCCGCCTCCGGCTGGGGTGTAGCGATGTCGACGGACACCGCGCTCGCGCTCGGCTTCTTGTCGGTGCTCGGTCGCGCCGTGCCCGGCCGGGTGCGCGTCTTCCTGCTCACGGTGCTGATCGTCGACGACCTCGTCGCGCTCGCCGTGATCGCCGGCTTCTACAGCGGCCCGATCTCGTGGTGGCCGCTGGTCGTGGCCGTCGCCGTGTTCGCGGTCTTCCTCGGCACGCTGCGCTACGGCGTCGACGTCCCGCTCGTCTACGCCGCGATGGGCGTGGTGATCTGGGGCGCCCTGCGGGCGAGCGGGGTCGACCCGGTCGTGGCCGGGCTGATGATCGGCCTGGCCGGCTCGGCGTACACCCCGAGCCGGGACACCCTCGAACGCGCCAGCAGCCAGTTCCGCGAGTTCCGCGAGGAGCCGACCGCCGAGCTGGCCCGTACGGCGTCCGTCGGGCTGACCGGGGCGCTGTCGCCGAACGCCCGGCTCCAGCGCTTCTACCTGCCGTGGACCAGCTACGTGATCGTGCCGCTCTTCGCGCTCGCGAACGCCGGCTTCGTCATCGACAGCGCATTCCTCGAGCGTGCCGCGCGGTCGCCGGTCACGTGGGGCATCGTGCTCGGCTACATCGTCGGCAAGCCGGTCGGGATCGTCACCGGGACCTGGCTGGTCACCACGCTGAGTGCCGGCCGGATCCGCTCACCCCTCGGCTGGGCCGCGCTCGCGGGGAGCGGCACCATCGCCGGCACCGGGTTCACGGTGTCGCTGCTGATCGCGACGCTGGCGTTCCAGGGCGACGTACTGGCCGAGGCCAAGGCGGGGGTACTGGTCGCCGTAGCCGTGTCGGTCCTGCTCACGGCGGCTGTCTTCCGGTCGACCCGGCGGATGCCACCGGAGCGTCGGGTGCGGGCGCTGCTGGGCCGGGCCGAGCAGCTGGTCGACCTGGCCGTACCGGTCGACCCGGAGCGCGACCACATCCGCGGGTCGCTCGAGGGCCGCGTGACGCTGGTCGAGTACGGCGACTTCGAGTGCCCGCACTGCGGGGAGGCCGAGGCGGCCGCCCGCGGGGAGCTGGCGGAGGACTCCGACCTGCGCTTCGTCTGGCGACACCTCCCCCTGACCGACGTGCACCCGCGTGCCCAGCTCGCCGCCGAGGCGTCCGAGGCGGCCGCCGCGCAGGGCGCCTTCTGGGAGATGCACGACCTGCTGCTCGACCGGCAGGACCACCTGACCGCGCGGGACCTGGTGCGGTACGCCGAGGAGCTCGGCCTGGACGCGGAGCGCTTCCACCGCGACCTCAAGCGGCACTGCCACGCGGCGCGGGTCGACCAGGACCTCGACTCGGCCGACCAGTCCGGCGTCTCCGGCACGCCCACGTTCTTCGTCAACGGCCGCCGCCACCACGGTGCCTACGACCTGGAGTCCCTGCGGCATGCGGTCAAGGTCGCCCGCGCCCGCGACGCCGCCGGCCTGGGGTAGGTCACCGGCGACCCGTCGCAGATGGCGGGACTGGGGCCGGTGACCCGTCGCGGATGGTTGGTGGGGGGACGGTTCGCTGGTCCTGGCATCGCCATCTGCGACGGCCCGGCGGGCTTGGCGTCGCCACCGGCGACGGCTCGGCGGGCTTGACGTCGCCATCTGCGACGGCTCGGCGGGCAAGGTGAGCGAGGACGAGGGGGTGTCGTGTCCGCGGCCAACGAGAACACGTTCCAGCGGTGCGCCGACCACTAGACTGGGTGACCGACCCCGACCGCCGAGGTGCCCGCTCGTGACACTCGACGTCCATCAGCTCGACCAGATCCTCCTGGTCGGCACCGGAGTGCTTCTGCTCGCGATCCTGGCGGTGCGGCTCTCGGTCGGCGTGGGCCTGCCCAGCCTGCTCGTCTACCTGCTGATCGGCGTGCTGCTGGGGGAGGGCGGGCCGGGCGGCCTGGAGTTCGAGAAGGCCGAGCTCGCCCACGCACTCGGCTTCGGTGCGCTGGTGGTGATCCTGGCCGAAGGTGGTCTCACCACGCCCTGGCCGAAGATCCGGCCGGTGATGCGAATGGGAATCTCGTTGGCCACCATCGGCGTCGCGGTCAGCGTGGCGATCATGGCGGTCGCCGGCCACTACCTGTTCGGGCTGCGTTGGGAGGTCGCGGTGCTGCTGGGCGCGGTCACCTCGCCAACCGACGCGGCAGCAGTGTTCTCCGTGCTCCGCCGGGTGCCGCTGCCGAGCCGGCTGATCGGGTCGCTGGAGGCGGAGTCGGGCCTCAACGACGCCCCGACCGTGGTGCTGGTGACCCTGATCAGCACGGGCGGCCACCACGGGTTCCTCGAGTTCCTGGGCATCGTGGTCGGCGAGCTCACGCTCGGCGTGGTGATGGGTCTGGCGGTCGGCTTCGGCGGTGTCGCGCTGATGCGCCGGGTGGCGCTGCCGGCGTCCGGCCTCTACCCGCTCGCCGTGATGTCGCTGGCGGTCATCGCCTACGCCGGCACCGCCGTGCTGCACGGCTCCGGGTTCGCCGCGGTGTACGTCGCCGCACTGGTACTGGGCAACGGCGACCTGCCGCACCGGGCCGCGACGCGCTCGTTCTCCGAGGGTCTCGCATGGCTGGCCCAGATCGGGCTGTTCGTGATGCTCGGACTGCTGGCGTCACCGGGGCGGATCGGCCTGGAGACGGTCGGGCTGGCGATCGTCGCCGGTCTGGTGCTCACATTCGTGGCGCGGCCGGTCTCGGTGCTGGTCAGCGCGCTGGCGCAGCCGATGCCGGCGCGTGAGCTCGCATTCCTGTCCTGGGCCGGGCTGCGCGGAGCGGTACCGATCGTGCTCGCGACGATCCCGCTGGCTGCGGGGGTGGCGGGGTCGGAGCGGCTGTTCGACATCGTGTTCGTGTTCGTCGTGATCTACACGTTGCTGACCGGACCGACCCTGCCGTGGGTGGCCCGGGTGCTGAAGGTGGCTCGGCGCAGCGAGCCGCGGGACCTCGACGTCGAGGTGGCGCCCCTGGAGCGGGTCGCGGCCGACCTGCTCCAGATCACGATCTCGCCGAAGTCACGCCTCCACGGGGTCGAGGTCGGCGAGCTCCGGTTGCCGTCCGGCGCCTCTGTCGCGCTCGTCGTACGCGGCGGCAACACGCTGGTGCCGGAGCGGCGGACCGTCCTGCGACACGGCGACGACCTGCTCGTCGTGACGCCGCGCAAGCAGCGCGATGCGACCGAGCAGCGGCTTCGCTCGGTGTCGCTGGGCGGCCGGCTGGCGCAGTGGCTGCACGACGCGCCGGACTGAGCGTCCTACTGACCGGTGCCGGTGCCCGTGTCGACCTCGGCGATACAGCTGCGGATCGGCTTGTCGAGCTTGAGCTTCTTGGGGCCTGGTTTGCGCAGCTTCTTGAACTGCGGGCCCAGCATCACGTCGACGCCCGGGCCGTACTCGTCATCGGCCTGGACCACCTTGGCCCGTGGCTTGAACTGGTTGGCGACCAGCTGGGCTTCGGGGTCGTCCTCGTCTGTGGAGAGCACCTGCACATAGCCGACCTTGATCCCGGCGGGGGCGTTGGCCACGTCGCCGGGCCGGAAGGAACGGCGCTCCAGCTCCGCCAGGGTGCGGTCGGCGAGCCCGCTGCGCTTGCTGTCGTTGTACACGCTGACCGTGACCTCACGGCGGAAGATCTGCTTCCTGACCTTCTCCGCCTGGCACGCGGGAGTGGACCCGAGCACCTTCGGGAAGGGCTTGCTCGCGGCGTTCCACCCGATCACGAGCATCCCTGCCAGGACCGCGAGGAGCACCACGAGTGTGCCCGCCGTACGGCGCCTGCTCATGGCCGACACGGCACTAGCCCGCGACCACGTGCACGCGCGCGTGGAGCACGTTGCGCTGCTGGAGGGCGGCGCGGAGCGCCCGGTGGAGCCCGTCCTCGAGGTACAGGTCGCCCCGCCACTCGACGACGTGGGCGAACAGGTCGCCGAAGAAGGTGGAGTCCTCGTCGAGCAGGGCCGCGAGCTGGAGGGTGTCCTTGGTGGTGACCAGCTCATCGAGGCGCACCGTGCGCGGCGGAAGCGCGGCCCAGTCCCGGGGCGCCAGCTCGTGGGCCGGGTAGGGCCTGCCCTCGCCGACGCGCTTGAAGATCACGCTCGCCATCTTATGGAGAGGGAACTCCGGCGGCCCACCGGGAAGCCGCCGTTGGCCCACGTCGGTGGGTTCAAGGGACGGCGCGCACCATTCTCGAAACCCAGGCCACCAACCTAGTCTCGTCCCATGACGGAGCAGACGGACCCGATCAGCGCAGCGGTGGCACCCGGATACCAGTTCGAGGGCGCCGCGCTCGAGCTCGGTGGCCTGATGCTCGACGCGGATCACCTCTCCGACGTGCACATCCGGATCCCGCTCGCGATGCTCAACCGGCACGGCCTGGTCGCGGGCGCCACCGGCACCGGCAAGACCAAGACCCTGCAGCTGATGGCGGAGCAGCTCTCCACGAACGGTGTGCCGGTCTTCGCGGCCGACATCAAGGGCGACCTGTCCGGGATCTCGGTCGCAGGCGAGGGCGGCGAGAAGATCGTCGCCCGCGCCGCGTCCGTCGGCCAGGAGTGGACGGCGACGGCGTTCCCGGCCGAGTTCTACGCGCTCGGCGGGCAGGGCACCGGCATCCCGCTGCGGGTGACCATGTCCGCGTTCGGGCCGACCCTGCTGAGCAAGGTGCTCGGCCTCAACGACACGCAGGAGTCGTCGCTGGGGCTGATCTTCCACTACGCCGACCGCAACGGGATGGCGCTGCTCGACCTGGCCGACCTTCGCGCCGTGATCCAGTACCTGACCTCCGACGAGGGCAAGGCCGACCTCAAGGACCTCGGGGGGCTGTCGTCGGCGACCGCGGGCGTGCTGCTCCGCGAGCTGATCGCGTTCTCCGACCAGGGCGCTGACGCGTTCTTCGGCGAGCCCGAGTTCGACACCGCCGACTTCCTGCGCACCACCGCCGACGGCAGGGGCATCGTCTCGCTGGTCGAGCTGCCGAACCTTCAGGACCGGCCCGCGGTGTTCTCGACCTTCCTGATGTGGTTGCTGGCCGACCTGTTCCACGACCTGCCGGAGGTCGGTGACGTGGACAAGCCCAGGCTGGTGTTCTTCTTCGACGAGGCCCACCTGCTGTTCCGTGACGCCTCCAAGGCGTTCCTCGAGTCGATCGCGCAGACCGTCCGGCTGATCCGCAGCAAGGGCGTGGGCGTCGTCTTCGTGACCCAGTCACCGACCGACGTACCGGACGAGGTCCTGGCACAGCTCGGCTCCCGCATCCAGCACCAGCTCCGGGCGCACACGCCGAACGACGCGAAGGCGCTCAAGCAGACCGTGAACACCTACCCCACCTCGGCGTACGCCGACCTCGGTGCCGTGATCACCGGTCTCGGCATCGGTGAGGCGATCGTGACCGTGATGAACGAGCGTGGCGCACCGACGCCGGTGGCGTGGACCCGGCTGCGTGCCCCCGAGTCGTTGATGGGCCCCGCACCCACCGCAGGCATGGAGGACGCCGTGGCCACGTCTGCGCTGCACGCGAAGTACGCAACGGCGATCGACCGCGAGTCCGCCCGCGAGGTGCTCGCGCGCAAGCTCGAGGAGGGCGCCGCCAAGGAGAAGGCCGAGGCCGGGGCGAAGGCGCCGTCCACGCCGAGGAGCCCCTCGCGTGGCCGTGCGCGTCAGGACAAGAGCGTGGTGGAGGAGGTCGTGGGCTCGACCGCGTTCCGTCAGGTGATGCGCACCGCTGCCCGCGAGATCGTGCGTGGTGTGTTCAAGACCGGTCGGCGCTGAGACCGTTCAGGCGGTCCACCGGATCGCCTCGGCCGCCAGATCCGCCGGCGGGTGCACGCCGCGGAGCTCGGGACGCTCCTCGAGCAGCTGGGCCAGGCCGCCGAGGCTGCGGTCTGCTCGGTCGCGGGCAGCGGCGACGAGGGCGTCACGGCGCTCCTCGGTCGCCGGCTCGGTGGCGGCCAGGATCCGGTTGGCGATGCGGGGCATGGTCTCTCCGTGGGCTTGGGGTCACTCGTGATGACCGTTGGGCTGCACCATGTCCAACGAACGAGACGCCCATGTTTCTCCGCGTGAACTCCCGGTGAACGGGAGAACTTTCGCTCAGGTGTCCTGGAGCAGCCCGATCACGTTGCCGTCGGGGTCGTTGAGCGTGGCTGTCACTCGGCCGCCGCCGACCTCCCGCGGGTCCTGGACGGAGGTCGCCCCGGCGTCCAGCATCGCCTGCCGGGTGGCCGCGAGGTCGGCGACGTGCAGGAAGGGGACCGGCCCGTCGAGACCGTTGCGCGCACCATTGGGGTCGAGGCCCAGCTGCTGGCCGTCGACCTCGAAGCCGACGTAGTAGGGCTGGTCGGTGGTCGGGCCGGAGCCGAGGGCGGCGGTGAAGACCGCCTTGGCGGCCTCGAGGTCGGTGACCGGGTAGATGATCGTGTTGATCGGCATGGTGGTTCCTCTCGTCGTGTCACATCGGACTGGTGGGGCTCGTCGTACCCATGACGGATCTCCGGACGGGAACGTGACATGACTGAAGCAGACTTCCTCGCGCAGCGGTTCGAGCAGAGCAGGCCGCACCTGGCCGCCGTTGCTTATCGAATGCTCGGGTCGAGCGCGGAGGCCGACGACGCGGTGCAGGAGACGTGGCTGCGCCTGAGCCGGTCCGACCCGGCGGCGATCGACAACCTGACCGGCTGGCTGACCACGGTCGTCGGCCGCATCTGCCTGGACATGCTCCGCGCGCGTACGACGCGGCGCGAGGCGCCCCTCGACCAGACGCCCGAGCCCGCCGACGACCTCGGCCCGGAGCAGGACGCGGTGCTCGCGGACACGGTCGGCGCCGCGCTCGTGGTCGTTCTCGACACGCTGACGCCGAACGAACGGCTGGCGTTCGTGCTGCACGACCTGTTCGGGGTCGCGTTCGCCGAGATCGCGGCGATGATCGACGCCACCCCCGAGGCCGCCCGGCAGTATGCCAGCCGGGCTCGCCGGCGGCTGCGCGGCTCGGACGCTTCCGGGCGGCCGGACCCCCCGCGTCAGCGCCGGGTCGTCGAGGCGTTCCTGGCCGCCTCGCGCGGCGGTGACTTCGACGCGCTTCTGCGGCTGCTCGCGCCCGACGTGGTGGTCACTGGCGACGCGGCAGCGGTCGCGATCGGCGCCGACGCCGAGCTGCGCGGGCGACGCCAGGTGGCCGAGGCGTACTCGGGCCGCGCGCTGGCCGCCCGGCTGGTCCTGCTCGACGGGCTCGCCGGGGCTGCCTGGTCGCTGCGCGGCGAGGTGAAGGTGGCGTTCGTGTTCACGACCGACGGCGACCTGGTCACCGGGATCCACCTGGTCGCCGACCCGCGGCGGCTCGAGGAGATCAATGTCGAGCGTGCCGTCTAGGAGGGCCCCGAGGACGCTCCCGGGCGCTATGGGCCGAGCAGGTCATCGGCCGGGCGCGGCTTCCCGCCGGGGAGACCGACGTCGGTGCGCTCGGAGATGGTGCAGTTCGCCTCGAGCGAGCAGCTGACGGTCACGAAGCCGGTCTCCAGCCCGGATTCGCCGTCGACGTACTGCAGCCGCACCGAGAGCACCTTCAGGGGAGCCGACAGGGGGGTGGAGAACCGGCCGAACGTGGGTGCGTTCTCCACGCCCCCCGCCGTACCCAGCTGGTCGACGACGGTCCAGGTGACCTCGTCGCCGTCGGTGTTCCACAGGACCCAGGGCCCGTCGGTGGCGTGCAGGTGACCGATGTCGACCACGCCGGGCGGCTGGTCGGGAATGCCGTCGTCGTACGGCGTGGTCAGGCTGCCGTCCAGCGCGCGCACGGCGGTGAGGTCGTCGAGACCGAGGTAGCCGGCGACCGCGTCCGGCTGGTGCAGCAGCACGATCCGGCCCTGGCCCTCGCTGGAGTCGTCGTCGACCACTTTCCGGAGCCGGGCGCCCAGCTCCTCCTCGGTGACGCCCTCCTCGTTGGTCACGAGAACGCCGAAGAGTGCCTTGTGCTCCCGGTCGTGGGCGCCCGAGACCCGAAGCCCGTCCACTTCGAGGGTGTCGTGGTCGGGCAGCTCGATGCCGTCGTCGGCCATCTGTTGCCAGGTGCGTGTCGAGTCGTGGTCGCCGCCGACCGCGGCCACCGGGGCGTCACCGCCGACCTTCGCCTCCGCCTTGATGTAGGCCGCTTCGGCCACGGTGCCGTTGGAGCTGACGTCGCCGGCGATGGTGCGCAGCGAGATCGCGTCGGGGCCGAGCGAGGCGGCCAGCGCCTCGTACAGGGCGGTGCGCACGTGGACGCCGACGAAGCTGCCCTGCGTGTCTGCCTCGGCGATCACCAGACGTTCGCCTGGTCGGGGGCGCAGGTCCGCTCCCCGCCGTGCCAGCGCCGAGGTGAAGCTGCGCGTGGCCGCGTCCTCGTAGGCGCGGCCCTCCGCCTTGATCCGCCGGGTGTTCTTGTCGATGAACGGCTGGACCTGCGAGGCGATCTCGCGCGTCTCGGGGCTCCCGAACGACAGATGGTCGACGCCGGGCATGGTGTAGACGGTGCCCGGAGCGTTGTTGCAGTCCCAGGCCGCGAACAGCCCTCCGGCCGCGCCAACCGACAGCGCCGTCGCGACGCCCACCAGCGCCGCCGTCGTCGCGAGCTGGCGGCGCCGCGAGACGCTCGCCCACGGTCCGCGCGGCACGAGCACGAACAACAGCGCACCGCCCAGCGCGGCCGCCAGCAGCTCGTCGCGCACGAGGTGCTGGCGGAGGCCGGACGACAGCTCCGCGGCGTACGCGTCGACCGTGCGGTCGGGATCGTCGATCAGGGCGACATTGGCCTGGATGAACTTCGGGTCGACGTACGACGCGAGGGTGCCGCCCGCTTCGGGAGGGCCGGTCGCCCGGGCGTAGGCGCCCAAGCCGTAGGCGCCGGTCTGCGCCCAGAACACCTTGCCGAAGAGACCCGTGTCGAGGGTCGAGCGCCCGTCGTGGCAGAGGCCGACCTCGACCGGGAACGTGCCCAGGTGGTCGCTGAACCGTACCTGCTCGACCGCCCGTTCGACCGCCACCGGCAGCGCGATCAGCGCCGCCGCCAGGGCGCACAC
>Ga0207675_100002096_pt1 | contig 19789 bp, 17 predicted proteins | sample KBSSwiS42_FD_184305 | JGI IMG/M metagenome (GOLD analysis project Ga0207675, IMG submission 184305) | Switchgrass rhizosphere microbial communities from Kellogg Biological Station, Michigan, USA - KBS Switchgrass S4-2 (SPAdes) (version 2) | ecosystem: Host-associated > Plants > Roots >...
GCGCAAGTGGATGGCAAACAGACCGCTGCGCAGCAGTCGGCGGCTTTGCATGCCGAAAATGAAGCTGCCTTCAAAGAAGCCGAGGCTCGCCATAACGAAGCGGAACAGGCATGGCAGACGGCGAAAGCGCGAGCGGCTCAATTCGCACAAGAGGAACAGGCACTTCGCGATCAATTGGCTTCGCTGACGGCGGCAGAGGAAGAACAAGTCGCGCGACTTAACTCCATCCGCGAGCAAGTGGACGGCAAACAGACCGCTGCGCAACAGTCGGCGGCTTGGCACGCCGAAAATGAAGCTGCCTTCAAAGAAGTCGAGGCTCGCCATAACGAAGCGGAACAGGCATGGCAGACGGCGAAAGCGCGAGCGGCTCAATTCGCACAAGAGGAACAGGTACTCCGCGATGAATTGGCTTCGCTGGCGGCGGCGGAAGAAGCTCAAGTCGCCCGCTTGAATTCGATCCGCGCACAGGTTGAGGAGAAGCATGCCACGCTTCAGTCCGCCGAAACTGAAAATCAGCTTGCGATTGCGGAAAACGAAGCCCGAACGCGCGCACAGGAAGAAAGACTTCGGGCGGCGGAAACTCGCGCGACCGAACTCGTGCAACAAGAACAGCAGCTCAACGCTCAGGTGGAATCTCTGGTTGCGAACGAACGAGAGCAAATGGCGCGCATTGACGAGCTCAAATCACGAGTTCGCGAACAGGAAGAGGCGCTGCGCCACCTCCTGAACGAGGCGCAGCGTCAGGCCAACGATGAAGAGGCACGTATCGCTGAGCTGCAGCAAGCACGTGCACAGAGCGAAGCACAGGCCCGGGAACGGGCGGCGTTGGCCGAATCACTGACGCACGAAATCAGGGCCTTTGAGCCCGCCGAGTCCGACGCGGTTCTGGAGCTGCTCGATGAACAGCATCCTGCGGAGATCAAAGCCATCGAGCCAGTCATCGAACGTGGTTCTTTTGAGTCGGATGATAAGGTAGAGATTACGCCAGTCGAAGGTCCCTGGCTGCAAATCGACCTCGAGCATACTGATAACGGAAACGGCTCTGCCGCGATTTATGAAACCAATCAGGTTGCTGTTTCTCCAGGTTTGCCGCCCGCAACCTGGACCGATACTTCAGCAGGTCCTGAACCACATGATCAGTCGGGGATTTCGGCGCACCTTCTCGCGCTGCTAAGCCGCGATGTATCAACAGATCGCGCGGCCGCAGTCGCTGATTTGGCACAGATTGGGGGCGAGGAAGCTTTTGAACTGATTACGAAGTCGTTCGACGACGTCGCGGTCGAAGTGCGAAACGCCGCGGCTCGCGCGCTCTATGACCTGAGTCACGACCGCGCCGGCTCGTTCACGCGAGCGCTGCGTGAAGGAACGCCCGAACGGCGCCGAAAGATCGGCGCCGCCATCGCCGGATCAGGTCTCGCAGTCGACGCCATCAACAGCCTCTGCGGCGAAGGTCGCGAACGCACTTATGATGCGTACTCGCTACTGTTCTTGATGGCCAAGTCCGGAGAAGTTCTCCCGCTGATGCAGGCGATTAGCCGGCATTCAAATCTCGACGTGCGACTGACGTCGATTAAGTTGCTGGCGTTGAGTAATCAACAACAAGTGCTGTCGTCGCTGCGCCACTTGGCCGCGCGCGAATCTTTGCCGCCAGAAGTTCACTCAGCGCTGATGGAAGCAATCTATTCGATCAGCACCCAAGCGCGCGATCACGCGCCATCGCTGGCGTAAACGAACACCAACTTCTATCGCGGAGGCGTGTTTGCGGTGAATGGAATTCTTTCCGTCCGCATGGCGGCGAGGTAGGCAAATGACGCCATCACGACCGCACACTGCCGCAGTTCTGTCAGATTCACGCGTTCGAATGTGTCGACGTTCGTGTGATGCTCGCGCACATCGTAGTTGGTGTAATCCTGGACTGCGTTGAACCCGGGAACGCCGACTGCGATAAAGCTCAGGTGATCCGTGTTGCCGATCGGCTGGATTATGTTTTTGCGCGCCGCAACATCGTGAAACTGGTCCAGCCACGCGTCGAAGATCGGTCGCACAGATTCGTTATTCTCCAAATACCAACCATAGATTGGTCCGGTACCGGGATCGAGATTGAAATAGACATCGAATTTCTCGCGCTCCGACTTGTTCGCATCTCCTGTCAGGTGCCTGGCAACGTACGCCTTGGAACCGAGCAAGCCTTCCTCTTCTCCGCTCCACAGTGCCATCCGAATGGTGCGCTTAGGTCGAGCGCCGATCGATTTAAGAATTCTTAGCGCCTCCATCACGACGGCTGACCCATCGGCGTTGTCAGTTGCGCCTGTGCCCGCGTGCCATGAATCGAGGTGCGCGCCGATCATAACGATCTGATCCTTTAAAACCGGATCGGTGCCCGGTAACTCGGCGATCACGTTATAGCTGTTCTGGTCTTTCGTCAGGAATCGCGTCTTGAGCTTGACGCGCAGTTTCACCGGAATTCCGCGCTGAATCATGCGCACGATCAAGTTGTAGTGTTCTGAACTCAGCACGATGCTCGGTACGGTGGCCTCCCTGTTCGGCACACCTTGCACGAACAGCGTTCCGTGCTCGCCAAAGTTGGGCCGCAGAACGACCGCTGGGCGAGCTTCACTGAGTAGCCGCGTCATCGTTTGTCGATTCACGAGTGGCGGTGGTGCGGTGCGACGCGGTTGTCCGATCGCGACAGGCTTGTCATACAGTGTCGGTTGTGGACGGTCGGCTCGTTCGAAGACTGTTTGAATTGGCTGGCTCAATACGATGGCGCCCTTCAGCTTCGACTGCATCCCTTGAATGGCCTGCTCATTCTTGTCGCCGATGAATACCGGCGGCGCGACCACCTCCCTCATCATCGACGGCGACCATGCTTCCGCGAATCCAACCAGAGGCAAGTAACGCGGCGCAACCATCTCAACAGTCAGCTTGTCCATGGTCCAGCCGCGTCCGAACTCAAACGGCTCAAGATGTGCGTCGTTCAATCCCCACTCTTGCAACTTGTGGCGCGCCCATTCAGCCGCTTGCTTGTGCGCCGGACTGCCGGTTAGTCGCGGACCAATATCTTCGGTGAAGTGCGTAAACGTATCCTCGACCTGAGAATGATTCAGTCCTTCATCTTTGATTTTTGCGATCATGTCGCGGTCGATTGGTTCCTGCGCCCCCGCGACGGAATTAATCAACAAGCTGATGACGATCACGATTAGCAGTAAGTGACACTTCATCACTCTCACCCCGTAAGTTGGAATTGAATTGCCTGCGGTACAGCGGTGCGACTCGCGAATTGCGAGATGAGTCGCTTAGAAAACTTAATCTCGAAACGACGAGTCGATTCGATCGAGCTTGCGCAGTAGCCCGGGCCACGTCAGATCGGCGCCCTGACCGACAGTTACCGCGCTCATTTGTTTGGCAGTGAGATCGATTATGTCGTTTGGAACGCAATGCAGGTCGCCATCGCCGGATTGGGCAAGGATTTGAATACGACAGGCGCGCTCGAGAATATACATCGACAGAAAGGCGTCGGCAGCTGACTTGCCCACGGTCAGCAAGCCGTGATTGCGCAGAATCATGTAGTTCTTGTCGCCGAGATCAGCAACGAGCCGCGGTTTCTCTTCCTCGTTTAATGCGAGACCTTCGTAATTGTGATATGCGAGCGAAGCAAGCGGAAACATCGCTTGCTGCGAAATCGGAAGCAGCCCGTTCTCCTGGGCCGACACTGCGATGCCGTAGTCGGTGTGCAGATGCATCACGCACAGCGCATCTTCGCGCGCCGCATGAACGGCGCTGTGAATCGTGAAGCCGGCCGGATTGATGAAGTACGGCGAGTCAGAGACCTTTCTGCCGTCGAGATCGATCTTCACGAGGCTCGACGCTGTGACTTCTTCGAACATCATGCCGTAAGGGTTCAGCAGGAAATGATGTTCCGGCCCGGGAATGCGCGCCGAGATGTGCGTGAAAATCAGATCATCCCAACCATAAAACGCCACCAAACGATATGCCGCTGCCAGATCAACGCGTGCCTGCCATTCGGCTTCGGAAACTTGATCGCGGATTGTTGTTGGTTTAGCGGCGGCGGACATCACTTAAACTCAAACGACTTCAAATAATCGTTGTAGGCCTGGTCCCATTTCGCGACTGTGTTCGCGGGCCCGACAAGTTTCGCAAAGTAATTCCCTTTCGGCGTTTCGATCACCGCGGCTCGCAAACGGTAGTTCCCGTTGTTGTGGCGATCGCCGCTACCTGGCGACATCTCAGCCGTGTAGGTACCTGTGACGTCCACGGTTGAGACTTTCAAACCATTGACGGTCAGGTTATCGGTCTTGGCTTTGTCTTTTGAAGCTGAACCGTCGGGTTGCTGAATTTGCCCGATCCAACGATCAATGTTTGCCTGCGTGCCGCCGCCCTGGCTCGCGCCGAAATAGTAAAGCACCAGCGAGCCATCCTCCGGATCGCCATCGGCCTTTGGCAGTTTGTACTGCGCGACCCGCATGTTCGACGTCGGCTTCTCAGTCGTCCACGCGTCCGGCGCTTTGAAGTGCAGTTCGCCATTCGCCGGTACACCGGATTGATTCTGATTTTTCAGGGTCGCGCTGCTGGAACAAGCAGCGCATACGAAGATAAGAGACAGCAGAAAAGTGGCGTAGATCCTTCCGTTCATAATCACCTCGGGAGAAGAATCTACACCGGTTCACAGCTGCAAACAAAGTTGCGCAGCGCCACCGATGTCGCTGCGAACCTTTGTATCTTTGCGTGAAAAGTCCTCTGAGAAACCAACAGGGTTTCACCCCAAGCGGCAAAGTCGCAAAGAAACGCAAAATAAAACTTTACTGACCGCCGCCATGCGCGGCTTTCGCGCGCCGCTCCATCTCTTCCATCGACACGTCTTCTTTGTGCGTCGCGATGTGCCAGACGTGGCCGAACGGATCGATCAAAGTGCCGATCCGATCGCCGTAAAACTTGTCCTGCACCGCGTCTTTGACTGTGCCACCAGATTCGATCGCACGATTGAAGGTGCTATCGACATCTGCGACGTAGATCATCAAGCTAACGGATGATCCGCCGATCGTCTGCGGACCTTTGTACCCCATCTCTGGATATTCATCCGCCAACATGATGGGTGAATCACCGATTTTGATCTCCGCATGGCCGATCTTGCCGTCGGGCGATGGGAAACGAAACAACTCGACTGCGCCGAACGCTTTCTTGTAGAACTCGATTGCATCGCCGCCGCCACGAACGATCAAATAAGGCGTGACCGCGTGATAGCCTTCCGGAATTGGTTTGACTGCCATTGTTCTCTCCTCCTAGTGTCAGTACCCGCGAGCGGTACTGACCCATGTTTACCTTCCCGTGAACAGAGTCTTCTCATCCACGAAACACAGCCCGTTGCCCCACGGGTCTTCGACATAAAACGATAGTTCGCCCCACGGACGCTTTACGATCTCGCCCGCTTGCTGATCGTGATAACGATCCTGGCACAAGCAATTCATCTCTTTCGCCCGCTCAAAAACCTCTTCGAGGTTGTTCACCGCGAAATAAATGTAATCCGGCGTCGGCTGTGGCTTCTCGCCTGCGCCTTTAGTGACATCAACCAGCGCCAGAATCACGGTGCCACAGTTGAAATAATGACGCGAGCCACGCGGAATCGGGATGCCCGGATCGTCGAGCAGCTTCGAGTAAAACTCTCCCGCCGCTGCGAGATCGCCTACTTGCAAAGCTATGCGAAACATTTTTGGTGCGCCCATAGTTTACCTTTCTGTTTCTGCCGGTCATTCCCCGGCAGTTTGCACTTGCGATGCAATGTACCAAACGTTATCGAATGGATCCTGAATCGATCCCATGCGCGCGCCGTGCGGCTGCAGCGTAGGTGGCGCTTTAGCGATCGCGCCTTCAGCTTTGGTTGCGCGCTCGAACCACGTGTCGACGTCATCGACGTACATCATGAAAACTGAAGGCATCGGCTGCCATGGCCCGTGGGCTTCTCCCAGTTCGATCACCGAAGTGCCCAACTGAATCGTCGCGTGACGAATTGCACCGTCCGGTGATCGATGTACCGAGAGCTCCTCGGCGTCGAATGCTTGTTTCAGAAAGTCCATCATCCTGGGCGCGCCGGTCGGAAGCAGAGTCGGCATCAGGTTGGGCAAGCCTTCCGGGACGAATGATTCACCCTGATGCGTTCCGACAAACCATTGATTGCCGCCGGGATCGCGAAAACCGCATTCACGATCGCCGTAGGGTCGACTTGCCGGCGCAGACAAGTTCGTCGCTCCCGCCTGCACCGCCTTTTCATAGACCGCATCCACATCGTCAACGTACAGGTGAATGTATGCCGGCAACGGCGTTCCTTTCCACTGTGAACCCTCTCCGCCGCCACCGACCATGATCATCGAGCCGCCGATGTTGTATTCCGCATGAAATCCGCCCTGCGATCCCAAGCCATAGATTTGACCTGTCACGCCAAAGGTATGCCTGAGGAACTCAGCTTCGGCATGCACGTCAGAAACAACCAGATAGGGTGTGATAGTGCGAAATCCCTCTCGCACACCACTCGCCTTTTCCGCAGCCCTCTTCGTTGCTGTACTCATCACTACTTCTCCTTCAAGTTCCTTTCGCAAGCGCGTTTTGAAATCGGCCCGCGGCAGATCGCGCAACTCGACCGCGATGCCGAGCAATTCGGCAATCTGTTCATCGACATCGGCCGGAACGACGCCGCCCGCCATCATCGCGTCGATTGCTCGATCGAGTTGCTCTGTTAATTCACGTTCGCTCATCACTTGGTATCGAGTCTCGCGCGCAAACTCTGAAACGCGCGAAACTGCAACTGCTTGACTGCGCCTTCGCTGCGCCCCAGTTCCAACGCGATTTCGTTTATGGATTTTTCTTCTGCAAACCGCATTCGTACGACGCGACGCTGATCCTCGGGAAGTTCATCAACCATGCGAATCACCCACGCCCGCCGCTCGGCGTCTTCCAACTGAACTTGTTGCGAATCCGACGCGCGCGACGCGTCAGGGGGCAGTAGCTCGACCGTGAGGGAGGACTCATCAACGTGTACGCCATTCCTCGCCTGACGCTTGGCGCGATCCGCGATTAGGTTTGAAGCAATGCGCAACAGCCAGGCACCAAATGGCGCGCCTGTCCATTTGAATCGATTAATGTTCGCCAGCGCCTTGCGAAATACTTCGCTGGTCAAATCTTCAGTCGCCGCGCGATCGCGCACGCGCCGCGCAACATAGGCATAAACCAGCTCGAAGTATCGTTCGTACACGTCTGCGAAACACGCGCGATCCTGCTGCGCCGCTTCGACCAAGCGCCGCTCGTTCGTCTCGCTTAATTTTTCGAGACGCCCTTTCTGTGCAGGTTCGCTGCCCGTCATTGTGCTGCCAATTGTATAAACTTTGAGCGAGGAAAAAGGTTACGCGGGGAAGCGGCTGAGGGCAAAGAGCCAAGAGCCAAGTGGAATACAAACGCCCGAGAGAAAATGTTATGACGTAACTTTCGCCGTTTTTCTTAGCTTTTGGCCCTTAGCCCTTTGCCGCTAGAGTGGCACTAGTTCCGTCGTCGTGTCTCTTCGCTTCTTTTCTTTGAAGCCTTCGACGAAGACGCGGGAACCGGGTGTGGGAAACTTTTCGGCGTAAGCTTTGTCCACTAGTTTTTTCAAGCGTTCACTGCGCGTGAAGACCGGTCGCACCTTGAATTGCTTGCCGTTGACTTCGATGACTCCGCGCGGGTCTTCGTGAAAAGTGCGATACCAGCTTCGCTCTTTCAAGCTGTATGAGCGCACAAACACGCGGCCTTCAACAACCACGGCCCAAATGCCGATAATGCGATGCGGCTTGGTGCCCGTGCGAATGCCGAGGATCCGGGCGTCTCGAATTGCCTGCACCATTCTCTGCGGAAATCTTTTAGCTTCACCCATAAACCAATCACTGAATGGTTAGTCGACCAATTATGCCGTTCGCACCGGCGCCCCAGCCAAATTTCCGATGCGGCGCGAAACTGAACGTGTCAAACCCCGGACCGGTGAGCGGCTTCCATGTTTGACCGTCGTCGGTTGAATAGTCGCCGCCTGACGGCCCAAGCGCGATTAGCGTCGTCATACCGGGTACATACGCAACGACGGAACGGAAACCTGAGAGGCCATTGATCAGTTTCCACGTTGCTCCACCATCATTGGTGATCGCGAGATTGTCCGTCGCCTCTTTCTCCTTCTGATAATCGCCACCGACGGCGACGCCATGCCTCTGATCGCGAAACGCAATCGAGAAAATGCCGGATGATCGATGCGACTTGATCGGCGTGTCAAAGACGTTCCAGGTGCTGCCTCGGTCGGTGGTCCGCAACACGCGAGCGCGCTCAGCCGAACCCAGACCGACCCAAGCGTAGCTCTTGCCATACACGGCGATATTAGTGCCACTGGCAGCGAATGCTCCTTCATTCACCAGCGCCGGCGGCAGTTTGTTTGGCGAGACCTTCGTCCAGTCACGCCCACCGTTTGACGTAGTGAGAATGTAGAACTGCCGATCGATCGAATCGCCGATGACGACTCCATGATCGGCATCCCAAAAAGACATCGCGTCGAGGAATGCCTTCTGATCTTCATTGCGGAATTGCAGTCTCCATGTCGCGCCGCCATCACTCGTTTTGTAAATGCGCGAGGCCGCGCCGTTTCCGATGCTCAGCACGTACGCGGTCTTTTCATCAATTGCATCGACGTCACGAAAATCCAATGTGTCCGACGTCACGGTTAATTTTTTCCAGGAGGCGCCACCATCTTCCGTGCGCAAGACCGTACTGGCTGAACCGCTGGCCCAGGCAACGCGATCGCTGACGGCGCTGACGCCGCGCAAGCGAGCGGTGACTCCGCTGTTCTGCAGAGTCCAGCTGGGCAACATAAGAGAGACGGCAAGTAGAAACGGCAGAAGATTCATAGGTAACGCGGAGTAAAGATAAACGGCTTTGCAAAAACAGCCTGAGCAAAATCGAACAGGTTCGGACTTTTTCTGTAGCCCAGGCGTTTACGCTGGGACAGTGACGAGCACTTAAATGTCAGCCTCCTTCAGGAGGCTTTCTTTGTCTACCAAAAGGCCCTTAAATGGGCCTTACCAAAGGTACTTACCGCGGACCCAGGCGTAAACGCCTGGGCTACATGAAAAATTGTCCATGACGCTCGCGGGTCTTCTTCAACCCCTGCTTAGGCATCACCGTACTCAGAAACTCAGCCGCCGATGATCCACCATCAGGCAGCGATCCTGCACAACCTTGATGCCTGCTTTCGCGAGTTCTTCAGCAACCACCGCATGACTGATACCCATCTGCATCCAAACTGACTTCGGTTTCTTCTGGAGCAGGTCATCGAGGTGCGGTGGAATGTCGTGCGGCCGGCGAAATACATTCACCATGTCAACGTCTTCCGGAATGTCACTGACGCGCCGATAGACCACTTCGCCGAGAATGTCAGTCACGCTGGGATAGTAAACCGGCACCGGAATGATCTTGAAGCCGGCGTTCTGCATATATTTGGGTACATAGAACGCGGGCTGATCGGCTTGCGCTTCGGTCTTGATGCCGAGGACTGCGATCGTTTTCGTCTGCGACAAGAGTTCGCGGATTCGGGATGAGTCGTGAATAAGATTGTCCCGCCAGTTCATGCTGGAAGATTACCAAAGTTGATTAGCCAGCAAGAAACCGGAGACTCACTGTCCCTTTGCGAGAGAGTTGATATCAAGGCTTCGTCACCGAAGTCACTCTCGGATTCTTGCGATTGAATTCGGCAATGAATGCGGTCGTAACTTCGACCGTTGGCAGCGCAGTCAGGATCGCCGGCAACAACTTGCTCACATCGAGAGTCATGGTAATGCCGTGTTGTGCGGCGAACTCATCCAGAGCTTTGCCGATTTGCTGTGAAACCGGACCCATTACTTGACTATATCGCCGCGCGTAATCTTCCTCGTACCGCTGCTTCTTCGCGTCGAAGTCCTGCTGCAGGCGCAAACCTTCCTCCTGCTTGGCTTGAACTGCCTTCTGATCGACAGGATTCACCTGACGCAGTTTTCGAATATCTTCGACGAGTGTGTTGAGGCGCGTCTGTATGGTTTGCAGCTCTTGCTGACGCACGCGAAACTCGTTCTGCAAGGCCTTCGCCGCATCGATAACTCGAAATATCCCCGCCTTCTCATCGCTGAACACACTCGTATCGATCACTGCGATCCTGCTCGGCGGAATGGCGACAACTAAATTCGGTGTCGGCTGCGGGGTCTGTGTTGGAGAAATCGTCGGGCGCGGAGCCGTCGGTGTTGGTGTCGGGCGGGCGGTCGTCGGCGCCGGCCGCGCGGGCGTTGGCGTCGGTCGCGCTTGACCGCAGATCGAGAGGGCTGCTCCACCGACGATTGACAACAAAATGAAGAGTCGTTTGGTCATAAGTTAGTCTCGCGATCTGATCGATTAGAATCTTCTGATTGAACGTTCAATATGCTGCATTGCCAAGCCTTAGAAGTTCACACCCATTGCCGCCAGCACTGCCAGCACAACTGCGATGATCGCTTCACCGCAGATCAGTCCGGACGCCAGGGGGATTCGATAGGTCTTCTCAGTTTCAGGCGAGAGCTTTGCCCAGATAAGTTGCGCCACACCGCCGAGGATGAACGTAAGCAAGACCGCCGCAGTAATCAACATGCCAATGCCGATCGCCGCGGGTGATGGCACGTATTCGGGCCACTTCTCTGCCAACACTGTGAGCAGGATGCCGACGGCGATTCCGATCAAAAGCCCAACGAGACATCCCGGCGGCAACGCTTTGAAACCTTGCGTCAATAATTCGGCGAAGCCCGCCCACTTCACGCTGATCGGCGACGAGAGCCCTTGCGGTCCGATGCCAAATTTCGCGCGCAAGACCGGATAAACGACGGCCGTCGCGAGCGCGCCGATGGGCGCCGCGATAAGTTGGGCGATGGTGAGATTGCGCGGATTCGATCTTACAAGTTGACCCGCTTTGAAATCTTGCATCAAGGCTTCCGAGGTGACGGCGATTGTTCCCGTGAGTCCACTCGAAGACATGTTCACGGGCACATTGCCCGGCGAGATAAAGGCGAAGATCGCCTGCATCATGTTTGACATCGCACTGATTGGTCCCCAGTTTGTTTCGCCGAGCACACGCAGTCCGACGAGCATCAACGGCAACGAAAACAGGATCGCAATCAGCGACAAGTACATCGGGATGCCCATGCTGAAATATTGAATGACGCATAGCACAATCGTCATTACAATCGATCCGATCACGACGTAGCGCATTGGAAAGTCTTTCTGGCCGCCGCTCGTGCTCCCTTTCAGGCCGCGAAACGTCTTTACGATTAAGTTCCACTTCAGCGCGAGCGACATCAATCCTCCGGCAACCATCAATCCTGTCGCCGGCCACATCACCCAACGCAACGTCGCAGGATAAGTCAGTGCGGTAATCATCCCGCGCGAGAAGAGGAAGTGCGGAAGAATGAACCAACTAATCGCGGTGCCGATTGCCATCGCCAGGCAGATGCGAAATCCGACGAGCAAGCCCGAACCAAAACTCAGCAAGCTGATGTTGAAGCCGATGTTCATGGCTTCCTGGCCCGGTATAAACCAGGTGTCGCGCACCCATTTCCAGTACGTCGTGATCATCATCAGCAAGCCGGATAAAAATGTGCCGATGCCGAGCGCGGCCAGCGGTCCTTTGGCGGCGCCGCTGTCGCGACCTTCATGCAGCACCTTGATTGTTTCTCCGGCAGCGAGACCGTCCGCGTACGTCAGGTTCTCTTCATCAATGTAATGCCGCCGCATCGGCACGGCGAGCAGAATGCCCAGCAAACTCGCGCTGCAAAGCCAAAGAAAAATCTGCCACGTGTTGAGATAGATCGCAGGCTGAAGAATTCCCTTGGCGTTCAACATGTCGAACGCCGCCAGCAGCACCGCCATGAACGCGGTCTGACCTGCACTCGTGCCCATCGTCTGCACGATGTTGTTTTCGCGTGCGTTCGTATCAGTCAGGCGCAGCGCGAATACCAAGGGCACCAGCGCCATGAATCCGAAGAACGCGGATACAACCGACAGGTTGGGTCCAAAACCGAGTTTCAGAACGCAGTACGGGTACGCGCTGCCGATAATCATCGCGACCACCAGGCCCACGATGATCGCGCGCGCGGTTAGCTCGGGGCCCGTCGAACTTGCTGCTTTGGAATCGGTCATCTGCTTCTCCCTCTTGTTGTTAACAAATTTGTGGAGAGAGTTTACGCCGGACGCGCATGTTTCGGCTGATACAAACCGAGCCGTCCGCCACCCGGCAATTTGATCGTCGTCAGGATACCCCAGGGCGGTTCTTGCACCTCGGTACATTGAATTCCTTTGGCGTCGAGCACGGCGATCGTCGCTTTTAGATCCTCACACATGAGATACAACTCGTGCTGATCGTTCTCGTCGCCGGGATGGCAAGCAACTTCAGCGGGAGGCAGCGCAAAGATCAACCAACCGCCGCCGACATCCACTGAATTGAACCCGAGCACGTCTTTGAAAAAAGCGCGATCGGCTTCGGCATCTTTGCTGTAAATGATTACGTGTGCTCCGTTGATCAAGTTGTTTCTCCTTCGCGCAACAAATCTCTGGCGTCTTTATATCAGCAGCAAATCGCACTAGCAAAACACCCCGTGCACGCCCAGTTACAGAACCGCGAACGGTAGTGAGCGGGATAATGCGACGACTTTGAACTTCTCAGGAAAACTGCGTTGTTATCCCGCTCGCTACCGCTCGCGGTTCTGTAGCAGCCAGCCGATTTGTTATTGTGTGACGCATGACGGGTGAATCAAAGGTCGCCATCTTTGCGGCCATTGCCGCAAATCTTGCGATCGCGATAACGAAATTCATTGCGGCGTTCTTTTCCGGCAGCTCCGCGATGCTGTCTGAAGCGATCCACTCGCTGGTCGACACAGGCAATGGCGCGCTACTCCTCGTCGGCTTGCGTAAGAGCCAAAAGCCATACGATGACAATCATCCATTTGGACACGGAAAGGAGCTCTATTTTTGGCCACTGATCGTCGCGATTCTCGTCTTCTCGTTGGGCGGTGGCATGTCCGTCTACGAAGGCATTACTCACCTTGTGCATCCGCATCGTGGCGATCCGACCTGGAGTTATGTCGTGTTGGGACTCGCGTTCGTCTTTGAAAGCATCTCTGGGTTCTTAGCATTCAAAGCGTTTCGCAAAGAATTGAAAGGCGCCGGCGTGTTCGAGACGATTAAGCGCAGCAAGGATCCGACGACGTTCACGGTGCTGTTTGAAGATTCGGCCGCCCTCGCAGGATTGATTGTCGCCTTCCTGGGAATATTGCTCGGCGATTTGCTCGACAATCCGTATCTCGATGGGATTGCGTCAATCGTGATCGGCGTCATCCTCGCCACCGTGGCAGTCTTTCTGGCGTATGAAACGAAGGGTTTGTTGATTGGCGAGGGCGTCGATCCGCAAACGTTAGCAAGCGTGCGGTCGATCGCGGCGGAGGACGACGCAGTTCAGAAAGTCAGGAAATCCCTGACGATGCATTTCGGTCCGCACGAAGTCCTTCTGGCGCTCGACGTGGAATTCAAACCGGAGTTGTCCTCGAGAGAAATCGGCGATGCGATTAATCGCGTGGAAGCCACCATCCGCGACCGTCATCCCGAGATACGCCACATCTTCATCGAGGCGAAAGGCCTGGCTTAACCGCCGGAATGCACGCATCCTGCGTGTGGGCCACCGGCATCCTTGCCGGTGTTCTGAAAAAGGCGCGCGCGTTTTTATCGAGCCCTTGAAGAACACAGCTTCACAAGTTCATCGCAATAGTTTCGCAACCCTTGGGGTTTATTAAGAGTTTAGCATCCATTCATTCATTGATTCTCCTTGTGAGAACTGAGACTGAAGGGTAGGGCGCCAACTTTGGGGGAGGTTGGCGCCTTTGCTTTTCTGGCGCGAAAGCAGGTCGAACCCGCCGCCAGTAGCGGCTGTTTCGTTTGGATACCTCACTCCATTGACTTCTGATACCTCTCGCTATTAACTGACCAGGTTCGTGAATCATGAGATCAACGCCCGCTACCGCAGGCGGTTCTGACTACCCCAATCAAAATGAAAACTGCTCCATACGGATCATGGAAATCGCCCATCACTTCCGACGTGATCGTCAAAGAATCAATCGGCCTTAGTCAGCCCAGGCTTTTAAACGGCGACGCTTATTGGATTGAAATGCGCCCATCGGAAGGCGGTCGTCAAGTGATCGTGCGACACGGACAAAATGGTCAGCGTACGGATCTGACTCCGTCAGGTTTCAACGCGAGGACACGCGTTCATGAATACGGCGGTGGTGATTACGTGGTTAATGGCGAGTCAGTGTACTTCTCAAATTTTCCGGACCAGCAGATTTACCGCGTCTCGCACGGCGCGGAACCGCAACCAATTAGCAAGGACTGTGAAGACGCCAGAGTCCGTTACGCGGATTACGTAATCGACAGCCCGCGCCAACGGCTGATTTGCGTCCGTGAAGATCATCGCCGCGATACGCACCAACCCGCGAACGAGATCGTCGCTGTCCCGATGGCAGGTGGCGCGTCCACCGTCCTCATTTCCGGAAACGATTTCTACTCTTTTCCGCGCGTCAGTCCCGATAACTCGCGGCTGGCTTGGCTGACGTGGAACCATCCGAACATGCCCTGGGATGGTTGCGAAGTGTGGGTCGGCGAAATCGCGGCGGACGGATCGGTTGTGAACCAACGATTCATCGCGGGTGGATTGAAGGAATCAATCTTTCAACCGCAATGGTCACCGGACGGCCGGCTGTACTTTGTTTCTGATGCGAGTGGCTGGTGGAACATTTATCGAGAAGGCTCGAACAGCATTGAGAATGTTTGCGCGACGAAAGCTGAGTTCGGGGCACCTCAGTGGGTGTTCGGCATGTCGACTTATGCTTTCGCATCGGCCGACAAGATCATCTGTGCCTTTGTCGAGCAAGGGATTTGGCGCCTCGGCGAAATCAACACGCAGAACGGTGAACTAAGCCGAATCGAGACTTCATACACCGAGATCTCTTCGGTTCATGCTGCCGGCAACCGTGTGATGTTTCGTGCGGGTTCGCCCACGCAGCCAATGTCGATCATCGATTTTGATTTAACGACACGAACCTCAGCCATCTTGCGACAGGCGAACAAGATCGGAGTCGATGACGGCTACATTTCCCAGCCTCAGTTAATCGAGTTTCCCACTGAAAACGGACTTACGGCGCACGGATTTTTCTATCCGCCCAGGAACAAAGACTTTGCGGCACCGGCAAATGAGAAGCCGCCGCTGCTCGTCAAAAGTCACGGCGGTCCGACATCTGCCGCCGTTGCTTTGCTGACATTCAACATTCAGTACTGGACCAGTCGTGGCATCGGCGTGCTCGATGTCAACTATGGCGGCAGCACTGGTTACGGCACGGAATATCGCCGCCGATTGAATGGCGCGTGGGGAATCGTAGATGTTGATGATTGTGTGAATGGCGCAAAGTTTCTTGCCGCCGAAGGCAAGGTCGATGGCAATCGTTTGATGATCGACGGTGGCAGCGCCGGCGGTTACACAACGCTGTGCGCGCTGACCTTTCGCGATGCTTTCAAAGCCGGGGCGAGTCATTACGGCGTGAGCGATCTCGAAGCTCTGGAACTCGACACTCACAAGTTCGAATCGAGGTATTCCGACGGCTTGGTTGGTCCTTATCCGGAACGTCGCGATCTCTACATCGAGCGTTCGCCACTTCATTTCGCGGATCGACTCTCGTGTCCGGTAATTTTCTTCCAGGGATTGGAAGATAAAGTCGTCCCTCCGAACCAGGCAGAGATGATGGTTGAAGCGCTTCGCAAGAAAGGTGTGCCGGTCGCGTATGTGGCCTTTGAAGGCGAGCAGCACGGCTTTCGCAAAGCCGAAAACATCAAGCGCGCACTTGATGGCGAGTTGTATTTCTATTCCCGCGTGTTTGGTTTTGAGCCGGCGGAAGAGCTTGAGCCGGTAACGATTGAAAACCTGGTTACTGACTGACTATTGACTAATCGGCTGATCAGCAACCGTTGCTGCTCCGCCGCCGTGGTCACCGGCCCGCAGGACGTTGCTTTGATCAATAAAGAAAGAGCGCTTGCCGCTCTTGCCGTATTCGGACGGCATCGCCACCGCTTCGAAGCCGTGCGCTGACGTCGTAAGGTCGAATCGATATCCGTACTTCTCGAAAGCTTCTTTGTCCAGTAGCTTCTGTTCGGCAAGTTGATCGATGCTGCCGTAGCTTCCATTTCCTGCCGTCGATTTGAAGGTTTCTTCCGCGCTGGGGATCGCCCGCAGGACGCTCATCGCGATTATCTCGTTCATCTCTGGCGAGCCTTGCTTCATCGCGTTCATGGCCGCGCTGGTGGTCGCGACGATTGCCAGGATTAGATTCTTCGGCAGGTGCAGCTCGTGCAATGTGCCAGACCCATCGTGCCAAAGCGAATAGGTGACCGCACTCGACTTTGGACTCAACTTCATCAGGAAGTCCCGCATCGATTGGTCCATGGTGCCGGCCTGTTTGGAAATCTGTTGCTGATACCCTTCCATGATCGCCGGCGAAACATAAATCTCGCCGAGCGTCTGGCGCGGCTGCCAATGACGCGACGTGCGAAACGCATTATTCGAGCCAAGCGTGCTCAGGTTCATACCGGCTTCCGCGACGCGCCTCACGGTGGCAGCGTCCGACACGACCAGAAAGTTTCCAATGAATGCGTAGGAAAAAACTCCGGCGAAGTTTACAATTTCGCTGTCACCTACGTGTTCGTTTTGCGCAATCAATTTCGCTTCACCAATCCCGAATCCATCCAGGACCCGTGGCATTAAGCGCCGGGCGGCTTCGCGATCTCGAATCGCAACCATAAATATTGGCAAAGATTCAGGCGCATCCTTCTTCTCTGTTGAAGACTTCGGTGCTGGCGGCGTGGGAATGCCGAACATGTTCACCATGTTGGCTTGTTTTAGCGACATACCAATCGCCAATTCATTACCCAGAACGGGTAATAGGTCGTCGGCAATCTTGAATCCCGCTTTCTTTTCGAATTGCACAAACCCATCCTCAGCCGTTTGGCGGATGGGACCTTGTTCTACCAACGTTCCGTTCTCCCAGCGTTCAGATTTTGGCTGGCCAATCTGTGCCTTAGCCTGGTTTTCGGCCAGCTTCTTCATTTCTTGATACGTCTGCGTAAAATCGATCGACGTGCTCACCAACAGTTCCGTGTCGTCGGGCAGAACCGACGGCGCCTCAGGCGCGTGCGGCGGACCTGAAATTAGTTGCGGCACAAACGGCAGCGTCAGGCGCTTGGCGGTGTCTGATTCAACTAAGATCGCGCGCAAGACGTATTCATCGTTGTCGAGTGCAACTGCCAGGCCGAGCGCGTCCGGCCACTGTGGCTCGCCCTGTCCCAACATACTCAACAATCCGCCGATTTGATTCGAGGCAATTCTCTGCGCTTGCTCCTCTTTAGTCGGCGTAGGTGTCGGCGAAGGCGCGATAGTGGTCAGAACTACGGTCGGTTCAGCGACAGGCGGCGGTGGATTTCCTCCCGCCTTTTCTTGCTCAGCTTTCGCCTCTTCAATCGCTTTCTCGACGGCTGCTTCATTCTCTTTTTCAATGCGTCTTTTTTCTTCGTCCGAAACGACCGGCGTCGGGGAAGGCTTCGGCTGTGTCTTGTCTTCCAATTTCACGTTGCAGAAAAAGAACAGCGGCTCAGATGCGAAGCGATCACGCGCTAAGCGAAAGTTGTTGTCTTCGGCGAGCAGCGGTCTACCTCGCGGATGCAACTTCGCAGGTTGGAATGGTGTGTCGCTGATGAAGACCAACGAACCGGACTGAGTAAGCACAAACGGGAGACGCATTTCTGGAGTCACCGCGGGTTTGACAGCCTTGGTTGTCGCCGGCGCGGTCGTTTTTTGAGTTCGCGCCTCTGTGTTTGCACCGCTCGTGTTTGCTGGCGGTGCGGATGGTGGCGAAGAATTCTCGGGAGTGGGCTCCATCACCGGAACTGGCGGCAAAACATCCGGCAGGAACTTTTCAAGTCGCGGAGTGAACTTCTTCGCCTCTTCGGGACTGGCAAATTCAATCGCTGCCAGTGTAGTCGGGATGCCGGTTCGCGCCGGCCAAGTGACGAAAAAGAGCCGAGACGTCGCGAGTTCTTCGGCATGCTCTTTAAGAAACCCAACGAGTGATTTCAACTGCGGCCCCGGGTCAGCCAGCTTTATGATCGGCTCGACGATTTCACCCGCACCACCATTTGTGAGCAATTGGCCAACATTGCGCACTTCCAAATAGAGTTTGTAACTGTCATCCGACAGCAGCGTGTCAAAGGCAATGTCCGCCGGCGGCGTTTGTTGCTGCACGACTGGCGGCGGTGTTTGCTGCTGTGCGCGCAAGGCGCCGGCGCACAAACAAAACATGAGAACGAAACAAACGAATTGTGAGAACGATTTGCGATGCCGGCGAAAGGGGATCATGGCAGAACCTCGCGATGAACTTCGTTCCGGTCTGCCCGAAGCATATCAGATTTCGCGAGGCTGAGAACATCAAGCGCGCGCTTGATGGCGAACTCTATTTCTATTCACGCGTATTTGGATTCGAACGGGCGGATGGTGTCGAACCCGTGAGTATCGAGAACCTCTAAAGTTCCACTGTCCCACAAAACCGTTAGAGGAAATGAGTACTTTTACCGCGTTAGGTGGTAGGAATGAGGCTGTCGCTGCTTGGTCCAACTGGGTAGTGCATTAATGCACTACTGAAACTAGAAAGCATTGACCCCGATATCCTGCAAGAGTAGGATGGCTGCCAGTTCTCAGGCAGGCCTCGACCAATCAGTCCATAAGGAGCAACATGCGAATTCTTATCGTTGCGTTGATAGTCACATTGTCGATTCAATTTAGTACGCCGTATGCAGATGCATGTGGCGATAAGACAATGCGGGTCAAGACCGGGCTCAGGTATTACCAACCGCTTGCCGCCAAACACCCTTCCAAGATTCTGATTTATTCGGCCGCGCTTCCTCCCGGCAAAGCTGTTGAGCTTAGGGACTTCTTAAACAACAAGGTCGGTCACAAATCAAGCGTAATGGACGATGTGGGCGGTATTAAGAATGACATTAGAACCTCTCACTACGATCTCGTCTTGACGAATCTCGCGGAAGCGCCGGAACTACAGAAAGAGGTCGATTCCTTCGCTCCGAAGACCTTCGTGGTTCCAATATTGTTTAAGCAGCCCAAGTCGGAAGAACAGGCTGCTAAGAAACAATACGGAGTCGTATTGAACAACCCTAAAGATGGCCTCGACTTTATGATTGCCATCGCGAGAGTGATGGATTCGAAGTCAAAGAAGACCTAAACAGTTCTTAGCAAAGGTCGATCACAATGAATATGGGATTGGTTCGGTCAACCCTTATTGGTTGCGTCTTGCTTTTTGCAAGTGCGCAAATGGGACAGGCACAGGCCTGGTTACCAAACAAGGGAGAGGGTCAAGTCACCATTACTTACGAAAACCTGTATGTGAAATATCACTTCGATTACACCGGAAAACAGTTCGATGCGGGGCCCATCCGTACACACACTGTCGTGTCGACCTTTGAATACGGAATAACGGATAAGCTGACACTGGACAGTCAGCTTACCCACGTGACTTCCAAGTACGAGGGGTTTGTCGGACCTGTTCCCCATGGTCCACCAGACACGGGCGTCTATCATCCAACGTTTCAGGATGTTGCGGTAGGAGTCCGTTAC
>Ga0207675_100002097_pt1 | contig 19787 bp, 19 predicted proteins | sample KBSSwiS42_FD_184305 | JGI IMG/M metagenome (GOLD analysis project Ga0207675, IMG submission 184305) | Switchgrass rhizosphere microbial communities from Kellogg Biological Station, Michigan, USA - KBS Switchgrass S4-2 (SPAdes) (version 2) | ecosystem: Host-associated > Plants > Roots >...
TCATCGCGTAGACGCCAGCGCGCACCGGGCCGTGGCGGCGGACGCCCTCGCGCATCGCCTCGATGTAGCCGGCCCACGGCATGCCGACGAGCGCCGCGAAGTGCATCAGCAGCTGGCCGTTGACGCCGAGCACGTAGAGCTTGCCGACGTCGCCGGCGAGGACGGCCTCGCGCTCCTCGGCGTCGAGCTCGTAGCCCTCGAGCAGCGCCGGCAGGTCCTCGCGGTAGCGCTGCTGCACCGCCGGGTCGCGGTTCAGGTGGTAGAGGAGCTTCTGCGTCGCGTACAGGCTCACGTGGCTCCCCACTTCGGGATGTGGTGGTCGGTGATGCTCACGCACACGTTCTTCGGCTCGCAAAACACCTCGAAGCTCCACGTCCCGCCTTCCCGACCGGTTCCCGACGCCTTCGTGCCGCCGAACGGCTGCCGCAGGTCACGCACGTTCTGGCTGTTGACGAAGCACATCCCGGCCTCGATCGCGGCGGCGACGCGGTGCGCCTTGCCGATGTCCTTGGTCCAGACGTAGCTCGACAGGCCGTAGCTCACATCGTTCGCCTGCGCGATCGCGTCGGCCTCGTCGGCGAAGCCGATCAGGCACGCGACCGGACCGAAGATCTCCTCCTGCGCGATCCGCATCCGGTTGTCGACGTCGACAAAGACGGTCGGCAGCACGTAGTTGCCGGCGCGCTGCGCCGCCGGCAGCTCGGGCCGGTCGAGGCCGCCACAGACGAGGGTCGCTCCTTCCTCGCGGCCGAGCGCGATGTAGCTGCGCACCTTGTCGAGGTGGTCGCGGCTGATCATCGGCCCGACGAGCGTCTTCTCGTCCATCGGGTCGCCGACGCCGATCCGGCGCGCGCGTTCGGCGAAGCGCGCCGCGAACTCGGGCAGGATCGTGCGCTCGACGAGGATCCGCGAGCCCGCGGTGCAGCGCTCGCCGTTGTTCGAGAAGATCATGAACACTGCGGCGTCGAGTGCACGCTCGAGGTCGGCATCGGCGAAGACGACGAACGGGCTCTTGCCGCCGAGCTCCATCGAGAACTTCTTCAGCCCCGCGCTGCGCACGATCCGGTTGCCGGTCCGCGTCGATCCGGTGAACGAGATCGCGCGCACATCGGGATGCGCAACGAGCGCCTCGCCAGCCTCGCTGCCGTAGCCGTGGACGACGTTGAGGACGCCGGGCGGAACACCGGCCTCGAGCGCGAGCTCGCCGAGCCGCGCCGCGGTGAGCGGCGACAGCTCGCTCATCTTCAGCACCGCGGTGTTGCCGAGCGCGAGACACGGCGCGACCTTCCACGTCGCGGTCATGAACGGCACGTTCCACGGCGAGATCAGCGCGCAGACGCCGACCGGCTGGAACAGCGTGTAGTTGAGGTGCGTCGGCGTCGGGTACGTGTGGCCGTCGACGCGCGTGCAGATCTCGGCAAAGTAGTGGAAGTTGTCGGCGGCGCGCGGCACGAGCTGCTTCCTGGTCTGCGAGATCGGCTGCCCGGTGTCGTGCGTCTCGGTCGCCGAGAGCTCGGGGACGTGCCGCGTGATCAGCTCGCCGAGCGCGCGCATGACGCGCGCCCGCTCGCTCGGCGACGTCCGCGACCACGCCGGAAACGCGGCATTCGCCGCCGCGACCGCGGCGTCGATCTCGGCTGCGCCGCCGCGCGCGACCTCGGCGAGGACGTCCTGCGTCGCCGGATCGACGGTCTCGAAGTAGCTCGATCCGGCGACCGCCTTGCCCGCGATCAGATGCTCGACTCTCATTCGCCCGGTCCTCGTCCTCTTGCGTTCGCGTTCGCGCCGCGCCCAAAGATGTCGTCGCCGACGATCCGGTTGGCGAGCCGGCCGAGGCCCTCGATCTCGCAGACGACCTCGTCGCCGACGTCGACGTTGACGACCCCTTCCGGGGTTCCCGTCAGGATGACGTCGCCGGTGTCGAGCGTCATGAATGCGCTCAGGTATTCGATCAGGAATGCGATGTCGAAGACGAGATCGCGGGTATGGCCGCTCTGCGTCTGCTTGCCGTTGACGAGCGTGCGCAGCGCCCGCACCGGGGGCCACTCGACGTCGTCCGCATCGACCAGCCAGGGCCCGAGCGCCGTCGCGCCGTCGCGGCTCTTGACGCGTAGGTTCGGACGGTACCAGTTCTCGAGGTAATCGCGCACCGCGTAGTCGTTGGCGATCGTGTAGCCGGCGACGTGCTCGATCGCACGTGCGCGCGGCACGTGCCGCGCGGGCTTGCCGATCACGACCGCCAGCTCGCACTCGTAGTGCATGAAGGTCGCATCCGCAGGCCGCCGCGTCTCGCCGCGATGGCCGACGAGCGACGCCGGTCCCTTGAGGAAGACGAGCGGCTCGTCCTGCTTCTGGAACGCGAGCTCCTTGGCGTGGTCGGCGTAGTTGAGGCCGAGCGCGATCACGGTGCCGGCCTCGAACGGCGGCAGCCAGACGACCGCGTCCTCGGCGACGACGCGGCCGTCGGCGAGCCGGATCGCACCGTCTCCGGCCGGCGTCGCTTCGTGCAGCGCGCCGGCGTACGCGACGCGTGCGCGCCTCATGCCGCGACCCGCTCGGCGACGGCGACGCGCGTCTCGAGCCTGCCGATGCGCTCGATCTCGACCGCGATACGGGCGCCCGCGCGCACCCGCGGCGCGTCGGGAGCGCTGCCGGCGAGGACGATGTCGCCCGGTGCGAGCGTCATGAAGTCGCTGACCTCGGCAATGAGACGCGCGACGCCGCGGACGAGCTCGGCGGTGCTCGACGTCGCCGCGAGCCCGCCGTCGACGAAGGTGCGAACCGCAAGCGCGCCGGCGTCGCCGACTGCGTCGCGCGCGACGACCGCGGCGCCGAGCGCGCACGACGCATCGCGCGCCATCGCACGGATCTGCGGCCGGTAGTGCGACGCGTGCGGCACGGTCGCGTCGCATGCGACGAGGTAGCCGGCGACGTGCGCGAGCGCGTCCGCCTCGCGCACCGCGCACGCCGTGCGCGCGATGACGACGCCGAGCGAAGCGCCGACCGCGAGCTCGCCGGCAGCGTCGACGAGCAGCGCGCCGCCGGGGGCGACGAGCGCATGGCGCGGCTTGATCGCGAGCGCCACCGCCTTCGGCGCGCCGCGGTACGGCGGTTCGAGGACGGCGTCGCCGAGCGCGGCGAGCGAGTCGCGGTGATTGAGGAGCGCGGCGACGACGGTGCCGCTCAGGCGATACGGCGCCACATCGCAGCGAACGGCGAACGGCGCGAGCAGCATGGCGCGGCGGTCAGCCGAGCGGCGAGACGCCGACCAGCCAGCGGTGGCCGCCGAGCAACAGGATCGCGTACACCGCGAGGCCGCCGACGAGCGCGATCGCGTCGTTCGCCGGCCGCGGCGGTGCGCCGGGCACCGCATGCGCGTTTTCCGGCGCGCGCCGCTTGACCGCGATGCGGTCGGCGATCGCCCAGACGAGGAAGCCACCGAAGAGCACGACGTCGGCGAGCGTGCCGTTGGCGAGCAGGTGCGCGGTCGCCCAGAGCTTGACCGAGAGCAGCATCGGATGCTTCGCCGCGGCCTGGATCCGCCCCGGGAAGTACGCGGCGATGAAGAGCGGGAAGACCGGCAGCATCACGAGCAGCGCGAGGTGGCGCAGCATCGTCGGCGGCGTGTAGAGGACGACCGGCGAACGCCGCGCGATGCCGAAGCCGACGACGATGAGCACGAGACCGACCGCGGAGACGATCGAATAGATGCCCTTCCACGGCTTCTCGCCGAGGCGCGCGATCCTCGCTGTTCGCCATGCCGGCGCGACGATGGAGACGCTGTGGATGCCGAGGAAGACGACGAGTCCGGCGACGAGGACGAGCATGCGCGATTGTGGCGCGAACGCCGGCGCGCGGGCCGCGGCGCTCAGGCGGCGCTCTGCTGCACCATCGCCGGCCGGAGGTGCGGCTTCACCCACAGCCAGGAGACGACGCCGATCGACATCATCGCGAGCGACGTCGCCGCGAGCGCGACCGCCGAGTGCATGACGAGCGGCGCGACCACGCCGGCGACGACGCCGTTCGCGGTGCTGCCGACGCACGCCTGCAGCGACGAGGCCATGCCGCGCCGCTCGGGGACGAGGTCGAGCACCATCAGCGTGACGACCGGCACCATCATCGCCCAGCCGAACGCGTAGAGCGCGAGCGGCACGAGCGCCCACCAGGGCGATGGCGCGAACAGCAGGTTGAGGATGACGTTCGCGATCGCGACCGCGGCCATGATGACAAATCCGTAGCGGATCTGGTGGGTCGGCTTGACGCGCCCGGCCATGCGGCCGGAGACGAACGCGCCGGACGTGATCCCGGCGATCGTCAAAACGAAAAACCAGAAGAACTGCGCCGGCGAAAGGCCGAGGATGTCGCCGAGAAAGATCGGCGCCGACAGCACGTACAGGAACATGCCGTTGAACGGAATGCCGCTCGCCAGCGCGAGCATCAGGAAGCGCGGATTGCTCGCCAGGCTCCAGTAGCCGCGCAGCAGGTTACCGACGTTGAACGGCTGCTTGTGCGTCTCGTGGAGCGTTTCGGGCAGCAGTTTCCAGTTGAGCACGAAGAGGGCGATGCCGACCGCGGTCAGCAGCCAGAAGATCGAGGGCCAGCCGGCGTGGACGAACAGAAAGCCGCCGACCATCGGCGCGATCGCCGGCGCGACGCCGAAGTAGATCGTCACCTGCGCCATGACGCGCTGTGCGTCGGCGGGCGGGAACATGTCGCGGATGACGGCGCGGGAGACGACGATCCCGGCGCCCGCCGACATGCCCTGCACCGCGCGGAAGAAAACGAGCGCGCCGATGTGGCTCGAGAGCGCGCAGCCGACCGACGCGAGCGTGAACACGGCGAGCCCGCCGAGCACGATCGGGCGGCGGCCGAAGCTGTCCGAGAGCGCACCGTGGAACAGGTTCATCACCGCGAAGCCGAACAGGTACGCCGAGAGCGTCTGCTGCATCTCGACCGGAGACGCGCCGATCGCCTGGCCGATGCCGGTGAACGCCGGCAGGTAGGTGTCGATCGAGAACGGCCCGAGCATGCCGAGGCAGGCGAGCAGGATCGCGAGCGCCCAGTTCGGCGCCTGCCAGATCGTTCGTGCGTCGGGATTCATCGCGTCGGCTGCGGTTGGCCAGGGCACGCGGCGCGCCATGGGGAAAGGAGGAAAGTGTGAAGCGAGCCGATAGGCCGGATTCTGTGCAGGCGCGCGACCTTGCGGTCGCGGCCCGTGGCCGCCATTCCTCTGGGCCGGGCATCGCTGCCCGGCTCGGTGCTACCTACCCGCCGGCTCGTGCGGGACCGCACTTCAAGGCGAGCGCCGAAGCGCCCGCCCGCGCCGGCCTATTTGGTATTGCTGCGCGTAGAGATTGCCCGTTTCACCCGGCGCAGCCTTGCGGCCCCGCCGACTCGTCTCTGTTGCTCTGATCCTCACCTCGCGGTGGACAGCCGTTAGCTGCTACGCCGCCCTGTGCAGTCCGGACCTTCCTCGCGCACCGCCGAAGCGACGCGCGCGACGGCCTGGCTCGCTTCACTCCGCGATTATCGGCGGCCGCTTCCGGTGTTGCCCGAATGCATCGCAGAAGACCAGACTCGACGAGTCACCGGCGGCCGCCCACCCGTCGGCGCCTAGAATCGCGCGCTGCGGGGTCACGAGCCCGCTCTCGCTCGCGTCAACCGATCGGCCACTGGCGCGTTTTTCGTGTTGTCTCGCTCTTGGATGCAGTGCACGGGGGCGGCGACTCATGGAAGCCCCTTCCATTCAATGCAACGATCAGGAGTAACCAGATGAAGACCAAACTCGTTTTGGGAGCAGTCGCCGCGGCGGTCGCCGTGTTCTCGCAAGGTGCGTTCGCGCAAGCCGCTTCGTCACCGACCCGCGCCGAAGTCAAGGCGGATGCCAAGAAGGGCGCGCTGGCGCCCGCCGGCGAAGCCACCGGCTCGGTGACCCCGGGCAAGGCGTCGGACAAGACGCGCGACGAGCGCAAGGCCACGACCAAGGCCGACCGCTCTGCCGGCAAGCTGGCTCCCGCCGGTGAAGCCACGGGCTCGACGGCGCCGGGCAAGGGCTCGGAAGTCGACCGCGCCGCGCGCAAGGCCGACACGAAGGCCGCCGTCAAGGCCGGCAAGACGCAGCCCGCGGGCGAAGCGGCGACGCCGTCGAGCGAAAAGCCGATGAAGTAAGAGCTGCCTTGCGCCGATCCCGGCGCATGACAGAAGAAAGGCGACTCTCCGGAGTCGCCTTTTCTTTGCCCGTTCGCTCAGCCCTTGGGCCCCGAACGCGCCTGGCGAATGTCGCGCACCGAGACCTCCGAGGTCCCTTCCTTGTCGAGCTGGAACAGCTCGGTCGCCTTCAGCAGCTTGGTGATCGTCGCGTAGCCGTAGTTGCGCGGGTCGAACGACGCCTGGTTGTTGATCTGCTGGCCGACCGCGCCGACGCGCGCCCACCCGTTCTCGCCCTTGGCCGCCTCGACCGCGTTGCGCAGCAAGGTGACGAGCTTGGCGTCCTGTTTGAGCTTCGCGGTCGGGATGCGCAGCGGCGCGGCTGCACCGTCGTCGCGGCCACCGTCGCCGTCGGTGCTGCCGCCGGCGGCGTCGACACCGAGCTTGTCGAGAAAGAGGAAGCGCGAGCATGCGTTGACGAACGGCTCGGGCGTCTTCTGCTCGCCGAACCCGTACACCGCCGTGCCCTTGGCGCGCAGGTACATGACGAGCGGCGTGAAGTCGGCGTCCGACGAGACGATGCCGAACGCCTCCGGCCGGTCGGAATACAGGATGTCGAGGGCGTCGATCACCATCGCCATGTCGCTCGCGTTCTTGCCCTTCGAATAGTCGAACTGCTGCATCGGCCGGATCGCGTGCTCGTGAAGCACTTCCTCCCAGCCGCGCAGCCCCTGCTTCTTCCAGTTTCCGTAGGCGCGCCGGATGCTCGTCTCGCCGAAGGTCGACAGCTCGTTGAGGATGTGGTCGATCTTGGCCGCCGGGGAGTTGTCGGCGTCGATGAGAAGCGCGATCCGCGGCGGGCGGTCGATCGCCGTCCGGCTGTTGCCTCCGTTCATGGCTCGAGGCGCCAGGCGAGCGTCTCGCCGGCGCGAAGCGGCTTCAGCTCGGCATCGCCGAACGGCAGCGACTCGGGCAGCGTCCACGCGGTCTTGCGCAGCGTCACCGTCGACGCGTTCGGCGGCAAGCCGTAGAACGCCGGCCCGGCGAGGCTCGCGAAGCTCTCGAGGCGATCGAGCGCGCCGGCGGCGTCGAACGCCTCGGCATACAGCTCGAGCGCGCTGAACGCGGTGTAGCAGCCGGCGCAGCCGCTCGCGTGCTCCTTCAGCGCGGCGGCGTGCGGGGCGCTGTCGGTGCCGAGGAAGAACCGCCCCGACCCCGCCGTCGCCGCGACGACGAGCGCCCGGCGGTGCCCTTCGCGCTTGAGCACCGGCAGGCAGTAGTAGTGCGGCCGGATGCCGCCGGTGAAGATCGCGTTGCGGTTGTAGAGGAGGTGGTGCGCGGTGATCGTTCCCGCGGTCAGCGGCCCGCCGGCGGCGACGAACTGCGCGCCTTCTTTCGTCGTCACGTGCTCGAGGACGATCCGCAAGCCGGGGAAATCGCGGCGCAGCTGCGCCAGGTGGCGATCGATGAAGACCGCCTCGCGGTCGAAGACGTCGACGTCGGGGTCGGTGATCTCGCCGTGGACGAGCAGGACGATCCCTTCGCGCTCGGCGGCGGCGAGCGTCGCCGCGACCTTGCGCAAGTCGGTGACGCCGGCATCGCTGTGCGTCGTCGCTCCGGCCGGATAGAGCTTGATCGCGACGACTCCGGCGGCGCGCGCGCGCGCCATCTCGGCGGGCGGCGTCGCGTCGGTGAGGTAGAGCGTCATGAGCGGCTCGAACGCTGCGCCCGGCGGCACCGCGGCGACGATGCGATCGCGGTACGCGAGCGCCTGCTCGACCGTCGCCACCGGCGGCTTCAAGTTCGGCATGACGATCGCACGGCCGAACTGGCGCGCGCTGTGCGGCACCACCGAGCGCATCGCGGCGCCGTCGCGCACGTGCAGGTGCCAGTCGTCGGGGCGAACGATCGTCAGCGCTTCGGCGGTCACACACCGATTGTCCCATCGGCGGCGAAGCGGCGCGGCGCGGCTGCCTTGGGAGCAAACTACGGCGCTCATTCGCCCACCTGCAAGGAGGATCGCGTGGCCCAACTCGACACTTCCTCCGCGTCGCGCACGGCGCAAGCCGGGCCGCTCGCGCAAACGACCGTCAGCTGCATCCTTCCGGTCAAGGACATGGCGCGGGCGCGCCGGTTCTACGAGCAGTCGCTCGGCCTCGTGCCCGAAGGCGCCAAGCCCGACGGCAAGTTCGTCTACCGCGTCGGCGCGACCGAGATCGCGCTCTTCCCGCGCGCCGAGGGGACGAAGGCGACGCACACCGCGCTCAGCTTCCGTGTCGATGACATCGCCGCCGCTGTGCGCGCGCTCGAGCAGCGCGGCGTCGCCTTCGAGGACTACGACGTGCCGGGGCTGAAGACCGTCGAGCACGTCTGCGTGCTCGGCGCCGAGAAGGCGGCGTGGTTCAACGACCCCGAAGGCAACATCCTCTGCCTGCACGAAGACATCGGCTGAGCGAGGCGCGCCGCGCCGGCTCAGTGCTGGAGGATCTTCGAGAGGAAGTCCTTGGCGCGCGGCGTGCGCGCGTCGGGGTTGCCGAAGAAGTCGTCGCGGGTGCAATCCTCGACGATCCTGCCGGCGTCCATGAAGATGACCCGGTGGCTGACCTTGCGCGCGAAGCCCATCTCGTGGGTGACGACCATCATCGTCATCCCCTCCTGGGCCAGCGCCACCATCACGTCGAGCACCTCGCCGACCATCTCCGGGTCGAGCGCCGACGTCGGCTCGTCGAAGAGCATGACGATCGGGTCCATGCTGAGCGCGCGCGCGATCGCGACGCGCTGCTGCTGACCGCCGGAGAGCTGGCCCGGGTACTTGTCCTTGTGCGCGGCCAGGCCGACGCGGTCGAGCATCTTCATGCCGCGCGCGAGCGCGTCGTCCTGGCTGCGCCCGAGCACCTTGATCTGCGCGAGCGTCAGGTTCTCGGTCACGGTCAGGTGCGGGAACAGCTCGAAGTGCTGGAACACCATGCCGACGCGCGAGCGCAGCTTCGGCAGGTTCGTCTTCGGGTCGGAGACCGAGATGCCGTCGACGACGATGTCGCCCTTCTGGAACGGCTCGAGCGCGTTCACGGTCTTGATCAGCGTCGACTTGCCTGATCCGGACGGGCCGCAGACGACGACGACCTCGCCCTTCTCGATCTTGGTCGTGTTGTCGGTCAGCACCTGGAAGGTGCCGTACCACTTGGAGACGTTCTTGATGTCGATCATGGCCATGGCGACCTCAGCGGATGATGGCGATCTTCCTCTGCAGTCGCCGGACGGCCATCGACAGGCTGAAGCAGATCACGAAGTAGACGATGGCGGCGACCAGATAGGTCTCGACCGGCCGGTTGAAGTTCTTGCCCGCGACCTCGAAGCCCTTCAGCAGATCGTAGGCGCCGATCGCGTAGACGAGCGACGTGTCCTGGAAGAGGATGATCGTCTGCGTCAGCAGCACCGGCAGCATGTTGCGGAACGCCTGCGGCAGGACGATCAGCTTCATGCACTGCGCGTACGTCATGCCGACCGCGTAGCCCGCGGCGACCTGCCCCTTCGAGACCGACTGGATGCCGGCACGCATGATCTCCGAGTAGTACGCGGCCTCGAAGACGGTGAAGGTGATGATCGCCGAGGTCTCGGCGCCGAGCGGCCGGCCGAGGAAGAGCGGGATCAGCAGGAAGAACCAGAGGATCACCATCACCAGCGGGATCGAGCGCAGCACGTTGACGTACGCCGCCGCCGGCAGCGCCAGCCACGGCTTTCCGGACAGGCGCATCAGGGCGATGACGGTGCCGAGCGCGATGCCGCCGAGCATCGCGATGATCGTCAGCTCGACCGAGAAGATCAGGCCCTTGAGGACGAAGCTCTGGACAAGCGCCCAGTTGAAGAAGCCGAAGTCGAGGTTCACGGCTCCGCCATCACTTCGCGCCGAGCAGTCCCGGCACCTGGACGCGCCGCTCGATCAGCGCGGCAAGGCGGTTGACCGCGAACGCCGAGACGAAGTAGAGCGCGGTCACCGCGAGGTAGATCTCGATCCCGCGCGACGTCTCCTCCTGCGCCTGCATCGCGAACATCGTCAGCTCGGCGATCGACACCGCGAACGCGACCGACGTGTTCTTGATGATGTTCATCGATTCGCTTGTGAGCGGCGGGATGATGATGCGAAACGCCATCGGCAGCAGCACGTAGCGGTAGGTCTGCACCCGGGTGAGACCGGTCGCCAGGCCGGCGTAGGTCTGACCTTTCGGCAGCGACTGGATGCCGGCGCGGACCTGCTCCGAGATCCGCGCCGAGGTGAAGAAGCCGAGCGCGAAGACGACGAGCACGAAGCTCGGCACGTTGCGAAGCGTCAGGAAGATCGACGGGATGACGTGGTACCAGAGGAAGATCTGGACCAGCAGCGGGATGTTGCGGAAGAGTTCGGTCCAGGCGTTGCCGAGGAACACGAAGAAGCGGTTCGGCGTCGTCCGCAGGATCCCCATCAGCGAACCGAAGACGAGCGCGACGATCAGCGAGAGCACCGCGACCGAGATCGTCCAGCCCCACGCCGACATCATCCAGCGCAGGTACGTCTCGCCGCCCCCGGTGTCGCGCAGGAAGACCTGCCAGTCCCACTTGCCCAAGCGAACTCCCCTCCTCGCGTGCCGCCTCGTTCTTGTTCGCGGCCGCGCAAACGAAAAGCGCGGCGCGGATGGCTCCGCGCCGCGCTGGCCGCACTGTAAGCAAAGCGCGCGCCGGGCGCGCTAGGACTTACCTCAGGCGGCGCTCAGGGCTGGGTGTATTCCTCGAGCGGCTTGTCGGTCGGGTTCGCCCACGCCGCCTTGGTGGCATCGCTCGCCGGCAGGTTGACCTTGGTGTTGCCGGGCGGGATCGGCTGCATGAACCACTTGTCGTAGAGCTTGGCGACCTCGCCGCTCTTGGCCATCGCGCGCACGCTGTCGTCGACCGCCTTCTTGAACGCCGGATCGTCCTTGCGGTACATGATCGCGATCGGCTCGACGCTGAGCGGCTCGCCGACGATCGCGAAATCGCCGGGATTCTTCGCCTTCGAGATCAGGCCGGCGAGGATCTGGCCATCCATGACGAACGCGTCGGCGCGGCCGGACTCGAGCAGCAGGAAGCTGTCGGAGTGGTCCTTGCCGTTGAGCTCCTTGAAGTCCATACCCTGCGCGCGCTTGTTCTTGCGCAGCAGCTGCACCGAGGTCGTCCCGGTCGTCGTCGCGACGGTTTTGCCGTTGAGGTCGGCGATGCCCTTGATGCCGGAGCTCTTCTTGACGGCGATGCGGACCTCCTCGATGTAGAGGGCGGGCGCGAACGCGACGTCCTTCTGGCGCGCGGCGTTGTTGGTCGTCGAGCCGCACTCGAGGTCGACGGTGCCGTTCTGCACCAGCGGGATGCGGTTCTGCGACGTCACCGGCTGGTACTTGACGTCGATCTTCGACATGCCCAGCTGCTTCTGGATGTCGGCGATGATGTGGGCGCAGACGTCGTAGTGAAAGCCGGTGTACTTGCCGTCGCCGAGCGTGAACGCCAGCGCGCCCGACGATTCACGGACGCCTTCGGTGATCGTGCCGCTGTCCTTGATCTTTTTCAGCGTGTCCTCGGCGTGCGCGGTGCCGGCCACGGCGAGTGCCGAGACGGCAACGGCGGCGCCAGCCAGAAACGACTTCTTCATGCGTTCTCCTGAGGTTTTGGGGAAGGTTCGAGACGAGTTCCGGGATCCAACGAAATTCTAGGCACGGCCGCCGACCGCTCCGGCGGTGAAAGTCGCTGACCGAGGGTTTTGCCGGAGACGGCGGCTGGCGCCGTCGCGCCGCGACGGTCAGACCTCGGCGGTCTCGCTGCTGCTCTGCTGCAGTTGCCACATCTCGGCGTAGCGGCCGCCGCGGCTGACGAGCTCGGCGTGGCTGCCGCGCTCGACGATCCGGCCGTCTTCCATCACCAGGATCTGGTGGGCATCGACGACGGTCGACAGGCGGTGCGCGATGACGAGCGCGGTGCGGTTCCTCGCCGCGCTCTGCAGCTCGGCCTGGATCGCGCGCTCGTTGGCCGAATCGAGCGCCGAGGTCGCCTCGTCGAAGATCATGATCGGCGGGTTCTTCAGCAGCGTGCGCGCGATCGCGACGCGCTGCTTCTCGCCGCCCGAGAGCTTGAGGCCGCGCTCGCCGACCATCGTCTCGTAGCCCTTCGGCGTCGATGCGATGAACGCATGGATGTGCGCCGCGCGCGCAGCGCGCTCGACCGCGGCGCGGTCGGCGCCGGTGCGCCCGTACGCGATGTTGTATTCGACGGTGTCGTTGAAGAGGACCGTGTCCTGCGGGACGATGCCGATCGCCTCGCGCAGGCTCTTCTGGGTGACGCTCCGGATGTCCTGGCCGTCGATCGTGATCCGCCCCTCGCCGACGTCGTAGAAGCGAAACAGCAGCCGCGCGAGCGTGCTCTTGCCCGAACCCGACGGTCCGACGACGGCGACGGTCTTCCCGGCCGGGATCTCGAAGCTGAGGCCGTGCAGGATCTCGCGGTCGGCGTCGTAGCCGAAGCGGACGTCTTCGAAGCGCACCGCGCCGCCGCGCGCGAAGAGCGGCTTCGCGTCGGGGGCGTCGGCGATCTCGCGATGCTGGCCGAGCAGCGCGAACATCTTCTCGAGGTCCGTGAGCGACTGCTTGATCTCGCGGTAGATCACGCCGAGGAAGTTGAGCGGGATATAGAGCTGGATCATCAGCGCGTTGACGAGAACGAGGTCGCCGAGCGTCATCGTCCCGGCGACGACGCCGACCGTCGCCCGCCAGACCAGCAGCGTCACGGCGGTCGCGATGATCAGGCTCTGGCCGAGGTTGAGCAGCGACAGCGACGTCTGCGACTTGACCGACGCCTTCTCGAGCCGTTGCAGGTTGTCGTCGTAGCGCGCGTGCTCGAACGGCTCGTTCGAGAAGTACTTGACCGTCTCGTAGTTGAGGAGCGCGTCGAGCGCCTTCGTGTTCGCCTTCGAGTCCTGCTCGTTCATCGCCCGTCGAAACGCCGTCCGCCACTCGGTCACCGAGACGGTGAAGGCGACGTAGAGGGCGAGCGCGCCGAACGTGATCGCGGCGAACCAGACGTCGAACTTGGTCGCCAGCAGCGCGATCACCAGCACGATCTCGACCAGAGTCGGCAGGATGTTGTAGATCGTGTAGTTGAGGAGCGACTGGATCGATCGCGAGCCGCGCTCGATGTCGCGCGAGACGCCGCCGGTCTGGCGCTCGAGGTGAAAGCGCAGGCTCAGGCTCAGCAGGTGCTCGAACGCCTCGAGCGAGACGCGCCGCGCGATCCGCGCCGCGACCGGATAGAAGAGGAACTCGCGCAGCTCGGTGAAGAGCGTGATCGAGACGCGCAGCAGCGCGTAGGCGACGATCAGCGCGACCGGAACGACGAGCACGCTCGCCGGATCGCCGGGCTTGAGCGCGAGCGCGTCGACGAGGCGCTTGAGGACGAGCGGGACGCCGATGTTGGCGAACTTCGCGGCGACGAGGCAGGAGAGCGCGACGACGACCCGCCAGCGCCACGCCCAGACGTAGGGAACGAGCCGTCCGAGCGTCTGCCAGTCGGAGCGCCGGCCCTGCGCCGCGGCGGCGGACTCGGCCGGCGGCGGCGCGGAGAGGGCGGCGTGGCGCATCGGAGCTCGGGCGTTGATGGAAGAATGGCGCTTCGCCGATTCGAGGTGGAGCAATATGCCCGAGATTTCAAGCGCCGACGCGGCCGCCCTGGTCGCCGGCATCGCTCCGCTGCAGTTGCAGGGCGATCACGAGCTCGTCATGCGCGTGATGCCGATGCCCGCCGACGCCAACGGCAACGGCGACATCTTCGGCGGCTGGATCATGGCGCAGGTCGACGTCGCCGGCTCCATCCTTCCGGCCAGGATCGCGAAGGGGCGGATCGCGACGGTCGCCGTCAACCAGTTCATCTTCAAGCAGCCGGTCTCGATCGCCGATCTGCTGAGCTTCTATGCCCGCGTCGAGCGGATCGGCACGACGTCGGTCACGGTCAACGTCGAGGTCTACGCGGAGCGCGACCCGGCCGCCTTGCACGTCGTGAAGGTGACCGAAGCGAACCTCACGTACGTCGCGATCGACCGCGAGGGCAGGCCACGGCCGATCCCGAAGGGTTGACGTCGCTTCAGTCGGCGGCGAAGCGCCACGCGGCGCCGTCGCTGACGACGCGGCCAGCGGTCGGCGCCGCGAAATGCGTGCCGAGCACGAGCACGTCGCGGTCGGCCTGCTCGCGCAGGAACCGGACGCGCGTCGCGAGCGCCTGCGCACGATCGGTGTCGAAGTTCGAGCAGACGTTCGGGTCGGCGCACTGCACCGGGTGGTGCATGAGGTCGCCGGTGATGACGGCCTCGGCACCCTGCGAGCGGATGCGCACGCTGACGTGGCCCGGCGTGTGACCCGGGGTCGGCTCGAGCCGCACTTCGTCGGTGATCGCGTGGGAGCTGTCGACCCAGTCGACGAGGCCGGCGTCGACGACCGGCTGCACCGAATCGGCGAGCAGCTGCCGCTCGGCCGCATCGTCGACCGAGCGCAGGTGGTCGTACTCGGTCCGGCTCGCGAGATAGCGCGCGTGCGCGAACGTCGGCAGCCAGCGGCCGTCGGCGAGCTGCGTGTTCCAGCCGACGTGGTCGGAATGGAAGTGCGTGCAGACGACGACGTCGACGGCGTCGGGCGAGAAGCCGGCGGCGGCGAAGTCGGCGAGGAACGGCCCGCTCAGCAGATTCCACGCCGGCACCACGCGCGCCTTGTCGTTGCCGACGCAGGTGTCGACGACGATCGTCTTGCCGCGCGACTCGACGACGAACATGTGGATCGACGCGATCAGACGTCCCTCGTCGGTCGCGTAGTGCGGGCGCAGCCAGGCGTACGAGCGCACCTGCGCAGGGTCGAGGTTGGCGAACATGAATTTCGGCGGCGACGATCCCTCGGACTCGACGACCCGCGTGATGGTCGCGGCGCCGACGCGCCAGCGCAGCGCTGTCGTCATCGTGGTGCGATCCGCGCAACGTGCAACCCGAGCGCCTCGCCGCACGCGCGGTAGACCGGCTCGCCGGGATGAAAGCCGTCGCTCGCCATCCCGGCGGCATCGAGATCGAGCGCGACCGGCGCGTGCGAGACGTCGCTTCGCGTCGCTGCCCAGCGCGCGAGCGCAGCGTCGTGGCGGCGCGCGTCGCCGCCCATCACGCGGCGCAGCGGCTCGGGCAGGAGCGGAAAGCGGTGGATCGGCGGCAGCGGCGCGAAGACGACGTGGCGAACGCCGAGCTCGCCGAGCAGCCAGTCGGCGAGCGCGGCACGGTCGCGCACCGCGCGCGCCGTCGGCACCTGGTCGATGACGTCGTTGACGCCGCTGATGACGACCGCGACGTCGGCGCGAAACTCGGGGGAATCGCGCAGCAGCGCATGGACGCCACGCGTCGTGAGGCCGGTGCGCGCACGAAGCGCCCACGCCACTGGCCGTTCGATCGCGCGGTGCAGCGCGCGGACGAGATGGCCGACGACGGCATCGTCCTGGCGCGCCACCCCGACTCCCGCCGCCGACGAATCGCCGGCGACGAGAAGACGCAGCGGCGCAGCGCCTTCGCCGATGACGCCTTCGCGCGCGCCGTCGGCTTCCGGGAGCACCGGCGCGCGGCGGCGCGTCGCGATCGCCTGCGCGACGAGGAGCGGCGCGAGCGCCAGCTTGACCGCGACAGCCGTCGCCGCGTGCGCGACGCGCTCGCCGCGATCAGAAGCGGGAGAAGTCGGGCTTGCGCTTCTCGAAGAAGGCACTGAACGCTTCCTTCGCTTCCGGGCTCTGCAGCCGCGCGCCGAAGACCTCGCCTTCGACGGCGATCGTCTCGAGCAGCGTCGCGGCGCGATGCCGGCGCAGCAGCCGCTTCGTCGCGCGCACCGCGCCCGGCGGCAGCGCGTTGAAGCGCTCGGCGACGCGGCGCGCGTGCTTGACGACCTCGCTCGCCGGCAGCACCGCGTTGGCGATGCCGCACTCGACCGCGTCGGCGCCGCTGAACGGGTCGCCGAGCAAGAGCTTTTCGGCGGCGCGGACGTTGCCCATCAGCTGCGGGACGATCAGGCTCGACGCGAACTCGGGGACGAGCCCGAGCGTCACGAACGGCAGCGCGAGCCGCGCCTCGTCGGAGACGTAGACGAAGTCGCAGTGCAGCAGCAGCGTCGTGCCGATCCCGATCGCGGCCCCCGTGACCGCCGCGATGACGGGCTTGTCGCAGCCCATCAGCGCCTTCATGAAGACGAACGACGGCGCCTCCTGGAGATTCGCCGGCCGCTTGACGAAGTCCTCGATGTCGTTCCCGGAGGTGAAGATCCCGGGCTGGCCGGTCAGGAGCACCGCGCGCACCGCGTCGTCCTCGCGCGCGGCGTCGAACGCCTGCGCGAGCGCGAGGTACATCGCGCCGGTGAGCGCGTTCTTCTTTTCGGGCCGCGCGATCTCGATCGTCGCGATGCCGTCGATGACCGCCGTCTTGATTGCCATGCCGTTCTCCCGTGTTGTCGGCGCGTCGATGCTCAGACGCGCTCGAAGATCCCCGCCGCGCCCTGGCCGGTGCCGACGCACATCGTCACCATGCCGTACTTGAGGTTGCGGCGACGCAGCGCGTGGACGACCGTCGCCGAACGGATCGCGCCGGTCGCGCCGAGCGGGTGACCGAGCGCGATCGCGCCGCCCATCGGATTGACCTTCGCCGGATCGAGCCCGACGGTGTTGATGACCGCGAGCGACTGCGCCGCGAACGCCTCGTTGAGCTCGATCCAGCCGATGTCGTCGAGCTTCAGACCCGCGTACGCGAGCGCCGCCGGAATCGCCTCGATCGGGCCGATCCCCATGATCTCGGGAGGCACGCCGCGCGCCGCGAAGCTGACGAAGCGCGCGAGCGGCTTCAGGTCGAACTGCTTCACGGCCTTCTCGCTCGCGAGGATCAGCGCGCCGGCGCCGTCGCTCGTCTGCGAGCTGTTGCCCGCGGTGACGCTGCCCATGCCGGTGCTCTTGCCGGTCGGGTCCTTGGCCGCGGCGAACACGGGCCGCAGCTTCGCGAGTCCTTCGAGCGACGTGTCGGGGCGCGGACCTTCGTCGAGCGAAACGGTGCGCGTGCGGGTGCCCTGCGTCCCGGTCGCGAGCTCGGGGAAACGCTCGATCACCTCGATCGGCGTGATCTCGTCGGCGAACTCGCCGGCGGCCTGCGCTCTGAGCGCACGCAGATGCGACTCCAGCGAGAACGCATCCTGCGCTTCGCGGCTCACCTTCCACTGCAGCGCGACCTTCTCCGCCGTCAGCCCCATGCCGTAGGCGATGCCGACGTTCTCGTCGCGGGCGAGGATCTCGGGGTTGAACGAAGGCTTGTTGCCGCCCATCGGCACCAGGCTCATCGACTCGGCGCCGCCGGCGATCAGCACGTCGGCCTCGCCGACGCGGATGCGGTCGGCCGCCATCTGCACCGCCGTCAGCCCCGACGCGCAGAAGCGATTCACGGTGACGCCGCCGACCGGCTTCGGAAAGCCGCACAGCGCCACCACGATCCGCGCCATGTTCATGCCCTGCTCGGCCTCGGGGAACGAGCAGCCGACGATCGCGTCTTCGATGGCCGCAGGATCGAGCGACGGCACCTGCTTCATCGCGCTCTTGATCGCCGCGATCAGAAGGTCGTCGGGTCGGGTGTTGCGAAACGCGCCGCGCGGCGCCTTGCCGATCGGCGTTCGCGTCGCGGCGACGATGTAGGCGTCCTGCACTTGCTTGGTCGACATCGCTCGCGCTCCTCAGTTGCGCACCGGCTTGCCGGTCTGCAGCATGCCCATGATCCGTTCCTGCGTCTTCGGGTGGTCGAGCAGCGCGCAGAAGCGCTCGCGCTCCATCGCCATCAGGTATTCCTCGGTGACGAGCGAGCCGGCGTCGACGTCGCCGCCGCAGACGACCTCGGCGATCTGCGATGCGATGTGGTAGTCGTGCGCGCTGACGAAGCCGCCGTCGCGCATGTTGACGAGCTGCACCTCGATCGTCGCGATCGCGTTCCTTCCCGCGACCGGGAACGCCGCCTTCAGCGGCGGCCGCCAGCCGCTCTCGTGCATCGCCTTCGCCTGCGCGGTCGCGACGTGGAGCAGCTCGTCCTTGTGCGCGACGACGATGTCGCCGTCGATCAGGTAGCCGAGCTTTCGGCTTTCGATCGCGCTCGTGCCGACCTTGGCCTGCGCGGCGCTCGCGAAGCCCTCGGTCAGGAACTTCAGCGGGTCGACGTTGGCGCCGCCCGCCGACGCCATCTCGGCAGCGCGGCGCGCGACGTACGCGAGGCCGCCGCCGCCCGGGATGAGCCCGACGCCAACCTCGACGAATCCCATGTAGCTCTCCATCGCCGCGACGCGGCGCGCGCAGTGGATCGCGATCTCGCAGCCGCCGCCGAGCGCCAGGCCGCGCACGGCGGCGACGACCGGAACGCCTGCGTAGCGGATGCGCAGCATCGCGTCCTGCATCTTCTTGACCTCGGGAACGATCCCCTTGCCGCCGCTCTTCATGAAGATCGGCATCAGCGCCTCGAGGTTCGCCCCGGCGGAGAAGACGTCATCGGGCGACCACAGGACGAGCCCCTTGTACTCGCGCTCGGCGACGTCGACCGCCTTCAGCAGGCCTTCGAGCACCGCCGGGCTGATGAGGTGGAGCTTGGCGGTGATGCTCGCGATCAGCACCTCGCCGTCGAGCGTCCAGACGCGCACCTCGTCGTTCTTGAAGACTTCGGTTCCGGACTTGAGGGGCGCGGGAGCATCGGAACCGAAGACGGTGTCGCGGAACGGCTGGCGCAGATAGACCGGCAGGTCGCGCGGCGGCACGAACTTGTTCTCGGCCGCGCTCCACGAGCCTTGCGCGCTGTGCACGCCGCCGCTGTCGGCAACGGGCCCTTCGAACACCCACTTCGGCAACGGCGCCTTCGCGAGCGCCTTGCCGGCGTCGATGTCTTCCTGGATCCACTGCGCGACCTGCTTCCAGCCGGCCTGCTGCCAGAGCTCGAACGGACCCTGGCTGGCACCGAAGCCCCAGCGCATCGCGAAGTCGACGTCGCGCGCGGTCTCGGCGACGTCGGCGAGATGCACCGCCGCGTAGTGGAAGCTGTCGCGCAGGATCGCCCACAGGAACTGCGCCTGCGGGTTCTTCGAATCGTGCAGGAGCTTCAGCCGCTCGGCCGGGGGCTTCTTCAGCATCCGCGCGACGATCTCGTCGGCCTTGCCGCTGCCGGCCACGTAGTCGCCCGTCGCCGCGTCGAAGCGCTGGATGTCCTTGCCGACCTTCTTGTAGAAGCCTGCGCCGGTTTTCTGGCCGAGGCTGCCGGCCGCCATCAGCTTTTGAAGCACCGCGGGTGTCGCGAAGCTCGCGAAGAACGGATCGTTGCCTTGCTCCGGACCGAGGTTGTCCTGCAGTGTCTTGATGACGTGCGCCATCGTGTCGAGGCCGACGACGTCGGCGGTGCGAAACGTCCCCGAGCTCGCGCGGCCGAGCTTCTTGCCCGTGAGGTCGTCGACGACGTCGAACGTCAGGCCGTAGTGCTCGGCCTCCTTCATCGTCGCCAGCATGCCGGCGATGCCGACGCGGTTGGCGATGAAGTTCGGCGTGTCCTTGGCGCGGACGACCGACTTGCCGAGCGC
>Ga0207675_100002098_pt1 | contig 19786 bp, 10 predicted proteins | sample KBSSwiS42_FD_184305 | JGI IMG/M metagenome (GOLD analysis project Ga0207675, IMG submission 184305) | Switchgrass rhizosphere microbial communities from Kellogg Biological Station, Michigan, USA - KBS Switchgrass S4-2 (SPAdes) (version 2) | ecosystem: Host-associated > Plants > Roots >...
TCGCACTATTGAGTGTGCCAATCACCATATCCGAAGAATTCGTGACGGGCGTCGAACCGATGAGCGAGTAGGAACCCGTTGTTCCTCCGAGGTTGACCAAATCCGCAGTAGGAACCGGGAGCCCAGCAACAAAATGATGGAGTGCGCCGAGTTGGCTATTCGGGTCGGTAAACGTTCCCCAAGTAACGATGCCGTCGTTTCCGCCCATTTGAACCGTGCTCGGAACGATTGAATTAAAGCTCACGAGTTTGCCTGTCGAGTCAAACACCACAGTAAGGGCAGAATTCTGAGCGACACACGCGCCGCCTCGGCAAAAGTTTCCGTCTATTGTGTTAAGCGATTGCGTACCCGTCATTCCCGCCGGCGGAGGCGGGGGCGGGGGCGGAGTCTCCGTCGCACATGGGACCAGGACGCACGACTCCCCGTTCGCGTTTACGTTTTCGCTCTCCGCAAAATGAGTCGGGGGAGTGGTGGGCGCTGGCGGCGGTAAATCGGTCCGCTTGTTGGTCAGTGTTGGTTTGAATTCCTGATTCTGCACGTAGTAAGACTCGCCGTTCGTAACGCTCAAGCAACCCGCCCCGTTGCAGACGTTGATCTCGCCCTCTCCCACCGTGCCGGTGACCGATTGGCCGTACTGGATCGTGTATTCGGTGCCACGAATGCCGATGGTTGCAACGGATGTGCTGACCTGGTAGTTGCGCTTGTTGCTGCGCCCGACGAGGCCGGTTATTGTCCGCAGTCCGCCCTTCAACAGGCTGAAAAATCCCTTTTCGTTGCCGTCGCTCTTGCCTTCGTACCGATATTGGTCAATGCGAAACTGCGTTTGCGGCTGCAGGGAAACATAGGCGCCGTCGGTGAACCGCAACTGAGCGCGGCCGCCGTTGGTGTTTACGGTGTCGCCCTGCTCTATTTGCGCTCCCTTGCCCAGCGTGCGGCTTTGTCCGTTTGCCCCCACGGCCGTAACGTCGCCGACGGCGAAGTCGACCTGTGCAGCGGGCGCGGAATAACCGACCGCGGGATAGGCTGCGGCAACCGCCGCAATTAACGCGGTGCGGTCGGTGAGCTTAAAGCGCTGAGGCATGCTGACTCCTTCCCGGATTTTCAACCATTTCGTAGCAGAAAACTCGCGAATCAAATGTCCTGTCGAAACGTAACTTGATAAATCACTCTGTCGAATTCGTAAATCGAGATATTGGATTTGCTGTCGGTCCAGCTAACCTGCGGGGTAATTCGCACATTCTTTTTGGGAACGAAAACGAGCCCACCCGAGGCGCTGTATTGATCGTCTCTCCTGTCAATCAGGAACGACGGATCGGGGCCCCCATAGTTGCGCTTTTCAAAACTCGCGCTGGCGAACAATGAATACCTTTCGTTGAGATTCCATTGCCCACCCAAACGCACGCCATAGACATCGTGCCCAAACTCGGGAAAGCCGTCGGCTTTTTCTTTCTCCGTGCCGCCATAAAGGCCGGCATAGGTGATCACTGTGCCGCGTCCGAACGCATGCGCATACCCGGCGCCGCCGATATATCGATTGGCATCGCGAATTTGCTGATCGGGATAAATGAGATCGCTGTACTGGAGGAACAAGCTGATCTGGTTGCGGGAGTCAAAATCATGCTGCCACTGGGCAGTCGCTCCCGAGGCATTGCGATAGGCCTCGTTGTACAACTGCGGGTTGTCGACCCAGAAAGAATTGTATTGCCCGGCCAGGGTGAACGTATCGCGATCGAAGCGATAACTCAGCCCCAGATTGGCATCGTAGTAATAGGTCGAGAAATCGGTCTCGCTGAAGTTTGACTTGTTTTGGTACGCAAGTCCGCCGAACAACGCGAGTCTCTTCGAAAGGGGGTGCTGGAAGTTCAGTCCTCCGCCGAAACTGAAAAACGTGTCCCCGATTCTCTTGGCCGTCGGAGCCAGTGTGAACAATGCACCGCCGAAGCCCGGAACGGCGACCTGACTATCGGCAGTGGCACTATTGACGTTGCTGTCGTAGCCCAGGCCGAATTCCACAAACCCGTGAATCACGGTTCGCTCTGAATCTTCGACCCGCGTGATGGCATCCAGAAAGCGGTCGATGGTGGCGGTCACTTCCGGCGTCACGTCCTGTTTCTTCACATTCTCGAATTCGCGCCTGGCCGTCTCCATCTCTTTCAAGTTGTAGTAGGCACGAGCAATCTGGGCTCTTGCCGGCGCGCTGTTCGGCTGAACGGCCAGTACGCGTTCCAGAGCAAAGACCGCTTCCGTATTTTTACCCAGCTCAAGCGCGGAAGACCCGAGCAAAAAATCGTAGTCGGGATCACCTGCGCGCGCGGATTGCAAGGGCACCAGAAGGCTGTAAGCCTCCTGTGCCTTGCCGCTATCGAGTAATTGTTTTGCCTGCAACAAGACATCGTCGGCGGCGAAGCTCGAAATTGCAAACGCCACCCACAACGACAATAGAAGCGCCGACTGCCTTAGGTATCGCATTGGCTCCCCTTGATTAGCGCAAAACAATAAGCGCAAAACGCAACGATCTAAACCCGAGATAAGACAAGCAAACGCTATGAACATTACCCAAGCGGCGGCGCAGCGTCAAACCTTGCCAGTGTCGATATCACACTCCACTCTGGCGCACGCAGTCCACAAAATAGCGCAATTCGCCCGCCGAATTCTCCTCGACGAGGCCATGGATGTCGGTGTCGAATCCGGGGAAGGTGCGATTGAATTCGCGCGCGAACTGGAGATAGTGGACGATCGTCTCATTGAAACGCTCGCCAGGCACCAGCAGCGGAATGCCGGGAGGATAGGGTGTCAGCAGCACGCTGGTCACGCGCCCCTCCAGCCTGTCTATTTCGACGCGGTCGATCTCCCGGTGCGCCATGGCGGCAAACGCATCCGAGGGCTTCATCGAGGGCTGCATGTCGGAGAGATACATCTCCGTTGTCAGTCGTGCAACGTCGTTAGCCTTGTACATCCCGTGGATCTGTTCGCACAGATCGCGCATGCCCAGACGCTCATAGCGTGGAAAGGCCTGGCAAAACTCGGGCAGGATGCGCCACAAAGGCTGATTCTTGTCGTAGTCGTCCTTGAACTGCTGCAACGCGGTCACCAGCGTATTCCAGCGGCCCTTGGTGATGCCGATCGTGAACATGATGAAGAACGAATACAGACCGGTCTTCTCCACGATAACGCCGTGCTCGGCCAGATACCGCGTCACGATGGCCGCGGGAATCCCGGTCTTGGCGAACTTGCCCGATACATCCAGACCGGGCGTGATGACCGTGGCCTTGATCGGGTCGAGCATGTTGAATCCAGGCACGAGGTTGCCAAAGCCGTGCCATTTCTCGTTCGACTTGAGAACCCAGTCCTCGCGCGATCCGATGCCTTCCTTGGCCAGCTTCTCCGGTCCCCACACCTTGAACCACCAATCCTTGCCGAATTCCTCGTCGACCTTGCGCATGGCGCGGCGAAAATCGAGCGCTTCGACGATGGACTCCTCGACCAGCGCGGTGCCGCCCGGTGGTTCCATCATGGCCGCGGCGACATCGCACGACGCGATGATCGCGTATTGCGGCGAGGTCGACGTATGCATCAGGTAAGCCTCGTTGAACGCATGGCGGTCCAGTTTCCTGGTCTGGGATTCCTGCACCAGAATCTGCGATGCCTGGGAAATGCCGGCTAACAGTTTGTGCGTGGAATGCGTCGCGTAAATGATGGAATCCTTGGCGCGCGGCCGGTCCTTGCCGATCGCGTGCATGTTCTTGTAAAAATCGTGAAACGTGGCGTGCGGCAGCCAGGCCTCGTCGAAGTGCAAGGTGTCTATCGAGGAATTCAGCGTGTCCTTCAGCATTTCGACGTTGTAGACGACGCCGTCATAGGTACTCTGGGTGATGGTCAGAATGCGGGGCTTCTTGCGCTTCACGGCGCGCGCGAACGGATTGGCTTCGATTTTTTTCTGGATGTTCTCCGGTTTGAATTCCTCGAGCGGAATGGGGCCGATGATGCCAAGATGGTTGCGCGTCGGCGTGAGGAACACCGGAATCGCGCCCGTCATCGTAATCGCGTGCAGGATGGAAACGTGGCAGTTGCGGTCTACCACGACAATGTCGTCCGGTGCCACGTTGGCGTGCCAGACCATCTTGTTCGACGTCGACGTGCCGTTGGTGACGAAGAAGCAGTGATCCGCATTGAATATCCGCGCCGCGTTGCGCTCGGAAGCCGCCACCGGCCCGGTATGATCGAGCAACTGTCCCAGTTCATCCACCGCGTTGCAGACGTCGGCGCGCAACATGTTCTCGCCGAAGAACTGGTGGAACATTTGCCCGACTGGACTCTTGAGAAAAGCCACGCCGCCGGAATGCCCGGGGCAATGCCACGAATATGATCCATCCTGGGCGTAATGCACCAACGCGCGGAAGAATGGCGGTGAAAGCCCGTCGAGGTAAGATCGCGCCTCGCGGATAATGTGGCGCGCAACGAACTCCGGCGTATCCTCGAACATGTGAATGAAGCCGTGCAGCTCGCGCAGAATGTCGTTCGGAATATGGCGTGACGTGCGCGTCTCGCCATACAGATAGATCGGAATATCCGCATTCCTGAAGCGCAGTTCCTGCACGAAGGCACGCAGCGTTTTCAATGCCGTGTTGGTCTCTTCTTCCGACCCGGCGCCGAATTCCTCGTCATCGATCGACAGAATGAAAGCCGAAGCGCGGCTTTGCTGTTGCGCGAAGGAGGACAGATCGCCGTAACTGGTGACGCCGAGAACCTCCATGCCCTCGTCTTCGAGCGCCTTGGCAAGCGCCCTTACACCCAGGCCGCTGGTATTTTCCGAGCGGTAGTCTTCGTCGATGATGACCACTGGGAAGCGAAACTTCATGCGGGTCTCCCTGCAGGGACCGGCGGCGCTGAAGGCCCGCGGGTTCTAATGGCTGCGTGATGTGGCTTGGCCACGTGCGGAAAAAGCGTCCTAGATTTTGGGCAACGTGACGCCCTGTTGTCCCTGATACTTGCCGCCACGGTCGCGGTAGGAAGTCTCGCAGACGTCATCAGGGTCGGATTCGAAGAAAATCACTTGCGCAACGCCCTCGTTGGCGTAGATCTTGGCCGGCAGCGGGGTGGTATTTGAAAACTCCAGGGTGACGAAACCCTCCCACTCCGGCTCGAAGGGCGTGACGTTGACGATAATGCCGCAACGCGCATAGGTGGACTTGCCGAGGCAAATGGTCAGCACGTTGCGCGGAATGCGGAAATACTCCACCGTGCGCGCGAGCGCGAACGAATTCGGCGGAATGATGCAGACATCGCCGCTCACATCCACAAAAGATTTCTCGTCGAAATTCTTCGGGTCCACCATCGTCGAATTGATGTTGGTGAAAATCTTGAAGTCTCTCGAGCAGCGAATGTCGTAGCCGTAGCTGGACGTGCCGTAGGAAACGATCCTCTTGCCGTTGACCTCCCGCACCTGGCCGGGCTCGAACGGCTCGATCATGCGGTGCTCGCTCGCCATGCGGCGGATCCACCTGTCGGATTTGATACTCATGGCTTCGCCAAGGGACGAGGGGAAAACCAAAATGCCGAGCTCGACTTGGAGTCTTGCTTTTCGTCCCTCGTCCCTCGTCCCTTATGGCCGAAGGCCGGTATCCCGTGGGCGTCCCTCATCCCTGCTTCTCCATCACGTATTCTGAATAACAATCTTGGGAAACGCGCCGCTGTGGTCTTTTGCCAGTTCGGCGATGCGCGCGGCGACCTTGCGGGCGATTTCTTTGTAGATCTGTGCCGAACGGCTGTCGGGTTCGGCGACCACGGTGGGCCTGCCGGAATCCGCATGCTCGCGGATCTTGATGTCCAGCGGCAGGCTGCCGACGACGTCCACCTTATAGTCCTTGCTCATGCGCGCAGCGCCCCCTTCGCCGAAGACGTGCTCTTCGTGGCCGCAGTTCGAACAGATATGCACACTCATGTTCTCCACCAGACCCAGGATTGGCACACCTACCTTTTCGAACATCTTGAGGCCCTTGCGCGCGTCGATCAGCGCGATATCCTGCGGTGTGGTGACGATGACCGCACCGGTGACCGGAACCTTCTGCGACAGCGTTAGCTGGATATCTCCCGTTCCGGGCGGCAGGTCCACCACGAGGTAGTCCAGGTCCTTCCATTGCGTATCGCGCAGCAATTGTTCCAGCGCCTGGGTCACCATCGGTCCGCGCCAGACCATCGGCGTGTCGACGTCGATAAGCAGTCCGATGGACATCGCCTGCACACCGTAATTCACCATCGGTTCGATCGACTTGCCGTCGGGCGACATCGGCTTGCCCGACAGACCCATCATCATTTGCTGGGACGGACCATAGATGTCCGCGTCCAGAATTCCGACCTTGGCGCCTTCCGCAGCGAGCGCCAACGCCAGGTTCACGGCGGTCGTGGATTTGCCCACGCCTCCCTTGCCGGACGCCACCGCAATCACGTTCTTGACGCCGGCCAGCAGCTTCAATCCGCGCTGCACCGCATGTGGAACGATCTTGACCTGCACATCGAGATTCACCTTCCCCACCCCGGGAATCCTGGCGATGCGCTCGGTCAGTTCCTTGCGAATGCCGTCTATCACGCTCTTCGCCGGATATCCCAGCACGATCTCCAGGGAGACGTTGCTGCCGTCGATGCGGATATTCCGGGCTTCTTTGCCGGTGACGTAATCCTGCCCGGTCGCCGGATCGGTGAATGTCTGGAGTGCTGTCCTGACCTGCTCTTCGCTTATCGCCATGCCTGCTGTCTTGGAATCGAAGGGCCGAATTTTATGCCGATTCTCCGGTCAGTAAAGCGTTTTTACGGGGTCCATTTGCTAGAATCCGTGCTTTTCGGCCCTCTTGAAATGAAGCGCAGGATCCTCGTCACCTCGGCGTTGCCGTACGCCAACGGCAGCATCCACCTCGGCCACCTCGTGGAGTACATCCAGACCGACATCTGGGTGCGCTTCCAGAGAATGCAAGGCAACGAAGTGCATTATGTCTGCGCGGACGATACCCACGGCACGCCGATCATGCTGCGCGCCGACCTGGAAAGCATCACGCCCGAGCAACTCGTCACCCGCGTCTACGGCGAGCACACCCGCGACTTCAGGGGATTCCACGTCGAGTTCGACAACTACTACACCACGAATTCTCCCGAGAACCAGGCATTCTGCGAGGACATCTACCGCCAGCTCGATGCGAAGGACCTGATCGCCAAACGCTCGGTCGAGCAGTTCTACGATCCGGTGAAGGCGATGTTCCTGCCGGATCGCTACATCAAGGGCGAGTGCCCAAACTGCCACTCCAAGGACCAGTACGGGGATTCCTGCGAGGTCTGCGGCAAGACCTACAGCCCGACCGATCTGATCGATCCCTACTCCGTCGTGTCGGGAGCGAAGCCGGAGCGCAAGGCTTCGGAGCACCATTTCTTCAAGCTGTCGGACAAGCGCTGCGAAGAGTTCCTGCGCGGATTCACGCAAACCGGCGATCGCCTGCAGCCTGAGGCAGCCAACAAGATGAAGGAATGGCTCGGCGAGCCTGGCGACAACAAGCTGGCTGATTGGGATATATCCCGGGACGCGCCTTATTTCGGCTTTCCGATTCCGGGGACGAACAATCAGAAATTCTTCTACGTCTGGCTGGATGCGCCGGTGGGTTACTTCGGCAGCTTCCGCAACTACTTCGAGAAGACAGGCCGTTCGCAGAAAGAAATCGACGAATTCCTGCGTCCGGATGGCAACACCGAGATGGTGCACTTCATCGGCAAGGACATTCTCTATTTTCATGCACTGTTCTGGCCTGCAATGCTGCAGTTCGCCGGTTACCGAGTGCCAACGAAAGTTTTTGCGCATGGATTTCTGACTGTTGACGGTCAGAAGATGTCCAAATCGCGCGGAACGTTCATTACCGCCGAGAGCTATCTTCAACAAGGTTTGAATCCCGAATGGCTGCGTTACTACTACGCGGCGAAGCTGAACGCGTCGATGGAGGACATCGATCTGAGCCTCGATGACTTTGTGGCGCGCGTGAACAGCGACCTCGTGGGCAAGTACGTGAACATCGCGAGCCGCTGCGCAGGATTCATTGCCAAACAATTTGATGGCAAGCTGTCCCAGTCTGAAAAGACTTTGGGCGAGTTGAATCGTAATTTGCAGGCCATCCGGGGTATAGCCTTTCTGGTGCAGGAAGCGTTTGACGCGCGCGAATACGGAAAAGCCATCCGCGAAATCATGAAGGCGGTTGATGCAGTGAATGTCTATGTAGACGATATGCAACCATGGGCGCTCGCAAAGGATCCTTCCAAACGCGAACTGTTGCACGAGGTTTGCACACGCGCGTTGTTTTCGTTCAAGACTCTGACGATCCTGCTGACTCCTATCCTTCCTCGGACGTCCCGTCGCGTGGCGATGGAACTGTTCGGCCTGGATCGAGAATTCCTTTGGTCGGATCTCGAGGAAATTCCGGAAAGCATACTTTCATACAAGCATTTGTTGACCCGCGTCGATCCCAAGCAGGTAGTCGCCCTGGTCGAAGCGAACAAGGAAACCCTTCAACCGACAGGCGGCGCGCCTTCGCAGCCCGCACAGAATCAGGAGAAGAAAATGGAAGCCGCCACCACGCAACCCTCCACCATCACCATCGACGATTTCAACAAAGTCGATCTGCGCGTCGCCCGGATTGTCAGTGCCGAATATGTCGAAGGCGCGGAGAAGTTGCTCAAGCTGCAGCTCGACATCGGCACCGAAACCCGCCAGGTGTTCGCCGGTATCAAGTCCGCATACGATCCCTCCAAGCTCGTCGGCCGTCTTACGGTAATGGTCGCCAACCTGCAGCCGCGCAAGATGCGCTTCGGCGAATCCCAAGGCATGGTGCTCGCCGCGAGCGGCGACGGCCCGGGCATTTTCCTGCTCTCGCCGGATGACGGCGCCCAGCCGGGCATGAAGGTAAAGTAACTGAAGATTCGCTCTCACCGCAGAGGACGCGGAGGACGCAGAGGAAAAACAAGTACGAGGAAAAGAAAACGTGGAGTTAAACGCGAGGTAGCTGGCGACTGACTTCTGGCGCCAAATTTTACCGGATTGGATTATCAGCCAATGAACACTCCTCAAAAAAGGATGTTTTTCCCTCCGCCTTTCCTCTGCGTCCTCCGCGTCCTCTGCGGTGAGTGCGCGAGTTTGTTGTAGTCCCTTTGCAAATCACCCGCCGCCTTAAAATCCACGGCCGCGTCCAGGGCGTCTTTTTTCGCGAGTCAATGCGTCAGCGCGCCGAACAACTGAATGTAACTGGTTGGGTGCGCAACCGCGCGGATGCAACGGTCGAAGCCGTAGTGCAGGGTGATGAGTTCGAGGTAGGCCGGTTGATCGAGTGGGCCCAGCACGGGCCGGATGCTGCGAAAGTGGATAGAGTCGAAGTCGAGTCGGCCGAAGGAGAAGGTCGCTACGGCACTTTCGACAAGAAACCCACTCTCTGACAACCCATTCTTTGCACCACGTAGACACGAAGATCACGAAGAAGTGCAAGAGAAATTCGACATCAGATCAAAAAGCCGGAATAACAGACACATTGCTACCACGGCGAAATTTTCTATCTGGGTTTCTTCGTGATCTTCGTGTCTTCGAGGTGAACCTTGCGTGTCTGAATCACATCAGCGAAGCGAGTTCCTGCGGAGCATGCGTCCGTAACAGCATGTTGCGCATCGCCCAGGCCGTTTCCTGATCGACCTTCTCGAAGTACTGCACATCTCCCGCGATCAGCGCCGCGACGGCAACGCCATCGCGATACAAGACTCTATTGCTGTAAATTGCGGGAACGCGCGCGCCGGGGAGGACGATGCCTGCAAGGTTAAGAGGATCGGCGCCGCTTACCGTCATCATCAAACCGGATTTTTCCGCGTTACGCACACCGCGCAGCACGCCAACCGCCTCGGGCAACGCAAATTGCTCGCCCGAAAAACCGGCGACAAAACGGCCACCGCGTATCTCTCCCCGGGTCTCGAGCCGGCGGCACGCCATCAACAGTTCGCGCCAGGGCGGCAGCCAATCGGCTTCGCGCGCCAGCATTCTCCAGAAGATCACGCCGTAGCGTTTTAGCAACGAGCGTGCAATCTGTTCGGCTGTTTCACGTTCAAGCGCAATGCTGTTGCCAGCGCTCGCGGGCTTGCGCCGGATCAGGGCCCAGCGTCCCGCATCCTCGACGCCGAACACCGCCGTGCGCCGGCGACGTCCGCCGCCGATGGGCTTGCGGCGATCGGCGGGCAGCAACAGCGCCCGCAATCCGCTGAAACCGTCGGAATTGACCAGCCCGGCCGCGGTGAGTTCTCGCAGTGCGTCCTCGATGAAAGTGCGCGGCTGGTCCAGGCCTTCGGCGATATCGTCGAAGAAGGAAGCGCCTTGTCGCGCGAGGTAATCGGCGACGGCCTGTGCGCGTGTGCTGATACGCACCGACTGCGGATCGGTTGCCTTCGCCAATGCCGTCCAAACGCCCAGATTTTTCCGTGTGAGCAGAGTAATCGGCGTGCTGCGTACCGGACTCGGTCCCTGAGTCCGGGTAGCGTCCATCTTCGGCGCTTCCAATCGCGTCCACACTACCCGGCCAGCACGGCAAAGATCGTCGAGCCAGTGCGGCTCATATCCCGAAACCCGTGCCGGAATCAGTTCGGTTTCCCAGGAACCGGCGGCGGCCTCGAAACCTTCCAGTTGGGACACCACGGCCGCAACCGCATCCGGACCTTCCATACGCTCTCCAACATGCTGCCAATCGAGCAGGAAACGCATGAAATCCGCGGCGCTAACCGGTTCAACCTCCTGTCGCAAACGTTTGACGGTGTAACGGGTGATGCGCGCCAACAGCCTGCGCTCGCACCACTCGGTGCCTGCATCCGGCGTGAAACTGCCGCGCATGACGAAGCCCTCGGCCTCCAGCGCAAGCAAGGCAATTTCGATGTCGGCCACCGGCACGGCTATCGACGCGGCAAGCGCCGGCGCCGTTACCGGGCCCAGGCCTTCGAGGCGCCCACGCACGATTTCGACCAGAGCGCCTTCGCGCGACCAGATCTTTGCGTATTCGCCGGGAACAACGATTGCAGGTTCAATGCGCGCCTCGGGATGCACGGCATTGAACTCGGGAAGGCGCTCGGCGGCAACCACGAAGCAGTTCCCTTCAGAATGACCTGGCGGCACGACATGAGCAACGCGTTTGTCGCGGACGAGCTCGGCGATCAGCGGTGCCCAGGCCGGCTGCTCGGCCATCTCGCGCTCGGTAAGCAAGCCGAGCCAACTCAAGGCATCGTGCAACTCGTCCGCCGACTCCACCTGCGGCCAGGCCTCTTCCCGGACTCGCGCGATTGCTTCGGGATCGAGCCGGCCGATATCCGCCGCGCTCTCCGGATCGAGCCAGCGGCGGCTGACTACCGCCTGCGTGCGCCGCTCTTCCAGCGGAGCGTCATCGAGGTACGCGTAGGGCCGGGCCGACAGAATCTCGAGTGCAAGCGGCGAGGGCTCGACCAGCTCGCGCGTCTCGATCTCCACCTCACCACGCTCAATGGCACGAAGCAGGTTTTCGAACCCTTCAATGTCCATGGCCTCGAACAGACAATCGTCGATGGTCTGTTTCACCAGCGGGTGATCGGGGATCTCGCGATCACCGGGGATGTTTTCCTGGCAAGCGAGTTGATCGGGGAATACCACGGCGACCAGATCCTCGGCTTCCATGCGCTGCAACTGCGGCGGCACCTTGTTGCCGCCGCGAAAGCGAGGGAGCGCCAATGCGATGGACGCATCCCAGCGCCAGCGCGTCAGGAACATTGGTGCGTCGAGCAGCGCCTGAATCAATACCTGGCGCACGCTGTTTGAATGCAGGTAGCGCGCCACTTCGTCAAGGGGAAAACTGTGTGTGGCAGTCAGCGAAAAGATGATCGCGTCTTCGGTTGCCGCCGCCTGCAATTCGAAATTGAACTTGCGGCAAAACCGCTTGCGCAGTGCGAGCCCCCACGCGCGGTTGATGCGATTGCCGTAGGGGGAATGGATGACCAGTTGCGTGCCGCCGCTTTCGTCGAAGAACCGCTCGAATAACAGTTTCTTCTGGGTTGGCAGGACGCCGAGTGCCGCCTTCGCGCCGGCCAGATAATCGACCAGTTGCGAAGCGGCATCGGCCGCGACACCCACTTCGTCGACCAGGTAGTCCCGCGTAACCTGTGCGTCCGGCAGCCGTCCATCGATGTCCGCGCGCAACCTCGATACCGCGAAAGATACTTCGTCGCTGCGTGCCGGCGCTTCGCCGAGCCAGAAGGGAATGGATGGCGGCATGCCCTCAGCGTCTTCGACGCGCACCCGCCCCGCTTCGACGCGCAGGATGCGATACGAGGTATTGCCAAGCTGGAACACGTCGCCCGCCAGACTCTCCACCGCGAAATCTTCGTTGACCGTGCCGACCACGATGTCCTGAGGCGAAAGCACGACGGCGTAATCGGCGGTATCGGGAATCGTACCGCCGGAGGTCACGGCGGTGAGCCGCAGGCCGTCGCGCGGGCGCAATTTGCGGTTGACCGGATCGCGATGAATCAGGGCGCGCTTGCGGCCGCGGCGCGTCGAGTATCCTTCCGCCAGCATCTGCAGGACGTCACCGTATTCCTGACGGGTGAGGTCGCGATAGGGCCAAGCCCGCCGCATCAGGTTGTACAATTCTTCCTCGTCCCATTCGCCTGAAGCCACCTCTGCGGCGATCTGCTGGGCCAGGACATCCAGCGGTTTGGGAGGAATAACGAGGCGATCCAGTTCCTCGCGCCGAACCGCATCCAGCAGCGCGGTGCATTCCACGAGATCATCGCGCGACACGGGGAATAGACGCCCTTTCGGTAATCCCCCCACAGCATGTCCCGAACGACCGACGCGCTGCAACAGCGCCGCGATCCTGCGCGGCGTTGACAACTGACACACGAGGTCCACATGTCCGATGTCGATGCCCAACTCAAGGGAGGCCGTGGCAATCAGCGCTTTAAGTTCGCCACGCTTCAACCTTTGTTCCGCATTCAGCCGTTGCTCCCGCGCCATGCTGCCGTGGTGCGAAGTCACCTGGTCTTCGCCCAGCCGCTCGGAAAGTGCACGCGCAGCGCGCTCCGCCAATCGCCGCGTATTGACGAATATCAGGGTCGAGCGGTGTTCGCGGACCAATTCCGCGAGCCGGTCATACACCTGGGTCCAGACTTCCGCCGACATGACGGCTTCGAGCGGCGATTCCGGCACTTCGAGAGCGAGGTCGCGTTTACGGACGTGTCCGGTGTCGACAATGGTGCAGGCGTTCGAATCGAACAGCCCGCCGGACTGTCCACCCCCCACCAGGAAGCGCGCGACCTCTTCGATGGGTTTCTGCGTCGCCGACAGCCCGACCCGCGCCAACTGGCCGCCAGTCAGATGCTGCAAACGCTCGAGGGAAAGCGACAAATGCACGCCGCGCTTGTTGGGCGCGATCGCGTGGATTTCGTCCACGATGACGGCACGCGTGGTGGCCAGCATCTTGCGGCCCGATGCGCTCGTGAGCAGGATGTATAGCGATTCGGGCGTCGTCACCAGGATATGCGGCGGCTTGCGGCGCATGCGTTCGCGATCGGCCTGCGGCGTGTCGCCCGTGCGTACCACCGTGCGGATTTCCACGTCCGGCAGACCCGATTCCAGAAGTTCCTTGCGGATGCCGGCCAGGGGCTCATCGAGATTTTTCTGGATGTCGTTGGACAAGGCCTTCAGCGGCGAAACGTAGACGACATGAATCTCGTCACGCAACTCTCCGCGCACTCCCAGCCGGATCAGCGCGTCGATCGTGGCCAGAAACGCCGCCAGCGTCTTGCCCGAACCCGTGGGCGCCGCGATCAGCGCATTGTTGCCGGAACTGATCGCCGGCCAGGCTTGGGTCTGGGGCTCGGTCGGCGCAGCGTACGTGCGGCGAAACCAGCCAGCTACTGCGGGATGAAATGTATCGAGTACGTTCACGGTTCCAGGTAAAACGCCCTTCCAATTCTTGTCAGTCGGCCAGTTCCACGCGGAACATGCTGATCAATTTTTCCAGATAAGCCATTGCTTCCGGATCGCGCTCTGCCGGCGCCCAGAAAGGCTTTTCTTCCCGCCCGAGCGGCAAGTACGGCCCGGCCTTGGCCTCGAAGATGACCGATCCCGGTTCGAGCCCAACGAAGGTATGCCAGGTCGAATGCGGGATATCGACACCTATCGCCCCGGTCCCGGCGCGCAACACCGTGTGTTGAAGAATTCGGCCCTTGTCGTCGAATACGACCAGGCCGACGGCACCCCGCAACACGATCAGCGTTTCGTCCTTTGCCGGATCCAGGTGCCGGTGCGGCTGTACGTAGGAATCCGGCTCGATTGCATTGAGCAAGCGATTTGCCGGTGCCGATTCCTGCGCATGGAAGTTGAAATTCTGCCGCCGGCGCGGGCTGGCCGCCGCCTGAGCCGAAACGGCGTCGATCAAACGCGAATCAATGAGTGTTGGCTGCTTCACGGATAGACGACCTGGACATTTTTTGGTTCCAGCCATTTGCCCAGTTCCGACATGAGGTTGTCGTCCGGTCTGATTTTCCAGTCGTCGCCCAAGTCGAATTCCGCCTCCGCATTTCCATTGGTATAGGCGATCGACACCCGTAACGGTCCATTGCGATAGGGTTCGAGCACTTTTTTCAATATCTTTGCGTCCGCGGCACCGTTCATGGACAGTTTGAGGTTGCGGCCAAACCTGGCCCGCACACCGGCAAGGTCGTGGATTTTTTCGGCGGCGATGCGCATGACGACGTTTTCTTCCCCGTCTTCGCCGCCACGCCGGAACGATCGCACTTTTGCCTCGATCAGCACGACCACGTCTTCGCGCACCAGACTGCGGTGCCGATCGAGAACTTCGTCGTAGACCACGACCTCAACGCGCGCGGTGCCGTCGGATACCATCATGACCATCATGCGGCCGTTGGCGGTTTTCTGCATCCGGACCGATTCCACGACGCCGGCCAGATTAATCTGGCGCGCCCCCTCGTCCGGCGCGGGCGGCGAAAGTTTTGCCAGCCGTGTGCGCACGACGCATGAGAATTCTTGCTCGTAGAACTTGAACGGATGACCGCTGTAATAGAACCCGAGCGCAAGCTTTTCGTTTTGCAGGCGTTCAGATTCGTCCCACGGCGCCGCCTCGATCAGCTTCGGCCCGTCGGCCCCCGTCGATGATTCGCCGAACAGGCTAACCTGCGATGCGGACCGGCTCTCCTGCTCGGCCGCTTCCATCGCTATACCCACCGAAGCCAGCAGGCTGGAGCGGTGATCGTTGAGCGAATCGAAGGCTCCCGCGCGCACCAGCGCTTCAATAACGCGGCGGTTTACGATGCGGCGGTCTACCCGCCGACAGAAATCGAACAGGTCCTTGAACGGGCCTGCGGTCCGCGCCCCGATGATGTGCTCGATCGCGGACTCGCCGGTTCCCTTGACGCCGCCAAGCCCATAGCGGATGCGCTTTTCATCGACTGGCACGAAGCGGTATTCGCTCGCGTGGATGTCCGGCGGCAGCATTTCCAGCTTGTTGGCGATCGCGTCTTCATGGAACTGCTGGACCTTGTCGGTATCGTCCATGATCGCAGACATGTTGGCTGCCATGAAGGCCGCGGTGTGATGCGCCTTGAAGTAGGCCGTCTGGAAGGCAACGAGCGCGTAAGCCGCCGCGTGCGATTTGTTGAAACCGTATCCGGCAAACTTCTCCATCAGGTCGAAGATCTCGTCGGCCTTGGCCGGCGTCAGGCCATTCTTGCCTGCGCCCTCGCGGAATATGCTGCGGTGCTGCGCCATCTCCTCGGCTTTTTTCTTGCCCATTGCCCTGCGCAGCAAGTCGGCTCCGCCGAGGCTGTAGCCGCCGATGATCTGCGCCATCTGCATGACCTGCTCCTGGTACACCATGATGCCGTAGGTTTCGGCAAGAATCGTCTCCACGCGCGGGTCGGGATAGCCAAACTTCTTGCCATGCTTGCGCGTGATGAAATCGGGTATCAGCTCCATCGGACCGGGGCGGTACAAGGCGACCAGTGCGATGATGTCCTCGAAGCGGTCCGGACGCGCCTGCTTCAGCAAGTCGCGCATGCCGCGGGATTCGAACTGGAACACTGCGGTGGTATTGGCACTCGCGAAAATCTTGTACGACGCCGCATCGTCCAGCGGCAATTGCTCCAGAATGATCTTCGCCTGCGGATCGAGGCGTTTGATGAAACGCAAAGTCCAGTCGAGAATCGTCAGGGTCGTCAATCCCAGAAAATCGAACTTCACCAGTCCGATCGCTTCGACGTCGTCCTTGTCGAGCTGTGACACGGCGCTATCGGAGCCGGATGCGACATAGAGCGGACAGAAATCGCTCAATTTGCCTGGTGCAATGAGCACGCCGCCAGCATGCATGCCGACGTTGCGGCTCAATCCTTCCAGTTGTCCCGCGAGCGCCAGCAATTCACGAGTTTCTTCCTCGGACTCTTCGCGCTCCTTGAGGCGCGGTTCCATCTCGCGCGCCATCTGCAAGGTGATTTGCTTGCCGGGCTGGAACGGAATCAGTTTTGCGAGTTCGTCGGTGCGGCTGTAGTTCCATTCCATGACGCGGCCGACATCGCGCACAACGGCCTTGGCAGCCATGGTGCCGAAGGTAACGATCTGCGAGACCGAGTCGTCGCCATACTTCTGGCGCACATAGTCGATCACTCGGTCGCGCCCGTCCTGGCAAAAATCCACGTCGAAGTCCGGCATGGATACCCGCTCCGGATTCAGGAAGCGCTCGAACAACAAACCATAGCGCAGAGGATCGAGATCCGTAATGCCGAGGGAATAGGCGACCAGCGAACCCGCCCCGGAACCGCGTCCGGGCCCGACCGGCACGCCGTTGCTCTTTGCCCAGTTGATGAAGTCGGCAACGATCAGAAAGTAGCCCGGAAACCCCATCTGGACGATGGTGTTGATCTCGAATTCCAGACGCTCGCGATAGCCCGCCATTCGTTCGGCGCGGGACGATGCATCCGGATACAGCGCGAGCATGCGCTCTTCGAGGCCTGCGGCAGCGCGTTCGCGCAGGAATGCTTCCAGGGTCATCCCATCCGGGGTGGGAAACAGCGGCAGCCGCGACTTGCCCAGTTCGAGCACGAAGCTGCAGCGCCGCGCGATCTCGACTGCGTTCTCCAGCGCCTGTGGCGTGTCGGCAAACAATTCGGCCATCTGCGCCTGGGTCTTGAGAAATTGCTCGTCGCTGAAATGGCGCGGCCGGCGTTGGTCGGACAGCACGTAACCTTCCGCGATGCAAACCCTGGCCTCGTGAGCGACGAAATCTTCGGGCTTGATGAATTGCACGGGATGCGTCGCGACGACAGGCAATTGCAGGTCCGAAGCCAAACGCACCGCACGCTTTACATAATGTTCAGCGTGCGGCTGGCCCGAACGTTGTAACTCGATGTAAAAACGTTGCGGAAACGCTTCCGCCCAGAATTGCGCGCATTTTTTGGCCTGCGCTGCGTTGTCAGCCAGCAGCGCATGTCCGATGTCACCAAGATGGGCGCCAGACAAGGCAATCAAGCCGTCGGTTCCGGATTCACGCAACCAGTTCTTTTGAAGCTCGGCGCGGCCGCGATGCTGGTTGCTGCGATAGGCGCGGGTCAGCCAATCACAGAGCTTGAGATATCCATCGCGTGAAGCACACAGGAACAGCGCGCGGTACGGTTTGTCGCGGTCAGTCTCATTGCTGAGCCATACATCGCAACCGATCAATGGCTTGAGACCCTGGCCGCGCGCAGCCTGGTAGAACTTCACCATTCCGAAAAGGTTGGAAAGATCGGTCAGCGCGAGAGCAGGCATGCCGTCCGCTGCCGCCGCGGCCACGGCGTCGTCAATGCGGACAATCCCGTCCACGATCGAATATTCGCTGTGCAGGCGCAGATGGACAAACTTCGGTTGCATGGCAGTTATTTTACGCCGGCGTTTCCAGGCGCGAAGTGCTGGTTGAAGAATCGCGCCGTGACAAAGGGTTGCCGTGTCGCGGGCTTGGTAGAATGGCCGCCTCCTCGAAGCAACACCTTAAATTCATGTCTGTCCTCAATCTCGCCGGCTATAAATTCGTGGCGCTCGACGCGCTGGACGAATTGCAGGCAACCCTGCGGCAGCATTGCAACGAATTGCAGCTCAAAGGAACGATTCTGCTGAGTTTCGAAGGCATCAACATCGTTTTGGCCGGCGACGAACAGGCTGCGACGAAATTCCAGCGCTTGATTCACGATGATCCGCGGTTTGCCGACCTGCGCTTCAAGCGCAGCGTGTCCGCGTATCAACCGTTCGACCGGATGCTGGTCAAGATCAAGAAGGAAATTATCACGATGCGGGTGCCTGGTGTGGATCCGGCGCGACAGCGGGCTCCCGTCGTCGCCGCGAAAGAGCTCAAACGCTGGCTCGACGAGGGTCGCGACGTCGTGCTGCTCGATGCCAGGAACGCCTTCGAAGTCGATGCCGGAACATTCGACAACGCCGTGGATTTGCAGCTGAGTTCTTTCGGCCAGTTTGCCGATGCAGCGGATCGACTCGATCCGTCACTGAAGGAGAAGACCATCGTAACCTTCTGCACGGGCGGCATCCGTTGCGAGAAAGCCGCACCGGTACTGATCGGCAAAGGTTTTCGCGAAGTCTTCCAGCTCGACGGCGGCATCCTGCAATATTTTGAGGAATGCGGCGCCGCCCACTTCAAGGGCCGTTGCTTCGTCTTCGATCAGCGCGTCGCGCTTGACGGCAATCTGCACCCCGAAATTGCCGATACGCCATGAGCGAGGCGCGAGAGACTCGCAAGGCGGTGATCGTCATGGTCCTGCTGGTCATCCTTTGGGGATATGCATGGATTACGTCGAAAATCGGGCTGGCCTACGCAAGCCCGATGGACGTCGTCGGCCTGCGGCTCGAACTCGGCATCCTCACGCTTTTCATCGGTCTGATATGGACGGGCCGATCCCTGAGGCCACGGCATTGGCAGGCATTGCTGATGATCGGCCTGATCCAGACCGGAGCGTTCCTGCTACTGAATACGTGGGCATTGTCGGAAGGCGGCCCAGGCAAGACCTCCGTGCTCGTGTTCACCATGCCGTTCTGGGTTTTGATATTTGCCTGGCCCATGCTGCACGAACGCATTCAGGGTCTGCAATGGCTTTCGGTTGCGCTGGCGATTGTCGGACTCGTGTTCGTACTCGAACCCTGGCAGATGCATACGTCGCTGTTCAGCAAGACACTCGCCGTCATAGCGGGCATGTGCTGGGCAATTGGCGTGGTGTACGCGAAGAGGCTGCATAACCGGGTGAAGGTCGAGCCCCTGGCGTTCACTTTCTGGCAGATGATCATTGGCCTCGTTCCGGTCATCGGTTGTCAAATGATGTTCGATCGTCCGCCCATTGTCTGGTCGAATACTTTTGTCGCCGTGACGATGTTCAACGGCGTGCTCGCTACCGGCATCGGCTGGCTGGCATGGCTTTATGTATTGCACCGGCTTCCCGCCGGCACCACGAGCCTGTCTTCTCTGGGAATCCCGGTCATCGCCATCATTTCATCCTGGATCCAACTGGGTGAAGAACCGGGCCGGTCGGAACTGCTCGGCATGTTGCTGATCGGCATTGCCCTGGCGCTGCTTTCCTACCTGAGTATCCGTCGCCACGAAGAACCCGAACCGATGACCGGACAGGAATAGCCAACGTCAACCTGAACCACGGAGGACACGGATACCCTCGCGAAGCGTGGAGTACCCTTTTAGAGCACGGAGGGGAGGGC
>Ga0207675_100002099_pt1 | contig 19781 bp, 18 predicted proteins | sample KBSSwiS42_FD_184305 | JGI IMG/M metagenome (GOLD analysis project Ga0207675, IMG submission 184305) | Switchgrass rhizosphere microbial communities from Kellogg Biological Station, Michigan, USA - KBS Switchgrass S4-2 (SPAdes) (version 2) | ecosystem: Host-associated > Plants > Roots >...
ATCCCGACGAGCACCGCCTGGAGCGTCCAGTCCTCCTCGCAGTCGAGCAGCAGCTCGGCGAGGTTGCGGGTCCCCGATTACGAGGCTTGACGATGTTGGCGCGGTCGCGAGAAGCCCGAGGGATGCTAAGCGCTGCTCGGGACCTTCAGTCGAGGAGGTGGCCCCTGTGTTCGTCACAGTCACGGAAGGTCGAGTAGCTCCGGAGCGCGAGGATGACCTGCGCTCAGCCTGGGAGGAAACGGCATCCGCCCCTGCCGGCCTTATCCAGTCCACGCTTGTTCGTGGAGAGGACGGGACGTGGAGGATCATCACGTTCTGGGAATCGAGGGATGCGGTCATGGCCATGCGGGCGTCGGGTGAGCCTCCAGCCCTGACGATGTTTCACCGAGCTGGATCAGAACCATCGGTGTCGATGGGGACCGTCGAACGCCAAGCCAGGGAGTGATGACGACTCCAGCGACCCTCGGTTAGTCAGCCTCCCGCAACATCCCGACCAGCACCGCCCGCAGCGTGCGGTCTTCCTCGCAGTCGATCAGGAGCTCGGCGAAGGAGCGGCTCTGCGGTAACTCCAGAACTCGCCGATCCGGTCGGCTCGCTCGAAGTCGGGCGGCATCAGGACGTGGAGGAGCTCGGCGCGAGCAATGGGACCGAGGGCATCGAGACGTAGTCGAAGGCGGCGTTCGAGCTCGTCGGGCCTCTCCGGGCGGGACCTACGCGGTCGAACCATCGTCTTCGCGTCCGATGCCGGTGCCATCCCTCGATTCGAGGCCCGGCGCACCGTGTTCGTGTGCTCGCGTCCGTTTGCTCACGACCAGGATGGTTCCGATGACCGCGATCCCGATACTCACGGCCTGCAGCCAAAAGCCGGCCTCCAATGACAGCCCTCCGGTGAGCGTGCCTTCGCGCAGGTCGGCGCTCTGAAGCAGCGAACCGATCCAGGTCAGTGACCACGCTGAGACCGCGCCCGCGAGGAAGCCGCGCTCCGATTGGCGCTCGCCTCGTATGAGAACGACGAGGGCGACGACCACGACGCTGGCAACCCCACCGAACAAGAACAGCTTCGCTCCCAACTCCAAGCCGCCGTCCTGCACCACGAAGAGCTGGTCGTACAGGGAAACCGACCGCCCTCCCGGGAACGGGAATCCGTAGTACGGCAGGAAGCAACTCGTCACGAACAGCGCCGCGCCCAGGAGCACGAGCACGTAACCGACGCTTGAGCCGCGCCCACGGCGTGGATGAGCCCCCGTCGCCATCACCTGATGATCTCGCCGATCCGGTCGGCCCGCTCGAAGTCGGGCAGACAACGTGATGAATCCCCCGAGCAGGAGCAGATGTACGAGCGCGCCGGCGCCCATGTGTCTAGAGTCAAGACCGGGCACCTGACGCCTGATCACGCGCCTTGAGACCGTCGTCCGGGTCATCATCTCGGCGGTCGAGGCAACGACGTGATCGCGAAGGGAGGCAGTGCGATGAAGGTTGTCGTCATCGGCGGAACCGGCCTCATCGGATCCAAGCTCGTCGAGAAACTGCGGAAGGCCGGCCACGACGCGCTCGCGGCATCGCCGGACACGGGCGTCGACATCCTGACCGGCGAGGGACTGGACGAAGCGCTCGATGGGGCCGAGGTCGTCGTCGACGTGGCGAACGCGCCGGCCTGGGACGACGCAGCCGTGATGGATTTCTTCCTGACCTCGTCCCGCAACATCCTCACCGCGGAGACCGCCGCTGGGATAAGCCACCACGTCGCGCTCTCGGTCGTCGGCACCGACCGGCTGCCTGAGAGCGGGTACTTCCGCGCCAAGCTCGCTCAGGAGGAGGCGATCAAGGCGGCGGCCGTGCCCTACACGATCGTCCGCGCGACCCAGTTCTTCGAGTTTCTTGGCCGCATCGCCGATTCCAATACCAACGGCGAGACGGTTCGGATCCCACCCGTGCTGGTTCAGCCAGAGGCGGCCGAGGACGTCGCCGCCGCGTTGGCGGTCGCCGCGGCGGGCGCGCCGGTGAACGGCACGGTCGAGCTGGCCGGCCCCGAAACCTTCCGGCTCGACGAGCTCACCCGCCGCGTTCTGAGCGCGAGCGGCGACGCACGCAAAGTGACCGCGGATGGAAGCGCCCGCTACTTCGGCGCCGAACTCGACGACCGCTCCCTCATCCCAGGCGAGGACGCACGGATCGCTCCCACCCGTTTCGAGGACTGGCTCGACAAGTCCGCGTTCGCACATGAGGCCCAAAGAGGCCAAACTGGAAAGGGCTCTGCATGACGCCGACATCGTCGAGCCGGCCCCCGAGCGGACAGGGGAGGACGAGATGAGCAAGAGCGCTTCCTCGACGACGATCACCGACCTTGAGCTCGAGCAGGTCGAGCGCGCGAATGCGACCGGCGCGACGCCCGTGGTATTCATCCACGGCCTCTGGTTGCTGCCGAGCAGCTGGGCCAACTGGGCGGACCTCTTCAAGCAGGCCGGCTACGCGCCGCTGACGCCGGTCTGGCCAGACGATCCGGAAACGGTTGAGCAGGCTCGGGCGCACCCCGACGTCCTTGCCAAGAAGACCCTGAAGGAGGTCGCCGACCACACCACCGAGGTCATCGATGCCCTCGACAAGAAACCGGCGGTGATCGGGCACTCGACCGGGGGCCTGCTCGCGCAGATGCTCGCGGGCCGGGGCCTCTCGGCGGCCACCGTGGCGATCGACCCCGGGGTCTTTCGAGGCGTTCTGCCTCTGCCGGCCTCCGTGCTCAAGGTGGCCGGCCCGTTCCTGATCAACCCCGCGTGGCGCGGCCGCGCGATCACGCTCACGTTCGACCAGTTCAAATACGGCTGGGCGAACGCGCTGGACGAGAAGGAGGCGAAGGAGCTCTACGACACGTTCCACGTCGCGGGTTCTGGGATCGCCCTCGCGCAGATGGGCAACGCGAACCTCAACCCGTGGACGGAGTCGAAGGTGGACACGAAGGGCCCCGACCGCGGTCCCCTGCTCATCATCGACGGCGAGAAGGACCACACGGTGCCGTGGGCGATCGCGAACGCCGCCTTCAAGCGGCAGAGGCGCAATCCCGGCGTAACGGAGATCGTGAAGATGCCGAACCGCGGACACGCACTCACGATCGACCACGGCTGGCGCGAGGTCGCCCAGACGGCGCTCGACTTCGTCAAGCGCTTCACCTAGCCCTGGGCGCTTTCGTCGACCCAGCTGCCACGAGGGAAGGAGGAAGCGTGGCCGACACCGGAGGAATGTCTCCATCGAGCACGACGCCGTCTGCGGAAATCGCTGCACTCCGGCGGATCAGGTTCTTCGAGGAGCTCACCGACGACGATCTGTCGAGGCTCGCTCGCATCGGCCAGCGACGTTCGTACGCGGCACGTGACGCGATCGTGGAGAAGGACTCGGACCGAGGCGGGTTCTTCGTGTTGCTCTCCGGCGAGGCGGAGGTCGAGGCCGGAGGCAAAGTCCACGTGCTCTCATCGGGCGACTTCTTCGGCGAGATGGCGTTGCTCGCGGGGTCGCGCCGAACGGCGACGGTTCGTGCAAGGGGGCCGGTGCAGGCGATGGTGTTCGAGCCGATCTACTTCCGCCCGTTCCTGATCGAGAACCCGAGCGTGGCGGTCACCCTCCTCGAAGTGCTCGCCGAAAGGCTGAACGCCGTCCAGACTCGGCTCGAGGTCGATCGAGCCTGGATATGATCCTCCTCGAGTGGTGGGACGCGGCTGAAGCGGCCGAGAAGCCCGGGTGCGAGCACGCGAGGAGGCAGCCATGATGGACGACACCGAGTCGATCGAGACCCCTCGCCGTACGATCCGCGAGCAGGTTCGGCCCGGACGTGTGGAGCGCCTCCTGATCGTTCGGCCGGGCGACGGCGCGGATGAGGAGGAGGCTCGCTCGGAGCTCGAGGACCTCCCGGGCGTTGTCGGAGTGACGATCAACACGCTTACGAGCTCGTTCGACATCGCCTTCGATTCGACGATCGTCTCGGACGATGAGCTCGCCGCAGCCCTGCAATTGCACGGGTACGAACTCGTCAGCTGGCAGGAGGTGATTCACGCTGCCCAGCAGCGGATCTGGTTGCTCGAACAGATTCAGGCCCTCGCTCCACGCGCCGAGCTCGAACTCGCGGACCGCGGGACCTACGCGGATGGTGTCACGAAGGGCTCGGTCGACGCCTACATCCGAGCCGCCAGGGCGTTCGGTCTCGTGACGGACGCCGAGATCATCCAGTTGATACCGGCTCGCTTCTTGATGGGGCCCGATTAACGAAGCCGGAGCCGAAAACGAAGGCCGGCTAGGCGCAGCCCTCGACGTAACGAACCCGCTCATCGAATCCCGAACGAAACGACGTCACGCTGCGTCGATTGGTCTCGAAGATGATCAAGAACCCATCCTCCGGTTCGGGATCGAAGATGAGGTAGCTGCCGCGATCACCCAGATACGGATGGAGCTCGCGTTCGAGCTCATCGCCGTAGGCGTCTTCGACTGCCGAGATGGGATCCCCCACTCCTATCCCGGTATCCGTTTGGATCGCCGAGTCGCTCCCTACGTCGATCCGCACCAGCTCTCGTCGGCTGAACATCAGGAAAAGGTCTCGGGGGCCGCCGACCAGCTGCCCGTACCGACACTGAGGGGAAAAGTCCGACGAGACATCCACCTCCATCCCGGTCGCACGCTCGACATCGTCGACGTGCATTCCGATCGTCATCGATCCCAGCCCGTCGATACGAAGCTCATCTGCTTCGGTCACCGGCGTAGGGACCGCCGCGGTCGTCGTCGGTGAGGCCTCCGGATGGTCGATCGGCCCAGAGGTCGATTCGTCCTGAGTGTCCGACAAGAGCATCAGGCCGCCGACGACGACGCCGCCGAGGACGAACCCGATCAACAACACGACGATCTTGTTCACACCGCTCCTTCCGCAAGCGGGATGATACAAATCCACCCTCGCCGAAGTCCTCGAGCGCCGCCGCCGACAGGCAGCGAGGGATCGGATTCGAGCGGGAGGATCCCGTCGGTATGAGGCTTCTGGGTCCGGGCCTCGAGCGTCGGCGTAGCGATCATCGGAACCATCGTCGTGTTGGCACCGCACGAGTTGGGGCGCACGGCGCTAGCATCCGCGGAAGACGGGTCGCGGCTGGAGGTGACCGATGGACGCGCAGGAGACGATGCGCCTCATGTTCGACACGATGGATGCGTTCGATCGGAGGGACTTCGACAGGCTTGGAGAGATTTACGCCGAGGAGGCGGTCTGGAAGAACTCCGACCCGGCCGGACCGGACTGCGAGAATCGCGACGACATCTTCGACATGTTCCGCGGCCGCATGGAGTCAGGCATGAGGGTCACGTTCGACGAACTTCGCTCGAATCCGACACACGTGCTGGTAGCCGTACGAGCGCCCGACTTCGACTCCGCCTTCAGCGTGTTCACCTTCGAAGGGCGTCGGATCGTGCATGTGGCCGACTACAGCTCGATGGAGGCCGCTGAGGCCGCCATGAAGGTCATCACCTAGGCGTTCTATCGAGCATGGTTCTCGTTCGATGGACTGATGTCGCAGCAGCCTCAGACCCTTGTCCACGCGATGGCTGATTCCCCCGTCGGTCTGTGCGAGTCGACCGCCCAACTGTTCGGGGACGATCTGGAGCGAGTGTTCTTCGGGCCGCCTCGGTGAAACTGGAGGAGATCGTCTCGACGTCCGCGGCGATCGGACAGACCCGGTCGCGCAAGGCGAAGACCGAGTTACTCGCCTCGTGCCTGCGACGTCTGCAGCCGAGGGAGCTGCCGATCGCGGTTGCGTACCTGTCCGGCAGGTTGCCGCAGGGGACGATCGGTGTCGGATGGGCCTCGCTTCGCGAACGGCCGCCGGCGGCGGCCGGATCGACGCTCGGACTGATCGATGTCGACGCCGCGCTCGAACGGATCCGGCTCGCGGTCGGCGCGGGCAGCCAGGAGGCCCGCAAGAGGGAGCTCTCGGCCCTGCTGGCCGCCGCGACCGACACCGAACAAGAGTTCCTGTCCCGCCTGCTGATCGGCGAGCTGCGGCAGGGTGCTCTGGAGGGGAGCGTGGTCGAGGGCGTGGCCGCCGCGGCGGGCGTTCCGGCCGCGCACGTGCGCCGCGCGCTCATGCTCGAGGGCGACCTGGGCACGGTGGCCGCCGCGGCCATCGCCGAGGGCGAGACCGGCCTCCGCCGATTCAGCCTGACCGTCCTCCGGCCCGTCTACCCCATGCTGGCGCAGACGGCGGCCGACACGGCGGACGCCCTCGCTCGGATCCATCCCGCGGACGTCGAGTGGAAGCTCGACGGGGTCCGGCTGCAGGTCCACGTCCTGCGGGGGGAGGTCCGGGTGTTCGCGCGCACGCTGGCCGACGTCACCGATCGTGTGCCCGAGGTCGTCGAAGCGATGTCCGGCCTGCCGTTCGAGGCGGCGATGCTCGATGGCGAGGCGATCGCGCTTCGGCCCGACGGCCGGCCGCAACCGTTCCAGGTCACCGCGAGCCGTTTCGCCAGCAGGACCGACGTCGATGGACAGCGGCGGTCGACCCCACTCTCCCCAGTCTTCTTCGATCTCCTGCATCTGGACGGCGAGGACCTCATCGACCGCCCCGCACGCGAGCGTCTGGAGATCATGGACCGTCACCTCCCCGGTGGACTGCGGGTTCCGCGGACGGTCGCCGGGGATGCCGGGACCGCCGAGCGGTTCCTGGACGACGCCCTCAGGCACGGCCATGAGGGCGTGATGGTCAAGGCGCTCGACGCTCCCTACGAGGCAGGCCGGCGCGGTGCCGGTTGGCTCAAGGTCAAGCGTGCACATACGCTCGATCTGGTCGTCCTGGCCGCGGAGTGGGGCCACGGGCGCCGCCGGGGATGGCTCAGTAACCTGCACCTCGGCGCCCGCGATCCGAACGGCGGATTCGTCATGCTCGGCAAGACCTTCAAGGGGATGACCGACGAGATGCTTGCCTGGCAGACCGAGCGACTCCTCGAGCTGGAGACCTCGCGGGAGGGCATCGTCGTCCACGTTCGGCCCGAGCTGGTCGTCGAGGTGGCGTTCGACGGCCTGCAGGCGAGCCCACGCTACCCCGCGGGAATGGCGCTTCGGTTCGCGCGTATCAAGGGGTATCGGCACGACAAGCGCCCGGCGGATGCGGACGCGATCGACACCGTTCGGGCGATCTTCGCGGGCGCGTCATCGGCGTGAGACGTGGAACGCCCGGTCGTATGCGTCCGCGAGGGGAGGCGGCCGGGGGGGTGTGGGAGCCGCAATTGCGCCAAGCTCCCGCTCCTACAACCCCCCGGCGTCGGGCGCGGTGCCGATGGGGGGATCGAACCGCGCCGAGCTCGGTCTATGCGGCACTTGCCGCGAACCCGCGGCAGCCGCAATCGGAGTACAGACACTGCCGATCGTCGTGGTCTCCGTGCACGAACTCCGAGTGTTCACAGACCCGACAGAGGATCCGAGTCGACTCGCTCCGGCCGGCCTGTTCGTCGAACGCCTGCATGCAACGACCGTAAGCCACCTGGGGGAAACCGCCATCGGCCGAAGGGCCAAACGTCGTTCGGTCGAAAGTCGACTCTCCTTCGACTCTCCCGTGTCTCAGTCGGGGAGCACCGGTCTCAGTCCGGGAGCAGGGGAACCGACAGCCCCCGGTCGCGGCCGAGCAGCACGGCCCGGGTGATCGCCGCCGAGCCGAAGCGGTCCCGAACGTGGTCGAGTGTCTCGTCGACGGCGGGCGTCCCTCCGCGCTCGAACGGCAGGGCGAGCTGGATCGCCCGGTCGTCGCTCAGGTTGCCGAACGTGATCCCGATCAGGGTGATTCCCTGACGATCGATCATCGGGAGGGCCGAGGCGAGCAGCCCTCTCGCCACGGCGAGGATCGTGGGGGTGTGTGCGGTCGCCTGCGACAGCGTGTGCGAACGCGTCGCCCGCGAGAAGTCGTCGAACCGCAGCCGGAGCGTGACCGTGCGGCACACGCGGTGAGCCTTCCGCAGCCTGTGCGCGAGCCGGTCGACCAACGCGACGAGGTCGGTGTCGAGCCGGTCGGGTGATCGCGGGCCGCGGCCGAGCGCCCGCTGGGTGCCGATCGATCGGCGGCGACGGCCGACCTGGACCGGCCGGGGATCTCGGTTGTGGGCGAGAGCGTGGAGATGACGGCCCGTCGCACGGCCGAGCATGCGAACGAGCGCCGATTCGCCGAGCGCCGCGACCTGCGCCACGGTCTCGACGGACCGTTCGCGGAGCTTGGTCGCGGTGACCGGTCCGACGCCCCAGAGGCGTTCGACCGGGAGCGGATGCAGGAACGCCAGCTCGCCGTCGGTGGGGACCACCAGCAGTCCATCGGGCTTGGCGACGCCGCTCGCGACCTTGGCGAGGAACTTCGTCCGGGCCACGCCCACGGTGACGGGCAGCCCCACCTTCTCGAGGACCTCGCGCCGGAGCCTGACGGCGATCTCGGTGGGCGTGCCCGAGATCCGCCGCAGCCCCCCGACGTCGAGGAAGGCCTCGTCGATCGAGAGGCCCTCGACGAACGGCGTCGTGTCGTCGAACACCTCGAAGAGCGCCTTGCTGGCGTCGCTGTAGGCGTCCATGCGAGGGCGAACGACGACGGCGTGCGGGCAGAGCCTTCGAGCGAGCGCGCCACCCATCGGCGTCCGGACGCCGAACGCCTTCGCCTCGTAGCTCGCCGCGAGCACGACGCCGGCACCGACGATGACCGGGCGGCCTCGCAGGGAGGGGTCGTCCCGCTGTTCGACCGAGGCGTAGAAGGAGTCGGCGTCCGCGTGCAGGATCGTCGCCTGATCGGGCACGTTCGGATGCTCGCATCCCGTGGTGACGCTCCGGTAGCCTCCGCGCAGGCGGCTGGATCAACCCGGCGCTCGCGGTGGTCAAGGGGAGGACGTGAACGAGGAGGGCGACGTGGAGCAACGGGTCAGCCTGATCACGCTCGGGGTTCGAGACCTCGAGCGGGCACGAAGCTTCTACGTGGGGCTCGGGTGGTCGGCCCACGACGACGACAACGACGACGTCGTGTTCTTCCAGGCGGGCGGCATGGTAGTGGCGCTGTGGGATCGGGGGAGCCTGGCAGCGGACAGCGCGGTGAACGACGCGGGCGGTTGGGGCGGGGTCACGCTCGCCTACAACGTCCGAGCGCCCGAGGAGGTCGACGAAGTGATCGAGGAGGCGCGCGCGGCCGGCGCCCGGATCGGACGGGAGCCGGGAGAGACGTTCTGGGGCGGCTACTCGGGCGTCTTCGTGGATCCCGAGGGTCACCCTTGGGAGGTCGCGCACAATCCGGGCTGGACCGTGAACGCCGACGGCACGATCACGCTCTGAGCTCGGGAGCGGTGGGCCCCGCGGAGCTCGAACCCGCGGGGCCCCGCCGAACGCCTACTCCCGCATCCCTCGGCCGGTCTCGAGCAGCGTCTTGAGGTCGCTGAAGACCTCGCTCCACCCGCCGCCGGCGCCGTCGCTCTCCATCTCGCCGCCGACGAACAGCGCGAGACGCGGGGCGCCTTCGAGATCGTGGGTCACCGTGAGCTTGCTGACGCCGGGGCCCGTCTCGGCGATTTCGTACGTGAGGCGCGTGAAACCCTCAGCCACGGACCGCGGGTCCATGAGCATGCGCCAGGTCTGGACAAGTCTGCGCGGCGGGTCCGACTCGACGACCTCGCCGTCGACGATGACGTCGGGTGTCGGGGCACCGCCCATCTCGGCGCGCGCCCGCTTCATGTCGTCGCTCGCGAACACGCGGTAGGCGCCACCCGGACGCAGGTCGTACTCGACTCGCCCGCCGTACCCGTAGCGTTCGCTCCACTCCGGCTTCGTGATCGCGTCCCAGATCGCTTCGGGCGTCGCCTTGATGTAGACGCGGTAGACCTGGGTGGTCACGGCCGTCTCCGTTCTGGTCGTCATGCCATCTCCTCCTCCAGCTCGGTCTTGAGCTCCGCGAGCGCCGACACCTGGCGCTCCCGGTACTTGTCGATCCACCGGTCGTGGATCAGCCGGATCGGCACTGGGTTGAGGAAGTGCAGCTTCTCCCGGCCCGATCGGCGGGTGACCACGAGGCCCGCGTCTTCGAGGACGCGCAGATGCTTCATGACTCCGAACCGCGTCATGTCCAACTCCGACTCGAGCTCCGAGAGCGTGCGGCCGTCACGCTCGAAGAGCCGGTCGAGCAGGAACCGTCGCGTCGGGTCCGCCAGCGCCTTGAACACCCGGTCGTCGTCGGTCACGTCGAGCACGATAGGTGACTAAATGGTCACCTGTCAAGCCCGGGCAACGCCGTGGTACAACCCGCGGTGGTCGGAACGGGGGGGGAGGGCCGATGTCGAGCCGGAAACCGAAGGCGCCGGGGGTCGTGACCTTCGCTGCCGTGCTGTTCACGATCGCGGGGTTCTTCCACGGGATCGAGGGTCTCGGGGCGATCTTCAAGAAGGAGCACTTCAACGAGGCCGCCCTCCTCTACTCGAACCTCCAGGTCTGGGGTTGGGCGTCGCTGATCCTGGGGATCCTGCAGATCTCGGCCGCCTACCTGATCATCGGGCGCGCGAGCGCGGGGCGGACGCTCGGCATCGTCGTCGCCTCGATCTCCGCGATCGTCACCTTCTTCTCGATCGAGGCTCATCCGCTGGGCGGGGTCGTGCTGATCGGCGTCGATATCCTGATCATCTACGGCCTCACCGTGCACGGGGACGCGTTCGTCCCCGGCGGGATCGATGACGGCCCGGTGGCGCCTCCGCCCGAGATGTCGGGGAGACCGTTCGCCTGAACGGAGTGGCCGTCGAGCCCTCCTTCGGTACGGCCGGGTGGCCTACAGAGGTTGCTCCATGTTGGGGCTTGCGCCGGAGCGACTTGCAGGTGCATAGTGCGCCCTGGACGTCCGAGCTACGGGCTCGGCCGATGGACGGCGGCGCGACGCGGGCACGCGCCGCCGTCTCCTTTCTCTGACCCCAGCCAACGCGCGAGCGACGCCGGAGACCCGGCGTGCGGGTGCTAGGCTTCCCGGCCCCGGGCGCGTAGCTCAGCGGGAGAGCGCTCGCCTCACACGCGAGAGGTCGCAGGTTCAAAACCTGCCGCGCCCACGGTTCTCAGCCCGTTCACATCGACTCGTCGTGGGTTCGGTAACGTCATCGGAACCACGTGCCCGAGGGGGAAGAGCGAATGTCCGCGACCAACGAGATGGCGCCGCCCGACGCCCGCACGACCGTCGCGGCTCGCGCCGTCGGTCTCAGCAAGGTCTACGGGGAAGGCGATGCCGCCGTCCGAGCGCTCGACGGCGTGTCGGTGGACTTCGAACGTGCGCGCTATACGGCGATCATGGGGCCCTCAGGGTCGGGGAAGTCGACGTTGCTCCACTGTATGGCCGGCCTCGACACGCCGACCTCCGGCCAGGTGTTCATCGGGGACGTCGACCTCACGATGCTGTCGGAGAAGGCTCTCACGCTCCTGCGGCGCAGGAGCATCGGATTCGTCTTCCAGGCGTACAACCTGGTCCCGACGCTCACCGCCGCCGAGAACATCACCCTCCCGCTGGACATCGCGGGTGAGAAGCCGGACCGCGCGTGGTTCGACCAGGTGGTCGACACCGTGGGGATCCGCGACCGGCTCAGCCACCGGCCGGCCGAGCTCTCGGGCGGCCAGCAGCAGCGGGTCGCCGGCGCCCGGGCCCTCGTCAGCCGGCCCGAGATCGTGTTCGCCGACGAGCCGACGGGCAACCTGGACTCGAGGTCGGGCAACGAGATCCTCGGGTTCCTCCGCAGCGCCGTGAACGAACACGGGCAGACCATCGTGATGGTGACGCACGACCCGTCGGCCGCCAGCTTCGCCGACCGGATCGTGTTCCTCGGCGACGGGAAGGTCGTCGACGAGATGCTCGAACCCACCACACGGCGCATCCTGGATCGACTGAAGTCACTGGAGGGCTGAGCGTGTTCCGCGCGGCGATCCGCAGCCTGCTCGCGCGCAAGGTCCGGCTCATCCTCACGGGTTTCGCGGTCGTGCTGGGGGTTGGGTTCATGGCGGGCACCTTCGTCCTGACGGACACGATGACCCGCGCGTTCAACGACCTGGTCGACACGGGGTACGCGCCGATCGACGTGCTCGTCCGCAGCTCGAACGCCTTCACCGCGCAGACGAGCAGCCTGGAGGAACGCGACCCGATGCCCCAATCGGTGCTCCAGGACGTCGAGGCCGTCCCGGGCGTCGCGAAGGCCAACGGGGACGTCATCGGCTACGCGCAGATCGTCGATCCGAAGACCGGGAAAGCGATCGGCACCTTCGGCCCGCCGACCGCCGCATCGGCCTGGTACCAGGGGAACGGCTTCAGGCTGAAACCGGGAGGCTCTCCGCCCCGGGGTCCGGACCAGACCGTCATCGACGCGGCCACGGCCAAGACGCACGACATCGCTGTGGGCGACCGCGTCGAGATCCTGTTCGAGGGCCCCCCGCGCGAGTTCGAGGTGGTGGGTCTGGCGGGCTTCGGCGAGGGCGACAGCCTGTTCGGCGCGACATGGGCGATGTTCGACCTGAGGACGGCCCAGGACGTGCTCGGCAAGCAGGGGAAGCTCGACACGATCTCGGTGGTCGCCGAACCGGGCGTCTCGGCCGTCGAGCTCCAGCGATCGATCTCCGAGGTCCTGCCCAAGGGTGTGCAGGCCGTGACGCAGGCGACCGTGGTGTCCGAGGCCCAGGACCAGATCAGCACCGGGCTCGGCTTCCTTCGAACGGCGTTCCTGGTCTTCGCCTTCGTCTCGCTGTTCGTCGGCGCGTTCATCATCTTCAACACGTTCGCCATCATCCTGGCGCAGCGGACGCGCGAGTTGGCGCTGTTCCGAGCGCTCGGCGCCAGCGGCCGACAGGTGATGACGTCGGTCCTCGTGGAGGCCTTCGTGATCGGAGTGGTCTCCTCCGCCATCGGCGTCCTCGCCGGCATCGGGATCGCGATCCTCCTAAAGGGGGCGCTGAACGCGACGGGGTTCGAGATCCCGGCGTCGGGAACGGTGATCCTCGCCAGGACGATCGTCGTCTCGCTCGTCGTTGGGACGCTCGTCACGATGATCGCCGCGTTCGTCCCGGCCCGTCGAGCGGCTCGCGTGGCGCCGATCGAGGCGCTCCGTGAGGCACAGGATCGGCCGGGGCGTTCGCTCCGGTTCCGGATCATCGCCGGGTTCGTCGTGTTGGCGCTCGGCATCGCGCCGCTCCTGTATGGGCTGTTCGGCACCCCCTCGAACGGGCTGCAGCTCGTGGGACTGGGTGTCGCGCTCACGTTCGTCGGGGTCGCGATGCTCACGCCGCTGATCGCACGGCCGGTGGCGGCCACGATCGGCCTCCCCGTCCGCCTCACGGGGATGCCGGGCAAGCTCGGTCGCGAGAACTCGATGCGGAACCCGCGCCGAACCGCCGCCACGGCCTCGGCGCTCATGATCGGCCTCGGGCTGGTGGTGTTCGTCGCCGTGTTCGGCGCCTCCGCCAAGGCGTCCACGACCGCAGTCTTGGAGCGCACGCTCAAAGCCGACTTCATCTTGATCTCGCCCACGCTGACCGGCTTCAGCACCTCCGCCGCCGAGGATGCGCGCGCGGTGCCCGGCGTCGACACGGTCTCGCAGGTCCGCCAGGCCGAGGCGAAGATCGAGGGTGGAACCGCGTTCGTGACCGGGCTGGAACCGGGGACGTTCCCGGTCGTCTCGGAGGTCGACGCCGTCCAGGGCGGGCTCGAGGACCTGGCGAACCCGAACTCGATCGCCGTCTTCGACGACACGGCTGCAGAGAACGACTGGACCGTGGGGGACTCGATCCCCGTGGAGTTCCCGGCCACCGGCTCGACACGCCTCAGGGTGGTCGCGCTCTACTCGGAGAACGGCCTGATCGGCGACTACGCCGTCTCCCTCGACACGTACGACGTGAACGTCGCCAACGTGCTCGATACGTTCGTGCTGATCAAGGCCGACAAGGGCGCCGACGTGGCCGCCGTGCAGGCGGATCTCGAGAAGGCCCTGTCTGCATATCCGAACATCGAGGTGGACGACCAGGCCGGGTTCCGCGACCGCTACGCGACGCTGATCAGCCAGGTGCTGAACCTGATCTCCGCGCTGCTCCTGTTCGCGGTGATCATCGCGTTGTTCGGCGTGATGAACACGCTGTACCTGTCGATCTACGAGCGGACGCGCGAGCTCGGCCTGCTCCGGGCGGTGGGACTGACGCGCAGGCAGACCCGCTCGATGGTCCGCTGGGAGGCCGTGATCATCTCGGTGATGGGGGCCCTGTTCGGCGTGGTGATCGGGATCGCGTTCGGCTGGGCGCTGCAGCAGGCGCTCGAGCCCGAGGGCTTCAGCGAGCTCGGCATCCCCGGCGGCCAGCTCACGATCTACGTGCTGCTGGCCGCGATCCTGGGCGTGCTCTTCGCGGTCTTCCCCGCCCGCCGCGCGGCCAAGCTGAACGTGCTCCAGGCCATCTCGTACGAGTAGCGGAAGGGCTCGGGCGCAGGCCCGGCCCGGGGCGACGGATATCATGACCGTCCCATGCCCACGATCGAGCTCGCCGGCGGCACCACCACCGAGCTCCCCGAGGGCGAGCCGCTGGGCTCGGTGCTGCCGCCTGAGGCGATCGCGGCCCGCGTGGACGGCGAGCTCGTCGACCTCTCTTACGTGCCCGCGACCGATGGGAAGGCGGAGCCGGTCCTGCCCGAAGACCCCGACGGGCTCCACGTCCTGCGTCACTCGGCTGCGCACGTGCTGGCGCAGGCGGTGTGCGACCTGTGGCCCGGCACCCACTACGCGATCGGCCCGCCCATCGAGGACGGCTTCTATTACGACCTCGAGCTCCCGGGGCAGGTCTCGGAGAGCGACCTCGCCAAGATCGAGGACCGGATGCGCGAGATCGTCGCGGCCGACCAGCCGTTCGTGCGCGAGGAGATCCCGCGCGCGGAGGCCCTCGAACGCTTCGCCGACCAGCCGTACAAGCGCGAGATCATCGAGTCGCTCGAGGAGGGGGAGGTCCCGGGCGGCGACACGGTCACGGTCTACCGCAACGACGGCTGGGCGGACCTGTGCCTGGGTCCCCACGTCCCGTCGACCGGGCGGCTGACCGCGTTCAAGCTGATGAAGGTCGCCGGCGCGTACTGGCGTGGCGACGAGGCGCGGCCGATGCTCACGCGGATCTACGGGACCGCCTGGGGCACCGAGGGCGACCTCGACGACTACCTCCACCGGCTCGAGGAGGCCGAGAAGCGCGACCATCGCCGCATCGGGCGCGAGCTCGACCTGTTCTCCTTCCCCGAGGAGCTCGGGCCGGGCCTCGCCGTCTGGCATCCGAAGGGCGGGATCTTCCGCAAGCAGCTCGAGGACTACGTCCGCGACCTGCACCTCGCGCGCGGCTACGACCCCGTCGTGACGCCCAACCTCGCGCGCCGCGAGCTGTGGGACACCTCGGGGCACACGGAGAAGTACGCGGACCTGATGTACCCGGAGATGCGGCACGAGGGCGACCCCGGCTACTTCGTCAAGCCGATGAACTGCCCCCTCCACGTGCTCGTGTACAAGTCGCAGATCCGGTCGTACCGCGAGCTGCCGATCCGTCTCTCGGAGCTGGGGGGCGTCTACCGGTACGAGCGGCTCGGCGTCGTGCACGGGCTCCTGCGGGCGCGCGGGTTCACCCAGGACGACTCGCACATCATCTGCCGCGAGGACCAGCTGGTCGACGAGATCCTCGGCGTGTTCGAGCTCACGCTCGAGATCCATCGCACCTTCGGGTTCACCGAGCCGGTGGTCACGCTCTCCACGCTGCCGGGCGAGTCGATCGTGACGCCCGAGATGGCGGAGCGGGCGACCGGCGCCCTACGCGACGCGTTGGAGCGCAGCGGGCTCGAGTTCCAGGTCGCCGAGGGCGAGGGATCGTTCTACGGCCCCAAGGTGGACTTCCACTTCCGGGACGCGATCGGCCGCCTGTGGCAGCTCACCACCGTGCAGTGCGACTTCGGCCTGCCCGAACGGTTCCAGATGGAGTACGTCGGCGAGGACAACCAGCGGCACCGTCCGGTGATGGTCCATCGCGCGATCCTCGGGTCGATCGAGCGATTCAGCGCCGTGCTGATCGAGCACTACGCCGGCGCGTTCCCCCTCTGGCTCGCGCCCGAGCAGGTGCGCCTGGTGCCGGTCGCCGACCGTCACCTCGAGCATGCGCGGGAGCTCGCCTCGCTCCTGCGGGCGGTCGGGCTGCGTCCCGCCGTGGACGAGAGCGGGGAGACTGTCGGCAAGAAGGTCCGCGCCGCGCAACTCGCGAAGGCCCCCTACGTGCTCGTGATCGGCGACAAGGAGATCGAGTCGGGCGAGCTCACTGTGCGCGATCGGGAGGGCGTCGAGACCAAGGGCGTGCCGTTCGACGACTTCGCGGCCGCGCTCGTCGACGAGGCGGCCTCCAAGCGCCTGTCCCAGTCGCGGTTCGGCGGCTGAGGCGAGGTCGCCGGGGGACGGCGTGGACCGGATCTGGTCGCCTTGGCGGATGGCGTACATCCAGGCCGCCAAGCAGCAGGACGACGACGCGGGCTGCATCTTCTGCGACCTCCCGGCCGAGGGCGACGACGAGCGGACTGGCATCCTCGTGCGCGGCGAGCTCGCGTTCGTGATCCTGAACTCGTACCCGTACAACCCGGGGCATCTGATGGTCGCCCCGTTCCGACACGTCGGCGACCTTGTCGAGCTCGGGACCGCGGAGTTCGCGGAGGTCGACACGCTGCTCGTGCGCTCGATCCGCGCGCTCCAGGCGGAGACGGAGCCGCACGGCTTCAACCTCGGGATGAACCTCGGGCGGGTGGCCGGAGCCGGCATCCCGGATCACGTGCACTGGCACGTCGTGCCCCGCTGGAACGGGGACACGAACTTCATGCCGGTCGTCGGCGAGACCCGGGTCCTGCCCGAGCTGCTCGAGGAGACGTACGCGCGACTCCGCCCGCGCTTCGAGGAGTGAGTGCGACGGGCGCACGTTCGAGGTTCGTCGAGACCGAGGGGGCACGGCTCTACGTCGAGGAAGCCGGGGACGGCCATGCGGTCGTGTTCCTGCATCCCGGCTTGTGGGATTGCAGGACGTGGGACCCGCAGTTCGAGCTGTTCGCCGACCGACATCACGTGGTCCGGTACGACGCTCGCGGGTACGGCCGATCCACGCGACCCGAGCCCGGGGTCGCCTACTCCCACGTCCGAGATCTCCTCGCGATGCTCGACGACTCCGGGATCGATCGGGCGGCACTGGTGGGCTGCTCGATGGGAGGCACGAACGAGGTCGACTTCGTGCTCGAGCATCCGGATCGCGTCCTCGCACTCGTGCTCGTCGCCGCGGGCGTCGACGGCTTCGAGGGAACGCCCGAGCAGGAGTCCGCATGGGAGGCCTGGTACGCGGAGCGGGAACCGTCGATCGACCTGGCGATCGATGCGGGTGACCTCGAGCTCGCGCAGGACCTACGGCTGCAGACGATGTGGGCCACGCTCGGCACCGAGGACGAGGCGGGCCGGAGGATCCGCGAGATCGCGTTCGACAACCTGCACGAGCTCACGATGGACGAGAGCGCCCGCGAGCGGCTCGCCCCGCCGGCGTTCGAGCGTCTCGGTGAGATCGCCGTCCCCACGCTCGTCCTGCCCGCGGATCACGATCCGCCCGAGATGGACCCGATGTGCACGGCGATGGCGGCCGCGATCCCGAATGCCCGTCTGGTCCGTATCCCGGACACCGATCACGTGATCAACCTGCGCCGACCCGAGGAGTTCAATCACGTCGTCCTCGGGTTCCTCGGCGAGGTGCTCTGACAGGTCCGCCCTACTTCCGCGCCTCTTCCTTCTCCTGCTGCGCCGCGGCGATGATCTTGTCGGCGAGGTGAGACGGCACCTCCTCGTAGTGGGAGAAGTGCATCGTGAAGGCCGCCCGCCCGCCGGTCATCGAACGCAGGTCGATCGAGTAGCGCGCGACCTCCGCCTGCGGAACGAGCGCCCTGACGCGTTGCTTGCCGGCGCCCGCCGATTCGACGCCCTGGATCTTGGCGCGCTTGGCGTTGAGGTCACCCATGATGTCGCCCGTGTGGGATTCGGGGACGACGACGTCGACCTCGACGATCGGCTCGAGCAGAACCACCCCCGCCGCGGCGGCCGCCTCCTTCAACGCGAGCGCACCCGCGAGCTGGAAGGCCATGTCGGACGAGTCCACGCTATGGAACTTGCCGTCGACGAGCGCGCATCGGATGTCGACCATGGGGTTCCCACTGATGACGCCCGACTGCATCGTCTTGACCACGCCCTTCTCGACGGAGCCTATGAACGTGTTCGGGATCGCCCCTCCGAAGATCTTGTCGACGAACTCGAATCCCTCGCCGCGGGGGAGGGGCTCGATCTCGATGTTGCAGATCGCGTACTGACCGTGGCCACCGGTCTGCTTGACGTGTCGTCCGACGCCCTTGCCCGGCCCTCGGACGGTCTCGCGGTACGCGATCTTCGCGGGAGACGTGCTCACCTCGACTCCGAACTTGCGCTTCATCCGTTCGATCTGGACGTCGAGGTGGGCCTCGCCCATCCCGTACATCACCGTCTCGTGGGTCTCGTCCGAGCGCTCGATCCGGAGCGTCGGATCCTCCTCCCGCAGGCGTGACAGGGCGGTCGACAGCTTGTCCTCGTCGCCCTTGGTCTTCGGCGTGATCGCGAACGCGAGCAGCGGCTCCGGCATCTCGATCGGCCGCAGCGTCACCGGGTCGTCCTTGGTAGCGAACGTGTCCCCGGTCGTCGTATGCGCGAGCTTCGCGACGGCCGCGATGTCGCCCGCCGGCACCTCGGAAAGGGTCTCGTGTTCCTTGCCCCGCAGGGAGAACAGCTGGCCGATCCGGTCCTCGGTGCCCTTCGTCGCGTTGAACACCGTCGAGTCCGGACGCATCGTGCCCGAGAACACCCGGAACATCGTGATGTGGCCGACGTACGGGTCGGACACCGTCTTGAACACGTATGCCGTGAGCGGCTGGCTCGGGTCGCAGGCCCGCTCCTTCTCCTCGCCCGCCTTGGTGACCACCGTGAGCGGACCGCGGTCGATGGGGGAGGGGAACTCGTCGGCGACGAACTGGAGCACGCGATCGACGCCGAGAGGCCGCGCCGCCGCCGCGCACAGGACCGGCGCGATCCTCGCCTCCGCGAAACCCCGCTTGACCCCGTGGACCACCTCGTCCTCGGAGAGCTCGCCCTCCTCCAGGTACTTCTCGATCAACGCATCGTCGGACTCGGCGACCGCCTCCATCAGCTTCTCTCGGAAGGGGTCGGCCTTGCCCGAAATGTCGTCGGGCCACTCGCCCTCGGTCGCATTCGGCCCGCTGCCGTAGCGGTACGCTTTGCGCCCCAACAGGTCGGCGACGCCCTCGAAGTCGTGTTCCTCTCCGAGCGGAAGCTCGAGGGGTGCGACCTGTGTGCCGAAGGACTGCACGAGCTGCTCCAGGGTGCGCTCGAACGACGCGCGTTCGCGGTCGAGCTTGTTGATCAGGATCGCGCGAGGCAGGCCGGCCTCGACCGCCAGCTCCCACGCCACCTCGGTCTGGACCTCGACGCCGTCCACGGCCGAGACGACCAGCAAGACCGCGTCGACGGCCCGGATCGCCGTCCGAACGTCGCCGATGAAGTCGGCGTAACCGGGGCCGTCCAGGACGTTGATCTTCAGGCCGTTCCACTCGATCGGCGCCATCCCGAGCGAGACGCTGATGCCCTTCTTGATCTCCTCCGGCTCGAAGTCGCTGACGGTGTTGCCGTCCTCGACGGTCCCCATCCTCGTGGTGGCGCCGGAGGTG
>Ga0207675_100002100_pt1 | contig 19774 bp, 18 predicted proteins | sample KBSSwiS42_FD_184305 | JGI IMG/M metagenome (GOLD analysis project Ga0207675, IMG submission 184305) | Switchgrass rhizosphere microbial communities from Kellogg Biological Station, Michigan, USA - KBS Switchgrass S4-2 (SPAdes) (version 2) | ecosystem: Host-associated > Plants > Roots >...
GAACTCAGCTTTTCACCACGCGACGCCGGCGATACGCTCAACGATACGGTACGTTATCTGCGCGAGAATTTTCGGGTGGGTAAGTGAGCTAGATTGCCCCCAACTGCCGGTACATCCTCATAAAATCAAAGTTGTTCCAAGCTTCGACGATCTTGCCATCGCGGATGCGCGTTATTGTCATTCCAGTAAAATCAACGGGCGAATGTGTCGCAGCGATTCCTAAACTATCGCCGCTGTGCTTACCCCGCACACTGCAGCGCGTCGCGACCATGTCGCCTTCAGCGATCTGATCTTCAACCATCACTTCGATGTCGGGAAAGGCCTCGCGAAACTGCGCGTGAAAAGGCAAGAAACCGCTTGGTCCGCGCAAGGGTGCCTGCGCGTCTTGAGAAAGGCCGTGTGCGATCCCATCTTTCGCGAACATTTCCGGGATCGCGTCTGCACTCCCTTTGTTCCAGACTTCTTCAAACCAGCGCCGCATTAGGGCTTTGTTTGCTTCGAGTTGGTTTTGCTCCGACATGAGGAACCTCCATTAATAACTGAGTTACAGAACCGCGAACGGTAGTGAGCGGTATAAAGGTTCAACTTGGCGCATTTCTTAAACTTGAGTTTTGATCCCGCTCGCTACCGCTCGCGGTTCTGTAACTCAGTCGACGTCATCTTCATCAACGTGAAACTTGTGCAGCACGCGATGGGCCACCGGCGCGAGCATTATTCCCATCAGCACGATAACCACTAAGCCGCTTGCCAGCGCGTAAATCGACGCGAAGATCTTGGCCGCATCGCCGTGCAGCTCGTTCACCGGGCCCATGCCACCGAGAATCATCGAAGCCTCGAGAAATGAATCAACCCAATTGAGACCGGAGATGAAATGATATCCCGTGATTCCGACGGTCAGGGCAACCGCAATAACCGCGAGCGCCACTCCCAGCGAGGCGATGATCCGTTTTATAAAAATCGACCTCGGCGCGAGTTCGTCGGCCCTTCGTTCGTACTTCCACCAGCCCCGCGCATTCGATTTCGATCTTCGTTTCGGCATGACTGAGTGTCAGGGAAATCGGACACGCAATACGCGCGGCACGATTTGAAAAGTTGATGGCAGGCGGCCGACGACTTCGCCATCAAGTTCGACGCGCACTTCCTTCTGTTTGCTGGCCGGGCGGGCGACAACTTGTTTAGCGAGCTCGTGTGTGACTTCGCTCATCCGCAGGTGCGCGCCGAAATAAAGTCTGGGAGCGTTGGTCAGCAAACGAAACGAATTCGCGTCGCCGATTGTCACTACGTCAAAGTAGCCGTCATCCAGTTTCGCGTCGGGAGCAATCTTCATCGCGCCGCCGTAGTACTTCGCATTCGCGACACAGAACTCAGCCACGCGCAGGCGTCGTTCCTGACGCTCGTCGATTTGCAAAAGCACATCAGACGGCGACGCCGCAAATGTGGTCTGGACTGTCGCTGCGGCGTAGGAGAGTTTGCTCGTTACCTTGCGCGGCGTGAACGCCGGCACCCACTTCTTAGCTCCGCCCGTAGCTGCGCGATCGAGTACTTCCGTGCTCATGCCAAAACTCGCGACATTGATCGAGTAGCGCGTTTCGCGTTCGTCTGAGTCATTGATAAACGTCACGCGCACGGCATCGATTGTTTTCGCGCGGCCGTCACGAAGGGAGCGCGCCGCATCCGCGGCATTGTTTGAGATTCCCAGGCTACGGCGAAAGTCGCTGCCCGTGCCCGCCGGCAGGATGCCTAATTCGCTTTCCGTATTCGACTCAATAATGCCGTTGGCGACTTCCGAAATCGTGCCGTCGCCGCCGCACGCGATGATCAGTTCGGTTCGCTCTTTCGCGGCATCTGCAGCGAGCTGGCGCGCATGCCCTACGGTCTCGGTGAACGTAACCGCGAACGCACCGAAATGGTTGCGCAAGTCGCTGGCAATCTTCGGCCAGTTGTCTTGAGTCGCGCCGTCGGCGGAGGCGGGGTTAACAATTACGAGAGGCAAGGTCATCGGTGAAAAGAGAGTCTAAATCAAGGCCGTGGTTGTCCTGCATCGTTATCGGGAGTAGCATTCGGCTCAACACTAGCAGAATAGCGCTGACTAGGAAAACTTCTTATGCTCTTTAAATCTGATGTCCCGATGTCGCATCGAGTCGCGTTTTTCCTGGCCGGAATGGTTACGATCGGTCCTTTTCAGCGAATGGTCCGCGGCGTCGGGCTTGAAGCGCTCGATTTCCTCCCGGTTGTCATCGGCTGGGGCCTGGTGGTTTATCAGTGGCGGCAGCGTAAGACCTTGAGGTGGCAGGTTAGAAATGCTGCAGGCTATGGTCACAACACGCCGTTTGATTGGGTACAGTCTGGGATTGACCGCGTGCCGGACTCTATCTACCTACTGCTCGCGATGCTGGCAGCCTTTGCTGTCTACTGGGCCTTCAGTCGGGGCTGAGATATAGCGTCCGGTCTTCCTCTCCCAGTTCTGCAATTTTGCTCATCACAAATTCGCCGATCTCCTTGTAAGTTCGTACGTGATCTTTCTTGGAGATAAACTCAGAAAGATTGAGTTGCGCGCCGAAGTGAATTCGAATCTTAGGCCCGCCGAACCAGTTGCCGAGAACCTGTTTGGGAAGATTATTTCCGAGGCCGGCGATGAACACCGGAATTACCTGTGGGTCGGCTTCTTTGATTAGCCTGCCAATCCCGGGTTGTGGGCGCAGAAATGAATATGGATCGCCACCTTTATTACGCCTGCCTTCAGGATGAAAGCCAATGACGTTGCCGGCGCCCTCGGTGCAGAGTTGCACCAATCGCCGCAGAGAATATTTGTCAAACGCGCGCTTCTCCGGCATTGGATCGCTGCCCGTCACAAAGAAAGGTGGATACATCGACCACCATCCCATGATCAAGTTCACGAACATGCCGATCGGGTTCTGATAGTAGAAGCGTCCGCGCACCGGAAAAAAGAGCTGTTTCTGCCATTTGGTCTTTCTGAACAGCGTCGTCGATACGACATACATGTCGAAGAATGATCGATGATTGGCTACCAGCAGCAGGGGCCGCGAGTGATCGACAGCTTCAACATTCTCCAAGCCGTAAACGCGCATCAGGTTGTAAGTCGAGATGTGAATCCAGCCCGCGCCGAAGAAACTCTGGCACCAGGTCCAGAAACGCTTCCACCGCCCGAGATTCATCCGATGAGTAAGACGGAAAGAGAACCGCTCGAAGGTCGAAAGTACCGCAATTTCTTCCGGGGACGGAACCAAAACCGGTCCCACGTTCAACGTCCAAGATCCAACGTCAATCCGACTTGGGACTTGGGACTTTGGACTTTGGACTTCTTCAGTCAATCGAGAAGTACCGCGCTTCCGGATGATGCACGATGATAGCAGAAGTAGATTGTTCGGGGTCGAGCTGAAATTCCTCCGTCAGCTCCACATCAATGCGTGAAGGATCCAGCAGTTCGAATAGCTTCGTTTGATCTTCCAGATTTGGACACGCGGGATATCCAAAGCTAAAGCGCGATCCTTGATAGCCCTGGCGGAAAAGTTCGTTCAAGTTCTTGGCGTCCTTGCCGGCAATGCCCAGCTCTTGTCGGATGTGTTTGTGCCACAGCTCGGCCAGCGCTTCTGCTCCTTCGACACTCAGACCATGAAAGTAGAGGTAGTCAGAGTAGTTGTCGCTCTTGAAAAGTTCCTGCGAGTATTCGCTGGCGCGGCGACCCATCGTCACGAGATGAAAAGCCACGACATCCATCCGGCCCGATTTAACCGCAGCAAAGTAATCCGCCAAACACAGGTTTTTGCCCGATGGCTGACGCGGAAAAGTGAAGCGGGTGCGCTCGGTCTTCGCGTCATCTTCATAGATGATTAGATCGTTGCCAGACGATTGGCAGGGAAAATAACCGTAGACGACTTTGGGGATCAACAAACGCTCGCGCTCACTGCGGGCTTTCAATTCTTCGTAGACCGGCCGCACGTGCTCTGAGAGAAAAGCCTGATACTCTTCGTTCGATTTTCTTCCCTGCTTGAACTGCCACTGGCCTTTGAAGAGCGCCGTCTCGTTAACAAACTCGAAGACGTTATTCAACGGAATTCGATCGACGACGCGCGAGCCAAGGAAAGGCGGTTGCGGAATCGGCGCTTCGGCGCTGACGGTCGAACGAGTGGTGTGCGTGGTGTCGCCTAAAACCGGCCGCACGCGCGTAGGTTTGCGCACGCCGAGCTTGGCTTCCTCGGCGAGGAGCTCCTCTTCCTCAAGCGGCAGGCTGGAAGCCTGCGACCCGCCCGCAGGATGCGGGCGGTCCGTCACCGCTTCATCGCCGTTACTGGACATCAGCTTGTCCATCGTGTGCAAACCGGCGAAGGCATCGCGCGCGTAGAACAACGTGCCCTTATAGAGCGTTTTCAAATCGTCTTCGACGTAACGACGCGTTAAGGCCGCGCCCCCAAGCACAACCGGCACCTTGATGTTTCGCTCATTCATGACTTCCAGATTCTCTTTCATGATGAGCGTTGATTTCACGAGCAGACCACTCATTCCGATCGCGTCAGCCTGATGCTCTTCATACGAATTCAGGATGGTATCGATCGTCTGCTTAATGCCGAGATTGATCACCCGATAGCCATTGTTCGTCAGGATGATATCTACAAGATTCTTGCCGATGTCGTGCACGTCGCCTTTCACAGTGGCTAAAACCATCGTCCCTTTGGAGGTGGCGCCGCCTTTCTTTTCCATGAAGGGCTCGAGGAATCGCACCGCTGTTTTCATCGCTTCGGCCGATTGGAGCACGAACGGAAGCTGCATTTGCCCGCTGCCGAATAATTCGCCGACAACTTTCATGCCTTCCAGCAGAATGTTGTTGATGATGTCGAGCGCAGAATACTTTTCGAGGGCCAACTTTAAGTTGGCTTCGAGACCGAGCTTCTCGCCGTCGATAATGTGAAACTTCAGCTTCTCTTCGATTGTCTCGCCGCGGCTTTCTTTCTTTTTCGATTTTGTCGTCACGCCTTCGAAGAGTTTCGTGAATTCGACCAGCGGGTCGTACGTGCACACGTCTCCGTCAAATTCGCGACGGTCATAAATCAGATCGAGCGCGACTTTCAGTCGGCCCTCTTCAATGCGATTGAGCGGCTCGATCTTGCTGGCATTGACGATCGCTGAATCAAGCCCGGCGGCAACCGCTTCGTGTAGAAAGACGGAGTTGAGAACGATGCGTGACGCGGGACTCAAACCGAAAGAGACGTTGGACACACCGAGAATGCAGAACGCGCCGGGAAGTTCTGTTTTAATCCGGCGAATGGCATCAATCGTTTCCCGCGCGTTGCGCCGATCCTCTTCGATCCCGGTGGAAATCGGCAGCGCCAGTGCATCGAAGAAAATGTCGTCAGCGGGAATTCCGAACTGCGTCGCCTGCTCGTAAGCGCGCTTCGCAATGTTGAACTTGCCCTCAGCAGTGCGCGCCATGCCCTGCTCGTCGATCGTGCCGATAACGACACTGGCGCCGTATTTCTTCGCCAAATCGAGTAACTTCAAGAAACGAGGCTCGCCGTCTTCGAAGTTCGTTGAGTTCAGAATCGACTTTCCGCCCGCGTGCTGCAGTCCAGCTTCCATCTTCTGCCACTCAGTCGAATCGAACATCAGGGGAATCTTGACGTTCGTCACCAGGCGGGAGGCGAGTTCGTGCATGTCTTTCTCACCATCGCGACCCACGAAATCGACGTTGACGTCGAGGACGTGGGCGCCTTCGCGCTCCTGTTCGCGCGCCAGCGAGACGAGCCCGTCCCAGTCTTCAGCATTCAGCAGGTCGCGCATCTTCTTTGAGCCGCTGGCATTGACGCGCTCGCCGATGATTAAGAATGAGGTGTCCTGACGGTAAGGCTGTTGAATGAAGATTGATGACGACGCAGCCGTGCGCGGCACGTTGCGACTCACTGGAGTGACGTCTTTGACTGCGTCGACGACCGCTTTTAAGTGCGCCGGTGTCGTGCCGCAGCACCCGCCGACGATACTGACGCCGAGATCGCGCGCGAAGTGTGCAAGCTCTTTCGCCAGAGATTCCGGCGTTTCTTTGAAGACCGCGTGACCGCCCACATTCTCGGGAATACCGGCATTCGGAATCACGGACACGGGAAACTTGGAATTCTGACAAAGGTAACGAATGTTCTCGGCCATTTGCTGCGGACCCGTCGCGCAGTTCATGCCAATAATGTCGATGGGAAACGGCTCGATCGCCGTGTAGGCGGCCGCGATCTCAGTGCCCATCAGCATTGTGCCGAACGCTTCGATGGTCACTTGGGCAATCACCGGCACGCGACGCTTTGAAGATTCGAACTCCTCAAAGATCGCGGCGAGCGCTGACTTCGTCTGCAGAATGTCCTGGCACGTTTCGACAATCAGCAAGTCAGCGCCACCGTCGAGCAGACCCTTCGCCTGCTCGCGATAAGAGGCCTTCATATCGAGAAATGAGATGTGCCCGAGCGTCGGCAGTTTCGTCGTCGGGCCCATCGAGCCGGCTACCCAACGAGGCTTCTCTTTCGTCGAGAAATCTGATGCGATGCGCTTCGCGAGTTCGGCAGCCTTCTTGTTCAAATCATAAGCGAGATGGGCGATCTGATATTCGGCAAGCACAATCGAAGCCCCGCCAAATGAGTCTGTTTCGACGACGTCGCAGCCAACTTCGAAGAAACCGGCGTGCACGTTCGCGACGGCTTCGGGCTTGCTGATGAGCAGGTGTTCGGGGCAGCCTTCGAACTGCGGCCCGCCGTAATCCTCCACGGTCAGGTCCTGCGCGTGCAGATTGGTGCCCATCGCGCCATCAAAGACGACGATGCGTTCTTTCAGGGTGTCGAGAAAACTAGCCATCAGTAAATCGTGAATCGTAAATCGTAAATAGAAACAACAAACGCAGGGCGGCGCGGTCATTCACGATTTACGATTTACCATTCACGAGAAAGGCCCCGCGCTGCTAACAACGCGGGGCCTTCATAAAACTTTCCGGAACGGTTGAAAGACTCGCCGAGCTGTTTAGCGGATTATTTTACGTGGCCGCAAGTCGCCTTAACTCACCACGTTTGTCAACGGCTATTGAAACATTGGCGTTGCAAGGTGTCAACGGCAGAACAGGAGGTCGGATCCGGCGGGGGCCGTCTTTGTCTATTTACGATTTACCATTTACGATTTACCATCTTCCCCCATGCGCCGCGCCATCTATCCCGGCTCGTTTGATCCCGTCACCAACGGGCACCTGGACATTATTCAACGCGGCTGCAAGCTGTTCGATGAAATCATCGTCGCGATTCTCGTTAATCCCGAAAAGACGCCGTTCTTTTCTGTCGAAGAACGCAAGGCGATCCTTGCTGATGTCCTGACAGACATTGAGCGGGGCGGCTGCAAAGTTGTCGTCGACAGCTTCGAAGGATTGCTCGTGCAATACGCGGCCGAGCGCGAGGCGCACGCGATTGTGCGCGGCATCCGCGCGATTTCAGATTACGAGTACGAATTACAGATGGCGTTGATGAATCGCCGGCTTCAGCCGGCACTGGAAACGGTTTTCATGATGCCGGCCGAGGCTTATTCGTATGTTAGCTCCCGCCTGGTGAAAGAAGTGTTTCACCTCGGCGGCAGCATTCAAGGGCTCGTGCCGCCGTTAGTGGAAAAACGCATGCGAGAGAAGTCCAAAGTCCCAGGTCCAAAGTCCAAAGTCCGCGGTGGGTGAACTATGTCAGCTCCAAAGTTCTCATCAGGCTTTCCCGTTTCCGCGCGCGTCGCGGAAATGAAAGCCTCTTCGACGCTCGCGGCCATGCAAGCGGCGGAAGCAATGCGCGCCGAAGGCGTCGATGTGGTCGACCTTGGCCCCGGCGAACCGGACTTCGACACCCCACAGAACATCAAGGACGCCGCCGCGGCGGCGATGCAGGCAGGACAGACGAAGTACACACCTACGGCGGGCACGCGGACATTTCAGCAGGCAATCATCGATTTCTATCAACGCGAGTTCAATGCGCGGTACGAACGAAACGAAGTGATGGGAACGGCCGGTGGCAAGCAGGCGCTCTTCAACGCCGTCGTTTGCCTGATCAACACGGGCGACGAAGTCCTGATTCCGAAACCTTACTGGGTAACTTTTCCGGAGATTGTCACCTTCGCCCGTGGCAAATCCGTCTTCATCGAAACCGAACAGAATGATTTCGTGCTGACGGCAGAAATGGTGCGCAGGACGATCACGCCAAAGACTAAGCTGATCATTTTGAACTCGCCATCGAATCCTTCGGGCCGTGTGATTCCGCCGCAGGAATTTGAGCGAATCATGGAGATCGTCGCCGAGCATGATGCGTATGCGATTTCGGATGAGTGTTACTTGCGCTTCGTTTATCCGCCGCACAAGGTTTTCAGTGCCGCGTCGTTACGCCCAGAGTTGCGTAAACGTCTATGTATCGCCGGGTCGTTTTCAAAGACATACGCCATGACCGGTTGGCGCGTCGGCTACTCGCTGGCGAATGCCGATTGGACGCGTGCAATGCTCAAAGTGCAGGGTCATTCGACCAGCAATACGACCTCAATTGCTCAGGCGGCCGCAACCGAAGCATTCAATGGTCCGCAAGAATCCGTGGCCACGATGCTTGGCGAATACACACGTCGGCGTGAATGGTTGCTAGGTGCTTTGAACCAGATTTCCGGACTGCGTTGTCCACGGCCCGAGGGCGCGTTTTATGCGTTTCCCGATGTGCGTGGCTGTTTGGGTAGAAAGCTGATCACTTCGGCGGACTTTGTGAACGAGCTATTAGAAAAGGAACAAACCGTCGTCACGGATGGCGCCGGATTCGGCGCTGATGGCTTTATTCGGATTTCTTACGCGACTTCGCTGGACCGATTGAAAGAGGGTGTCGAGAGAATTAAGCGGGTGATTGCAGTCAATGTTTAGAGGCGGGTTACTGCCGGCCATGCGGACAGGTTGTCCGCGCTCCCGGAACAAAAAAAGAGGCGGGCAATGCCCGCCTCTTTTTATTTCCATCATGCCGACATTATCGGCTACTCACGCAGCGTGCGTGCGCTCCTTTAGTACAGATTGAAGTTGTACTCCAACTGCATCCACATCGAGACGGCGTGACCGTCTTTCTGGGCCGGGACGAAGCGAATTTGCTTTGCCGCCGCAATCGCACGCTCAGTCAGTCCATCAGGTAGTCCGCGAATCGTCGAGATGTTCATCACTGAACCGCTGGACGAAAAGACAGCTCGCAACACCACCGTTCCGGTGACTTGATTCTTACGCGCGGCTTCGGTGTATTGCGGTTCGGGCTTGTCCAAAACGCGCGCACGACTCGTCACTTCACTACTCTTGAAGATGCGATTGTAATCGGTGCCGCCACCGCCACCACCGGGGCCACCGCCGCCTTCGTTGCGATCGCCGCCGCCGGTGTTACCGCCACGGCCGGGGCCATAGCCACCGCCTTCACCAGGCCCGACGCCGCCGCCGGTTCCACTACCAATACCGTTGCCGGTTCCCGGTCCGGAAGAAGGCGTGGTTGATTTTGACTTCGGATCGCCGTAGGCGAGATTGCGCGTGTCCGGCGGAAAAAGCACCGGATCGGCATCAAGCGTCGCCGGCATCGGCAAAGACGGATTCTTGATTACCGGAGGATGCGGATCGGGAGCTACCACCTGCGGAATGTGCAGATCAGCCTGCGGCAATTTGCCAAACGACGCGGGACTCTGTTCTTCACGACCACCGCCGCCGCCGCCACCGGCTTTCTCCTGCTTCGGCTTACTGCCACCGCCATTACCCTTGTTCATTCCGGCCGTGCCTTCGTCGGGCGTGGGCTGCTCGTTCGGAATGTCGGTGATCATCTGCGTCAGTTCCATCTCTTCTTCGGACTTAGCCTGCGCCAGCGCTCGTTCATGCAGACGAGACCAGAAGACATAAGCGCCGATGGTACCGAACACCAACACGAGTGCGACTACGATTCCTGACAGAACATGCGAAGAATCCGCGGGCCGCGCGCCCATTACGGCTGCGCCACTATCACGTCCGAGCCACGTGGCAAACAAAGCCAGAAGCGAGATCGCCGCAACGCCACCAACTACGAACAAGCCAATGCGCGACGTGGAACCTGATTGTGTGCGGTCAATGAGCGCAAGCAGTCCAACCAGCGCGGCCATCGCGCCAAAAGCGACAAGGATCGCCAGCATGGCATCGCGCTTTCCGAAAAACTTGCTGACCATCTGGCCATAGCCCTGGATCGACCGCTTCACAAACCCAAACGGATCGCGTTTGAACTCTGGCCATGTCAATTGGTAATTGTGCGCAACGTTGCCGAGTTCGTCGGCAAGACGCGCAGCGAGGCCGCGATCTTCAAGAATGGTGAGGTGATATTCGCCAATGTTTCCCGCCGCTGCCGCTGCCAAGACAGGCGCAGTGGCGCGAACTGAAGATTTGGGCTTCACAGTCTCAGGCCGGACGTTCTCAACATTCGGGGCCTCAGCGGCTTTAGCCGTCATGATTGGTTCCGGTTGGCGAGTAGGCTCACTCACCGCTGCTGGAACCGCCGTGAGCGGCGTCCCATCTACCGGGCAAAAGCTGAATCTTTCAGCGAATTCTTCCTGGCACGTATTGCAAAATTTCATCTTTACTACCTCGCTATCCCGCGTGGGATTGAACGCCAAATCGGATACCGAACCGCCGCTCCTACTTTGTTGATAAGCTGCCGCTACACGGTTGTCCAACGTGTCCGGCGTTTTCGGCGCATTCCATTGCCGTAGCAAATCCCGGAGATCTTCGTCCTGCATGAACTTAGCGTCAAAATCACTCATTGCTCGTAACTCCTGCCGCTCATGCCGACGCGCTTACGCCCGTCTCAATGTAGCAGCTTCACGGCCGGTGCGAAAGTATCGTTCAAGTTTCGACCGGAGCTTCTCGCGCGCTCGGAAAAGCCGTCCTTTGACCGTGTTCGCATCAACCCCGACGATCTCGCCAATCTCGGCCAGCGAAAGCTCCTCGTACTCAAACAGCACGAGCGCTTCGCGTTGTAATGGCGGCAGACTCGCAATTGCTCCCGCTACTTCGGAAGCAAGCTCGCCGTCCAAAACCTGGGCCATCGGCGCGTTTCGATCAGCGGCAGCCGGTTCTTCCGAAAGTTCGTCGAGGGCCGTCTCTCGGCCGAAGCTGCTGTACTGCCTGGCCGCCTGGTTTCTCGCCGCCGCATATAAGTACGTGCGAAAAGAAGCCTTGGTTGAATCAAAACGGCCGGGCTGTCTTATCAAACTGAGGAAGCAATCGTGAGCGACATCCTCGGCTGCTTCCACGGAACCCAACATGCGATACGCAAACCTGAAAATCGGGTCGCGATAACGCTGATACAGGATCTGAAAAGCCGCCGTGTCGCCATTTGCTGCGTCTGCGAGCAGCTTTTCGTCTGTCACCTGGTTCGCCAATCAAACCGCTCGATCCTGTAGGACTGCGTTCCCTACTTGTTTTATTACTGCTAATAGACCGGAAGTTACGAACTATTTCGGGGCAGCCGTGAAAAAATTTCTCTGGCGGCCTGGCATTATACTATTGATTGCCCCTGTTTGAGCATGCGAACCGCGGACTGCAACGCCTTTCAGCACACGGCTTTGATGCCGTTTTCGGGGCGCAGGTTGACGCGTTTTTAGACGACATCTAAACTCTTTTTCGCCGCATCCCAATTGGCTGCTTTTGAGGTGCTACGACCGTCAAGGACTACGTCACGTCGTACTTTCACGATTAATTAATGCCGAAGAAAATGATGAATTATTTGCCGCGCCTGTTTAGCGCGGCTCTCTGTCTGTCGCTGGTCACGATATTGACGGCAAGCGCGCGAGGCCAAACTGCTGAACCAGAGCGAGAGACCCTACTGAACGGCCTGAGGATTCTTTACTGGAGCCAACCCGGAAATCCAGATGTGCTTGTGCGGCTGCGAATCCACAGTGGAGCTGCGTTCGACCTGGCAGACAAGGGCGGCATGATGGCGTTACTGGGGGACGCGCTATTTCCCGAAGCATCAATCCGTGAATATGTCGCGGAAGAATTAGGGGGAAAACTGACAGTTACTACGAATTACGACACGCTCGACGCCACGATTTCCGGAAAGGCAGCAAACCTTGAACGAATGATCGATTTGCTGCGCGGTGCTGTCACAACCACTCAGCTTGGTGCGGAAAACATCGCTGCTTTGAAAGACGCGCGAATCAAATCGTACGGAGAACAAAGCGGCTCAGCGAGCGGCGTTGCGGATCGCGCCATAACCGCACGGCTGTTCGGTTCATTTCCGTACGCCCATCCCGCGGGAGGAACTGCGCTGTCGGTTTCAAAGATTGAGCGCGGCGATCTGATGTTCGCGCGCGAGCGCTTTCTTAATTCGGACAATGCTACGGTCGCTGTCCTTGGCGGCGTTGAAAAGCCGCGACTGATGCGCGCCCTTCGTCAATTGCTTGGGCCATGGGGCAAATCTGATAAAACTATTCCCGCGACTTTCCGCCAGCCGTCGCCGCCAAATCCACAAGTTCTGATACTCGATGCGCCGGAGAGTTCAACCGCAGAGATTCGCCTGGCTGTGCGTGGTCTCGCGCGTGCTGATGTTGACGCTCTTTCGGCTGAACTGCTTGCCCTCATCGCGCGCAGCCGCTGGCAAGCCGCGGTACCGGAACTTTCCAACGTCTCAGTTCGGCACGAAGCTCATTTGCTTCCCGGGATGTTTGTTTTCAGTGCGACTGCTCCGCAAGCTTCAGCTTCGAAGGCCGTCGCAGCGGCCCAGGATATCATGCGCAAACTGAGCCAAGCGCCGCCAAGCGCAGACGAATTCGAACGCGCGCGGACGATGCTCAACGGGCAGTTGTCACAGCAACTCTCGCAACCTGCGGGTCTCGCTGAAGCCTGGCTCGATCTGGACACTTTCAAGTCGCCGCGTCCGAACACTGTCTCAACTCTGATCACAAGATACACGCCTGCGGATGTGCGGCGCGTTGCGACGCGACTCTTCAAAGACGCACCTGCGGCCACAATCGTCGTCGGCAACTCCGAACAACTTAAAGCACAGTTTCCAGGTAACGTCGAAACCAAAGCGAACACAGCGACTCCTCCCGCGAAACCCTGACATTTAGAAAACTATCGCAAGTAACTTGCAACCATCGCCCCGACACCATGGGCTTAACTGAACCTGCGAACAAGGGACCTGAGGATCACGCTCGGCGGGTGCGCGAAATGTTTGCGCGAATCTCTCCGAGATACGACCTCCTAAACCATCTTTTGTCGGGCAATATCGACAAGCGATGGCGTCGCAAAGTCGTCAGGAAGTTGGCACCGCTGTTGCCGCAAAACGCGCAGGTGCTTGATGTGGCGTGCGGCACCGGCGATTTGAGTATCGAGATCTTTGAAGCGAACCAAGCGCGCGTTGTCGGCATTGATTTCTGCCGGCCCATGGTGGAACTCGCAAAAACGAAGAAGCAAGAGATTCCTTTTGTCGAGGGAGACGCTCTGCATCTTCCATTTGCTGATGGATCATTCGACATAGTCACGATCGGGTTCGGCCTCAGAAATCTGGCAAATCGGGAACGCGGATTGCTGGAATTACGGCGTGTCTTGAAACCCGGCGGCTGGGCAGCGGTTCTTGAGTTTTCGCAACCGACGCTTTCCGGTTTGCGCCATCTTGTCGCGTTTTATTACGCCCGCGTATTGCCGCGAATCGGCGGCTGGTTAAGCGGGTCGCGCAGCGCCTACGAGTATCTGCCTGATTCGATTTCGAGATTTCCGAATCAGGAAGAGCTGGCGGCGATGATGCGTGGCGTCGGGTTCGATAATGTTACGTTTGAAAATTTGACTGGCGGCGTGGCTGCCCTGCACTTGGGCGAGCGCGTCGTTTAGCGCAAGCCATCGTCTTGCGCAAAGCACCCACACAAGCGCAAATGAATTTGCGCCAATGACTTGGTTGGGCCCACCAGGGCAGTCAACCAATACAACGTAGTCCGTGGGGCTTGCTAGTCGGCGATAAGGTTGTCGGGGCCGAGTCGCTGGTGATGCAGGTTCCCTCCGGGCTACGTTCGTTTTGGCGGGCTGAACAGGCTGCTCGGCTCTCTTTCAGAACACCAACAGGTTGGCAGCCTGTTGTACTCACAATCCATTCTGCTATCATCCGTCGCGCTACGGATTTGTACCATCGATGAACGGTCGAAACTGACCGACGTACTGGTCGAGCGGGGCGATGCTGTAAAGCACAATTTCGAGCGACTTATCAGGAAATCCATTTTCGAGTGTGAAGGTGTACCCGGCGAATACGTCACCGGTGTCATCGGCGCCCCAAAACAGGAAATTGTGATCGCTTAAATTGAGGAGCTTTCGCATTAACCCAAGGCCGTTGCGCGCTTTGTCGACGTTTATGTAGCCGCCTTTGTAGTATGGATAAATGCGGAAGCCGATGGTCTCGTCGTTGGAAACACCAACGACAATTTCAAATCCCTCGGCGTTAGAGAAACTACCGCGCTTGACGGCGACGAAGTTAAATGGCTGTTTCTCGCTTTGACGAAAGGCGATTTCGATACCTTTCTTTGGTCCGGCTGAAGCGAGAAGGGCCCGTAATTTCTCGCGAGTGGCGACGCGGTTTGCTTCTTTTTCTTGCGCACTTTGTGCCAGCGAAGCGCCGGCGGTGGCAAGCAAGATGGTAACGGCAACTAATAAACGTTTCATTTGACCGTCTCCCTGGATATTTCGAATAGACTTCAGAGCCGCTGAGGCCCAAGCCCTTGGATAGGGCAAACGGCGATTGAAGTCAAAGCAGTACACGAACAAAGTAGAAGATATCTTGACTCTTCCTGGATGAAACGAAAAATATTCGGAGTCCTGCGTCGTATCGGCTTCCTCATTCTGGTTGTCTGGACGGTCGTTTCACTCGTCACGCTCTTAATCGAACTTGTTCCGGGCGATCCCGCGACGGCTGTGCTCGGGGACCAGGCCACGCCTGAACAACTGGCGCAATTTCGCGCGCGTCACGGTCTTGACCGACCGCCATTTTTCTTCGGCCTACCTATTGACGAAAACGGGCATCGCCATTTGCGTTGGTACGGCCTGGATAATCGTTACACCGATTACTGGCGCGCGATTCTTCACGGCGACCTCGGCGCATCGTTCCGCACGGAGCAACCGGTCTTCGACCTAATCAAAAGCCGATATCCCTACACAATTGCTTTGGCGCTCGTCTCAATGGCTATCGCAATCTGCATCGCAATTCCTCTCGGAGTAATCGCAGGCAAGAATCGCGGAACGACAACCGATAACGGTCTTTCAGTACTCGCGCTAATTGGAATTAGTCTGCCCAGTTTCGTGATAGGGCCAATGCTTGTCTACATTTTCTCCGTCAAGCTTCGATGGCTAGGCGGATACGGAAGCGAAAACTGGACGTTCATTATCCTGCCCGCGTTTACACTCGGCGCCGCGCTCTCCGCCATTCTCACGCGCATGGTGCGGTCGTCAGTGATCGAAGAACTCGGCGAACCCTACGTACGCACGGCACGCGCGAAAGGGCTCAGCGAGCGCACGGTCGTTTACAAGCACGTGCTGAAGAACGGCCTGATTCCCGTCGTCACTGTGCTGGGTCTGCAACTCGGTGTGCTGCTCGCCGGCGCAATCATTACTGAGAAGATTTTCGGCTGGCCCGGGTTGGGATTGCTGTTGGTTGAGGACGGGATCGCGAAACGGGATTACAGCGTGGTGCAGGGATGCGTGCTCGCGATCAGCACGACCTACATCCTCGCGAATACGTTGACTGATTTGGTCTATCGCTGGCTCGATCCGCGCATTAGAGTCTCGTGAGTCATGAATAGATCAAACGCCAGGATAACTATTCACGATTTACCATTTACGATTTACCAGTTTTCATGAACCGTCTCGGAATCATCGGCATTGTCATCGTCGCAGTCTTCGTGCTGGTGGCGCTGCTGGCGCCTTTCATCGCGACGCACGACGTGGGGGCGACAGATCTTCTGCTGCGTTACGCACCGCCATCGGCTGCCCACTGGTTCGGTACCGACTCCACCGGCCGCGATATTTTCTCTCGCGTCGTGTTTGGCGCGCGTATTTCGCTCGAAGTGGGAATCGTGGTCGTCGCCGTATCAGCATTCTTCGGCACAATCGCCGGCGCCATCGCCGGATACTACGGCGGCTGGGTCGATCGTTTTCTCTCAGGCTACATTTTCAACGTGTTTCTCGCGTTTCCTGGTTTACTGCTGGCGATCGCGCTCGTTGCTTTCCTTGGCGCCGGGTTGAACAAGCTGATCTTCGCGCTGTGTATCATCGGCTGGGTCGGTTATGCGCGTTTGATTCGCGCGCAGGTGCTGAAGGTGCGCGAATACGATTTCGTGAACGCCGCGCGCGCACTCGGCGCAGGCGATTTGCGAATCCTGACCGTACACATCTTGCCCAACGCGATTCAGCCGCTGATCGTTCAGGCAAGTTTAGGCATGGCCGGCGCAGTGCTCTCGGAAGCTTCGCTGTCCTTTCTCGGCCTGGGCGTTCCCCCGCCGGCGCCTTCATGGGGCGTGATGATCGAAGAGGCCCGCGATCTTTCCACCTTGCAGGCGGCTCCGCACGCGCTGATTTTTCCGGGACTTGCCATCGCGCTCACCGTGCTCGCCTTCAACTTTATCGGTGACGGCTTGCGCGAGTATCTCGACCCGAGACAACGTCGCAGGTAAACTCTCACGAAATGTCCGCAGTGCCGTTTCCGGGTAGTTCTTCAAACGCGACGCCAAGTGGAAAGGCAGTCGTGTCCGTCGATCACATTTCGAAGACCTATCCGGTTCCGTTCCTACGTCTGAAGAAAGCGCTCAAGCGAAAATTCAAGCCGCCGGTCGAAGCGGTGCGCGATGTTTCGTTTGAAGTGCGCGAAGGCGAGATCTTCGGTCTCATTGGCCCGAACGGCGCCGGAAAAACGACCCTCACTAAAATGATCGCCACCCTGATCCAGCCGACCGAAGGCAACGTTTCGGTGAAAGGCTTCGACAGCGTGCGCGATGACACTGCCGTGCGACGAAATGTGGGCCTGGCCGGCGCGGAGGAGAGAAGCTTCTACTGGAGATTGAACGTCGAACAGAATCTGCTGTTCTTTGCGCGGCTGCACGGGCTGAGCGGCGATCAGGCAACCAGCCGAATTACCGATCTGCTGCAGATGCTCCAACTGGAGGACTCTGCGCGAAAAAGATTTGCCGAGCTTTCAACCGGAAACAAGCAACGCTTGTCTGTCGCGCGTGCGATGCTCGCCGATCCGCCAGTCCTTTTGCTCGATGAACCAACCCGGTCGCTCGATCCGCTCGCGGCGGCTCGGATGCGCGCAACTATTAAGTCGCTGGCACAGGACGAAGCGAAACGGGTTACGGTATTTCTGACCTCGCACAACCTGGCCGAAGTCGAAGAGTTGTGCGACCGCGTGGCAATAATCAGCAAAGGCGAAATTAAAGCGCTCGATGCGCCGCGGAATTTGCGCGCCACGCACAGCGACAACGAAAAGGTTTCGATCACATTCACCGTCGACGATGCCGGGAAAATCGAGGCTGCTCTACGCGAGGCCTTCAGCGCGCATCCGTTTACGCTCGGTCGCAGCGACGTGAGCGATGCCTGGACACTGGCGTTTTCGCGCAAGACAAACGATCAAACTCTCGACACAGTCTTGCGCGTGTTGCATACCACCGCGTGTCTGGTGAAAGGCGTCGAGTGCGAACGGGCAACGCTGCTCGAAGTTCTGGAGCACTACGAACAGACGGAACAGGAGAACGAAAAGCAGGAGGAGAACCCAGGCAAATGAATCCCCTGCTCTTTCTTCGCCGCGTCTGGGCCTTCGTTGTGCGCGACTGGCGCTTAGAACTGAGCTATCGCATGCAGTTCTTTCTGCGCGTGATGTCGATCCTGATTCTGGTCACAACTTTTTTCTTTGTGTCGAAGATTTTTGTGGGCTTTGCCGACCCGCGATTCACTCAGTGGCGTGATCCGCTCGCCGCGTGGCTCACGGGCATGGCGATGCTCAACTATTTCATGACCGGTTTCTCGAGTCTCGCAAACGCGATTCGGCAGGAACAGGTGCAAGGAACTCTGGAAAGCGTTCTCATGACACCAATCAGTGTGCCAACCGTGATCGTCGCGAGTTCAGCCTGGGACTTTGTGCAGGCGACGCTCTTTTCGTCGCTGTATCTCGTGTTCGGCTGGCTGTTCTTCAACGTGCATTACCAGGGCAATTACCTGCTCGCGCTGGCGTTTCTCTTGCTGACGACGGTTGTTCTGTCGTGTCTGGGAATTCTGTCGGCAAGTTTCGCAATGGTTTTTAAGCGCGGCGATCCGTTCGGCATTTTTCTCGGCACCGGCTCGGCGCTTTTCTCGGGGGTGTTCTTTCCCACCCAACTGATTCGCGATTACGCAGGCAACACAGTCGCCAGCATTTCGCGCGTCCTGCCTGCGACGTACGGACTCGACGGCATTCGCCGCGTACTCATCGAAGGCCAGGGCCTGTCACAAGTACGCCAGCCGCTGATTAGTCTGCTCGTGTTCCTGGCAGTTCTACTTCCGCTTTCTTTGTGGGTATTCAACCGCGCGGTGAGACGCGCGAAACGTGAAGGAAGTTTGATTCAGTACTAGCCACGGATTGACCCAGATGAATCGAAGTAGATCTGTGTCGTCGTGTGAATCTGTGGCTAATCCTGCCTACTGCCTTCTGCCTACTGCCTTCTGCCTACTGCCTTCTGCCTCCTGCCTCCTGCTATCCTGCCCGGCCTCTTACCTCTTTCCGCTTGCCCCTTTCCCCTTTGCCCCTTACTCTGTCAAACATGTGGCGCGTGATTCGTTACATCATCTATTCGGTGCTCGGGATTTTTATTGGTGGCCTGATTTTCGAAGCGGCGTCGATCCCACGGACGGGCGACCTGCAAACCAACAATCCGGCGACATCATCTTTGATCGAAGCCCGCAATCGTGAATTTCGCAGCCGCGGCGTCGCGCCGAGGCGTTTTCAAATCTGGGTACCGCTCGATCGGATCTCGCCACAGCTTCAGCGCGCGGTGATTGCCGGTGAAGACGACAACTTCGCCACGCATCACGGGTTTGATTATCAGGCCATTCAGCGTGCCTGGGACCAGGCGCAGAAAGAAGCTGAGAAAGAAGCCCAACGTGAAGGTGAAAACGATTCGTGGCTGCCGAATCTGCCCGATTTCAAGCGTGGCGCCTCAACCATCTCGCAGCAGCTCGCCAAGAATCTTTATCTGTCGAGCGAGCGTTCATTCATGCGGAAGGGGCAGGAGGCGATCATTACCTACTTCATGGAACGGAATCTCCCGAAGAAGCGGATTCTGGAGTTGTACCTGAACGTGATTGAGTGGGGTGACGGAATTTACGGGGCTGAAGCAGCGTCGCAGTATTACTTTCACAAACCGGCGGCGAATCTGAACGCGCGCGAAGCGGCCTTCTTGTCCGCGATGATTCCGAACCCGCGCACCGTCTTTAATCCGCAGGTGAATCCCAAACGCGTCGCCCGGCGGCAGAGAGTGATCATGCGTCTGATGCCCGGCGTGCGCATGCCCGCGTAAGAAACTATCCGCAGATTACGCAGATGACGCAGATTGAAAAGAAATATTAGTCAGTTGTGGTTTGCAGTCCGACCGACGGTAAAAGCAATTCCTTCCCACTGCGTGAAACTTCTTCTGTAATCTGCGTAATCTGCGGACCAATCCTCTCAGAACCAATGTGTCAGCCACGTCGCGAATGCGATCCACGCATGCGTGCCACCTATTATTAAACGCACCG
>Ga0207675_100002103_pt1 | contig 19743 bp, 15 predicted proteins | sample KBSSwiS42_FD_184305 | JGI IMG/M metagenome (GOLD analysis project Ga0207675, IMG submission 184305) | Switchgrass rhizosphere microbial communities from Kellogg Biological Station, Michigan, USA - KBS Switchgrass S4-2 (SPAdes) (version 2) | ecosystem: Host-associated > Plants > Roots >...
ACAAGCACGCGCTCGTCGAGCGTTCTCAGTTCGTGCCCCGCGAAGGCACGACTCCACCAATACCTAAGTGGAAGCAGATGGACTGGGCGCGCGACGTGCTACCGCATAATGACCCTGCAACGCGGGCAGGGACGCCCGCGGTAGAGTAACGCAGGAGCAGTTACCGAGGAGCGAGACATGATCGAGCAAAAGAAGGATTGGCTTTTGCCCACGGCGGCTGGCGCGGGGATACTCCTGCTCGTCGGCGGCATCGGTTTCTATTTGATGCGTGACGACGGCCCGAAGCTCGACGCCGTCGTCGACACACCGCAGCCCGTCGTCGAGACACCCGCGTCGCCCCCGACGAGCGTCGTTTCGACGACGCCGCCGCCGGCGCGTGCCGTGCCGCTACCGCCGCTCGACGAGAGCGACCCCGAGGTGCTCGGCGGCTTGACCGAGCTCTTGGGCCAAGACGCCGTGATGCGGCATCTCGTTCCGGAGCGCCTGGTACGCAACATCGTCGTCACGATCGACAACGTGCCGCGGCGGCAGATGGCGTTGAATCAGCGGCCGTTGCAGCCCACGGGGGGCGACCTCATCACGTCGGGCGAAGAGAGCGCCATCGTGATCGCACCCGAGAACTACGCGCGCTACGAGCCGTTCGTGGGGCTGGTCTCGAAGCTCGACGCGAAGACGCTCGTGTCGTTCTATCGCGGGCTCGAGCCGCTGTTCCAGCAGGCGTACGAGGACCTCGGCCATCCCGACGCGTCGTTCAACGCGCGCTTGAACGAGGTCATCGAGCATCTGTTGCAAACGCCGACGCCGCGCGGTCAAGTCGCGCTCGTGCAGCCGGGCGTGCTCTACAAGTACGCCGACGAGCGGCTCGAAAACCTGTCGGCCGGCCAGAAGCTCATGATCCGCATGGGCGTCGACAACGCCACGGTCATCAAGGGCAAGCTCCGCGAGATTCAGGCGGAGCTGCTCTAGCGCGGGACGCGGCTACTGGATCGCGAGCAGCTCGACCTCGAACGCGAGCGCGGCGCCGCCCGGGATCGAGCCCGAGCCTTGATCGCCGTACGCCGTGTCGGCCGGGCACACGAGCTTCGCTTTGCCGCCGACCTTGATCTTCTGCACGCCTTCGGTCCAGCACGGGATGACGCCGTTCAGCGGAAACTCGATGGGCTCGCCGCGCTGCACCGAGCTGTCGAACACGGTGCCGTCGCGCAGCGTGCCGTGATAGTGCACCTTGACCGTGCTGTCGGCCGTCGGGTTCGCGCCCGTGCCTTCGGTCATCGAAATCACGACGACACCCGTCGCGCTGCGCTGCGCGCCGGGCAGCGCGGCCTGCTCGGCGACCCAGGCGTCGGACGCCTGCTTCTCGGCCGCGGCGACCGCCTGCATGCGCTCTTGCATCAGCAGCTGAATGCGCGGGCCGTACACGTCGAGCGCAGCCTTCGGCTCCAGCCCAAGCACCGCATCCTTCATGCCGAGCGAGACGATGTCGAACTCGCCGGCGGTGAGCTTGAAGTCGTTGATCTGCTGCCCGAGCACGAGGCCGATCGCATAGAGCGTCTTGTCCTGATCGGTCGTGAGGTCGGCGCTCTGCGCCGAAGCGGCAGGCGTGGTCGATTCGGTCGGCGCGCACGCGACGAGCGCGAGCAACGCGATGGAAAGCAGTGAGTGGCGCATGAGGATCTCCGGTGCCGAAAATAGGCACGAAAGCCCGGCACGCTAGCTGAAATGCCGCGATATTGCCAATCGCGACCCAAGGGCAGCGATCACTCGAAGTGCAGGTAACCGATCTTGTTGCCGTTGCCGTCGGCGTACCACAGGCGGTTCGCGATGCGCCCCGGCGGCTGCCGGTCGCTGCCCGCCGTGAGCCCGACGCCGCGCGCCATCGTCGGCAACGGAAACTCCGTGATCGTCCCGTCCGGCGTGACGCGCCCGAGAGCAGCGCCCTTCGTGTACCAGACGTTGCGATCCGGACCGACCGCGACATTCGTCGGCGAGCCCGTCGGGCTCGGAATGTCGAACTCCGTGATTTCGCCGCGCATCGTGACGCGAGCGACCTTGTTGCCGCTCACGACGCGGCCGTCGATCGTGCCGTTCAACTCGACGAGCCACATGTTGCCGTCGGCGCCGGCCGTGATGTCGCCGGGGCCGGAATTCGGCCGCGGCAGAGCGAACTCCGTGACGACACCGCTCATCGTGATGCGGCCGATCTTGCTCGCGTGAAACTCCGAGAACCAGATGTTGCCGTCGGGGCCGGCCGCGAGCGCGCGCGGGCCGCTGAACGGAGTCGGAAGGTCGAACTCGGTGATCACGCCGGCGGGCGTGATGCGGCCGATCTTTCCCGCCGCGAACATGCCGAACCAGATGTTGCCGTCGGCGCCGAGCGCGATCGCGCGGGGCTGGCTGTCCGGCGTCGCAATGCGGAATTCCTCGATCGCGCCTTCGGGTGTGATGCGTGCCATCTGGCTCGCGAGATGCTCGGAGAACCAGATGTTGCCGTCGGCACCGAGCGCGATGATGCGCGGTGAGCTCTCCAAAGTCGGCACGTCGAACTCGACTAACCCCGAGCCGTCGGAGCTCATGCGGCCGATGCGATTGCCGTTGCTCTCCGTGAACCACACTGTTCCGTCGGCGGCGAGCGCGATCGTCGTCGGTCCACTCGTGGGATGCGGCAGCGCGAACTCCGTGACTCGACCGGTCGCGGCGAGACGCTCGCCTGGACCAAGCCAACGTTGCTGCGCTGAGGCGCACCCGGCGACGACGAACGTAGCCACAACGAACAGCTCCCCTCGCATGCTTTCCCCGGCGACGGCGATGCGTGATGGTACCTAAGGCGCCGAGATCGGAGCCAGAGCACCGGGCGTCACGGCAAACCGGCGCACCCCGCATAGAAGCTGACCGTCGCCGGCCAGTCGGAGAAGACGCCGCGCACGCCGACGTCGCGCGCGAGCACGTCGACGACGCGCAGCACGTCGCCTTCGCGCGTCACCGCGGCGCCTATCGTGCGGTAATAGAAACCCTTGTTGCGCGCCGAGAGATCGCCGGAGCGCTCGAGCGTCCAGGTGATGATGTCGAGCCCCGCGGCGCGAGCCGCGCGAGCCGCGCGCGAAGGCACGATGCGCCCTTCGTCGTCGAGATCGAGAACGCCGGGAAGCGCGGGGCCCCAGATGTTGATTCCGGCCGCTTTGTAACTCCGCAATCGCCCGGCTCTCGGGGGAAACACGACGTTGTCGAGCAGCATGGCTTGCTTGCCGTATTCCGGCTCGTGCGCGATCCAATAATCGACGTCGCGCCGATGGAACGACTGCAAGAACACGTCGCCCGGCGGTACGCCGGCCGCGCGGTATTCGTCGACGAGCTTCTGGGCGAGCTCGTTCTGCGTAACGCCATTGAACGGCAACCGCACGCTCGACTCTTTGAGCTCCGGCATCATGCGCACTCCGAGGCGCTTGAACAGCTCGATGCTCTCGGCATGCGTCAGCAACGTGCCGTGCTCCAGACCTTCGCCGAGATCGGGCCGCGGCGCGCGGCGCGGCGCGACGAACTGCTCGACGGTCTGCGCCGCGGGATCGAACGCGTCGACCTTGCCGCGCAGCGTTTTGAACTCGGCGAGCGTGAGCTCGCTCGTGCGGCATTCGGCGCTGGCCGCGCGGCGCACGCGGCCGCTCGCGTCGAGGCGCGCCGGCCTGAAAGGCGCGATGCAGGTGCTCTCGAGCGGCGTCAACAGAATATTCGTCGTCGTGGCGAGGTCGTTCTGCGCATGGCGGCAAACGAGCTCGAGATCCTTCGTGAACGTCACGTCGCACTCGATCGTGCCGGCGCCCATGCGATAGGCGGCTTCGTAGGCTTCGAGCGTGTGCTCGGGATAGACGATCCCCGCACCGCGGTGACCGATCGAGAATGCCGCGCGCTTGGGCGGCGCGCTCAAGCAGGTTTGCAAGCGCGACTTCATCTCGCCGTCCGGCAGGTCCGCGACGAGGAGCGCAGGCCGCGATCCGAGCTCGACGCGCGTGTCGACGGGCTGCGCCTGCACGGCCGCCAGGCTTGCGAGCAGGACGGCGAGCGCCGCGTGCGTTGTCGTTGTCACTGTGGCTCCATGCCTTGGAACCCCTCCTCGCTGAAGAACCCTTTCGCCCGCCGCCTCTCAGCGTGACTCGCGCGGCATTCCTCGGGCACACTGCCCTAGAATCGCGCACCAGAGACTTCGCATGCCATCGTCCCACGTAATAGAGCCCAGTCGGCAGACACCCGTCTATGGCGACTACGAAGTCGTCGTCGTCGGCGGCGGGCCGGCCGGCATCGCTGCGGCGATCGCCGCGGGGCGATCGGGGCGGTCGACGATCTGCATCGAGCGCTACGGCTTTTGCGGCGGCGCCGGCACCGCGGCGGGCCTCTCCACGTTCTGCGGTCTGCATGCGGTCATCCACGGCGAGCACGAGCAAATCGTCCACGGGATAGCCGACGACGTTCTCGCGCGGCTCGACCGGATGGACGGTCTGAACAAGCCGCACCTGACGATTCGCGATCAGATCCTCGCGCAGGCGTATGACATCTCGGCGTTCAAGATCGCGGCCGACGAGCTGCTCGCCGAAGCCAACGTGCACATGCTGTTCCACGCGTTCGCGACCGGCGCCGTCATGGCAGCCGACGACCGCATCGAGGCGGTGCTCGTCGAGACGAAGTCGGGGCGTTTCGCGGTCCGCGGGCGCATCTTCGTCGACGGCTCCGGCGACGGCGATCTCGCGGCTTGGGCCGGCGTGCCGTACGAGGTCGGCGACGGCGCCGGCAACATGCTGTACCCGTCGACGATGTTCCGCATCAACGGCGTGGACCCCAAGAAGGCGGGCCGAGCCTGGGAGCTAGTGCCGAAGCTCATGGAGGAAGCCGAGCAGCGCGGCCGCACCTTCCCGCGCAAGAAACCGATCGTGCGGCCGCAGCGCAATCCGATCGAGTGGCGCGCGAATCTCACGCAAATCAAGAACCCGAGCGGCACGGCCGTCAGCGGCATCGACGCGCGCGAGCTTTCGTACGGCGAGGTCGAAGGCCGCAAGCAGTGCTGGGACACGTTCCAGTTCATCAAGGAGACGACACCGGGGTTCGAGCAGGCCTACATCGTCGAGATCGCGCCGCAGATCGGGATCCGCGAGACACGGCGCGTGCTCGGCGAGTACGTCCTGACCGAGGACGACATCCTGGGCTGCCGCGATTTCGCGGACACCATCGGCGTGCAAGGCTGGCCCGTCGAGGCGCACATCAAAGGCGACGTTAAATTCGTGTTCGCGCCGAAGGACTCGCGCGGCTTCAACGAGATTCCGTATCGCATCATCGTGCCGAAGAAGGTCGACAACCTGCTCGTCGCGGGGCGCTGCGCGTCGATGTCGCACGAGGGTCAGTCGTCAGCGCGCGTGTCGGGGCCGTGCTTCATCATGGGTCAAGCGGCCGGCACGGCGGCGGATCTCGCGCTGAAAGCGAATGTCGCGCCGCGCACGCTCGACGTCGCGGCGCTGCAGCGCCGCTTGCGCGCCGACGGCGCCAATCTCGGTCCTTCTGTTCGCTGAACCGGCGCGTGGAACGCGCTCGGCCGGTCAGTCGAGCGCGCCGATGAGCATCAGGATCACGACGTAGATCGACAGCACGAACAGCGCAGCAAAGAGCAATACCCACACGCGCGCGAATGCACCGAACCGCGACGAGCCGTAGGTCCCGCGCAGTTGCTTGTACATGTGCAGCGGCGTCGCGATGATCAGGATCCACGCGATCCACCCGGACCCGAGGCCCATGAGGCCGAGCAACGAGACGAAGATCAGCAGCAGCATCATGAAGCTGATCGAGTAAGTCACGAACACGGCGTGGTCGTACGCTTTGACGTTGCGCTTCCAAAAGAACAGCGGCCACATGAATGGAATGCTGAGCGGCACGAGCATCCACGAGAATTTGTAGCCGTTCGTCTTGAGCTTGTACGCCATGAGGCCGGGGTTCTCGTTGAACCCTCGCAACGCGCGCGCGAAGCGGCCATTCGACTCGGGATCTTTCGCAGGAGCCTCGGCGGCGTCGGCGGGTTGCGCAGCTTCCTGCGCGCGCTCTATCTCGTCCTGGACGGACTCCTGAATTCGCTCGACGTTGGCCCAATCGCCTCGGCCGATCGATTCCATGACTTGGAGCGAAGTGCGCAAGCCCGTGCGCCGGGCTTCGAGCTCGGCCCGTTGCTCGGGGGATAGGTCGGGCGCCTCGAGCTGCGCTTCGAGCTCGTCGATCTTCTGCCGCGTCACGTCGACGGCCGCGGAATTGTCGACCTTGAACCGGCCGCCTCCGGGGATATCCTCCGGATCGACGGACGGCGCCACACCGCCCGTGAACGAGAACACGGCGTACATCAGGAACACGGTGAGCAGATACAACGCCATCGGCGAGATGAACTTCGCGCGCTCGCCGTCGATGTAGCGCCGCGTGAGCCGGCCCGGGCGCAACACGAGCTCCGGCAGCGTGCGCCAGAGCTTCGTGTCGAAGTGAAAGACGCCGTGCAGGATGTCGTGACCCAGCGAGAGGAAGCTGCGATGAATGTGCGCCGGCTGCCCGCACGCCGCGCAGAAGGCGCCGGTCAACACGGCTCCGCAGTTCAAGCAGGCGTGGGCCTCGCCCGAATCGGGAGGGACCGCGGATCCCGCTCGCGACTCGACGGCGCTCGCAATGAGCGCGCCGGTTAGAGCGTCTGCCGCTGCTTCGGTCGGGTCGGTCACGGCGACAGAGAATAGCCGCGCACCCGTCTCGATGATAGGCGGTGCCCGGCCGCGCGGCCTATACTTGGCACTCCGCGAGCCTCATCGCCGCGGCCAAAGTCGGAGACACCGATGAGCCACCGAATCCGCGCGCCGATTCTCGTCGCCACGGCCCTCATCTTGGCGGGCTGCGGGGGCCCCGAGGACACCGCGTCGTCGACTTCAGCGGCGGCGTCCTTCAAGTATCCCGACGGCTCGCCGCATCCGGTGACACCGTGGGGCGATCCCGACCTGCAAGGCAATTGGCCGATCATGCATTTGTTCGCGACGCGCCTGCAGCGCGATCCGAAATTCGGCGACCGCCGCGAGCTCGACGACCAGGAGTGGCAAGCCGCCGAGGCCGGCCTGCAGCGCCGTGACGAGCGCTACCAAGACGAGATCAAGACCAACAAGATGGGCATGGGCCACTGGGCCGAGACGACGACGCGCACTGAAGCCGCTCGCCTCACGTCGTTGATCTCGTATCCGACGGATGGGCAGTTGCCGAAGCTGACCGCGCGCGGCGAAGACTTGGCGCCCACGTTTCGTAGCGACGATACGCAGACCGTCTTCGACTCGGTCAACGACTTCGACGCGTGGGACCGCTGCATCACGCGCGGCCTTCCGGCGTCGATGCTGCCGTTCAACTACAACAACGGCATTCGCATTCATCAGGCCCCGGGCTACGTCGTCATCGACTTGGAGATGATCCACGAAGCGCGCGTCGTGCCGCTCGACTTGCCGCCTATCGATCCCGCGATCAAGCAGTGGATGGGCGACTCGCGCGGCCACTTCGAGGGCGCGACGCTCGTCGTCGAGACGACGAACTTCACCGGCAAAGCGCCGATGCTGATCGCCGGAATTCCCGGCGGCGTCCGCGGACCCCGCCCCTCGACCGTGAACATGAAGACGACCGAGCGGTTCACGCGCGTCAGCAACGATCGCATCGACTATGAGATGACGATCGAGGATCCCGAGATCCAAGCCGACAAGTGGACGATCAGCTACCCGATGTTCCTCGATCCCGAGTACCAGTTCTTCGAGTACGCGTGCCACGAGGACAACACGGCCGTGCGCAACTTCATCGCCACGTCGCAGTTCGAGCGCGGCCTGCGGGGAAAAGCCCGCTAGGGCTTCTGCGCCTCGATCTTGAGCACGGCGCCGGCTTGCTCGTCGGTGAGCAAGTAGACGGCACCGTCGGGCCCTTGCCGCACGTCGCGGAATCGCTGGCCGAGATCGCTCAACAGACGCTCCTGGCCCGCAGGCTTGCCGGCTCCGTCGAACGTGATCCTCACGAGCGCGCGCGACATGGCCGCGAGCAGCAAGTTGCCGCGCCAACCGGGCAGCTCGTTACCCGTGTAGAACACGATGTTGCCGGGATTCGTCGACGGCACCCAGTACAGAACGGGGTCGGTCATGCCGGGCACGCCTTCGGCGCCTCGCACGACGGGATCGTTGTTGTAGTGCTGGCCGTGCGTCACGAGGATCCAGCCGTAGTTCTTGCCCGCCTCGATGCGGTTCAGCTCGTCGCCGCCGCGCGGCCCGAACTCCGTCGACCAGATCTCGCCGTTCGCGGGATTCATCGTGAGCCCCGTCGGATTGCGATGGCCGAGCGTGTAGATCTCGGGCAGATACCCTTCTTTTCCCACGAACGGATTGTCGCGCGGCACTTTGCCGTCGTCGCGAATGCGGATGATCTTCCCCAAGTGCGACGACGGCTCTTGCGACTTCTCACCCCAATTGCGGTCGCCGCTCGCGACGTAGAGCAGGCCGTCGCGGCCGAAGGTCATGCGCGCACCGAAGCTCGCGTCGGACGGCCCTTGGCCGCAGCAACGCCCGTTCTGCCCCGCCATCGTGGAGCTGTACCAGTCCTTCGCGACGAAGATGTCCTCGACGTTCGTCAGCTCTGCGCCGCCGTCGAAGCGGGCTCGCGCGACGGCCAGCGTCGACAGGGTCTCGTCTTTCTCATCCGGCTTCGAGTACGAGAAGTAGACGAGCCGGTTGCGCGCGAAGCTCGGGTGCAGCACGACGTCTTGCAAGCCGCCGATGCTGGCACGCCGCACCTTCGGCATTCCCGCGATCGGGGTCGGGTCGAGCTTGCCGCCGCGCACGATGCGCAGTTGGCCCGGGCGCTCCGTGACGAGCATGTCGCCGTTCGGCAGGAACTGAAGGCCCCACGGACGCTCGAGCTGCTTCGTGACGACCGTGACGTGAATGCGGGCCTGCTCGGTCGCGACGTCCCACGGGCCGTCGCCGAGCGCCGGCGTTTGCGGGCGTCCGCCGCCACCGCCACGCTGCTGTTGCGGCGCAGCGGGCGCTTGCGCACCTTGCGCACCTTGCGCACTCTGCGCAGCCCCGGCCGGCTGTTGCGCGAGCGCGGGCGCCCCCGCCGCCGCCACGACCACCGCCGCAAGACCCGCAGAGAACCGCGCTCGACTTCGCTCGAAACCCATCGCCCCTCTCCCCCGTATTCTTATGGCCGCCGCGCGATCGTCAATGCGTCCGCGGTCGTAGCACTACTCTAATCGACCTCGCGCGCCCTTGGCTGCGCTATCGTATGGCCATGAAACGAAAGCTCCGCAGCAACTTGGACGAAGGCTCGGTCCCGTGGTCCGGCCGCCGCGCGCAGTGGCGCGCGCTCGGTCTTTCGGACGAGGACATGCAGAAGCCGAAGATCGCGATCGTGAACTCCTCGAGCGAGCTCTCGAGCTGCTTCAGTCATTTGGACGGCTTGGCCGACGAGCTCAAGGTCGCGATCCGCGCGGCAGGCGGCGTTCCGTTCGAGATTCGCACTGCCGCACCCTCTGACTTCATCACGAGCGCGGGCAAACGCGGCGCCTACATATTACCGACGCGCGACTTGATCGCCGCGGACGTCGAGGTGCAGGTCGAGGGCGCGCTGCTCGATGGCATGGTCTGCCTCGCGTCGTGCGACAAGACGACGCCGGGTCAGCTCATGGCCGCGGGCCGGCTCGACATTCCGACGATCGTCGTGATTTGCGGCTATCAGAAAGCCGGCTCGTACCGCGGCAAGCACACCGACATCGAGGACGTGTTCCTGAAGACAGGCTACTTGACCTCGGGCGCCGTGACGCTCGAAGAGGTCAAGGGCATGGCCGACGTCGCGATCCAAAGCCCCGGCGTCTGCCAGGGCATGGGCACGGCGAACTCGATGCACGTCGTCTGCGAGGCGCTCGGCATGACGCTGCCCGGCAGCGCGCCGGTCGCGGCCGGCAGCGCGAAGATGCACGAGAACCTGCGCTCGTCCGGCGCGCGCATCGTCGAGATGGTCTGGCAGGACTTGAAGCCGCGCGACATCATCACGGCAGGCGCGGTGCGCAACGCCGTGCAGATGGTCTTGGCCGTCAGCGGCTCGATCAACTGCGTCAAACATCTACAAGCGATCGCGACGGAGGCGGAAGCGAACGTCGACGTCTATGCCACGTTCGCCGAGTACGCCGAGCGCGTGCCGCTGCTCGCGGCCGTCAAGCCGAACGGCGAAGGCCACATCGAGGACTTCGAGGCCGCCGGCGGCGCGCGCGCGATCTTGAAGCGCCTTACGCGTCAGCTCGATCTCGACGCGCGCTCGGTCTCGGGGCAAACGCTGCGCGACGTTCTCGCGGCGACGACGGTCTCCGACGAGCGCACGATCGCGACGCTCGACAAGCCGCTCTCGAGACGACCGGCGATCGTCATCGTGCGCGGCAGCCTGCTGCCCGGCGGCGGCATCGTGCGGCTCGGCGGCACCGGCGAGCGCATGCTCGAGTTCAAAGGCAAGGCGAACATCTTCCACTCGCGCGACGAGGCGCTCGCCGGCATCAAAGCGGGCAACGTGAAGCCCGGCGACGTCGTCGTGCTGCGCGGACTCGGCGTCATCGGCGGCCCCGGCATGGCGATGACGTCGGCCGTGATCTTCGCGCTCGACGGCGCGGGCTTGCTCGATCGCGTCGCGGCGATCACCGAAGGCCAGCTCTCGGGGCTCGTCAACAACGGGCTCGTCGTCGGCGAGGCTTCGCCGGAAGCCGCGGCCGGCGGGCCGCTCGCGTTCGTCGAGAACGGCGACACGATCTCGATCGACGTGAAACGCAAGGTCGTCGACCTCGAGGTGCCCGAGAGCGTGCTCGCGGAGCGGCGGAAGTCACCGCACGTTTATGGCGCGCAGGATCAGCGCGGCTGGCTCGGCGTATATCAGCGGACCGTCGCCCCCGTGCACGAAGGCGCGGTCCTCAAAGGGCAGTAGCTCACTGGCCGTACGTGAACTCGAGCAGCGCGCCCGCGTGCGCGAGCTCGGCCGTCGGCTCGCCGGCCGCCGTCAGCACGCGGCCGTGTGCGTCCGTCACGGCGTAGATGCGCCGCCCATCCGGCGAGATCGCGAGATCGCGGTAGCGGTCTTGCGACTTGAAGTACGTTTGCGGCGGCTCGGTGCCGCCCGACAGCGGGAAGCGGAAGATCGTCCCGCTCATCATGCCGGCGACGAGAATCGACGGGCTCCAGCCCGGGATCGCCGACGACGTGTAGACGTCGAGGCCGGCGAGCGCGGCCGTCGCGTTGCCGAGGGCGCGCGTATCGTGAGTGCTCGGCACCGTGAAGAACGTCTTCAACGGCGGCGTGAAATCTGCGAGGTTCACGTCGGACTCCTTCGTCTGCGGCACCGTGCTCGGGATGTTGCGGCCGTAGTCCAAGCTCGAGCACGGCGTCGGCGCCGACGCGGACCAGTTCGCGTACGTGTAGTACTGGTCGTCCTTGTAGCCGGCGATCAGCGGCCAGCCGTAGTTGCGCCCGGCCTCGATGCGATTGACCTCGTCGTCGGTGTCTTGGCCGTGCTCGGCTTCGTAGAGGCGTCCATCCGGGCCGAACGCCAATCCTTGGGGATTGCGATGGCCGTAGCTGAACACGTGGCTGCGAACGCCGTTCAACACGGGATTGTCGGCCGGTATCGAACCGTCCACGTTCACGCGCAGGATCTTGCCCTCGTAGCCGCGCCAGTTGCGGGCCTGAACGTCGGCAGCGGTCGGCAGCTCCTGCGCGCGGATCGGCTCGCAGTAGTACGCCAAGAAATTCGAGCCGTGGTCGCCGCGGCTCGCATACAGCTTGCCGTCGGGGCCGAGCACGATGCGGCTCGCGCCGTGATCGGGGCCGTGAGGTAGATTCGTCAGCACGTCGACGGGCTCGCCGAGTGTCTGCGAAGCCGCGTCGTACGTGTAGCGGCGGATCTTGGCGCGCCGCTGCGCGTCCGGCCCCGGATCCGCGTCATAGGTGTACATGACATAGACGTAGTTGCTGCCGCGCAGCAGCTGCGGATCCAGCGCGAGCCCGAGCAGCCCGTCCTGCGCGAGCTCTTGGTGAACTTCGTCGATCGTAGCGGCGACCTTGCGGCTACCGTCCGCGGGATTCACGCGCACGACGCGCTTGCCGACGCGCTCGGTGATCCAGAGCCAGCCGTCGGGACCGTAAGTCACTTCCCACGGATCCTCGAAACCGGTCGCGACGACACGCGTCGTGAACTTCTCCGGCGGGCTCGACCAGACGGCCCGAGGGTTCACGCCGGGCGCGGGCGCGATCTGCGCGGCGGCGAATGCCGGGAGCAGTACCAAGAACGCAGTGACGGCTGGTCTACGCATCGTCGGCATCCTATGTGACTATCAAGCACGCGAACTCTACTTGGAATCCGCCATGCAGCAGAACATCGTCGCAGCGCCGGCGCTTGCCGCCGAGGGGCAGCGCAAGGTCGAATGGGTGCGGCGCAACATGCCGATCCTGCGCCGGCTCGAAGCGCAGTTCGCCGCGGAGCGGCCGTTCGCGGGTAAGCGCATCGCCATCTCCATTCACCTCGAAGCGAAGACCGCTTATCTGGCTCTCGTGCTGCGCGCGGGCGGCGCCGCCGTGTCCGTTGCGGGCAGCAACCCCGAATCGACGAAGGACGACGTCGTCGCGGCGCTCGCCGCCGAGGGCTTGCACGTCTACGCGCGCCACGGCGCCAAGCCCGACGAGATGCGCCGCTACATGGGCTTCGCGCTCGAGATCGGGCCGCACGTCGTCATCGACGACGGCGGCGATCTCGTCGAGCTGCTGCACGAGTCGCATCGAAAGTTCGGCAAAGACATGCTCGGCGCCTGCGAGGAAACCACGTCAGGCGTGCTGCGCGCCCGCGCCCGAGCAAAAGCTCGGCAGCTCGAGTTTCCCGTCGTGCTCGTCAACGACGCGCGCTGCAAGTATCTCTTCGACAACGTGCACGGCACGGGCCAGTCGGTTTGGGAAGGCGTCATGCGGTCGACGAATCTCGTGCTGGCCGGCAAGACCGTCGTGATCGTCGGCTACGGCTGGTGCGGCAAGGGCTGCGCGCTGCGCGCCCAAGGGCTCGGCGCGCATGTCGTCGTCTGCGAGGTGGATCCCGTCAAAGCGGCGGATGCCTTGATGCACGGCTGCAGAGTGTTGCCGCTCGCGGAAGCCTGTCGCGTCGCCGACGTCGTGCTCACGGTCACGGGCGTGCGCCACACGTTGCGCGCCGAGCACTTCCCACTGCTGAAGAGCAACGTGCTGCTCGCGAATGCGGGGCACTTCTGGGAAGAGATCGACGTGGCGGCGCTCGCAAAGCTCGCCGTGGAGCGCAAGGAGCTGCGCGCGAACGTCGAAGGCTTTCGCCTCGCGGACGGCCGCTGGCTGAACCTGCTCGGCGGCGGCAACATCGTCAACATCGCCTGCGGCGACGGTCACCCCGCCGAGATCATGGACATGAGCTTCGCGCTGCAGGCGCTCGCGGCGAAGCACGTCGTCGAGCACGCAGGAAGGCTGGCGCCGGACTGCCATCCGGTCCCCGTGGCCGTGGACGATCAGGTCGCGAGGCTGAAGCTCGCCGCAGCCGGCGTCGCGATCGACTCGCTGACGGCCGACCAGCAGCAATACCTGGCGCACTGGCACGCCTGACGCCGCCGCAGCGGCTCATTGCCGGCTGCGCGGATAGAAATTCACCTGAATCAGGCTTCGGAATACCTGCCGCTCGGCGGGCCCGGCGTCACCATGACGCGCGCCGAGCCCGAGCTCGGGCGGGCTCCGGTATTCCCTGAGCTCCCGCTCGAGCCGCCGCCTGACTCGCTTCGCGGTGAGCTTCGTCAGCCACCGACCGATCGGCGACGCGAGGCGGCCGGCCGGCAGCGCCGCGTGCTCGATCAGTGCGGACCGGTGGTGGCCTCTCGCCGCGATTCGCGGCGAGAGGACGCCGGTTTTTTTGCGGGCGAATCGGCCTCGAGCGACACCTCGGTCGCGTTTTCCGGCCCGGTCTCGAGGGTTTGCGCATCCGACGCCAGTACGCCCGTTTGCGATTCTTGCAACGACGCGCGGAACGACTGCACCCCCGCGCGGACCGCCCGCGCGAATCGGTCGGATGTTCCGCGCGACCAATCGCGGCCGGCGCGCAAGCCGTCGATCGGGTGACGCAGCGTCTCTCCAATCGGCGTGTCGGGGTCGATTCGGCGGGCCGCAAAATAAGCGCCGGCCGCCAGAAAGGCCTCGGCCAGCACGACCTGGCCTCCCGACGAGCCCAAGAAGCGCGCGATCGGGCCCTTTCGAACCGCCTTGGGGATCTTCACTCCCCAGAGCCGCTTCGGCAGTTTGACTTTCTTTCCCATGACCACCTCCGTGTGTGTTGATGCGGCCCTCTCGTGGCGAAGGCTTCTTTTTTGGCAGGTTCGTGACAGCAAGATTCGTACCGGCGCGGCGCATCATGCGATTGCGCGATTTCTTACGAATGAGGCGCCGCAGCATCACCAAAGTCGTGAAGCGGCTATTACGGTTTCGTTAAATCTCAGCGCCTGTAGCGCGGCAGACCCGTCATGCCGACGCGTTGTATCTCCGCGATGCCGCCGTTGAACAGCCGACCTTCGACGAGCTCCGTGCCCATGAGGGCGAACACTCTGCCCTCCGTGAAAATCGGCCGTGCGTTGCCGTACCAGTCGACGCAAGACACCTCACACTCGTAGTCCTCGTCGATGGCATCCTCGTTGGCGCCGAGGTAACCCGACGGGCGAATGTCGAGCGAGTCGTCGACGGTGAAGAAGTGGACGTTCGATGCGTCCGAATAGTCGCGCCACGACTTCTGCTTGAAGACCGTCGGCAAGCCGAACACACCGCCGCCGTCCGCATCGAGCCGGCTGTTGAACGCGTGTGAGCGGCCTTCCGACTCGATCACGCTCGGCAAGTACTCGACGTCGGCTACGGCCGGCGCGCGCTCGAGATCAATCGTCGACACGCTGAGACCGCTGTTGCCGCGATAGCCGTCGACGACGACGTTCTGCCCGAAGACTTCGATGCGTTCGGCGCTGTGCAGCAGCGATAGCGTCCGCGCGGCGCCGGGATCATCGACGGGCACGACGACGAGCTCCGTAGGATCGTATTGATAACGATTGTCCCAGTAGGCCGCCCAACGACCTTGACTGCCTCCGTAAACGAGATAGCCGTCCGTGAAGCGGTTCTCGACGCCGCCGCCGGAAGGTTTCGGCATCGATGAATAGCCTTCGGGCGGCAGCGTCGGGGGCCGCGAGCTGAAAAGTTGCGTGTCGATGCGCGCGTAACGCAACGCGTACTCGTCGTCGCCTTCGCACTCGCCGGGCTCGAACAGGAGCAGCGCCAGGAACTCGTTCTCGCGCGCATCGAGTGAGAACTGATCGAGCGGCGTACCCGCCGTGCGCACGGCAAGGGCTCGTCCGCCGGCCAGCGGAATCCTATAAAGGACTGCAGGCAACGGCCGGAACGGCCCGCTCGCGACGCCTTCGTCGCACTCGTCGAGGTCCCATTCCCAGGTGTCGGACCCGCTCGTCGAGACCCACACGTACGCGAACTCCGGCGTCACATAGAACTCGCGTTGCGACGGGCCGATCACGCCGGTCGACCGGCACTGGAACTCACCCGCGATCGGGCAGACCGAAATCGTGTGAACCGTTGGGTCGAGCGTGCGCTGAATCGGAAAGTAGATGTCGTTCGGCGTGAACAACGGCTGCCATTCGCTGTAGCCGTCGATCTCCGTCCAGCGCCTGACCTGCGGGAACTCCTGCGGCTCGTCGGGATCGCTCTCGACCAAGTACAGCGGCGTGTACAGCACGAGGTTGCCGTCGACGAGGCGCGACGCGTAGTTGTCGATCGAGTAGTAATCGTTCGAGGTGATGTAGTACGTGGCCTCGAAGGTGAATACGCCTTTGTCGTCGATCTTGAAGATCGCGAGCTCGGACGCGTCCTCGTCGTAGTCGTAGCCGACGACGACGAGCCGATTGTCCGTGATCAAGAGCTCGTCATACCACGTGCCGCGATCGGCATTCGGATACACATTGATGCGATCGACGAAGCTCATCGTGCCGGGCGACTCGCCCATGTCGACCGAGAACAGCCGGCCGTCGTGAAGGACGATGAGGAATCGCCCGTGTTGCTTGACGATGTCGCCCTCGTCGACGCCCGGCTCTTGGTTGTTCGTGATCGACTGAGGAGTGACGCGCGATCCCGTGACCGAGATCTCCTCCAACCCAGCGTTGCATTCCGCGATCGCCGGGTCGCAAATCGGCTCAACGCCCGCGCCCTCGATCGAGGCGACGAGCTCGTTCGCAGGGCTCGGCAACGCCCGCGCCCAGGAGGCGTCGAAGCGCACGGCCAGCTCGTGCAAGTGTTTCCGGTACTGCTCGAACTCCGCGCCGCCGCGGAAACGACGCAGCTCGGGAGATACGAGGGAATCGATCCGCGCGTCGAACCAGGGCGGCGGACCGTCTTCGCGGAGAGCCAGCTCCGGCGACGGCCGGACCGTGGAGCAGGACACTACGGAGAGCGGCGCGACGAGCGAGAGCCAAAGAGCGGCCTTCATGAGACACCCCCCGGGAGCACTCACGACCTCTGCGACTCGTTGGCGATCGTAGCGCTACCGTCGCGCATGGAAAGCGCGCGCCGGCTTCGGCAGCCGTCGGATAGTAGTGCGCGCGGATCGCGCGCGAACCAAAGATTACGCTCGCGACGCGTCAGCGCGGCGCGCTGCGCGCGCGATCACTCGTCGTGTTCGCGCTCGGGGAACTCGACGACCTTCCAGTAGTTGTCGATCAGGCTGATCGCTCGCGAGAAGCTCGTTCCCATGTCGGTCTTGAGCATGTAGCCCGCGACGTTGAGGTCGTAGGCGTCGATCTTGTCCTGCTCGTCGTTCGACGTCGTCAGCACGAACACGATCGCGTCGCGAAGCTCGGGACTCTTCCGGATGTTGCGCAGCAGCTCGATTCCGTTCATCCGCGGCATGTTGATGTCCGTGATGATCAGATACGGCCGAGGCAATTCCTTCAGCATCTCCAACGCTTCGGTGCCGTCGCGCGCAATGACGAGCGGATTGGCGACCTTGAGCTTGTCGAACGCCCACTTGAGCGCTTTGACGTCGACCTCGTCGTCCTCGACGAGGAGAATCGTGACTACCCTGCTGCTTCGCATGCCTTTGTCTCCACGTTCGCGGCCACCGGCTGATTCTTCTTCCACTGGAATTTGAAAACGGTCCCTTTACCCGAGGGCGCGGGGGACTCGAACCAGACGCGGCCGCCTTGCCACTGGACGATACGATTCACGATCGCGAGCCCCATACCGCTGCCTTCGACCTGGTCGCGCGGCTTCAGCGTCTGGAACATCTCGAATACGCGCTCCGCATACTGCTGCGGTATACCCTCGCCGTCGTCCTCGATGGAGTAGACGTAGCGGTCGCCCTCCTCCTTGCAGGAGACGACGATGCGGCCCTGGGGTCCCGGGTGGTGCTTGATCGCGTTGCTGATGAGGTTGCGCAGCACCGTCTCGAGCGGCGTCGGATGCGTCTTGAACTTCGGCAGCTGCCCGTCGACCGAGATCGAGACCGTCTCCGGGGGGTTCAGCATCTGCACGATGTCGAGGACGAGCGCGTGAGTGTCGGTCATGCGGTGCGCGCCGACCTTTCTACCGGCGCGCGAGTACGCGAGCAGATCGTCGAGGAGGCGGTTCAACCGGGTCGTCCTCTTGGCGAGGAGCCCGAGATTCTCCTGAACGTTGTTCACGTCGTAGCCGTTCAGGCCTTCCGTGATCCACTGGACGAGCAGCTCGATCGCGCGCAGCGGCGCTTTCAAGTCGTGCGACGCGACATAGGCGAACTGCTCGAGGTCCTTGTTCGAGCGCAGCAGCTCGGCCTGCTTCGATTCGAGCTCGAGCTGTATCTTGCGGCGCTCCGAGATGTCCGTGGCCATCGAGAAGATACCGACCACGTTCCCGGCGTCGTCGAAGCTCGGCCGGTACGAGAAGTGAAAGTATCCGTGCTCGCTGCCGGCCGCGCCGGTCGTGTCGTACTCGACGGTCTCGCCCGCCAGCGCTTTCTCGTAGTTCTGCTGGCGCTCCATGAAGCGCTCCATGCCCACGATGTCGGAGATGTGCAGGCCGACGACTTTCCTCGCCGACCAGCCGACGGCTTCGAGAAACACGTCGTTGGCGAACACGATGCGCAGATCTCTGTCGAGGAACAACAGGTGGTTCGGCACGCCCTGGGCGAGCATGCGAAAGCGCTCCTCGCTGCGGAGCACGTTCTCCGTCAGGCGCCGGATACCCGTTTCGTCGTTCTCCCGGGAGCGCAGCTTGGTTTCGGCTTCGTCCAACGCGCGCAGCGCTTCATCGAGCGTCGTCGGGCGTGTGGGATTGGCGGCGGTCATGTCGTACCTCTCATCCTGCTTTCGCGCCGATGCGTCTGCTCGTGACTCGGCGGCGGCGAGTGTCCTGCCCGCCGCTCTTGACCATCAACGCGCCGATCTGCTCGGCGTCGACCAGCGCGCTGAAGTAATTGCCTTGGCCGTATTGGCAGTCGTTCCTCGTCAGAAACGACACTTGACCTTCGGACTCGATGCCGTCGGCGACCGCGTCGAGCGACAGGCGGTGGGCGATCGAGAGGATCGCGCTGCACAGCACCTGCCCGTCCTTGTTCGTCTCGAGATCGGAGACGAACGAGCGATCGATCTTCAGCACGTCGAGAGGGAACTGCCGCAGATACTTGAGGCACGAGTAGCCGGCGCCGAACTCGTCGATCGCGAGCCGCACACCCAGCTTCTTCAGGGCGCGCAGACAGTCTCGCGTGCCGTCGGGGTCTTGAATCAATGCGCCCTCGGCGAGCTCGAGCTCGATGAGACCGGGGTCGACGGAATGCGACTGCAGGACCGTCCGCAGCGCGTCCGGAAAATCGGGCTGATGGAAGTGCACGGCGGCGATGTTGATCGCCACGCGCGGCACCGGCACCCCGGCGGTCTCCCAGCGCTTGAGCTGCCTGCAAACCTCTTCGATGACCCACAGGCCGATCGGGATGATGTGGCCGGTTTCCTCGGCCACGGACGTGAACTCTTTTGGCCCCATTAGTCCGCGCTCGGGGTGCTTCCAATGCAGCACCGACTCGACGACGTCGATACGGTGATCGGCGAGCCGTACCTGCGGCTGGTACAGCAGCTGGAACTGGTCTCGCGCGACGGCGTCTTTGAGATCGGTCTCGAATCGATGATGAGACAGGATCTCCTCGTGCATGCTCGGCGCGAAGAACTTGAACGTGTTGCGCCCGCGGTCTTTCGCCTGATACATCGCGATATCGGCATTGTTCAGCAGGGCTACAGGCTCCTTGCCGTCGGCGGGGCATACGGTGACCCCGACGCTCGCGGTGACCGTGACTTGACGGCCGCCGACGTCGAACGGCTCCTGAAAAGCGGCGACGATATTGCTCGCCACCGTTTCGGCTTCGAGCGGTCCTTCGATGTCCTCGAGCAGGACGGCGAACTCGTCGCCGCCGAGCCGAGAGATCAGGTCGCCTTCGCGAACGCTGCCCGTGAGTCGCTGCACGACCGCCCGCAGCAACATGTCGCCGGCCTCGTGACCCAGCGTCTCGTTCACCGTCTTGAATCGATCGAGATCGAGCAACAGCAGCGCCATCGTCCGGTGACCGCGCAACGCACGTGACGTCGCCTGGCCAAGCTGGTCGCGCAAGTACTGCCGGTTC
>Ga0207675_100002107_pt1 | contig 19713 bp, 19 predicted proteins | sample KBSSwiS42_FD_184305 | JGI IMG/M metagenome (GOLD analysis project Ga0207675, IMG submission 184305) | Switchgrass rhizosphere microbial communities from Kellogg Biological Station, Michigan, USA - KBS Switchgrass S4-2 (SPAdes) (version 2) | ecosystem: Host-associated > Plants > Roots >...
GTCGACCGCGTCGCTGTCGTGCACTACCGCGTCGAGATCGGCCGCGTTGATGTGTATGCCGTCGAGAGCGCCATAGCGATCGACGGCGCTTGCGATCAGTGCGCGGACCGAGGTCTCGTCAGTGATATCGAACGCCTGTGCACTGGCCTCGCAGCCGGATGCGGTAATCCGTCTGGCGACCGCGTGCGCCGGTCCGGGCCGATGATCACCAACTACGACCCGCGCGCCGTGACGAGCGAGCGTCTGCGCCGTGGCTTCGCCGATGCCGCTGCCGCCACCGGCCACCACGAACACTTTCCCGGTCAACGTCAGCATCGGTCGGGAATCCTCGGACTGCTAGGAGCCACGCGGCGGGATCGCGCGAAAAGTGCCTAAGCCGGTGTATAAAAATCGACGGTAACTTATTGTTTAAGCTAGAATAGCTTTGAAAAGGCTGCTGGTGCCCAGGAGAGGACTCGAACCTCCACGGTGTTACCCGCTAGTACCTGAAACTAGTGCGTCTACCAATTCCGCCACCTGGGCACGGGTGAGTCGCGGCGCCGGCCGCGTCGGAGGCGGCGCAATTTACTGGCGGCCCCCGGCACTGTCAACGAATACTCGCGGCAGAAAATGCCGCCTGGAAGCACATGAAAAAACACAGAGAACAACGCCGTCGCCGGGACGCCGCTCCACGTCGCGCTGGCCCGCCGCGTCCGCGGTTGCCGCGTCCCAATGCGGTGCTCACCGTGCTGCGCGGCGCGGGACGCCCGCTGCGTCTCGAAGAGTTGAAGTCAGCGCTCGGCCCGGCGAGCGCTGCGCAAGCGGAGGAGCTGCTCGACACGCTGGTGCGCGCGGGTGAAGTGGTAGTCAACCGGCGCGGGCAGTTCTGCCTGCGAGAACAGCTGCCTGGGCTCGTCGTCGGAACAGTCAGTGCGAACCGCAACGGCGACGGCTTGCTGCTGCCGGACGACGGCGCACCGCCCGTGTTTCTCGCCGCCCAGCAGATGCGCGAGGTGATGCATGGCGATCGCGTAGCCGTGCGTGTGGAAGGGTCCGGATATCGAGGCAGGCCACAGGGATCGATCGTCGAGGTGCTCGAACGACGCACCCGCGAAGTCGTCGGCCGGCTGCACGTCGAGGCCGGCGTCGCATATCTCGTGCCGGACAACCCGCGCATGACACATCGAGTATTGGTGCCATCCGGGGGACTTAGCGGGGCGCGGTCCGGCCAGGTCGTCATCGTCGAGCTCACCGGCCAGCCGGGTCGCAACACGCAACCCGTGGGCGAGGTGAGCCGCGTGTTGGGAGACCACGGCGCACCGGGAATGGAAACCGACATCGCGATTCACTCGCACGGCTTGCCGTTCGAGTTCCCGGAGCCGGTGCTCGCCGAAGCGGCCAGGTACGGCGCGCAGATCCCGCAGGATGCCATCGCAGGGCGCACCGATCTGCGCGAGCTCGCGCTCGTCACGATCGACGGTGAGGACGCACGTGACTTCGACGATGCGGTCTACTGCGAGCCCGTCAAGGGCGGCTACCGCCTGATCGTCGCGATCGCGGATGTCGGTCACTACGTCCGGCCGGGAACTCCGCTCGACGCGGAGGCGCGTAATCGCGGCACCTCGGTGTATTTCCCGAACCGCGTGCTGCCGATGCTGCCGGAGGCGCTGTCGAACGGCCTCTGCTCGCTCGTACCGGGCGAGGAGCGCCTTTGCATGTGCTGCGAACTGCGGGTGAGCGACAAGGGCGTGCTGAGTCGGACCCGCTTCTTCGAGGGCGTGATGCGCTCGGCGGCGAGGCTCACCTACGGCGAGGTTGGAGAATTTCTCGAGCGGCGCGACGCCCGGCCGAGCGCCCGGCTACAGCCGCTGCGCGAGCGCCTGCTCGCGCTGCACGGCGTCTACCGCGCGCTCACGATGGCGCGCTCCGGTCGCGGTGCGCTCGAGCTCGATACACCTGAACTCAAGCTCAAGTTCGATTCCGACGGGCGGATCGCCGCAATCGTCGAGCAGCCGCGCAACGACGCGCATCGGCTGATCGAGGAATGCATGATCGCCGCCAACGTCGCGGCGGCACGCTTCCTCGATCGTCATCGGATGCCGACGCTGTACCGGGTGCACGGCCTGCCCGAGCTCGACCGTCTCGAGACGCTGCGACAGTTTCTGCGCGAGTTCGGTCTCTGGTTGCCGCCGGCCGCGGACGTGCGGCCCGAGCACCTCCGCGAGCTGCTGCAGCAGATCGGCGACCGACCGGATGCGACCCTGATCAGCACCGCGGTGATTCGCACCATGCCGCAGGCCGTTTACCAGCCCGGCAATATCGGTCATTTCGGGCTGGCGCTCGACCACTATGCGCATTTCACCTCGCCGATCCGGCGCTATCCGGATCTCGTGGTGCACAGGGGGATCCGCCAGGTGCTGCGCGCGGGAGAGTCCGCCGACCTGCTCACCTGGCACGGCCCGTTCGCCGCGCTCGGACAGGATTGCTCATTTCGCGAGCGGCGTGCCGACGAGGCGACGCGTAGCGCGGTGTCCTGGCTCAAATGCTTCTACATGCAGGAGCACATCGGCCGCGAGTTCGACGGCATCGTGTCCGGCGTGGTCGACTTCGGCCTCTTCGTGCAACTCGAGGGTCTGCAGGTCGACGGCCTCCTGCACGTTTCCGCGCTCGGGCAGGATTACTTCGCGCGCGATTCGTCCGGGTACCGGATGATCGGTCGCAGCTCTGGAAGAACCTTCCGGCTCGGCGACCGGCTGCGCGTACGCGTGAGCAACGTCTCCCTCGATGACCGGCGAATCGATTTCGAGCTGGCGGGCGCCGCCGAGCAGACGCAACGCACGAGGCGGCCATGGACCGGGCGGAGGAGACGCGGATGACGCGACCGGCGATCGAGCCGGTTACCTACGGCATCCACGCGGTGCGGGTGCTTTTGATCCGCAGCCCGCGGCGGTTGCAGAGGCTGCTGTTGCTCGGGCGTCGCGACGATCGCCGTCTCGGCGAGCTGCGTGCGCTCGCGGAAGCGGCCGGTGTCCCCGTCGCGACGGTGGAGGAGGCCGAGCTTGCCGTGCTTGCGGACGGTGGCCGCCACCAGGGCGCGGTTGCCGTGCTGATGCCCGACGGCTCACGGCGTGCCAGCGATCCGGAGACGCGCCTCGAGGAGGCGATCGCCGCCGCGTCGGGTTCGCCGCTGCTGCTCGTGCTCGACGGCGTGCAGGATCCGCACAACCTGGGCGCATGTCTGCGGAGCGCCGATGCCGCGGGTGTGTGCGCGGTCATCGCGCCGCGCGATCGGGCCGCAGGGCTGACACCCGTCGTGCGCAAGGTGGCCGCCGGCGCTGCGGAGACGGTGCCGTTTATCGCGGTCATCAATCTCGCCCGGACGCTGCGCGCGCTCAAGGAGCTCGGGATCTGGGTCATCGGTACCGATGATCAGGCGCCGGTGTCGCTCTACGAGGCCGATCTCGCCGGGCCCACGGCACTCGTGCTGGGCTCCGAAGGCGAGGGGTTACGCCGGCTGACCCGCGAATGCTGCGACCGGCTGGTCGCGATACCGATGGCGGGCGCGGTCGAGAGTCTCAACGTCTCGGTCGCCGCCGGCGTCCTGCTCTACGAGGCCGTACGCCAGAGAAGTTCGGCTCGGAGTGAGATGACCTCGGCGTAATGGCGCTCTGGGGTCAAAATTGACTTGGACGGAGGGCTCGCCTATTCTTCGCCGCCCCAACGGGTCCGTGCGACCTGACGGGAAACGTAACTCCTTGCCACACCGGGCTTTTTGCTTTTCGGGTGGCTGCAACCATAAGGAGCACTTCGGTGCGTCACTACGAGATCGTGTTTCTGGTCCACCCTGACCAGAGCGAGCAGGTTCCGGCGATGATCGAGCGGTACCGGGGCATGATCGCCGCCGGCCAGGGCGCGGTGCATCGTCTCGAGGACTGGGGCCGCCGGCAGCTTGCGTATCCGATCGCCAAGGTCCACAAGGCACATTACGTGCTGATGAATATCGAGTGCGACAAGAAGACGCTCGACGAACTCACCGGTGCGTTCCGCTTCAGCGATGCGGTGATCCGTAACCTCGTCGTGGCGGTGCCGAGCGCCGTAGTCGAGCCTTCGCCGATGGCCAAGGAGGAGGAGGGCGTGCGCGGAGACGAATCCGGGGCGCAGGATCGCGATGGTGGCGACGAGGCGACCGTGTCGCGCGGCGAAGCCCGTCGCGATCGGACCGAGACCGACACATTCAACGGGTGATCCATGGCACGCTTTTTCCGCCGCCGCAAGTTCTGCAAGTTCACCGCCGAAGGCATCGAGCAGATCGATTACAAGGATCTGGCGACGCTCAAGGGCTACATCACCGAGACGGGCAAGATCGTCCCGAGCCGGATCACGGGCACACGCTCGAACTACCAGCGTCAGCTCGCGCTGGCGGTGAAGCGCGCGCGGTTTCTCGCGCTGCTGCCGTACACCGATCAGCACTGAGCGTGCGGGCGCCGCGCCGCTTTCGGCCCGGACCGCTTCGATGAACCGCTCGATCGCCAACTGGCTCGCCACGAATCCCGGCGGCGCGGTGTTCGCCACCGGGCTGCTCGGTCTGCTGCCGTTTTTCGGCATCGGCTTCTTCTTCTTTCTGCCGGGCGCAGTCCCGGCGCTGCTCGCCCTAGCGCGCGGCCCACGGCAGGGGGCGATGGTGGCGGCTGGCGCCTCGCTGCTGCTTGCGCTCGCCATCTGGTTCATCGGGCGCTCGGTGCCGGTTGGCGTGATCTACGCGTTCTGGGTCCTCGGCCCGCCGCTCGCGCTCGCCTGGGTGCTGCGCCGCACAGGATCGCTGTCGTTGTGTCTGCAGCTCGCGACGCTGGCTGGCATTGGATTGCTTGCCGTCCTGCACGCGGCGCTTGGGGACCCGACGCAGTTCTGGTCGCCGGTCGTGCGCCAGCTCGCGCACGAGATGCAGCGACGCGGCTTGTCGCTCGACGACGTCTTCCTCGATACCCTGGCGCGCGGGCTCTGGGGCTGGGTTACGGTGCTCACGCTGCTGCTCGGCATGTGCGCCGTGTTCCTCGCGCGCTGGTGGCAGCACCTCTCGGCGGAGTCCGGAAGCTTCGGCACCGAGTTCCGCCAGATACGTCTCGGCCGCGCGCTGGGCACAGTCCTCGCGGCAGCAATTGTGGCGTCGTTCCTGATCGAGCACCCGTTTGCGGACGACCTGGCACGCCTGCTGGTTTCGGCTTTCGCGCTGGTCGGTGTGGCCGCGGCGCACCGGATCCGCCACGAACGCGGCGCGAACACCGCGTGGCTCTGGGCGCTTTACCTGTTATTGGTGTTTGTATCGCCGTTCGCGCTGCCCGCGCTGGCCGGCGTCGGATTCGTGGACAACTGGCTGCGGTCCGGCGGCCGGAACTCAATTTCAGTCTGAGGAAACAACGATGGAAGTCATCCTCCTGCAGAAAGTCGCCAACCTCGGCAACATCGGCGACCGGGTAAAGGTCAAGCCCGGATTCGGGCGCAATTACCTGTTGCCGCAGGGCAAGGCGGCGCTCGCCACCGCGGCCAACGTCGCGAAATTCGAGGAGCGGCGCACCGACCTCGAGAAGCGGGCGGCCGACGATCTCGCCTCCGCTCGTACGCGGGCGGCCCGGCTCGAGGGTCACGCCCTTTCGATCACCGCGAAGGTGGGCGGTGAAGGCAAGCTCTTCGGGTCGATCGGCACGGCCGACATCGCCGAGGCGCTGTCCGCCGACGGCATCGAGGTCGAGCGCAGTGAAGTGCGCCTGCCGGGCGGGCCGATCCGGCTGGTCGGCGAGCATCACGTCAAGGTCCATCTGCACAGCGATGTCGAGGTCGATCTCACCGTGACGGTGGTCGCCGAGGAATAGGACCCGGCGGGCCGCGACCATGGAGCAGGATACGGGGACGGCAGCGCTTCGAAGGCGCGTTCGTGCAGCGCCTGAGACCGACGCGCTCCGCGTGCCACCGCATTCCGCCGAAGCCGAGCAGGCGGTGCTCGGCGGGTTGATGCTCGATAACGCGAGCTGGGACGCGATCGCCGACCGGCTCCGTGCCGATGATTTCTATCGGCGTGACCACCAGCACATCTTCGGCGCGATCGCCGAGCTCTCTGCGCGCAGCGAGCCGAGCGACGCCGTGACGCTCGCGGAGCACCTGGCCGCCAAGGGGCTCGCCGAGGAGAGCGGCGGACTCGCATACCTCGCCGGGCTCGCGCGCGATACGCCGACCGCCGCCAACATCCGTGCCTACGCCGACATCGTCCGCGAGCGCTCGGTGCTCCGGCAGCTGATCCGCGTCAGCGGCGAGATCGCCGCCACGGCCTACGAGAACGAGGGTCGGACCGCGACCGAGCTCGTCGACGACGCCGAGCGCCGTGTGTTCGAGATCGCGGAGCAGGGAAAGCGCAGCGGATCCGGGTTCGTACCGCTGCGCGACGTACTGGGTGCCACCATCGACCGGCTCGACCTGCTGCACCAGACGCAGGGACAGCTCACCGGTGTCAGCACCGGGTACAACGACCTCGACCGCATGACGGCCGGGCTGCAGCCCGGGGACCTCGTGATCGTCGCGGGCAGGCCATCGATGGGCAAGACGACGCTCGCGCTCAACATCGCCGAGTCCGCGGCCATCTCGCACAACGTCCCCGTGGCGGTGTTCAGCATGGAGATGTCGCGCGAGCAGCTCGCGTTCCGCATGATCTCCTCGCTCGGACGGGTGGACCAGAGCCACCTGCGCACGGGGATGTTCGGCGACGAGGATTGGGCGCGGATCAACAGCGCGATCGCGCAGATGCGTAGCGCCCCGATCTACATCGACGACAGCGGCGCGCTCACGCCCACCGAGGTGCGGGCGCGTGCCCGCCGGCTGAAGCGCGAGCGTGGGCTGGGCCTGATCATCATCGACTACCTGCAGCTCATGCAGGTACCGGGCACGAAGGAGAATCGCGCCACGGAAATCTCCGAGATCTCGCGCTCCATCAAGGCACTGGCGAGGGAGCTGCAGGTGCCGGTCATCGCGCTCTCGCAGCTGAACCGCGGCGTCGAGCAGCGCACCGACAAGAAGCCGGTAATGTCCGACCTGAGAGAATCAGGCGCCCTCGAGCAGGACAGCGACCTGATCATGCTGATCTACCGCGAGGAAGTCTACGAGCCGGACACCCCGCGCAAGGGCATCGCCGACATCATCATCGCCAAGCAACGCAACGGCCCGACCGGCGAAGTGCATCTGACCTTTCTCGGCAAGTACACACGTTTCGAGAACCTCGCGAGCGGCGCTTACGGCCGCGAGCCGTGACGGTCGCGGCCAGGATCCACGTTCGCTCGGTCGTGAACTCGGCGGCGCTGCGCCACAATCTCGCGCGCGTCCGTGCGCTCGCGCCCGATTGCCGCGTCCTCGCGGTCATCAAGGCGAACGCATACGGGCACGGCCTGGTGCCGGTGGCCCGCGCGCTCGCGGCGAGCGATGGCTTTGCGGTCGCCCGTCTCGAGGAAGGACTTGTGCTGCGCGACGCAGGCTTCGACCAGCGCGTGCTGCTGCTCGAAGGTGTGCGCATGCCCGAGCAGCTCGCGCAGGCCCGACAGCAGGGTTTCGACCTGATGGTGCACAGCTTCGAGCAGCTCGCTCTGCTCGAGGGCGACGCGGGGAGGACACCGCTGCGAGCCTGGTTGAAACTCGACACCGGCATGAACCGCCTGGGTTTCCGCCCGGAGGAATTCCGGGCCGCGCACGCACGGCTCCGTGCGATCCCCGGCATCGTTGAGCCGCCGCAGCTCGTGACGCACCTCGCCAACGCGGACGATCGCAGCGACCCGATGACGGCCGCGCAGCTGCGGCGCTTCGCGGACACGACGGCCGGGTGCCCGGGTGAACGCAGCATCGCGAACTCCGCCGGCATCCTGGCCTGGCCCGACGCGCGCTCCGAGTGGGCACGGCCTGGGCTGATGCTGTACGGGGTCGTGCCGTTTCGCGGCGAGTCCGGCGCGGACTTCGGCCTGTCGCCAGTGATGAGCTTCGAGACCGAGGTGATCGCGGTGAAGACAGTGCTGCCGGGAGAATCCGTCGGTTACTGCGCCACGTGGCGTGCGGGCCGGCCGAGCCGCATCGCCATCGCCGCTGTCGGTTACGGCGATGGCTACCCGCGGGCAACCGCCACCGGAGCGCCCGTGCTGATCGACGGCCGACGCGCGCCACTGGTCGGGCGCGTGTCGATGGACATGCTCACGGTGGACGTCACGGACCTCCCGACCGTGCGGCCGGGCGATCGCGTGACGCTATGGGGCGATGGCCTGCCGGTCGAGGAGGTTGCCCGGTACGCGGGCGCCATTCCCTACGAGCTGACCTGCGGCGTCAGCCAGCGGGTGCTGCACGAAGTACGCTGATCAGTTCTCGAAGAAGCCCATCTTCACGCCGGCGAGCTGCACCACGTCGTTGTCGTGGAGCTTGCGCGCCTGCGGTCCGATCGGCACGCCGTTGACCTGCGGGAAGTCGCCCTGACCGCTCTCGACGTGCACGATGTAATACCCGTCGGCGCGACGCGTGATCGCCGCCACCTGAACACCTGGTCGGCCGAGGGTCGTCAGCGTCTTGACCAGCTCGAGCTCGCGTCCTGCGAACTGACCGCTCAGCACCTGCAACTTGCCTTTCTTCGGTGCGGGCGGCGGCGCGTAGCCTGGTAGCGACGCAGAGGGCGTCGGGGCCGGTGGCGGCGGCGGTGCAGCGGCAGCGGGCGGGATCTGCAGCCGCGCTGCGGCGCGCGGGCCGATCACCATGGTCTTCTCGAATTCGTCCTGCGGCTCCTCGGCCTCGCCGTCCACGAAGCGCAGCGCATGGTGCCCGACCGTGATCACGTCGCCGTGCTGCAGCGCATGCTTCTTGATCAGCTTGCCGTTGACGTAGGTGCCGTTGGTGCTGTTCAGGTCCTCGAGAAACGAGTCGTTCAGGATGTTGATCACGAGCGCGTGATGACCGCTGACCGCCGCGTTGTCGATCCGGACGTCGTTGTCCGGCAGACGACCGACCGTGTAACGCTCTTTGCTCATGTTGTACTCGGCGAGCACCTGCCCGTCGAGACTGAGAACAAGCCTGGCCATGCGAGATCCTGCGTTTGTCGTTAACCGAACAATCCGAGCAAGCGATCCATCATGCCGCGCCGCGCCGGGAAACCTTCCAGCACCCGCGCGAGGACGACCGAGATGTTATCGCGGCCCCCATTCTCGTTGCTCAGCAGCACGAGCTGCTTGGCAAGCGTTTCAAGATTAGCACCAAAGGTACTGATCGTTAACTGAATATCGTCGTCTTCCACCATGTCCGAAAGGCCATCGGAGCAAAGCAGGAACAGATCGTCCTTTACGACGGGGATTTCTGTGATCTCCACCTCAACCGTGGGCTCCACGCCCAGTGCGCGCGTCACGAAATTCTTGGCGGCGGCTCGCGCGGCCTCCTCGGGTGTGTAGAACCCGCGCGACACGAGCTCCTGCATCAGCGAGTGATCCTGGGTCACCTGCTCGAGCCGATTGTCCCGCAACCGATACATCCGCGAATCCCCGACATGCGCGATCGTGAGCTTGTCGTCGAAGAACAGCCCCGCGACCACGGTCGTGCCCATGCCCTCGCAGTTCGGCTGCGTGCGCGCGGTCTGGTAGATGATCTTGTTTGCGCGGTGGATAGCGTCGCGCAGCAGTATGCCCGGCCGGCTGAGGCCGGTTCCCAGGTCCGTGACCGTCAGATCCTGGAGCTCGACCGATTCCTTGATGAGCCCGAGCAGCGTGCGTACTGCGATGCCGCTCGCAACCTCTCCTGACTTGTAACCGCCCATCCCGTCGGCGAGCACCACCAGGCCGACGTCCGGATCGGTGCCGATCGTGTCCTCGTTGTGTTCGCGGACGCGTCCGGTGTCGGTGGCGCCGACGCAGCGGAGCTTGCCCTTGAGGTGCACGGCATCAGTCCCGGAGCGTTCCGCCGATCTGACGCAGCGCCGCCGCGAACGCCGCGCCGCTCTCGAACCGATCCGCGGGATCCTTGCCGAGCGCGCGTTCGAAGAACGCGTCGAGCTTCTCGGGCAGGTCGGGCCGGATCGCACGGATACGCGGGTGCGGGTCCTGCACGATCTTGAGCATCAGCTCCGGCATCGAATCGGCGCGGAAGGGCAGCTGCGCGGTGAGCAGCTGATACAGCGTGACCGCCAGCGAGAACAGATCGGAGCGCCCCGTGACCTCGCGGCCCTGGAGCTGCTCCGGCGACATGAACGACGGCGTGCCCAGCACCACGCCGGTGCGCGTACGCGCGGAATCGGTGAGCCGCGCGATACCGAAGTCGGTGATCTTGAGGTCCGCACCCGACGGATCGTACATCACATTGGCCGGCTTGATGTCGCGGTGCACGACCTGGCGCTGGTGCGCGAAGTGCAGGGCGTCCGCCAGACGCCCGACGAGGTCGAGAGCCACCGCCACGGGAAGCAACCGCTCCGGCTGCGTGTGCTCAACGAGGTGTCGGCCGCGCAGCAGCTCCATCGCGATGTAGGCCGTGCCGTCGTGCTCGCCCGCGTCGAAGATGGTCACGATGTGCGGATGACTCAGGCGGCCGGCCATCTCGGCTTCGCGGAAGAACCTGCCGCGCGCTTCCTCCAGCTCACGCCCCTCGAACTCGTCGGCCAGCGGGATCGCTTTCAACGCGACCTCGCGGTTGATCATGGGGTCGCGGGCCCGGTAAACGACACCCATCGCGCCCTTGCCGATCTCGTTCAGAATCTGGTAGCGGCCGAGCATCGCGGGCGGCGGACCCGCGGGCATGGCCACGGCGGGCTGCCCGCCGGTGCTCATCAGGACCAGAGTTTCTTCGGTCGATGGACGCATGATGTCGCCCGCGAGTATATGGGCTGGTCTGGGGTCGAGTTGCCGTCGCCGTCACACATCCGGGCCGCCCGGAAGCGCCGTGCTAGCATCGCCAGCCCACCCGCGATCGGAACCATGCCCAAGCCCAGAACGAGCTACGTGTGCGCCGCCTGCGGTGAGCGTACGTCGCAATGGCAGGGCCAATGTCCTTCCTGCGAGGCCTGGAACACGCTGGAGACGACGGTGGCGCCGGTGCGCCTGCCGGGCGCACGAATGGCGGAGGCGCCGCCACCGATTTCCAGAACGGTGACGGAGATCACGGCGGAGTCCGACGACCGCATAGCGACCGGCATCGGTGAATTCGACCGCGTGCTGGGCGGTGGCTTGGTCGCCGGATCGGCGGTTCTGCTTGGCGGCGATCCCGGGATCGGCAAGTCAACCATCCTGCTTCAGGCGGCCGATGCACTGTCGCGTGAGCGCGCGGTCGTATATGCCTCGGGCGAGGAATCGGTGCGCCAGATCGCGCTTCGCGCACGGCGGCTAGGCCTCGCGGCGACCAGCCTGCGGCTGCTCGCGGAAACGCGCGTCGAGCAAATACTCGATGCCGCCGCGGCCACCGCGGCTAAGGTGCTGATCGTCGATTCGATTCAGACCGTGCAGACCGAGGCGAGCGAATCGTCGACGGGGTCGGCATCCCAGGTGCGGGAGTCCGCCGCGCGTCTGGTGCGCCACGCGAAGGAAGGCGGTGCCACGGTGTTCCTGATCGGGCACGTTACCAAGGAGGGCCTGATCGCCGGTCCGCGCATCCTCGAGCACATGGTCGACACGGTGCTCTATTTCGAAAGCGACCCGGGCAGCCGTTACCGCGTAATCCGCGCGGTCAAGAACCGCTTCGGGGCGGCGAACGAGATCGGCGTGTTCGCGATGACCGAACAGGGGCTCAAGGAGGTGCGCAATCCGTCGGCGATATTCCTGTCACGGCGGGCGGAGCCAGTGCCTGGCAGCATCGTGACGGTGGCGCGCGAAGGCAGCCGGCCGCTGCTGGTCGAGGTGCAGGCGCTGCTCGACGACGCGCAGGGTGTCGCGCCGCGTCGTGTCGCGGTCGGGCTCGACACGAGCCGCCTCGCGCTGCTGCTCGCGGTGCTGCATCGCCACGGCGGGGTCGCGACCGCCGGTCTCGACGTATTCGTCAACGTCGTGGGCGGCGTGCGGATCGACGAGCCGGCGGCGGATCTGCCGGCCCTGCTCGCGGTGGCATCGAGCCTGCGTGGACGACCTCTGCCCGCCAACCTCGTTGCTTTCGGCGAGCTCGGGCTCACGGGGGAGATCCGACCCGTGCCCTTCGGCGAGGAGCGGCTGCGCGAGGCGGCCAAACAGGGCTTTGCGCGCGCGATTATTCCGGCCGGCAACGCCCCACGCCGCTCCATCGACGGTATCGCAGTGACCGGCGTGGCGCACCTCCAGGCGGCGCTAGACGGCGCGTTCTGAAGTGAGCCGCGCGGCTTCCTCATCGATGCGGTGCAGGCGCACGGTCCTTACCGCGTTCTCGCCGGTCTGCAGGATGTCAATCGCGTAATCTGCGAGACGCAGGCTGGTGCCGGGTTCGGGAATCGTCTCGAGGTATTCGACGATCAGCCCGTTCAGCGTCCGGGGCCCGCTCGTCGGCAACGTCCAGCCCATCCGTCGGTTGAGCGCGCGCACGCTCGCCGCGGCGTTTACGACGAAGGTACCGCCCGGCTCACGGAGCACATCCTTGTGCAGCGCGGACGTATCGGACGTGAACTCGCCCACGATCTCCTCGAGCAGGTCCTCGAGCGTCACGAGCCCCAGTACGTCGCCGTATTCGTCCACGACGAATGCGAGCCGACGACGCTGCTGCTGGAATTGAAGCAGCTGCTCGTTCAGCGTCGTGCCCTCTGGCACGTAGTAGGGCTCGCGGCCACGCGCGAGCGCGCGGAGCTGCTCGCGGTTCAGCTCCCCGCGTGCCAGCAGTCTTGCGACCTTCTTCATGTGCAGGATGCCCACCAGGTGGTCGAGCCCGCCTTCGTGTACCGGGATCCGGGTATGCCGGCTGTCGCGCAGCTGCGCAAGCAGGTCGTCCCAGTCATCGGTGAGATCGAGTCCGGCGATCTCGGTGCGTGGCACCATGATGTCCTCGACGTTCATCCGCTCGAGGTCGAGGATGCTCATCAGCATCCGCTGATGCCGATGCGGAATCACCGTGCTCGATTCGGCCACGACGGTACGCAGTTCGTCATGGCTGAGGGAAGCCGCGCGCTCGCGGTCGCGCGACACACCGAGCAGACGCAGCACGCTGCCAGCCAGCAGATTGATCGCCCACACCACGGGCTGCAGGACCTTGAGCATCATCTCGTACACGAGCGCCGCAGGCAGCGCGAGGCGTTCCGGATGGAGCGCGCCGACGGTTTTGGGTGCGACCTCGCCGAAGACGATGAGGACCACGGTGAAGAGTGCGACGCCGATGGCGACCCCCAGCAGGCCGCCCATCTCGACGCAGATCAGGGTGACGATCGAGGCCGCAGCCGTGTTGATGAGGTTGTTGCAGATGAGGATCAGACCGACCAGGCGATCGGGGCGCTCGAGCAGGCGCTCGGCCGCGCGCGCGCCGCGGCTGCCTTCGCGGGCAAAGTGCCGCAGCCGATCACGGTTGACGCTCATCAGCGCCGTTTCGGTGCCGGAGAAGAATGCGGACAGCGCGATCAGCGCGAGGAGGAGAAGCGTGAGCCCGGCTATCGGTACGTCGAGCAAGGGCTTCAGCCCCAGTGCCGGCCGAGCAGCGTTTCGAGCACCAGCTTGCTGCCGAAATAGGCCAGCGCGAGCAGTGCGTATCCGGACAACGCCCAGCGCAGCGCGCGCCGTCCGCGCCAGCCGAACCGCAGGCGGCCAAACAGCAGCATCCCGAACAGCGCCCAGGCGATCATCGCCAGGACCACCTTGTGGACCAGGTGCTGCGCGAACAGGTTCTCGATGAAGAAGGCGCCGCTCACCAGCGCGAGTGTGAGCAGCAGGAATCCGGCGAGGATCGCCTGAAAGCAGCCGGACTCGAGCGATTCGAGCGGCGAGAAAATTCGCAGTACGCCGAGCGGCTGGTGACTGCGAAGCCGGCGATCCACCACTGCGTGCGCTGCGGCAAGCGCCGCGCCGATCGTCAGCATGGCGAACGCCGCTGTCGCGACCGCGACGTGAAACGTGAGCTCCCACCCGGGCTGCGCGATCGAGAAGTGCCGTCCTCCCCGCGAGAACCCCGCCTCGAGCACCGCCGCGATCCCGAGCAGCAGCGCTACCGCGCCCGCGGGTCGCGAGCGCAGCATCATGTAGACGCCGACGGCCGCGATGACGAGACCAACGATCGAAGCGGTGTCAGCGAGCGACAACGCGATACCCGGTGCTTCGCGCTGCGCCACGAGCAGCGAGGCCGCGTGGAATGCGAGCCCGACCAGCGTGATCGCGGCCGCGGCCAGCCGGCCGCCGCGGTCCAGATGCGCATCAGCCCGATAGGCGCTCAATCCGAGCACGGCGGCCCCGATCAGGTAGCAGGCGACGGCGATCAGTGACGACAGCAAGTGGCGCTCGGTCAGGGCATGGCCGCGACGATGATGTCACAACCGGGCGAGCGTTTGCAGGTGAGCGGCGGCCGCGAGACCCCCCGCTTGCTCATATAATCACGCGCTTCGCGGCGTGCGTTCGGGCACGCCGATTCCTCGTCGAGGTTGCACGTGTTCGACAAGCTCTCGTCGCGTCTATCGGTGGTCGTCGGCGGTCTGACGGGCCGCGGTCGCCTCACCGAAGATAACATCGCCGATACGCTGCGCCAGGTACGGATGGCGCTGCTCGAGGCCGACGTCGCGTTGCCGGTGGTGCGTGAGTTCATCGACTCGGTGAAGACCCGCGCCATCGGCCTCGAGGTTCTCAAGAGCCTCACCCCGGGGCAGGCGCTCGTGCGCGTGATCCACGAGGAGCTGGTGCGCGTCATGGGCGAAGGTACCCGCGGCCTCAATCTGCGGGTGCAGCCACCAGCGGTGATCCTGCTGGCCGGTCTGCAGGGCGCGGGCAAGACGACAACCGCGGCCAAGCTCGCGCTCTGGCTGCGCGAACGCGAGCGCAAGCGCGTGCTGCTCGTGAGCACCGACGTATACCGGCCCGCGGCGATCCTGCAGCTCGCGCGCCTGGGGGAGCAGCTCGCGATCGACGTGGCGCCGGCCAGCGCCGATCAGACACCACTCGCGATCGCCGGCGCCGCGCTCGATGCGGCGCGTCGCGGTGTCTACGATGTGTTGATCGTCGACACCGCGGGACGCCTGCACGTCGATGTGGAGATGATGAGCGAGGTGCGCGAGCTGGCGCGCGCCGTAGCACCGATCGAGACACTGTTCGTGGTCGACAGCATGGCGGGTCAGGACGCGGTCAACGCCGCCCGGGCCTTCGACGCGGCGCTGCCGCTCACCGGCGTCGTGCTCACCAAGGCCGACGGCGACGCGCGGGGCGGTGCGGCGCTCTCGGTGCGCACCGTAACTGGCAAGCCGATCCTGTTCGTGGGCGTGGGCGAGAAGACCGACGCCCTCGAGCCGTTTCAGCCCGAGCGGATGGCCTCGCGGATCCTCGGCATGGGCGACGTGCTGTCGCTCGTAGAGGAGGTGACCCGCAAGGTCGATCGCGAGGAGGCCGAGAAGCTCGCGCGCAAGGTGGCACGCGGCAAGGATTTCGACCTGGAGGATCTGCGCACGCAGCTGACGCAATTACAGGGCATGGGCGGAATCGGCGCCTTCATCGACAAGCTGCCGGCGCAACTCGTGGCCAAGGCCGGCCAACTCCCGCAGGGCAATGAGAAGGATGTCCGCCGGCAGATCGCGATCATCTGCTCGATGACCCCGGGCGAGCGGCGTTACCCGAAGAACATCGACGGCTCACGAAAGCGGCGGATCGCCGCCGGCTCCGGGGTGCAGGTGTCCGACATCAACCGTCTCCTCAAGAACTTCCTGCAGATGCAGAAGATGATGAAGAGCATGGGGAAGGGGGGGCTCGCCCGCATGATGCGGACTATGGGCGGCCGCCTGCCCCCCGGCCTGCGGTGACCAGAAAAAGGCTCGCAGCCAACTTTTCTGCAACCAGGCGGGCCTTTTGGGTACAATTCGCGGCTCTTTTTTGGCCGGGTAAGGCCCGAAGGGTGCACGAAGCGGCACCCCGAACAGAGGTACAGGCGACGATGGTGACGATTCGATTGACCCGCCGTGGCGGAAAGAAGGAACCCTTCTACCACGTGGTGGTAACCGACAGCCGACGCACGGGCGGTACCGCCCTCGAGCAGGTCGGCTTCTATAACCCCGTGGCCCGTGGGGCCAGCGAGGAGCTGCGGCTCGACCTTGGCCGCATCGACCACTGGGTGGCGCGCGGTGCGCAGCCGTCCGAGCGGGTGGCGCACCTGATCAAGAGCCAGCGCTCGCGGGTCGCGACCGCGGCTTGACGGCCGTCGTGGGCCCCCTCCGGCCCGGCGAGCCCTTAGCGCCACGGTCCGCTCCCGGGCCGGGCCAGGTGGTGGTGCTCGGGCGGTTTGGCGCGCCGTTTGGGGTGCAAGGGTGGGTCAGGCTCGAGTCTTATACAGAGCCGCCGGAGCAGGTTCTGAGCTATCCGGCCCTGCGGGCCGGGGCCGCGGGCGGCGAGGTCGCCGTCCGGGGCTGGAAGCGGGTCGGCCGTGGCCAGTTCGCTGTCCAGGTCGACGGCATCGCGAGCCGCGAGGATGCCGTGGGCTTACGGGGTGCCGAGCTCTGGGTGCGGCGGGCGGACTTGCCGCCCACGGCGCCCGGGGAGTACTACTTTGCCGATCTGATCGGGCTTGCGGCGGTCAACCTCGAGGGAGACGCCCTGGGACAGGTGGCGGAGATCCTCGAGCTCCCGGCGCACCCGGTGCTGGTGCTCCGCGGTGAGCGTGAGCGGCTGGTGCCGCTGGTGCGGGACCGATTGATCAAGGTGGATCTCGACGCGGGTCGGATGACGCTCGACTGGCATCGGGACGACTAGCAGAGGGGCGGACGTGAGGATCGTGGTCGTCACGCTGTTCCCTGAGCTCGTGACCCAGGCTCTGGCGTTCGGCGTGCTCGGGCGCGCAGTCGCCCGGGACGTGTTGACGGTGGAAACGATCGATCCGCGGCAGTTCGCGACCGATCTGCATCGGACGGTGGACGACCGGCCCTACGGCGGCGGCCCCGGGATGGTGATGAAGGCCGAGCCGTTGCGGCAGGCGGTCGAGCTTGCCGTGCTGCGCGTGCCCGACGCGAGGCGCGTCTACCTCGCGGCGGACGGCCGGCCGGTCGACCAGGCGCGGGTCGCCGCGCTGGCTCGGTTGCCCGGTCTTGTGCTGGTGGCCGGGCGGTACGAGGGCGTGGATGAGCGTTTCGTCGAGTGCTGCATCGACGAGACGGTATCGGTGGGCGACCTGGTGCTCTCCGGTGGTGAGCTGCCGGCGCTGATGCTGATCGACGCCGTGGCAAGATTGTTGCCGGGCACGCTTGGTTGTGCGGAGTCGGCGGAACACGAGTCGTTTACGACCGGGCTCCTCGACTGGCCGCACTACACGCGGCCCGAGGTGTGGGAAGGACGGCCGGTGCCGCCGGTGCTGCTCGGCGGCAACCACGCCGAGATCGAGCGCTGGCGGCGACGGCAGGCGCTTGGGCGAACGCGCGTACGGCGCCCGGATCTGCTGGACGCGCGTGAGGTGACGCGCGAGGAGCGGCGGCTGCTCGAGGAATATGCGGCGGAGCAGGATGCGACGCGGCTTGAGGCAGGGAAACAGTAACTGCGAGATGGGTGAGACATGACCAACATCATTGCCGCGCTCGAAACTGAGCGCATGAAGCGCGAGGTGCCGGACTTCGGCCCCGGCGACACCGTCGTCGTCGAGGTAAAAGTCAAAGAAGGCGACCGCGAGCGTGTCCAGGCCTACGAGGGTGTGGTGATCGCGCGCCGCAACCGCGGGCTCAACTCCTCGTTCACCGTGCGCAAGATCTCGCACGGCGAGGGCGTCGAGCGCGTGTTCCAGACCTACAGTCCGTCGCTCGGCGCGATCACCGTGAAGCGCCGCGGCAACGTGCGCCGCGCAAAGCTCTACTACCTGCGCGACCGCGCCGGCAAGGCAGCGCGCATCGAAGAGAAGGTTTGACGCGGAGGTTGGCGCCGGGCGAGGCGCCACCCGTCTACGCATGTTGAGCGCACTGGGACGTCTGCTCGGCTGGCTCTGGGGTGGCCTCGACACCCTGCGGAAGATCCTGCACCTCGTCCTGCTGCTCGCGCTGTTCGGCGGTCTCTGGGTCGCCTTCTCGCATTCGATACCGTTCGTTCCAGACAACGCGGCCCTGGTGATTGCGCCGCAGGGTCCGATCGTCGAGCAGCTCACCGGCGACCCGATCGAGCGCGCGCTCGCCGACAGCCTGCGCCAGGCGCCCAGCCAGACGCTGCTGCGCGATCTGGTGGAGGCGATCCGCGAGGCGCGCGACGATGAGCGCATCACTGCGCTGTACCTCGATCTCGGCGGCATGGAAGGCCTAGGCGTCGCCAAGCTCTGCGAGGTGACTTCCGCCATCGATTCGTTCCGCGAGAGCGGCAAGCCCGTCATCGCCTTCTCGGACTTCTACGAACAGGGCCAGTATTACGTTGCCGCGCATGCCGACGAGATCTATCTCGATCCACAGGGAGTGGCCTTCATCGACGGCTTCGCGAACTATGGCCTCTTCGTCAAGGACGCGATCGACAAGCTCGCGATCGACTGGAACGTCTTCCGTGTCGGCGAATACAAGTCCGCGACCGAGATGTTCAGCCGCAACGACATGTCTCCCGCCGAGCGCGAGGAGAGCCTGGCCTGGCTCACGGCGCTTTGGAGCACCTACAAGGACGATGTCGCCCGCGCCCGCAAGTTCGAGCCCGAGCGCCTGCAGAGCTATGCCGACGACAGCGTGGCCGCACTCAAGCGCGCTGGCGGCGATCTCGCGAAGATGGCGCTCGATGCCGGTCTTGTTACCGCGCTCAAGGGTCGCACCGAAGTCGAGGAGCGGCTGGTGCAGATCACGGGCCCGGACGGCGACGACGAGACCTATATAGGTGTCGATCACTGGTCGTATCTCGCGAACCTGCGCTCGCAGAAAGCGCTTACGATCGGGCCCTCCGACAAGGTGGGCGTGATCGTCGCCAGCGGTGAGATCGTGCCCGGCGAGCAGCCGCCCGGTGCGATCGGTGGCGACAGCCTCGCCCGCCAGCTCCGCGATGCGCGTGAAGACGAAGACATACGGGCTGTGGTTCTGCGCATCGACAGCCCCGGCGGCAGCGTCTTTGCGAGCGAGGTCATCCGTCGCGAGATCGCCGCGCTGCGCGAGGCGGGCAAGCCCGTCGTGGCGTCGATGAGCACGCTGGCAGCCTCGGGCGGCTATTACATTGCGATGGACGCTGACCGCATCGTCGCGAGCCCCGCGACCCTCACCGGCTCGATCGGCATCTTCGCGATCTTCCCTACCTTCGAGCGCTCGCTCGAGAAGCTAGGTGTGCACGTGGACGGCGTCGGCACGACCGTGCTGTCCGGTGACTTCCGGCTCGATCGCAGCCTGGGCGAGGTTTCGCGCGAGATCGTCCAGCAGAGCCTCGAGTACGAGTACCGGCAGTTCGTCTCGCGGGTCGCGCAGGCGCGGAAGAAAAACGTCGACGCAATCGACGCCGTGGCGCGTGGGCGCGTCTGGGCGGGGAAAGATGCGCTTCATCACGGGCTCGTCGACCGCCTCGGTGGCTACGACGATGCGATCAAGCTTGCAGCAGAGCTCGCTAAGCTCGGCGATGACTATGACGTCGAGGTGCTCGAGACCGAAATCGGGATCTCCGAGGCGCTGGGACTGCGGCTGCGTGCCGC
>Ga0207675_100002110_pt1 | contig 19700 bp, 18 predicted proteins | sample KBSSwiS42_FD_184305 | JGI IMG/M metagenome (GOLD analysis project Ga0207675, IMG submission 184305) | Switchgrass rhizosphere microbial communities from Kellogg Biological Station, Michigan, USA - KBS Switchgrass S4-2 (SPAdes) (version 2) | ecosystem: Host-associated > Plants > Roots >...
AGGAGCGCTCGCGCGCCATGGACTTAGCGTCGCCGCTCCTTCAGCTCCTGCCCAGTTCCCGGCGCCTGCCGGGACTGCGCGAGCTCATCAACAGCCTCGAGACCTATCTTCCTGCCGAGCAGGTCGAGCGGGTGCGCGCGGCTGCTGAATTCGGTGCCGAAGCGCACGAAGGGCAGAAGCGTCTCTCGGGTGAGCCGTACATCGCGCATCCGCTGGCGGCGGCGCAGATTCTCGCGGATCTGCACATGGACCCCGACACCATCATTGCGGCCATCCTGCACGACGTCATCGAAGACACGCCGATCTCGAAAGAGGAGCTCGCCGGAAAATTCGGCGCGCCGGTGGCCGAAATTGTCGATGGCGTCACCAAGCTCGACCAGATCCAGTTCAAGTCGCGCGCCGAGGCCCAGGCCGAATCGTTTCGCAAGATGGTGCTGGCGATGGTGCGCGACCTGCGCGTCATCCTGGTGAAGCTCGCGGACCGCACCCACAACATGCGCACGCTCGACGCCATGGCGCCGGCGAGGCGCCGCGCCGTCGCCCGGGAGACGCTCGACATCTACGCGCCCATCGCCGGGCGGCTCGGTCTCTACAACCTCAAGCTCGAGCTCGAAGACCTGGGATTCAGGGCGGCCTATCCACACCGCTACCGCGTGCTGGAACGCGCTCTGAAGAAGGCGCGCGGCAACCAGAAGCAGTTCCTCACCAAGATCGCCGACACCATGCGCGTGGCGCTGGCGAAGTCCGACGTGAAGGCCGACGTCTCCACGCGCGAGAAACACCTCTACAGCATCTACAGCAAGATGCTGCGTAAGGGTGCGCCGCTGTCGGAGATCGTCGACGTTTTCGGCCTGCGCGTGGTGGTCGACAAGGCGGACACCTGTTACCGCGCGCTGGGCGTGGTGCACGCAGCCTACAAGCCCATGCCGGGGCGCTTCAAGGATTACATCGCGATCCCGCGCATCAACGGCTACCAGTCGTTGCATACGACGTTGTTCGGCCCGAACGGCATTCCCATCGAGGTGCAGATCCGCACCGAGGACATGCATCGCGTGGCCGAGGCCGGCATCGCCGCGCACTGGAAATACAAGGTCAACGAGAGCGAGGGCGGCCATGACGACCGCGCGCGCGAGTGGCTCGCCAACCTGGTCGACATGCAGGAAGGCGGCAGCTCCGAGGACTTCCTCGAGAGCGTCAAGGTCGACCTGTTCCCCGACAAGGTCTACGTGTTCACTCCCAAGGGCGAGATCCTGCGCCTGCCGCGCGGCGCGACCGTCGTGGACTTCGCCTATGCCGTGCATACCGACGTCGGCAACCGCTGCGTCGCCGCCAAGGTAGATAGGCGCCTGACGCCGTTGCGCACGCCGTTGCGCAACGGCCAGACCGTGGAGATCATCACCGCCAAGGGCGCGATGCCGAACCCGTCCTGGGTGAACTTCGTGGTTACCGCCAAGGCGCGCGCCGCCGTGCGCCATTACCTGAAGGGACTGCGACGCCAGGAGGCCATCGAACTCGGCGCGCGGCTGATCAACCAGGCGCTGGGCGAGTTCAAGCTCTCGCTGGACGAGGTGTCGGCCGACATGCTGAATGCCTCCGTGGTCGAGCTCGGCATGCACGACGTCGACGAACTGTACGAAAAGGTAGGCCTGGGCGAACGCCTCGCGCCGCTGGTCGCCCGCCGACTGTTGCCGTCCAAGGCCAGCGAGGAGTCCTTCTCCGGCGCACCCGCGCCGCTCGCCATCGCCGGTACCGAAGGCCTGCTGGTGTCGTACGCGCGCTGCTGTTTCCCGATCCCCGACGACCCCATCTTCGCGTTCCTCTCGGCAGGCCGCGGCGTGGTCGTGCATCGCGAGAACTGCGTGAACGTCGAGGACTATCGCAAGCATCCCGAGAACTGGCTGCCGGTAGCCTGGCAAGCGACCACCGACAAGCTGTTCAGCTCCGAGATCCGTGTCGACGTGGCGAACAAGATGGGCGTGCTGGCAGCGGTGGCGGCGGCGATTTCCTCCGGCGACACCAACATCGAGCGCGTCGCCGTCGAAGAAAAGGACGCCGACAGCTCCTCGCTGGTGTTCGAGCTGCGCGTGCGCAACCGGGAACACCTGGCGCGCGTCGTCAAAGTCATCCGCCGGATGCCCGAAGTGCTCAAGGTCACGCGGACCATTGCGAGCCACGGGCGCAGCGCCCGCCAGGCCGAGTAGAATCCGCAAAACACCAGGAGTGACCATGCACGTTCGTCAGGCCATCCACACGGATCAGGCGCCCAAGGCCATTGGCCCGTATTCGCAGGCGATACGCGTCGGCGACACGGTGTACCTGGCCGGTCAGATTCCACTCGATCCCGCCACCATGCAGATGGTCGAAGGCGACTTCGAGAAGGAAGCCCGACGCGTGTTCGAGAACATCAAGGCCGTGATTGCCGCGTCCGGGGGGACGTTCGCTCAGGTCGTGAAGGTGACCATCTTCCTGACTGACTTCGCGAACTTCGCCAAGGTGAACGAGCTCATGGCGCAGTACTTCAAGGAACCTTACCCGGCGCGCTCGACGGTCGCTGTCGCGGCATTGCCCCGCAATGCCCGCGTCGAGATCGAGTGCACCCTGAACCTGGGGTAAGCGGGTGAACACGGCGCCGCGCGTCGTTTCCGAACAGCGGCCGGTGGCCTCGCTGCGCGGCGTCGGTCCGGCGCTCGCCGACAAGCTCGCGAAGCTCGGGGTCACCCAGGTCCAGGACCTGCTGTTCGTACTGCCTTCGCGTTACGAGGATCGCACGCAGATCTCGGCCATCGGCAGCGTGCGCCACGGCATGCGCGTGGTCGTCGAAGGTGAAATCCAGCTCACGGAAGTCGTCTATCGGCGGCGCCGGCAGCTGCTGTGCCGCGTCGCCGACCGCACCGGCTCGCTGACGCTGCGTTTCTTCTATTTCTCCGCGGCCCAGCAGGCGAACCTCGCGCGCGGCACACGCATCCGCTGCTTCGGCGAAGTGCGTCGCGGCCCGCTCGGGCTCGAGATCGTGCACCCGGAATACCGGCGCATCGGCGCGGAAGCGGCGCCGCTCGAGGAGGTGCTCACGCCTATCTACCCGACCACCGAAGGTGTGCCGCAGGCGCGACTGCGTTATCTCATCGACCTGGCGCTGCGCGAGGCGGAAACCTCCGGCGTGCGTGACTGGATTCCCTCGGAGCTGCTGTCGAAGCTGGATCTGCCGCCGCTCGCCGAGGCCCTGAGCATGATGCACAGGCCGCCGCGCGCCGTGCACCTGGCGGAGCTCACCAGCGGACGGCATCCGGCACAGCGCCGGCTGGCCTTCGAAGAGCTGCTCGCACACCAGCTGTCGCTGCGGCTGCTGCGGCAGTCGATCAAGGCCGACCCGGCCGAGCCGTTGCGTGATGCCGCTGGAACCGAGAAACGTTTGCTGACCTCGTTGCCCTTCTCCTTGACCGGCGCGCAGGCGCGCGCCCTCGCGGACGTGGATCGGGATCTCGCCGCCGACCGTCCCATGGTGCGCCTGGTGCAGGGCGACGTCGGTTGCGGCAAGACCGTGGTGGCCGCGGCCGCCGCCGCGCGCGCGGTAGGCAGTGGTATGCAGGCCGCGCTCATGGCGCCCACTGAATTGCTGGCCGAACAGCATGCGAAGACCTTCGAACGCTGGTTCGCACCGCTCGGCATCGACGTGGCGCTGGTCACCGGCTCGCTGCCCGCGCGCACCCGGCGCAGCGCACTCGAATGCGTGGCCAGCGGCGAGATCAAGCTGGTGGTCGGCACCCACGCGTTGTTCCAGGAATCGATGGAATTCCAGCGCCTCGGGCTGGTCATCGTCGACGAGCAGCACCGATTCGGCGTGCACCAGCGCCTCAGCTTGCGTGACAAGGGTACGCGCGGCGGACGCATGCCTCACCAGCTGATCATGACCGCCACCCCGATCCCGCGAACGCTCGCGATGACGGCGTACGCCGATCTCGACGTGTCGGTCATCGACGAATTGCCGCCGGGGCGCACGCCCATCCGCACCACGGTGTTTCCGCAAACTCGTCGCGCCGAGGTAGTTGAACGCGTGCATGCGCAGATCAAGCTGGGACGCCAGGCGTACTGGGTCTGTCCCATGATCGAGGAGTCCGAAGAGTTGCGTTACCAGGCGGCGGAGGAGAGTGCCGCGTCGCTCGCCGAAGCATTACCCGATGTGCAGGTGGGACTGGTGCACGGCCGCATGCCGCCGCGCGAGAAGGAGCGCGGCATGTACGCGTTCAAGGAAGGCAAGATCGGGTTGTTAGTCGCCACCACCGTCATCGAAGTGGGTGTCGACGTGCCGAATGCCACTCTCATGGTGATCGAGAACGCCGAGCGCATGGGTCTCGCCCAGCTGCACCAGCTGCGCGGCCGGGTGGGGCGCGGCGCCCACGAGAGCGATTGCGTGCTGCTGTATGGCGATACGTTGAGCGAGGTGGCCCGGGCCCGACTCAAGGCCATCCGCGAGACCAACGATGGCTTCGAAATCGCCCGTCGCGATCTCGAATTGCGGGGTCCCGGCGAGTTGCTCGGCACTCGTCAGACCGGCCTGGCGGATATGCGAATCGCCGACCTGATGCGCGACTCCGACCTGCTCCCGTCGGTGCAATCCGCTGCGGAAACCCTTTTGAAACAGGATCTTGCCGCTGTCGAGGCGCTGACCCACCGCTGGGTGGGAACGGGCGCCCGCTACGGGCGCATCGGCTGAAGCGGGCTGCGATCTGGCGCACAGCCAGGACACATAGATAAGAATGGCCGTTGTGGGCCAAATGCGAATCATTTACATTCGTACCCCAACATGGCCGTTCAAGTCATCAACGACATGCCGGACGTCGCGATTCATCGCGGCGATCCCGTGCGGACCTATCCGCGCGAAGTGCTCGTGCCCAGCGTTGCGCCCGCCCGTTTCAGTGGCCGCGCTGTTTTCATCGGCATTGTCTTCGCCCTGCATGCCGCGGCCGCGATCGGACTCCTGCGGATGACGATTCGCGAACCGATGCATGCGGAACCCGCCGCCATCGAGGCCGCGCTCATCGAAGCGCCGGCGAATGCCGATGAGCCGACTCCGGATTACACGCCGCCGCCGGTCGACCTCGTCTACACGGTGCCGGTGCCGCAGGAAATCAGCATCGAATCAGACGCCATCACGACGCCTGTCGAAACGACCACGGAAACGGTTTCGGGCAGCGATGCTCCTGGCGCGCCACCACTGGTGGAATCGGTGCAATACGTGCGCACCGCGCCGCCGGTGTATCCGAAGGAATCCCAGCGCAAACACGAGCACGGCACCGTGCTGTTGCGCGTGCTGGTGGACGCGACGGGCCGGCCGGCGCAAATCCAGATCGAACGCTCCAGCGGATTCTCGCGGCTGGACTCCGCGGCCCGCGAGGCCGTCGAGAAATTCCTGTTCCATCCCTACGAAGTGAACGGCATCGCGCAGCCCGCGCAGGTGCTGATTCCCATCGGGTTCGATCGCCGCGCTACTTGACGGGTATGATGCGGGCCGGTGTCGAGCCCGTCCCTGACAGATTTCGATTCGCCCGCGCGACCGTCCTCCGGCCGCCTGGCCGCGCTGCGCTACGGGCGCCGCCTCCGCGATCTGGTCGAGCTCGCCCGCCTGCACCGGCCGATCGGCATCTGGCTGCTGCTGTGGCCGGTGTTGTGGGCGGTGTGGATCGCGGGTGAATCGCATCCGACGCCAAAAGTGGTGGTGATATTCGTGCTCGGCACGGTGGCGATGCGCTCCGCCGGCTGCGTGATCAACGATCTCGCCGACCGTGACTTCGATCCCTTCGTGAAACGCACGCGCGACCGGCCCATCGCCTCGCGCCGCATCACGCCGCTCGAGGCCATCGTCTGGTTCCTGGTGCTCATCGGCATCGCGCTCGGCCTGGTGCTGCAACTCGACGACGCCACCATCCGCATGTCGGTGATCGGCGCCGTGCTGGCCGTGACCTATCCACTGTTCAAGCGGTTCTTCCCGCTGCCGCAGTTCTACCTGGGTGTGGCGTTCAGCTGGGGCGTGCCCATGGCGTTCAACGCCCAGACCGGCTCAATCGCGCGCGTGGCGTGGATCCTTTTCTTCGCCGGCATCATCTGGGCGGCGATCTACGACACCATGTACGCCATGGTCGATCGGGACGACGACCTCAAGATCGGCGTGAAATCGTCCGCCATCGTGTTCGGCGACATGGACAAGCTCATCATCGGCCTGTTGCAGGGTCTGATGCTGTACGCCCTGTACCTGGCCGGCAAGAACATGTTTTACGGCTACTGGTACAACATGGGACTGGTCGGCGCGGGCGTGTTCTTCGTCTACCAGCAGTGGCTGATCCGCAATCGCCGGCCGGAAGGCTGCTTCCAGGCCTTCCTCAACAATCACTATGTCGGCTATGCCGTGTTCATCGGCATCCTGCTCGAGTACGCGTTCCGCCCCGCTGGCTGAACCTCTAACGATTCCCGAGAAACTTACCGGCCGCCAGCCAGTCGACGAACTGCCGGGGCCAGTTCGCGACGGGGCCGGGGTTGGAGGAGCGCAGTCCGAAGCCATGGCCGACGTGATCGTAGATGTGCAGTTCGGCCGGGATCTTCAGCTCCCGCGCGCGTAGATAGATGTTCGCGATGCCGGTGACGACCTCGGGGCGGTCATCGCCGCCACACAGAAGAAAGAGCGGCGGCGTGTCGGCGGTGAAACTGAGATCCGGCCATGGGCCGGGATAGATGAGCGCGACGAAATCCGGGCGGGAACTCTCGCGCTCCACCGGATCGGTCGCCGCGGCGTCCCCGGCATCGAAGCGCGTCGCGGCCAGCGCCGCGAGCTGCCCTCCTGCGGAGAATCCGATGACGCCCACCTCGTGGGGATTCACCCCCGTCTTCCCGGCCTGTGAACGCACCAGGCGCAACGCGCGCTTCAGGTCGCCGAGCGCGTCGCCTTCGATGGTGAAGCTGGAACCGGGCGCGCGCGCCAGCCGGTATTTCAGGACGAACGCGGCGATGCCGTGTTCATTGAGGTACGCGGCGACGTTGTAGCCCTCGTGATCCATCCACAATTCGCGATGCCCGCCTCCGGGCACGACGATCACCGCCGCGCCAGTGGCGATTTTCCTGGGCGCCAGATAGATCGCGATACTTCCCTGGCCGACGTTCGAGACGACGTGCTCGCCCTGCTCGGTGACGCGCACCGTCTCGGGATTGGTGCCCGGAACGCTGAACGCATCGTTCTGGTACAGCGACTGCACCTCGATGACGCGGTTCGCCGCGCCGGCCGGCTGCGCGAGCAGCAGGCCGGCGATGACCGCAAACCGCGCGCGCTGGTTCACCACCACACGTAGTAGAGACAAGCCAGGGTCGCGACGACGATCAGCGCGGCGATGTTGAAACCCGCGCCGGTCGAGAAGTCAACATTTTTGATGTCCACACGCAGCGCGTCTGCGCGCTTCGGCGTCGCCAGCGAGATGACGACTGCGAGCACCATGCCCACCAGGAAGCACCAGCCCACGCGGTTCATGAACGGATAGTCGGGCAGCCAGATGTAGAACGCCGCGGACATCAGCACCGTCACCAATGCAGCTGTCATCGCGGCGGTGGCCGTGGTGCGTTCCCAGTACAACCCGAGCAGGAAGATCACGCAGATGCCCGGCGTGACGAAGCCGGTGAAGTCCTGGACGTACTGGAAGGCCTCGTTGAAGTTGCTGAGGATCGGCACGGTGATCGCGATCGCGATGCCGGTCGCCACAACAGCGACGATGCGACCGACCTTGACGAGCGTGCCTTGTCCGGTCTCCGGACGCATGTGGCGATAAAGGTCCATCGTGAAGATCGTCGCAATCGAGTTGATCTTCGACGCCGTTGAGGAAATGACCGCCGCGACGAGCGCCGCGAAAACCAGCCCTTTCACGCCGATCGGCAGCGTCTTCATCAGACTCGGATATGCGCTGTCGTTGTTCGTGCCCAGGTCCGGCACCAGGATGATCGCGGCGATGCCCGGGACGACGACAATCGCGGGGATGATGAGCTTGAGGAACGCCGCGAGCACGACGCCTTTCTGCGCTTCGTTCACGCTCCTGGCGGCGAGCCCGCGCTGAATGATGTATTGATTGAAGCCCCAGTACGAGACGTTCATCATCCACATGCCGCCGAGCAGCACGGCCAGCCCCGGTAGTTTGACGTAGTTGGGATTCTCGGGGGTCATGATCATGTCGAACTTTTCGGGATGGCTGGCCAGGAGCTGCTTGAAGCCGGCGATCACCCCGGCGTCGCCGCCGATCTTCTCGAGCGCGAGATAGGTGATGAAGATGCCGCCCGCGACGAGCAGCGACACCTGGACGATGTCTGTGAGCGCCACCGCCTTCAGACCGCCATACAGCGCGTAGGCGAGCGCGAACAACGCCAGCGCGGTGACGGCCGTCCAGGCGCTGAGCCCCGTCATGGTGGTCACGGCTTTCGCACCGAGCCACAGGATCAACGTGAGATTCACGCAGACGTACAGCACCAGCCAGAAGATCGCCATGAGCGTGCGCACGCCGGGGCTGTAACGTTTCTCGAGGAATTCCGGCATGGTGTAGATGCCATTCTTGAGGAACACCGGCAGGATCCACTTGCCGACGATGATGAGCGTCAGCGCGGCCATCCATTCGTACGAGGCGATGGCCATGCCCATCACGTAAGCCGAACCGGACATGCCGACGATCTGCTCGGCCGAGATGTTGGCGGCGATCAGCGAAGTTCCGATGGCCCACCAGGGCAGGGCGCGGCTCGCCAGGAAGTAGTCCTGGGCATCCTTCTTGTGTTCGCCTTTCTCGCGCGAGACCCATTGCGCCAGCAGGAAGATGCCAACCGCGTAGATCACCAGGATGGTGATGTCGAGAGTCGCCAGATTCACGTTACCCCCTCGTCTTGGCGTTTCGTGACGCCTTGGTAGTTAGTCGCGCGCGACGCGCAGCGCTGCGAAGAGCGCGGCCGCACGATTCCTGATTTCCGGCAGTGTATACGCAGGCGTGAACAGTTCGCTGCCGAATCCGAAGCCGTCGGCACCTGACCCGAGCCAGGCGGCGATGTCCTGCGAGCCAATTCCGCCCACCGGAAAGACACGCACGTGTCCTGGCAACACCGACTTCAGCGCCTTCAGGTGTTTCGGGCCGTAACTCGCGGCCGGAAAAAGCTTGAGATCGGTGGCACCCGCGTCCAGCGCCGCGAACGCTTCGGTCGCGGTAGCGATACCAGGCAGCACACGCATGCCGAGCTCGAGCGCGCGGCGGATCACCGGCGGCGAACAGTTCGGCGCGACCACGAGGCGGCCGCCGGCGCCGTGCACGCGGTCCACCTCGGCGGCGGTGAGCACCGTGCCCGCGCCCACCAGGCAATCGCGATGCGCCGCCGCGAGTAGTTTGATGCTCTCCAGCGGTTCCGGAGAATTCAGCGGCACTTCGATGACGCGGAAACCCGCGGCGACCAGCGCCGCGCCGACTTCCGGAGCGTATTGCGGGGTCAGGCCGCGCAGGATGGCCACGATTTCCGTGTTCGTCATGATTCGCGTCGTTGACGATGGAGGTAGGCGAGACCGGCGAACGCCGCCTTTTCGCCGTCGATGACCTGCGCCTTGCGGCCCGCGCGCGCCAGCGCCGCGGAATATGCCTGCGCGAGCGCCGGGGTGCCGACCACGTGGACCGTTTCCGATCCGGTGCCGAGCAACGACAGTGCACCGGCCACGTCCGTGCCGACGAGCAGCCCTGACAGCCAGGACGCCGCGCCCTCGGGCGCCAGCTGTTTGTCCAGGCGCAGCGTGCGCGCCTGGAAGATCTTGTGCAGCACCGGGATCCCGGGATGGTGCGCACTCTCGGCCAGGCCGCGTTCGAACTCGGCGGCACAGTGCGTCATCGGCGTCGACGGGTCGCGCACGATCACGCTGTGATCGCACAACATCGCGAACAGCTCGCCGGTGGGCACGGTCAGGAATTCCTGCACGCCGCCGCCGTGCAGTGACACCCACTTGGTGTGCGTGCCCGGCATGCAGACCAGCGCCTTGGTGCTGTCGATGCCCGCGCCCAGCAGCTGCGTCTCCTCGCCGCGCATGACGTCCGGCGCGCCCAGGGGATTGACGCACTTCATGCCGGGCACGATGTGCACGTGCGGACGCGGCGAAACCAGCTCGTCGGCGAGTTCGTACACCTGCGCGGGGCACGCGAGATACGGCGCTTCCTTCCAGCCGAACGCCGATCCGACCATGCCGCACAGGAAAACCGGCAGTTCGCCGTGCGCCGCGCGCCATTGCGCGCTCAGGGCGTCGAGAGTCTCCGGGAATTTGCCGCGCGCCTCCGCGGCGCCCGGGCCCTTGCGCAGTTCGAGCGCCTGCCCGTCGTCGTCGCACAGCGCCAGCCGCAGGTTGCTGGTTCCCCAATCGCCCGCGATGAAGGCCGCGGCACTCATGGCATGTAGAGGCCACCGTTGACGTGCACGATGTTGCCGGTGATGAAGCCGGACATTTCGTTCGACGCCAGGAACAGGAAAGCGCCGACGCAATCCTGCGCCTCGCCGATGCGGCCCATCGGCGCGGCGTTGCGCATGGCGTCGAGCCGTTCCTTCGGCGTGCGCGCGTGAAACGGCGTGGCGATCGCGCCGGGCGCCACGGTGTTCACACGGATGTTCTTCTTCGCCAGATCGCGCGCGGTGTGTCGAGTCAGGTTGTGCACCGCGGCCTTGGCCGAGGAATACACGCTCGCCCCCGCGCCGCCGCCGTCGATGCCGGCCACCGATCCCACGTTGATGATGTTGCCGCCGCCGCGTTTCTCGAAATGCGGGATCGCGGCCTGGGTCGCGGCCAGCACCGCACGCACGTTCAGGTCGTAGACGAAATCGAACAGCGCATCGTCGACTTCGCCGATGGGCCGGCGCTCGCCCAGGCCGCCGGCGTTGTTGACGAGCACGTCGAGGGCGCCCAGCGCCCGCGCCGCCTCGTCGACCACGCGCCGCGCCTCGCCGCGTTTGCTCAGATCGCCGCGTATCAGCGCCGGCGGCGTGCCATCTCGCGTCAATTCGCCTGACAGCGCCCGGGCATCGTCCTCGTGTGAATTGAAATGCAGCGCAAGGCGCGCGCCCTGCGCGGCGAATGCGCGCGCCAGCGCGGCACCGATACCGGTGCTGGCGCCGGTGATCAGGACCGCCTTCCCTTCGAGATCGCTAATCTGGCTCATCCGGCGATGTTACGGGGCGGCGAGCGAACGCTCCATGGCGATCGAGCCGTCGGGTCGCGGCAGCCAGACCACCGGTTGCAGGGCTCGGCGCGATTCACACCGGCTCGGTGACGCCCAGCTCCTTGAGGATGGCCACGCGCAGTTCCTGCGCCTCGGGTGACGAGACGCGCCGCGGACGCGGCAATACCACGTCGAACGCGGCCTGGATGCGCGCGGGCCGCGGGCTCAGCACGAGGATGCGGTCGGCGAGATGGATGGCTTCTTCCACGTCGTGCGTGATCAGCAGCACGGTGTGCCGTTCCTTCGCGAGGATGCGCAGCAGCTCGTTCTGCATGCGCAGGCTCATGAGCGCATCGAGCGCCGAGAACGGCTCGTCCATGTAGAGGATCTCGGGCTTCACGACCAGCGCGCGCGCGATCTCGGCGCGCTTCAGCATGCCGCCGGACAGCTCGTGCGGATAGTTGTTCTCGAATCCTTCGAGCCCCACCAGATCGGCGTACTTCGCCGCCAGCTCTTCGCGCTCCGGCATGTTCTCGGGCAGGCCGAACAGCAGGTTCTCGCGTACCGTGAGCCACGGAAACACCGAGCCCTGCTGCGTGATCATGATGCCCTTGCTGTTCGGCCCATTGCGCGCCACGCCGTCGACCTGCACGGCGCCCGAATCGGGCGCGAGGAATCCCGCGATGATGTTCATCAGCGTGGTCTTGCCGCACCCGGAAGGACCCACGATAGCCACGAATTCGCCGTCGCCGACCTTGAATTCGAGATCGGTTATGACGTCGAGGCGGCCCTTGTCCGAGGCGAAGCCCTTGCGGACGTTCTGAATTTCGATCTTGGTGTTAATGAACATAGCGCCACCGCACACTCTTCATGTTCTCGAGCAGGCGCATGAAGCCGTCGAGCGCCAGGCCGATGAGCCCGATGATGATCATGCCGGCGATCACCAGGTCGTAGCGGTTACCGGCGTTGCGCGAGTCGATGATCATGTAGCCGAGGCCCGAGCGCAGCGCGATCATCTCGGCGGCGACCACCACCAGCCACGCCACGCCGAGCCCGATGCGCATGCCGACGATGATCTGCGGCAGCGTCGCCGGGAACACCACCCGGCGGAACAGCTTGCCGCGCGGCACGCCGAAGTTCTCCGCGGCGCGCAGGAAACGTTTCTCGATGGTGTGCACGCCCACCGTGGTCTGCACGATCATCGGGAACACCGAGGCGATGAAGATCAGGAATATCGGCGAGGCGTTGCCGACGCCGAACCAGAGGATGGCGATCGGGATCCAGGCGATGGGCGAGATCGGCCGCAGGATCTGGAACAGAGGATTGAGCGTGACGAAGGCGCCATGCACCCAGCCCATCCACAGGCCGAGCGGAATCGCGAACAGCACGGCGAGTCCGAAACCCGCGCCGACCCGGAACAGCGAGGCGCCGATGTGCTCCCACAACGTGCCATCGCGCGCCAGCTCCAGCGTGCCTTTGACCACTTCCCCGGGGGTCGGAAATATTACGCTCTTGGTGAGCACCACCACCGCCCACCACACGGCCACCACGGCGGCCAGCACCAGTATCGAGGGCAGCGTCTGCTTCAACATCTTCATTTCAGTTGCTTCATTTCTTGCGGTTCTCCCACCACTCGCGCACGCGCCAGTGGATTTTCGCCCACGGCATCACCGGCTCCGGCTCCACCTCGATGGTCAGCTGGCCGCTGGCATGCGCGCTGCACACGAACTGGTAACTCGCGGCGCGCTCGAACGGCAGCCGGAAGCTCTGTCCCGGCATCATTATCGTGGGACCGAAGGTCTGCGGCACGTCGTCGTGGTTGCGGATCAACAGCACGTCTTTGATCCCGAGCGTGAGCCGGATGTGGTCCGGCAGTATTTCCACCAGGTCGCCCGCACGCCTCCGCGCCCAGGTGCCCCGCGGAATGTCGAAAGCCTGCTCGCGCGTCTCCGCGTGGATGGGCGCGAACCCTGCCCAGCCGACGGCGGCGGCGAGCACCGCGAGGACGACCAGCAGGATGAGACGCACGACCCGGGACACGATCAGCCACGCAGCAGGATCTTGAGGTCATGCACGAAGTCGTCGACCGGATGTCCGTAGGGCATCACGGCGCGCAGGCCGCCGGCGCGGTCGATGATGTAGATAGACGATGAATGACCGATGGTGTAGCTGCCGTCGGCGTACACCTTGCGGGACACCGATATTCCGTAGCTCTTCTCGGCGGCCTCGATCTGCGCCATCGTGCCGACACCACCGACGAACGTGGCATCGAAACTGCCGAGGAACTTGCGCATCTGCGCGGCATCGTCGCGTTGCGGATCGACGGTGACGTACACCACCTGCACGCCCGCCGCCTCGTCACCCAGCTTCCTGCGCGCGCTCGCGAGCGTGAACAGCGTGACCGGGCAGACCTCGCCGCAGTTGCTGAAGCCGAAGGCGAGCAGCACGACCTTGCCGCGGTAATTCGCCAGCGACAGCGGTTTGCCGTCGGAACCGTCCAGCTTCAGTTCCGGCGCGGGCATCACGGGAGTGAGCGTGCCCGCCTTCAGCTGCGATTGCGCGGGCGGTTCTTCAGCCTGCGCAGCCATCGCGAGCAGCAGGCATGAGACGGCGAAGACTCGCGTCACAGGGGAATGGTCGCAGCCTTGGTGGCGCGCACGAAGCTGTCGTCGATGTACGTCTCGTACGCGATCGGGTGCTTGATGGTCCCCGCTTCGATCGACAGCTGCATGAGGTCCTCGAATTCCTCGCGGACCATGCGCAGGTCGCCGTAGGTCACGCGGTCCGTCGGGTTGTCCATCACGAACTGCAGGATCTTCGGATCCTGGTTGAAGAAGTTCTTGCCGGATGCGATCTCCACGGCCTTGGTGCGATTTGCGGGCGTCTGGTCGAGCCACAGACCCGCGCCCTGGATCTGGTTCACCAGATCCTGCACCATCGGACGGTTCTCGTGGATGAGTTCCTCGCGCACCGTCAGCACACAGCAGATGTAGTTGCGCCACTCGTCGCGCGTCATGCGAAGCACGCGCGCGTAACCGGCGCGCTGCGCGGCCGCGCCGAACGGCTCGCCGGTGCAGTAAGCGTCGACGGCGTTCGCGTACAACGCCGCCGGCATGTCGGGCGGCGGCATCTCGACGATCTCGATGTCTTTCGGGGTCATGTTTTCGCGCGCCAGCATCTTGCGCAGGAACAGGAAGTCGACGGCAAACCGGCTCGGTATGGCGATGCGCTTGCCCTTGAGCTGCGCGAAGTGCTCGTAGGAAGAATCGGTGCGCACCATGATCACTGCGCCCGAACGATGACCCAGAGACACCACTTTCACCGGGATCTTCTTGTCCGCGAGATCCATCACCAGCGGCGCCAGCATGTAACCCGCCTGGATGCGGCCGGCCATGAGCGATTCCTTGATCTCGGGCCAGCCGCTGAACTTGTTGTACTTGAAGGCGAAGTCGTTGGTCGCCTGGCCCGATTTGAGCGAGGCGTCCTTGGCGACGCAGGCCACGGGCAGGGTGAGATTGCAGGTCACGGGCAGGCCGCCCACGACCAGCGCCTCGCGCTCGTCTTCTTTCTTGCCCGCGCAGCCCTGGATGGCGAACGGCAGCGCCGCGGCGGCCGCACTCTTCAGCAACTGTCGGCGGTTCAGGTGAATCGAGGTCACGATTGGGCGTCAGGGTATCCGAGGCGGATATAGCTTGTTTCTATGAGCCGGCCCGCCAGCACTTACAATCCGCCCCATGGGGCACATCACCAGCGGCGCGGCCGACAAGAACACATATGACGTAATCGTGGTGGGGTCGGGGGCCGCGGGAGGCCAGACCGCCTACACCTTGGCGATGGAGGGCGTCCGGGTACTCATGCTGGAAGCCGGCAGGCGCTACGAGCCGGCGACCGAAACTCCGATGATGCAGACCAACGGCCAGGCGCCACTGCGCGGCGCCGGCACACCGGAAAAGCCCTTCGGCTTCTTCGACGCCACCATCGACGGCGGTTGGAACGTGCCCGGCGAGCCCTACACCAGCGCCTCGGACGATCCCGCGCGACAGTTCCAGTGGTGGCGCGCCAGGATGTTAGGCGGCCGCACCAACCACTGGGGCCGCATCTCGCTGCGCAATGGTCCCTACGACTTCAAGCCATACACGCGCGATGGCCTGGGCTTCGACTGGCCCATCGGTTACGACGATCTCGCGCCGTACTACGACAAAGTGGAGATGCTGATCGGCGTGTACGGTTCGAACGAGGGCCTGGAGAACACGCCCAACAGCCCGACCGGCGTGCTGCTGCCGCCGCCGAAGCCGCGCGTCAGCGACCTGCTGGTCCAGCAGCGCTCGAAGAAGCTCGGCATCCCCGTGGTTGCGGGCCACCGTGCCGTGCTGACCACGCGCCTCGATCACAAGCGCCTGCCCGCGCTGCTGCATCCCGGCAATGCGAAGGCACAGCAGATACTGGCCGCCGACATGCAGAAGCGCAGCGCCTGCTTCTTCGCCACGCCGTGCGGCCGCGGCTGCTCGATCCGGGCTAACTACCAGTCGACCACGGTGCACCTGCCGCCGGCGCTCGACACCGGCAACCTCGACATCGTCACCGACGCCATGGTGCGCGCGGTCACCAAGCGCACCGACGGCAAGGCCGAGGGTGTCGTGTACATCGACCGCAAAACCGGCGCGGAGCACCGCGTGAAGGCGCGCGTCGTGGTGCTGGCAGCCAGTGCGCTGGAATCCGTGCGCATCCTGCTGAATTCGGGCGTAGCCAACAGCAGCGGCAAGGTCGGCAAGTACATCATGGACACCGTGGGCGCCAACTTTGGCGGCCAGGTGCCGCTGCTCGAGGACTTGCCGCTGCACAACGAGGACGGGGTCGACGGCCTGCACTTGTACACGCCCTGGTGGCTGTACAAGGAGCAGCTCAAAGGCTCGCTGGGCTTCGCACGCGGCTATCACTTCGAATTCGGCGGCGGTCGCCTCATGCCCAACATGGGTACGGCCGCGGGGCTCGAATGGCTCGACGGCGGTACCTACGGCAGGAAGTTCAAGGAAGACGCGCGCCGCTATTACGGATCTTTCGTGGGCTTCGCCGGCCGCGGCGAGATGATCCCGAACGAGGACTGCTATGCCGAGCTCGACCCGACGGTGAAGGACAAGTTCGGCATTCCCGTGCTGCGCTTCCACTGGAAATGGAGCCAGCACGAGCTCGGGCAGGCCGAACACATGCAGAAGGTGGCCGCCGAAATCATCGAGGCCATGGGCGGCCGCTACGCTTCCAGGCCACAGAGTGGCGAGAAGGCCATCAAGCAGGGCGGCGTCATCATCCACGAGGTGGGCGGCGCCATGATGGGCAACGACCCGAAGAAGTCGGTCACCAACAGCTTCGGCCAGTGCTGGGACGTGAAGAACCTGTTCATCACCGACGGTGCCACGTTGTGCTCCAACGCCGACAAGAATCCCACGCTCACCATCATGGCGCTGGCGTGGCGCGCCTCGGATCACATGTTGTCGCTGATGAAGAGGAAAGAACTATGAGCATGGATCGGCGCACGACCATCAAGTGGATGCTGGCGGCGGCGACGGCCGTGCCGGCGTTGCGCGCGCTGGCTTACACGCCAGAGCCACTGGCGCGTGACGTGGCACCGAACCAGGCCGGGTACGGCACGGATCCCAATCTCGTGAAGGATTGGAAGGGCGGAGACCCCTGGCCCCTGACGCTCGGCGTCGCGGGTCGGCTGACGACCGCGGCCTTGTGCGACCTCATCATTCCCGCCGACGACGTCTCGCCCGCGGCGTCGGCCGTCGGTGTGGTCGACTTCATCGATGAATGGATCAGCGCACCGTACCCGCAGCAGCGAGGCGACCGGGAAATCATCCTGCCCGGCCTGACCTGGATCGACGCCGAGGCGCAGAAGCGCTTCGGCAAGGCGTTCACGGCGCTCGAGCCCGCGCAGAGATCCGCCATCGCGGACGACATCTGCTCGACGGCGAAGGCGAAACCGGAATTCACCGCGGCGGCGAAATTCTTCGCGAAATTCCGCGACCTCACCGCCGGCGGCTTCTACACCACGCCGGTGGGCATGAAGGACATCGGTTACACCGGCAACGTACCGCTCGATCACTTCGACGGTCCACCGCCCGAGGTGTTGAAGCGCGTCGGCCTGGGCTGATCCGTCTCTCAGACTCGGCCGGACCGGGCCACCGCCCACAGATCCACCCGCCTGACACCGGCCGCCAGCAGCACGGCGCGCAATTCGGAGAGCGTGCTGCCCGTGGTGATGACGTCGTCGACGAGCGCCACGTGACCCGCGCGCACCAGCCTCGACTGTTGACGCGAATTCCGCAGCGCGAACGCGCCGCGCACATTCCGATGCCGTTCGGCGACGTCGAGCGCGGTCTGCGACGGGGTGTCGCGCAGGCGTTGCACGGCGTGGCGCATCACCGGAATTCCGAGCATGCGGCCGGCGTGGCGCGCGACGCTGTCGGCCTGGTTGAAACCGCGTTCGCGCCAGCGGCGCGAATGCAGGGGCACGGGCACCAGCATCGCAGGCAAAGGTGATGCGCGCTGCCGCGCGATTTCCGCCAGCAGCACGCCGAGCACGCGCGAATGCGCGATGACGCCGTGGTACTTGAGCTGGCGGATCATGTCGTCGACCGGGTGTTCGTAACGCAGCGCGACCAACGCGCCGTCGGCGGCACGCTCCCATGGCAGGTCTTCATGGCACACCGAGCACAGGTCCAGATCGGCCGAGGCACCGGCAAAGCCGCACAGGCAACAACGCGGTGGAAAAATCGTGGCCGCGATCAGCCTCGAGAGCGCTCGTGACGCCGTCAACCGATACCGCGTCCATTGGTTGACAATGCCGTCCTGCCTGTCGAACATGCCCACCAGCATCGGCTGACTGCGCCCCGGGCACCAGCCGGAAATCTGATGCAAATCAATAATTAGGGAGCACGATGAGCGCGCCACGCCACGACTGGACTACGCCCGAGGTCGAAGCCCTGTTCGCCCTGCCATTCGCGGATCTCATGTTCCGCGCGCAGCAAGTGCATCGCGCCCACCACTCCGCCAATGCCGTGCAGATGAGCACGCTGCTGTCGATCAAGACCGGCGCCTGCCCCGAGGACTGCGCCTATTGTCCGCAGAGCGTGCGCTACGAAACCGGTCTCGAGCGCGAGAAGTTGGTCCCGCTGGACGAAGTGCGCTCGCATGCACAGGCGGCGAAGGATGCCGGCGCCACGCGCTTCTGCATGGGCGCAGCCTGGCGCTCGCCGAAGAAGCGCGACATCGAAGCAGTCGCGGCCATGGTGCGCGAAGTGCGCGCGCTCGGCATGGAGACCTGCGCGACGCTCGGCATGCTGTCATCCGAACAGGCGCGCGAACTGAAAGACGCGGGCCTCGACTATTACAACCACAACGTCGACACCTCGCCGGAGTTCTACGGCGAGATCATCACCACGCGCACCTACCAGGATCGCCTCGACACGCTGGCCGCGGTGCGCGAAGCGGGACTCAACGTATGTTGCGGCGGCATCGTCGGCATGGGCGAGACGGTGCGCGATCGCGCCTCGATGCTCGCGACGCTCGCGAACCTTCCGCAACATCCGGAAAGCGTGCCGATCAATCAGCTGGTGCGCGTGCCGGGCACGCCGCTCGCCGGTGCCGCGCCCGTGGATCCTTTCGACTTCGTGCGCACCATTGCCGTCGCGCGCATCGTGATGCCGAAGGCGTCGGTGCGGCTCTCGGCCGGACGCGAAGTCATGACCGACGAACTGCAGGCGCTGTGTTTCCTCGCCGGCGCGAACTCCATCTTCTACGGCGAGAAGCTGCTGACCACCGGCAATCCCGACGTGGCACGCGACCGTGCGCTGATGCAGCGGCTCGGGATCGAGCCTCTCGTGCCGCCCGGTCTGGGCAGCGACGAACACGTCCACGGTCCAGGCTGCGCGCACGATCACGCGCCTGCGCGCCCGGGTGCCGCATGCAACGCGACGCGGCAGCGCTGAAGGCCGCGCTCGCCGACCTCGAGCAGCGCAGCCTCAAGCGGAAACGACGCGTCGACACGGGCGCGTCGATCAACTTTTGCAGTAACGACTACCTCGGTCTCAAGGACCATCCGGAGGTCGTGAGTGCATTCGTCAGCGCCGCCGAAAAATACGGCGTCGGCAGCGGCGCCTCGCACCTCGTGACCGGGCACGGACCCGAACACGAGGCGCTCGAGGAAGAGCTCGCGGCGTTCACCGGGCGCCAGCGCGCGCTCGTCTTCTCCACGGGCTACATGGCCAACATGGGCGTGATTGGCGCTCTGGCGGAACAAAACGCCACTATTGTGTCGGACAAGCTCAATCATGCGTCATTGATTGATGGCTGCCGGATTTCCGGCGCCGAGGTGAAACGTTATCGCCATGCCGACGCGGCGGATGCGGCCGAGCTGCTCGATGCCGTCAAGTCGCAGTCGCGACTGCTGGTCACCGATGGCGTGTTCAGCATGGACGGCGACGTCGCGCCGCTGGGCGAACTCGCCCG
>Ga0207675_100002111_pt1 | contig 19689 bp, 17 predicted proteins | sample KBSSwiS42_FD_184305 | JGI IMG/M metagenome (GOLD analysis project Ga0207675, IMG submission 184305) | Switchgrass rhizosphere microbial communities from Kellogg Biological Station, Michigan, USA - KBS Switchgrass S4-2 (SPAdes) (version 2) | ecosystem: Host-associated > Plants > Roots >...
GTACAAGGACACCAGCATCACCCTCGGCCAGGTCAGCACCGACGAAGCCATCCGCTTCTCGGCCAAGCAGGCAACCCAGGGCGTGGTCGCCCCCATGGAGACCAGCCCGTTCATGATCATGTGGGACCCGGGGACCTACCCGCAGTTCAACACCATCGCCGACATCGGCAAGACCGACACCAAGGTCCTGTACTTCGAGGGCGACACCTACATGGCCTATCTGACCGGGACCAACGTGCTGAAGAAGTCCCAGGTCGACGGGTCGTACGACGGCAAGCCGGCCAACTTCGTGGCCGCCGACGGCAAGGTCGCCCAGGCCGGGTTCGCCACCTCCGAGCCCTACATCTACGAGCACGAGGTCCGGCAGTGGAACAAGCCGGTGAAGTACGCGCTGGTGAGCCAGGCCGGCTACCCGTTCTACCCCCAGGCGCTGTCGATCCGGACCGCCGACAAGGAGAAGCTCGCCCCCTGCCTGAAGAAGCTGGTCCCGATCGTCCAGCGGGCCCAGGTCGACTTCCTGGCCAACCCCGAGAAGACCAACGCGTTCGTCCTCGACCTGGTCAAGCAGTACAACACCGGCTGGGTCTACTCGCCCGGGCTGGCCGCCTACGCCATCGACAAGATGCGTTCGGACTTCGTCACCAACGGGCCCGACCAGACCTTGGGGAACTTCGACACCGCTCGGGTGCAGCGGATGATCGACATCGTGACGCCGATCTTCACCGCCCAGCGTCAGCCCCCCAAGGAAGGCCTCAAGCCCGAGGACATCGCCACCAACGAGTTCGTGGACACGAGTATCGGCGTCCGCGGATAACGCGGCCAAGGGGCTCGAACGACACTAGTGTAGTTACAAAGTTGTAGTTATACTGAAGCCTTACCTTGCCAAGCCTCACGCGCGTACGGGCCGAGCAGGGGAGTGCCAGTGCAACTACCGGTCGCCGGACGCGGCGACGAAGCACCACGAGGGCCGCAGCCGGTCGGGGCCGCCCTCGGTGCCGCCATGGTCGAGCTCCTGGCCAAGGCCGACCCGGACGCCCGACGCCTGCTCGGCCAGGTCGAGCGCCCCCTGGCCCGCCTGTGGCTGGCCGCCTGGCTGCCCGAGGCGCCCGAGGGCACCCGGGTCGAGCCCAACTGCAAGATCGGCCCCTACCGGGTCGACTTCCTGGTCCTGCCCCGGGTCGTGGTCGAGATCGACGGCGAGGGCCCGGTCCGGGCCAGCTCCGACCAGGTTGTCCGCGAGCGCCGCCGCGACCGCTACCTGGTCGCCCAGGGCTACGCCGTCCTCCGCTTCGCCGGCGACGAGGTCTTCACCAACCCCTGGCGCTGCGCCGAGGAGGTCCGCACCTACCTCCTCGGCCCCCGGGTCGCCGGCCTGGAGGGCGCCTAGAGGCCGGAGGTGGAGCGGGGATAGGCGACCTCGGGGTCGGTGGCCACGTTGACCAGGTAGGGGACGCCGGCGGCGAAGGCGCGCTGCAGGGCCGGGGCCAGCTCGGACGGGGTGGTGACCAGCTCGCCGGCGGCGCCGAGGGCCTCGGCGACCTGGTCGTAGCGGCACTGGGGCTGGAGGTCGGCGGCGACGTCGTAGCCGTAGAGCATCCGCATGGGGTGCTTCTCCAGGCCCCAGATGCCGTTGTTGCCGCAGACGATCACCACCGGCAGGTTGTGGCGGACCAGGGTGTCCACGTCCATCAGGGAGAACCCGGCCGCGCCGTCGCCCAGCAGGAGCACGACCTGGGCCGAGGGGCGGGCCAGGCGGGCGGCGATGGCGTAGCCGAGGCCGGTCCCCAGGCAGCCGTAGGGCCCCGGGTCGAGCCAGTTGCCCGGCCGGGCCGGCTCCACGAACCGGCCGGCGAACGAGACGAAGTCGCCGCCGTCGCCGATCACGACCGCGTCGTCGGCCAGCACCCGCAGCAGCTCCCCGTAGACCCGGGCCGGGTGGATCGGGTCGGCCGGGCTGTCGAGCAGCTCGCGGTCGCCCTCGACCGCGGCCAGGGCCCGGTCGCGCAGGCGCTCGCGCCACGGTCCCGTGTCCGGTCGCCGCCCCCCCAGGCCGGTCACGGCCTCGGTCAGGGCGTCAAGGGTCAGGCCGAGGTCGCCGGCCACGCTCCCGGCCAGCTCCAGGTGGCCGGCCACCTGCCCGGGGGCGTCGGCCAGGTGCACCACCTTGGCCGGGGGTCCGCCGTCGCGGCCCCCGAAGCTGCCGTAGCCGAGCCGGAAGTCGAGCGGGGCCCCGGCCACCACCACCAGGTCGGCCGACCCGAAGGCGAGCGACCGGGCCCGGGTGACCAGCAGCCCGTCGCCGCCGGGGGCCAGGATGCCGCGCCCCTGCCCGTTGGCCACCACCGGCAGGGCGAGGGTCTCGGCACAGCGCCGGGCCGCGTCCTCGGCCCGGCCGGCCCAGACGTCCGACCCGAGGACCAGCACCGGCCGCTGCGCGTCCTGGAGGAGCCGGGCCACGGCGGCGACCGCGTCCGGGTCGGGCTGGCGCACGGGCGGCGGGCCGGGTTCGGGCAGCTCGGCGGTGGCCTGGGAGTACACCGCCTCCAGGGCCAGGTCGAGGAACACCGGCCCCCGGTGCGGCTCGGCGGCCAGCCGCAGCGCCCGGTCGACCTCACCGGGGATGCCGGCGACGTCGCCGACGGTGCCGGCATGCTTGGTCAGGGTCGCGACCAGCGGGGGATGGTCGAGCTCCTGGAGGCTGCCCGTCCCCCACCTCCCGGTCGGGGCCCGCCCTCCCAGCACCAGCACCGGCGACCCGTTGAAGTGGGCGGTGGCGATCGCGCTGACCCCGTTGGTCACCCCGGGCCCGGCCGTGAGGACGGCCAGCCCCGGCCGCCGCTGCAGCTTGGCCGTGCCCTCGGCGGCGAACACCGCCGTCTGCTCGTGCCGCACGTCGACCAGCCGCAGCGGCGGGTCGGCCTTGACCGCCCCGTCGTACAGCGGGAACACGTGGCCCCCGGAGAGGGTGAACAGCTCCTCCACGCCGTGCCGCCGGGTCACGGCGACCGCCAGCGCCCCCCCGTGCCCCTCGAGCTTCGTCACGCCCACCACATCACCTCCACGCCAGGCCGGCCGCCCGATGCTACCGGCCCAACGGCCCGGCACCGGCCAGAACCCCCCGGCCGGTCCGCCGGGGATCGCCCGGATCCCGCCCATCTGGCCGAACCTGCCGGCTGGGCACCTCCGGGTCGCCTCTGGCACCCTGCTGCCCGTGATCGGACTGATCGTCCTCCTGACGGCCACCCTGGCCGCGCCTGCGGCCGCGACCGTCCCGGCCCCGGCGCCGGCCCCTCCGGCCGCTGTCCAGCTCGCGGCCTCGGGACTGGAACGGGGGCGGCCGCCGGAGGCGGCGATCCACTGGCGGCGGTCGCTGGCCCTCGGCAAGCCGAACCGGGGACGGCTGGCCGGCGGGGTCGAGCTGCCGGCGGCCGGGACCCACTTCGTCACCGTCGACCCGGTCACCGGGACCAGCCCGAACCGGGCCTGGCGGCGCAACGGCACCGACCGGCTGCTCGAGGTGCTGCTGCGGGTCGCGGCCGAGCACGCCGCCGCCCATCCGGGCGCCCCCCGCCTGGTCGTCGGCGACCTGAGCCGCCCCCGGGGCGGCCGCTTCGGCCCCGAGTACGGGGGCGACGGCCACCGCTCCCACCAGAACGGGCTCGACGCCGACGTCTCCTACCCGCGCCGCGACCGCCTGGAGCGGGTCCCGGCCCGGGTCGCCCAGATCGACCGGCGGCTGGCCCAGGAGCTGGTCGACCGGTTCGTGCGCGCCGGGGCCCAGTATGTCTTCGTCGGCCCCCGGACCGGCCTGCGCGGTCCCGGCAAGGTGGTCATGACCCTGGCCAACCACGACGACCACCTGCACGTCCGCATCCGCCCCGGCCCCAGGACCCACCGGTGACCCCGCCCGGCCGCCGGACCCTGACCCGCCGGGAGGCGCTGCTGGCCGGGGTCGTCCCGTTGCTCGCGGCCGTCGGCGGCTGCGACGGCCCCGCCGCCGAGGGGACCGCGCCCGGGCCACCGACGGCCACCGCCGCCGTCGCGCGCGGCCCGGTCCGCTCCGGTCTGGTCGCCTTCGGCGACTCCGGCGGCGGGCCGGCCCAGCCGGCGGTGGCCAGGGCGATGGAGCGGTGGGCGGCCACCCACCGGGTCGACGCCCTGGTGACCACCGGCGACAACGTCTACGAGCGGGGCGAGCCGGAGCTGTTCGCCGCCCAGCTCGACCAGCCCTACCGGACCCTGCGGCGGGGCCGGCCGCTGTGGGCGACCCTCGGCAACCACGACGTCAGCGCCGGCCACGGCGCCGAACAGCTCCGCCACCTGGGCCTGCCCGACCTCCCCTACGCCAAGTCCCTGCCCGGGCTCCAGCTGCTGTTCCTGGACGCCAACCGGGTCGACCAGGCCCAGGCGAGCTGGCTGGACGCGCGCCTGTCGGACCCTGCGCCGGACCTGCGGGCGGTGGTGTTCCACCACCCGGCCTGGTCGTGCAGCGTCCACGACACCAGCGAGCAGGTGGGCCGGCACTGGGTGCCGGTGCTCGAGGACCACCGGGTCGCGCTCGTGCTCAACGGCCACGACCACAACTACCAGCGCTTCGTCTCGCCCGGGGGGGTGACCTACGTGGTCACCGGCGGCGGCGGGCGGCGGCTGTACCCGCTCGACGGGTGCGCCAGCGGCTCCCCCGAGCGGGTCGCCGGGCAGGTCCGGCACCACTTCACCGGCGTCGAGGTCCGCGACGGCTCGCTGGCGGTGACCGCGGTCGCCGCCGACGGCGCCGTGCTGGACCGGACGGTCATCCGCCGGTGATGTCGACCTCGAACCAGATCGTCCGCCCGGCCGCGCTCTCGCGCACCCCCCAGCGGCTGGCCAGGGCCCGGACCAGCTCGAGCCCGCGTCCCCCGGCCGACCGGACGGCGTGGATGCGGCGGCGTAGCCGTGCCGGCCCGCCGTCGTCGGACACCTCGACCCGGAGCCGGCGGCCGACCACCACGTAGCCCACCTCCAGGGTGCCGGCGCCCCGTGTCGGGGCCGACTGGTCGAGGGAGCTGGTCACGGTCTCGGAGACCAGCAGCTGGGCGGTCTCCCAGGCTTCCGAGCCACGGGTCAGGCCGCCCCGGACGAACCGCCGGGCGGCGGCCACCTCCTCGGGACGGCGGGCGAAACGTCTGCGAATCAGGGCTGCCTTGGTCATGTCCGTTCGCACGGCTCTCCTCGGCATCGACGGCAGGGTGGGGGGACCGTCTCATCCGCTTCCTCCCCAGGTTCGCGGGAGGCAAACCTCCCCGTACCATGGTCCCGCTCGGGCGCACCAGATCTGATCCAGCGGCGGGGAGGAGCGGGCGATGGAGGTCGGGGTCGGGCTGCCCACCACCACCCCGGGGGCCGACGGGACCGGGATCCTCGAATGGGCCCGGCGGGCCGACCAGGGGCCGTTCGCCAGCCTGGGGGTGCTGGACCGGATGGTGTACCGCAGCGTCGAGCCGTTCGCGGCCCTGTCGGCGGCGGCGGCCGTCACGACCCGGGCCCGGCTGGTCACCATGGTGGTGATCGGGCCGCTGCGCAACACCGCCCTCCTGGCCAAGCAGGCCGCCTCCCTTGACCTGCTGTCGGCCGGCCGGCTCACCCTCGGGCTGGCCATCGGGGCCAGGACCGACGACTACCGGGCGCTCGGGGTCGACCCGGACGGCCGGGGCCGGCGCCTCGGCGAGCAGCTGGCCGAGCTGCGCGAGCTGTGGGAGAAGGGCGAGGTCGGCCCCGAGCCGGTCCAGCCCGGCGGCCCGCCGCTGCTCGCCGGAGGGCTGTCGGGGGAGGCGTTCGCCCGCATGGCCCGATGCGCCGACGGCTACGTCCACGGCGGCGGCCCCCCCCGGGCGTTCGCCGCGGCCGCCGCCAGGGCCTGGGCGGCCTGGCGGGACCTGGAGCGGCCGGGACGCCCCGAGCTGTGGGGCCAGGGCTACTTCGCCCTCGGCGACGCCGACGCCGGCGCCGCCTACCTGCGCGACTACTACGCCTTCACCGGCCCGTTCGCCTCCAAGGTCGCCGCCGGCAACCTCAGCAGCGGCCGGGCCGTCAAGGATTTCGTCCGTGGGTACGAGGATGCCGGCTGCGACCATCTGGTCCTGCTGCCCACCGTCTCCGACCCGGCCCAGCTCGACCGCCTGGCCGACGTCCTGGGCTAAGGATGAGAGGAGGTCACCGGTGCGCATCGGTGTCCTGGGTGGCGGCCCGGCCGGGCTGTACTTCGCCCTGCTGGCCAAGCGGGCCGACCCGGCCCATGAGATCACCGTGGTCGAGCGCAACGCCCCCGACGCCACCTTCGGCTGGGGGGTGGTGTTCTCGGAGGAGACCCTCGGGGCGCTGCGCGACGCCGACCACCCCAGCTACACCGAGATCTCCGACACCTTCGCCCGCTGGAGCGCCATCGACGTGGTCTACGGCGGCCGGACCGTCCGCTCCGGCGGCCACGTGTTCTCGGCCATCGCCCGCCGGCGGCTGCTGGAGATCCTCCAGCGCCGCTGCCGCGACGTCGGGGTCGAGCTGGCCTTCCAGCGGGAGGCGCCCGACCTGGAGCCGTTCGCCGACCGCGACCTGGTGGTCGCCGCCGACGGGGTCAACTCGACCGCCCGGCGACTGCTCGCCGCTCAGCTGCGCCCCACCCTGGACAGCCACCGGTCCCGGTTCATCTGGTTCGGCACCGACCTGCCCCTTGACGCCTTCACCTTCGTGTTCCGCACCGCCGAGCACGGCATGTTCCAGGTCCACGCCTACCCCTTCGACGCCGACACCAGCACCTTCATCGTCGAGTGCACCGAGGGCACCTGGCGGGCGGCCGGGCTCGATCAGGCCGGCGAGGCGGAGAGCATCGCGTTCTGCCAGGACCTGTTCGCGCCCGAGCTGGACGGGCACAAGCTGCTGTCCAACCGGTCGCTGTGGATCAGCTTCGTCACCGTCCGCTGCCGGAGCTGGCACCACGGCAACGTCGTCCTGCTCGGCGACGCCGCCCACACCGCCCACTTCACCATCGGGTCGGGCACCAAGCTGGCCATGGAGGACGCGGTCGCCCTCGCCCAGGCCCTCCAGCGCCACCCGGCCGCGCTGGAGGCGGCCTTCACCGACTACGAGCTGGAGCGCCAGCCGGTGGTCGAGCGCTTCCAGGAGGCGGCCCGCGACAGCGCCACCTGGTTCGAGAACGTCCGCCGCTACGACGGCTTCGACCCGGTCCAGTTCGCCTGCAACCTCCTCACCCGCTCCGGCCGCATCGGCCACCTGGAGCTGACCCGGCGCGACCCCGGGTTCGCGGCCGCCGTCGACCGGTTCTTCGCCGGCCGGCCGGAGACGCTGGTGGCCCCGCCGCCGCTGTTCGCGCCGCTCGGCCAGCGGGCCCTGACCCTGGCCAACCGGGTCGCGCTGGCCGCCGGGGCCGAGGACGACGCCACCGACGGCCACCTGGCCGGCGCGGCCGCCGAGCGGCTGGCCGCGGCGGCCGCCGCCGGGGCCGGAGTGGTGGTCAGCGAGCTGGTCGCGGTCGCACCCGACGGCCGGGTCACCCCCGGCACCCCGGGGCTGTGGGCCGACGACCACGCCGGGCCCTGGGCCGAGGCCGCCCGGCAGGTGGCCGCCCACGGGTCGGCGCTGGCCCTGCGGCTCGGCCACGCCGGCCGCCGCGGGGCCACCCGCCCCCGCCGCACCGGGGTCGACCGGCCCCTGCCCGGCGGCGGCTGGCCGCTCCTGGCCGCCTCGGCCATCGCCTACACCCCGGCCAGCCCGGTGCCGAAGGCGATGGACGCCGGCGACCTGGAACGGGTCGCGGGCCAGTTCGCCGCCGCCGCCCGGCGGGCCGCCGACGCCGGGGTCCAGGTGCTGGTGTGCGACCTGGCCCACGGCTACCTGCTCGGCGGGTTCCTGTCCCCGCTGGCCAACCGGCGCGACGACGAGCTCGGCGGGTCGCCCGAGGGCCGGCTGCGCTTCCCCCTGCGGGTGGTCGACGCCGTCCGGGCCGCCTGGCCGGACGACCGGCCCCTGTGGGCGGCCCTGACCGTCACCGACTGGGCGGCCGGCGGCCTCGAGCCCGAGGAGGCGGTGGCCGCCGCCCGGGCCCTGGCCGCCCACGGCTGCGACCTCATCCAGGTGACCGCCGGCCAGACCACCGCCGTCACCCGCCCCGACTACGGCCGCTTCCACCTGGTCGGCTGGAGCGACCTGGTCCGTAACGACGCCGGCGTCCCGACCATGGCCGGCGGCGGCCTGACCACCGCCGACGAGGTCAACACCGTCCTGGCCGCCGGCCGGGCCGACCTGTGCCTGCTCGACCCCCGGACCTACTCGAGGGCCTGACCGGCACGGCGGTGCCTGGTAGTGTCGGAGGCGTACCGCACCGGTAGCGGCCTCCTGCCCTCGCGCCGACGGCGCCGTCGTTCTGGAGGTTCGCCATGTCCGAGGTCCAGGTGCGCCCGTTCCGCCGGGCCGACCGCGAGCAGCTGACCGCGCTGGTCAACGCCCACATCCAGGCGGTCGTGCCGGGTGTCTCGGTGTCGGTCAACACCGTCATGAGCCAGCTGGAGCGCGACCCGGGCGAGTTCATCGTCGACCCCTGGGTGGCCGAGCGGACCACCCTGGTGGCCGAGCAGCGCCGGCGGGTCGTGGCCGCCGCCCACCTGCTGCGCTACGGCTCGGGCGAGGACGTCGGCCAGGCCTACCGCGGCACCGCCGAGATCAACTGGCTGCTGTACTGGCCGGAGGCGAACCACTGGCCCGACTCGGCGGAGGCGGCCGGCTCGCTGATGGACGCCTGCCTGGACCGGCTCCGGTCGTGGGAGGTGGAGCACTGGCACGCCGACGGCGCCCTCCCCGCCCCCGGCGTGTACGGCGTGCCCCAGCAGTGGCCGCACGTGCGGGCGCTGTACGAGCGGGCCGGGTTCGCCCACGACGGCCACGTCGAGGTCGTCCTGCTGGCCCGGGTCGACGAGCTGCCCCGGCCGGCGGCGCCGCCGCTGGAGGGCCTCCGGCTGGAACGGTCGGTCGGGGAGAGCGGCACCCGGCTGTCGGGCCTGGTCGGCGACGAGCTGATCGGCTTCGTCGAGGTCGAGACCAACCTGGCCGAGGGCGGGCGCCTGGCCCACCTTGGCGGCTGGGCCGACGTCGGCAACCTCCACGTGGTCGAGGCCTACCGGCGGCACGGGATCGCCACCTGGCTGGTCGGGCAGGCGGCGGACTGGCTGCGGCTGGCCCGGGTGGACCGCCTGCTCGCCTACGTCTGGCCCGAGGAGCAGGACCAGCTGGGGCTGCTGAACCGGGCCGGCTTCCGCGAGCTGACCCGGACCGCCCGCGGCTGGCCCCACCGCTCCGCCCCCGGCACCAGCCCCGAGGCGGACGCGACCCCCGGCCCCCGCTCGGCCGCCCGGCCCTAGCCCTTCTCGATCTCCTCGCCGGCCAGGATGTCGGTCGAGCCGATCAGCACCTCGTCGCCGGTCGGGGAGGCCGGCTCGGTGTCCATCGGGTCGTCGTCGCGGGTCGCGACCTCGATGCGGTCGTCCCCGACCCGGGTCGACACCCGCAGCCGCTCACGGATCTGTTCGAGCACGTCAGCGTCAACGGCCATCGGGTCAGGTACCTCCTCGTCGAGCATGCGAGTGGATCGTGCTGCAGGGCCGGGGCACCACTACCCATGGGACCCCGGCCGGAATCAGGCCGGGCGCTCGCGCTCGAGCCGGGCCTCCTCCACGTCCAGGTCGTGGTTGAGGCGCCGGGCCACCTCGGGCGTGACCGCGCCCCGCTCCCGCAGCCGGCGCAGCTCCTCCCGCTGGGCCCCCAGCAGGTCGTGGACCAGCTCGGCGTAGGCCCGGGTGGCGTCAGCCTGGCCGTCGTCGCCCTGCTGGTCCAGGTGGGCAAGGCGGGACCGGTAGCGCTCCCGGAGCCGCTCGACCAGCTCGGCCGGGACCCCGTCGGCCTCCGGGTCGAGCGCGTCCAGGTGGTCGAGGGCGACCTCGGACAGCCTGGCCATGGCCCGCCGGCCGTCGCCGGCGGCCCCGTCGTCGTCGGCCGCCACCCCGAGCCACCGGATCACCAGCGGCAGGGTGAGGCCCTGGCCGACCAGGGTGACCACGATCACCGTGAAGGCCAGGAACACCACCAGGTTCCGGTCCGGGAACGGGCCGCCGTCGTCGACCTGGATGGGGACGGCCAGGGCGAGCGCCAGCGTTACCACCCCGCGCATGCCCGCCCAGCCGATCACCGTGACCGACGCCCAGCCCGGGAACGGGTCGCGCTCGCGTACCCGGGCCGACAGCCGCGGCAGCCAGCTGGCCGGGTACACCCAGGCCAGCCGGACCACGATCACCACCAGGTTGAGGGCGAGGGCGGCCAGGGCCAGGTCGGCCACCGAGCGCCCCTCGATCCCCTCGACCACGGTCCGCAGCTGCACGCCGACGAGCACGAACGACAGCCCCTCCAGGACGAACACCAGCCAGTCCCAGAGCTGGCGGGCCTGGAGCCGGGCCCCCGAGGAGATCGCGCTCCAGTGGCGTGCCATCAGCAGCCCGCAGGCCAGCACGGCCAGCACCCCCGAGACCTGCAGCCGCTCGGCGGCCAGCCAGGCAACGTACGGCAGCAGCAGCTTGACGGTGTTCTCGACCGGGGCCTCGGACACCCGGCGCAGGACGAGGCTGCCGGCCAGGCCGACGGCCAGGCCGACGGCCGTCCCCCCGACCGCCGAGACGACCAGCTCGACCCCGGCCTGGCCGAGCGAGAAGGTGCCGGACACCGCGACGGCCACCGCCACCCGGAACAGGACCAGGGCGGTGGCGTCGTTGAGCAGCCCCTCGCCCTCCAGGATGGTGACCATCCGCCGGGGCAGCCCCAGCCGGCCGGCGACGGCCGTCGCGGCCACCGGGTCGGGCGGGGACACGATCGCCCCCAGCACCACCGCCACCGCCCACGGCAGCCCGAGCACCGAGTGGCCCAGCACCGCCACCGCCGCCGTTGTGACCACGACCAGCCCGACGGCCAGCAGGGCGATCGGCCGAAGGTTGTCGCGCAGCTCCTGGAGGTCGGTGTGGAGGGCGGCCCAGTAGAGCAGCGGCGGCAGGAACAGGGCGAGGATCAGCTCCGGGTCGAGCTCGACCTGGGGAAGCCCCGGGATCAGGGCGACGCCCAGCCCGGCGAGCATCAGCAGCACCGGCTCGGGGATCGCGGTGCGGCCGGCCAGCCGGACCACCACCGCGACGGCCGCGAGCAGGCCGATCAGCAGCTCAAGGGTCTCCATGACGCGGTAACGGTGGCATGGCCCCGGCCGCGGCCGCCACCGGGCGCCGGAAGGGGCGTTTCGCCCACCGTGACGGGTGGAACAGCCTGGACATGGACGACCAGCAGCACCCCCACGAGCGCGAGTGGCGCGGCACCCTGCCCGAGGTCGACGAGCAGACCTTCCTGGCCGTGCTGACCGATGCCATCCGGGTGGCCGGGGGCACCGGCCTGCCCCACGCCTTCATGGGCGGGATCGCCTCGACCGCCCTCGGCCGGCCCCGCTGGACCCACGACATCGACCTGTGCGTGCGCCGCGAGGACGCCCGGGCCATGCTCCGGGCCTTCGCCGACGCCGGCTATGCCACCGAGGAGACCGACCAGACCTGGCTCTACAAGGCGACCAGGGACGGCGTGCTGGTCGACGTGATCTTCGAGAGCACCGGCGGGATCGTGCTCGACGACGAGATGCTGTCGCGGGTCCGCCAGGGCACCTTCGAGCATCTCCAGTTGACCGTCCTCGGCCCCGAGGACCTGCTGGTCATCAAGGCGATCGTCCACCGCGAGCACCGCCAGCGGCACTGGTTCGACGCGCTCGCCCTGGTCGAGACGGGCGAGCTCGACTGGCCGTACCTGCTGCGCCGGGCGGCCCCGGGCCCGCGCCGGGTGGCCAGCCTCCTGCTGTACGCCCAGACCGACGGGCTGCAGGTGCCCGACTGGGTGATCGAGTCGCTGCTGGAGCAGGCCCGCGAGCAGGAGACCGGCGCCGGGGTGCCCGAGGAGTACCTGGTCGCCCACGCCGGCGAGGCCCTGGCCAGCGACCCACGCACCGCCGAGCTGGAGCTGGACGTCACCGTCGACGACCGCGAGGTGGTGGTGACCGGGACGGTGGCCACCCCCGAGCGGCAGGCCGCCGTCGCCGACGTCGTGGCCAAGGCCCTGCCCGGCCGGGAGGTCCGCAACCTGACCAGCGTCGAGGACGAGACGGCGGAGCCGTTCGTGGAGACGCTGCCATGATCCGGGTCGCGGCCGTCGGCGACGTCCACGTCGGGATCGACTCGGCCGGCCGGCTGGCTCCGCGCCTGGCCGGACTGTCCGGCCAGGCCGACCTGTTCCTGCTGGCCGGCGACCTCACCCACCGGGGCCGTCCCGAGGAGGCCAAGGTGCTGGCCGAGGAGCTGCGCGGGGTGGGCGTCCCCACCGTGGCCGTCCTCGGCAACCACGACTACCACTCCGGCGAGCAGGACGCGGTCGCCGAGGTGCTCGAGGACGCCGGGATCCGGGTCCTGGAGGGCCAGGCGGTGGTGGTCGAGGCCGGCGGCCGGCGGGTCGGGATCGCCGGCACCAAGGGGTTCGGCGGCGGGTTCGCCGGGGCCAGCGCCAGCGACTTCGGCGAGCCGGAGATGAAGGCGTTCGTCGGCCACACCAAGACCCTGGCCGGCCGGCTGGAGCGGGCCCTGGCCGGGCTCCAGGCCGACCGCAGGATCGCCCTGCTCCACTACTCGCCGGTGGCCGAGACCCTGGCCGGGGAGCCGCGCGAGATCCACGCCTTCCTGGGCAGCTACCTGCTGGCCGAGGCGGTCGACCGGGCCGGGGCCGACCTGGTCGTCCACGGCCACGCCCACCGGGGCAGCCGCAACGGCACCACCCCAGGCGGGGTGCCGGTCCGCAACGTCGCCGCCCCGGTGATCGGCCGCGCCTACGAGGTGTTCCGGTTCGACGTCGAGGACGCCTAGCCTGTCCTGTCCCCGAGGCGCAGGGCGGTGACCTTGCCCGCCCGCAGCTCGGCCTCGGCCCGGCCCAGGACCGGCTCGCCGGCGCCGTCCCGGTAGGCCCGCACCGTCCAGCTGACCCGGTCCCGGGCCACCTGCTTGCGGGTCGGGTCGACGTGCAGGTCGGTGGTCAGGTGCTGGCGCACGAACTGGCGGATCTGGCTCCTGCCACGGAGGCTGCCCCGGTCCGGGAACGGCGGCCCCGAGACCAGCTCGGCGTCGTCGGCGAAGCAGGCCAGCACGGCCTTGGGGTCGCGCTGGCGCCAGGCGGCCTCGAAGGCCAGCGCGGCCAGGAACTCGGCCGCCCTGGCCTCGCCGTGGGCGATCAGGTCGCGGAGGAAGGCCGGGTCGCGGTTCAGCTTGGAGGCGGTGCCGAGCGACCGCGACAGCCGGGGCCGTGCCAGCTCGATCACCCGGACCACGATCTGCTTGTAGCGGCCGTCGTCGGCCAGCCGGCCCTCGGCGAGCAGCTGGTCGACCTTCTCGATGAAGCCGAGCTCCTGGTGCAGCGACAGGTTGCCGGCGAGCTCGTTGCGCCGGTCGGCGATCTCGACCATGGTTCTTGGCTCGCCGTCCCAGCGCCTTGGGTTGATCTGGATCACCCAGAGCTCGTCCGGCCGGGTGTCAACCAGCTCCCTGACCGGCGGGTTCTGGGAGAACAGGCCGTCCCAGTAGGTGCCGTCCCCGACCCGCACGGCCCGGAACAGGGTCGGGATGGCCGCCGAGGCCAGGACCATGTCGGCGGTGATCCGGTCGCGCCGGCTGTTGAACGCCTTGAACTCGCCCGAGAGGACGTCGACGGCCCCGAGCAGCAGCATCGGCCCGGCCCCGCCGGGCTGGGCGGCGAAGCGGCCGAAGTCGACCCGCCGCTCCAGCATGCGGCGGAACTCCTCCAGCGCGGTCACCGACCCGTAGGTGTCGTACGGGCTGACCGCCGGCAGCACGACCAGGTTCTCCAGCCTGGCCGCCCACACCACCCAGGCGTTGACCAGCTGCTCCAGCGGGGTGGTGGCCGAGTTGTCGGCCCAGAACTCCTCCAGCAGCCGGCCGGCGGCCGGCGGGTCGCCCTCCAGCAGGGCCGACCAGGCGAGCAGCGCGCACACCGCGCCGCCCGAGGTGCCGCTCAGGCCGACGACCTCATAGCCGGCCAGCTCCTCGGCCCCGAGCAGCCGCTTGAGCACCCCGGCGGTGAAGGCGGTGTGGCTGCCGCCGCCCTGGCAGGCGATGGCCACCCGGGTTCGTCCCGTATCGGTCATCCGTCCCATCCTACGGGAGCGGCCGTTTGCCCCGCCGCGCGCAAGGCAGCCGCTACCAATCCGGCTCCACCAGGAGCATGCTAGGCGGAGGGAGGGTGCGATGTCGGCAACCGCACAGCGGACGCCGGCCGACACGCCCACTGACCAGCTTCGGGTGTCGTGGCGAGTCGACGCGGTGACCGTGCTGCTGGGCACCTGGCTGCTGGTCGGTCTGGTGGTGGACGGCTGGGCGCACACCAACCTGCAGGGCCTGGAGACCTTCTTCACCCCCTGGCATGCGGTCTTCTACTCCGGCTTTCTCGCCACCGCCGCCTGGGTGCTGGCCACCGCGGCCCGGACCCGCCGGCCAGAGCGGTCCGGGCTGGCGGCGTTCCCGGCCGGGTACGGCCTGGCCGTCGTCGGCGTCGTGGTGTTCGCCGTGGGTGGGGCGGGCGACATGACCTGGCACTCGCTGTTCGGGATCGAGCAGGACCTGGAGGCGTTGTTCAGCCCGACCCACCTGCTGCTGTTCGTCGGCATGGCCTTGATCCTGTCCACCCCGCTGCGGGCCGCCTGGGGTGACCCGGCCGAGCCGGCCGCCCCCGGCTACCGGCGGTTCCTGCCCGTGCTGGTCTCGACGACCCTTGTCACCGTGCTGGTCGCCTTCGCCTTCCTGTACTGGGCCGCGTTCATCCAGACCGTCGGCGTCGTCAGCTACGACGACTCCATGCTCCTGGACGAGGTGGCGAGTGTGCAGGCCACCAACCTGATCCTGCTCGCACCCGTGCTGCTGCTGGTCCGCCGCTGGCGGCCGCCGTTCGGGACGGCCGCCACCATCTACGGCGCCGTTGGCGTGCTCCTCGGGGCGGTGGACGCCTATCACCTGCCGGTCATGGTGGCCGCCGCGGTCGTGGCCGGGCTGGCCGTGGACGGGGTGCTGCGCCTGCTGGGACCGTCGGCCGCCCGGCCAGGGCGGTTCTGGACCGCCGGAGCGGTCGTGCCGCTGGTCACCTGGAGTGTCTACTTCGCCGCGGTCGCGGTCCGCTTCGGCATCGGCTGGTCGGCCGAGCTGTGGACCGGGACGATCAGCTGGGCGTGCCTGCTCGGTCTGGCCCTCAGCCTGCTCATGCTGCCTCCACCGGTCCCCGAGCCGACGCCGCGCTGACGCTCGACGGCGGCCACTCAGCCACCCAGGCGGGCCAGGGCGGCTGCGACCAGGTCCTCCATCCGCTGCAGCCACGGCTCGGGCGGCGGGCCCGGCGAGCCCAGCTCGGGCACGCAGTCGACCGCCGCGACAACGTCCCACCAGGGATGGTGGTCGAGGCCGGTGAGGGCCCGGTGGGCGGCCAGGAAGCGGTCGGCGGCGTCCAGGCCGAGGTCCCAGGCGAGGTTCAGCCGCATGTGGCCCAGGTCGACCGACGGCGGCCCCCACGACCCGCCGACCCAGTCGACCACCCCGACCAGCCGGCCCTCGGCCCACAGGGTGTTCCCGGGGTGGTAGTCGCGGTGGATGAAGCAGGCCTGGCCGTCGGGTGGCCGCCCGGCGCTCACCTCGAAGGCCCGCCGCCACAGCTCTGGCCGGCCCGACCAGCCCGGAGGGGCCAGCCCCGCGGGCTCGTGGAACCGGTGGTAGGCAGGCACCCGGCCCCCTGCCCGGCCGGCGGGGACGCCGCCGGTCCCTGGCACGGTGACCGCGTGGATGGGCGGGAGGGCGGCGGCCAGGCCCTCGACCAGTCGGTCGAGGTCGGCCCCCGGGTCGGGCGGATGGCCGGGGAGCAGGGTCAGCAGCAGGGCCGGCACGTCGCAGGCGTCCGCGTCGGGGTCGGCCGCGACCACCGCCGGCGCCGGCACCGGGGTCGGGGCGAGCAGGTCGAGGATGGCCGCCTCGCGGGCGGCGGTGAAGTCGGGGTCCTCCTCGTCCCAGCCGGGCCGGGCCCAGCGGCGCAGGACCACCTGGTGGAGGCCGCCTCCCGCGTCGGCCACCTCGACGGCATGGTTGGCCAGCCAGGCCGACGACAGCGGGCGCACCGACACCACCCGGCTCCCGGGGCCGAACTGGCCCGCCGCCCAGCGGAGGGCGGCCGCCGGCGGGCGGCGGCGCAGGAGCTGGGCGACCCGGTCGGTTTCGGGCGGCTCGATCGCGGCCATGCACAGAGCATCATCCACCCCCGCCGCCCCCAAGGAGCCGTCGTGGACCGGGTCCCATCCCTGCTGCCCCCACTGCCGCCGCCCGCCAGGGCCCTGCTGCTCGGGTTCGTCACCGGCATCCGCTCCCAGGTCCCGGTGGCCCTTCTGGCCATCGAGTCCCAGCACGGCCGCTTCGACCCGGGCGCGGGCACCCTGGCCCGGCGGTTCGGCTCGTCCGAGGGGGTGGCCGGGTCGCTGGTGGCCCTCGCTGGCGAGCTGGTCGCCGACAAGCTCCCGGTCACCCCCCGGCGGACCACCTCGGGCCCGTTCCTGCAGCGCCTGGCCACCGGCGGGACGATCGGCGCGGCCGTCCACTACGACGCCGGCCGGTCCCGCCCCCTCGGCGCCCTGCTCGGCGCGGTCGGGGCCGGGGCCGGCGCCTGGGCCGGCACCCAGGCGCGGGACTTGCTGGCCGAACGCACCCGCGTCCCCGGCCCCCTGCTCGGCGCGGCCGAGGACCTGTTCGCGCTCGGCCTGGCCGTGGCCGTGATCACCGCCGGCCGCGACCCGGGCTAGGGGGAGGTGCCGGCCGCCGCCACGGCTGCTGGTAACCGGCCAGCTCAGCCCAGCTCGACACTGACGCCGCCACTGAACGGGCCGTCGTGGAGCTCGACCCGGGCCAGCCTGACCGGGTCGGGAACGTCGTAGATCAGTGTCCCCTCCAGCCGCTGACCCGGATTGAGGTGGGTCGAGAGCAACTGCCCGTCACCATCCCGGAAGGTCGCATCCAGGTCGGGGTCGTGACGCTTGCCGACGTCATCGAACAGATACTGCTGGCCACCCCCGAAGGTGCGACCCTCCCCACCGGTGTTCTCGACCCGCAGCCCGACCAGACAGAACTGCCCAAGGGCGGGCTTGCGCCCGACTCCCTCACCCACCAACCGGGCCCCGCAGTCCACCGAGCGGACCACGAACTCAAACTGCCCATCCCGAACCGGCTCACCCAGCCCAGCCGGCCCCCGGCCGCCGCCCCGGTCGTCCCCGAGACTGCCAGCCACCGCCACCAGCAACAGGACCCCGCCAGCCGCCAGCAGCCACCGCCCCCACCGTCGCCCCCGCCGGCGCGGCGGCGCGGTCCAGCCAGGAAGCGGTTCGCGCCCACGCCGCCGGGCTCTCGCGGGCACCCCAGCACCCCACCCACCCGGACGCGTGGCGACCTCACCGGGTCCCGCCTGGGTGGGGGACCCGGTTGTCCACAGGGGGGTGGTGCCAGCCGAGGGCGCGGTGGAGGTGCCGGCGGCCAGGGGCACGGTGGGGTGGGAGGCGGCGGCGGAAGGGGAGCTGACGGCGGCCACGGGCTCCAGCATGCGGCGCAGAAGGGTGGCCGGGGGGCGGTGGTCCGGGTCCTTGGCCAGCAGGGCGAGCAGGACCGGCTCGAGGGGGCCGGCCCGGGTCGGGCGGCCGGGCGGGTCGTGGAGAATGGCCCCGAGGGTGGCGGCCGGGCCGGCCCGCTCGAAGGGGGCCACGCCCTCGACCGCAAACCACAGGGTCGCCCCGAGCGCCCACAGGTCGGCGGCGGGCCCGGCGGGCCCGCCGCTGGCCTGCTCGGGGGCCACGTACGGCAGCGACCCGAACGCCGCCGTCACCGCCCGGCCGTCCCCACGGCCGCCCGTCGCCCCGGTGGCGCCGGTGAGGGTCCGCTGGGTGTCGTCCTGGAGCGAGGCGATGCCGAAGTCGGCCAGCTTGACCCGGCCGCTCGGAGCGACCATGACGTTGGCCGGCTTGACGTCGTGGTGGACGATCCCGGCCCGGTGCGCGGCGTCCAGCGCGTCCAGCAGCTCCAGCCCGACCCGGGCCGCCGCCCAGTGCCCCACCGGCCCCGACCGGTCGACCAGGTCGCGCAAGGTCGGTGCATCGACCAGCTCCATGACCAGGAACAGGCGGTCGTCGGCCTCGACCGCGTCGTGGAGGGTGACCACCCCTGGGTGGTTGAGCCGGGCCGCCGCTCTGGCCTCCCGCAGCGCCCGTTCCCGCAACGCGTCCCGTCCGGCCCCGGGCGGCCCGCCCGGCAGCTCCACCTCCTTGACCGCCACCGGACGGCCAAGCAGGACGTCGTCGGCCCGCCACACCGTGCCCATCCCGCCCCGGCCCAGCGGCCCCCCGAGGACATAGCGGCCCGCGACCAGCCGGCGGTCGGCATCCGCTCCCATGACGCGCGCCAGTATGTCAGGCTAGGCGCTCCGGGCGATCACCAGGGCGTCGACCGCGACGCAGCCGTCGGCGCCGGCGATCAGGGGGTTCACGTCCAGGGCGGCCAGCGACGGGCCGAGGTCGACGGCGAGCGTGGAGAGGTTGACGACCGCGTCGGCGACCGCGTCCAGGTCGGCCGGAGGGGCGCCGCGGACGCCGTCCAGCAGGCGACGGACGGCCAGGCGGTCGAGCATGGCCAGCGCCTGGCGATGGTCGACCGGGGCGAGGGCGAAGCGGCGGTCACCGAGGACCTCGACCAGCACGCCACCGGCGGCCACCATCACCAGGGGGCCGAACTGGGCGTCGTGGACCACCCCAAGGGCCAGCTCAACCCCCGGCCCAGCCATGGCCGCCACCAGCACCCGCGGCCCCAGCCGGCCGGCCAGGTCGGCGTAGGCGGCGGCCAGCCGCTCGGGCCCGTCCAGACCTCGCACGACCCCGCCAACATCCGACTTGTGCGCGATCCCAGGCGCAGCCGTCTTCAGCACCACCGGCCACCCAACCCGCCCGCCCGCGGCCACCACCTCCTCCAGGCTGGTCGCCACCTCGGCCGCCACCACCGGCACCCCCCAGTCGCCCAGGAGTGCCAGCCCCTCCGCCTCGTCGAACGCCCGCCCCGGCTCACCCAGCCGGGCCCGCCACCGGTCCCGAGTGCGCTTGACCCCGACCCGCACCGGGACGGCCTCCACCCCGGCGGCCCCGGGCCGAGTCCCCCGGTGGGGGAGCGTAGCCGACCCAGGTGGCGGGGGTGTCGGGTTGTCCACAGCCCCCGCTCGGACCAGGAAGTCGCGGTAGGCGAACAGGTGCCCCAGGGCGGCCAGACCCGTGGCGGTGCCCTCGAGCACGGGGACGCCGGCGGCGCGGAGCGTGGCCGCCTCGGTGGGGTCGGCGGCTGAGGTCAGGTTGGACAGGACGGCCACGGGCTTGGTGGTGGAGGCGGCGGCGGCGATGGCGAGGCCGGTGTAGCTGGTGTCGGGGGTCGGCTCGGTGGTGAGGTCGAGGTTGAGGGCCAGGGCGGCGGTGGCCGGGTCCTCCAGTAGGGCCTGGATGCAGGTGGCGAAGATCTG
>Ga0207675_100002115_pt1 | contig 19681 bp, 16 predicted proteins | sample KBSSwiS42_FD_184305 | JGI IMG/M metagenome (GOLD analysis project Ga0207675, IMG submission 184305) | Switchgrass rhizosphere microbial communities from Kellogg Biological Station, Michigan, USA - KBS Switchgrass S4-2 (SPAdes) (version 2) | ecosystem: Host-associated > Plants > Roots >...
CTGGAGCTTCAGCCGGTCTCCCTGGCGGACCGCCATGTCGACCAGCTCCTGGCGCTGGGGATCGGTGAGCAGGCCCTCGCGGGCGCTCAGGGTGGCCAGCGCGCCCAGCATGCCGGCCAGCGGGGTCCGCAGCTCGTGGGAGACGGCGGCCAGCAGGTCGTCCTTGAGCCGGTCGCTCTCGCGCAACCGCTCAACCAGGGCGTGCTCGGCCTCGGCGAGCCGGGCATGCTCAGCCGCGACCTGCTCGGCCTGCTCGGCCGCCTGCTCGGCGGCGATGCGGTGCTCGTCGGCCTCCTCGGCCGTCCGGAGGGCGTCGCGGACGGCGAACATCGGCAGCAGCACCAGCGGGAGCAGGCCGATGCTCTGCTCGGCCACGGCCAGCATGATCGGGGCCATGCCGAACACCATCGCGTACGGCCAGGCCTCGGCCCGGACGCACTCCTTCAGGTCGGCGACGAAGTCCCGGCCGTGGGCGAGGGTGGTGACGACGCCGACCAGGACGATGTTGCCGACGAAGTAGACCAGGGCGGCCACGGCGAACGCGGGGACGTCGAGGGCGGTCAGGGGGCGGTCGCCGCCGAGCAACTCGTAGACCCCTCCGGCGACCCCCATGAGCAGGGCGTATTGGCCGACGTTGAACAAGATTTTCTCGGGCGCCGCCCTGCGGAGCACCTCGGAGACGATGACGGCCATGGCCAGGGCGAAGACGGCCGCCGTCGTGCCCCAGCCGAGCAGGATGGCGAACGCGAACGCCTCGGCGGTCGTGGCCTGCTGGGTGCCCCCGCTGACCTTGGACTGGATCGGCAGCGACTCGACGACCACCAGGCTGGCCACCAGCACCCAGAACAGCGGGGGCTGGTCCAGCAGGGTCGCCGGGCCATCGCCGATGGCGAGGAGCACAACCAGGCAGAGCCCGACCGCCGAGACGGCGAGCACGTAGACGTGCAGCGCTGATGAGCGGTGGTACGCGACCATCGTCACCAACCAGCAAGATGGGTCAGACCGGCGAGCGGGCCGTTAGCACACCACGTCAGTCGTTCCTTGTCGAGCGAGTCAGCGCCGCCGCTACGGGCGTATCGCTAGGTCCACTTCTTGCCGGCCCCGAGGGCGGCGGCCAGCGCGGCCAGCGATGCAAGCGACCAGGCGACGCGGGCCATGCGGGTCTTGAGGTGCGTCATGCTCTTTCACCTCCTCCCTTGCGGCGGGTTGGAGGAGGCGAGCCTCCGGTGTAACGCGCAGTATAGGACGAACCGGCACACGGTCCCGTCATCGTGGCGGCGGGTAGGATGCGGCTGGCGGCCGCCCACCGACAGGGAGAGGAACCATGAACCCCGACTCGACCCTCGCCTCCTACCTCCGCACCGTCTGCCCTGACGCCGACCTCAGCGGGGTCAGCGCCGAGGCCCTCGCCTTCGCGGCCGCCCTGGACGTGGTCGGCGAGGTCGCGCCCGAGATCGCCTCGGCCGTCGCGGCCGAGCTGGCCGACCAGCGGGCCAACCTCAAGCTGATCGCCTCGGAGAACTTCGCCTCCCCGGCCACCCTGCTGGCCATGGGCAACTGGCTGTCGGACAAGTACGCCGAGGGCTCACCCGGCCACCGCTTCTACGCCGGCTGCGAGAACGTCGACACCATCGAGCGCCGGGCCGTCGAGCTGGCCAAGGGCCTGTTCGGCAGCGACCACGCCTATGTCCAGCCCCACAGCGGCATCGACGCCAACCTGGTGGCGTTCTGGTCGATCCTGACCAAGCGGGTCGAGGCCCCGGCCCTGGAGCGGCTCGGGGCCAAGGACCTCCAGGGCCTGTCGGACGCCGACTGGGAGTCGCTCCGCCATGAGCTCGGCAGCCAGCGCCTCCTCGGCATGGCCCTGGACGCCGGCGGCCACCTGACCCACGGCTTCCGGCCCAACGTTTCCGGGAAGCTGTTCGAGATCGCCCGCTACTCAGTCGACCCGACCACCGGGCTGCTCGACTACGACCAGGTCCGCAAGCAGGCCGAGAGCTTCCGGCCGCTGATCCTGCTGGCCGGCTACAGCTCCTACCCGCGCAAGATCAACTTCCGCATCTTCCGGGAGATCGCCGACGAGGTCGGGGCCGTGCTCATGGTCGACATGGCCCATTTCGCCGGCCTGGTCGCGGGCAAGGTGTTCAACGGCGACTACGACCCGGTGGCCCACGCCCAGGTGGTCACCACCACCACCCACAAGACCCTGCGCGGGCCGCGGGGCGGGATGGTGCTGTGCACCGAGGAGTTCGCCGCCACTGTCGACCGCGGCTGCCCGCTGGTCCTGGGCGGGCCGCTCGGCCACATCATCGCCGCCAAGGCCGTGGCCCTGACCGAGGCGTCACGGCCGGAGTTCTCCGGCTACGCCCAGCGGATCGTCGACAACGCCGCCACCCTGGCCGACGCCCTCCAGCAACAGGGCGCGACCGTGATCACCGGCGGCACCGACAACCACCTGCTCCTGGTCGACGCGCGCCCCTACGGCCTCACCGGCCGCCAGGCCGAGACCGCCCTCCGCGAAGCCGGCATCACCCTGAACCGCAACGTGATCCCCTTCGACCCCAACGGCAGCTGGTACACCAGCGGCCTGCGCCTCGGCACCCCGGCCGTCACCACCCTCGGCATGGGCGCCGACGAGATGCGCGAGGTCGCCGCCATCGTCCAGGCCGTCCTCGAGTCCACCCAGCCCGTTCCCGACTCCAAGGCCAAGTACCAGCTGGACCCAGCCGTCCGCGACCAGGCCAAGCACCGCGCCACCGACCTCCTGGACCGGTTCCCCCTCTACCCAGGGATCGCGCTGTAGTTGGGGGTCGCGCCGGACCTTCACCCTAGGGTCGCGCCGGCCCTCACCCTGGGTCGCGCCGGCCCTCACCCTGGGTCGCGCCGGACCCTCCCCCGGGTTCCTGGGGCCCCGAACGGGAGGGTAGCCCACAGCCGGGTGGGGTGCTCGGGGCTGTCCACAGGCCCCGGGCTGTCCATGGGGATCGGGGCTGTCCATGGGGATCGGGGCCGTCCATGGGGATCGGGGCTGTCCATGGGGATCAGGGCCGTCCATCGGATCGGGACGTCCATTCGCTCTAGGAACGGCGGCGCCGGGTGACGAACGTAAGGGCGACCGCGGCCGCCAGGACGAGGGCGGCGGTCGCCACCAGGAACGGCGCCGCCCTCCCCCACCCGCCGGGGGTCGCCGGCTGGTCGGCGAGCGTCGGGGTCGACGCCGGTGAGGGGCGGGTGGTCGGGGTGAGCTTGGCCAGGGCCGACTCGGGAAGGGGGACGCGCCAGACCTCGCTCTCCGGGCCTTCGGAACCGGCCAGGACCGAGCGGCCGTCGGCGGTCACGGTGATCGACTCGCCCTGGAACTGCGGTGGGAGCTCGAACGACCCGACCCGGCGGCCGGGTGCTCGGTAGACGTAGGCGCCCTGGTAGTCGCGGAGGACGAACAGGCGGCCGTCGGGGGCGAAGGCGCCGTCGGTGATGACCGGGGGGACGCTGGCCACGCGGTGCAGGACGTTGATCTGGTCGGTCCGGAGGCGGGACGGGGCCCGGTACAGGCCGCCGCCGGCCTCCTGTTTGGTGGCCACGTACAGGCGGTTGCTGCGCGGGTCGACCAGCAGGGCCTCGGCGTTGTGGGAGCCGTCGGCGTAGCGGAGCCGGTAGCGCACCGCCGGGACGGTGGCGTCGCGCAGCTGGGCCGGCTCAGCCACCCGGTACACCGACACGTCGGGCCAGACGCCCTGGTTGTCGCCGATGTCGCCGACGAACAGGGCCGGCCGGCCCCGGTCGTCGGTGCCGGCGGCCAGCGCCTCCCAGTCACGGGCCTCGACCCCGGCCAGGGTGAGGGTGGCCAGGGTACGGCCCTCGGAGCCGACCGCGAACAGCCGCGCCTCGTCGCCACTGTCGTTGTGGGTCCAGACCACCGCCTGGTGGCGCCGGCTGAGGGCCAGGCCGCTCGACTCGTAGATGCGCGGGTCCTCGAGGCGCAGGGCCACCTCGGCCCCATCGACCTCCTGGGCCGACGCCGGCAGGGCCAGGCACACGAGGGCGACGGCGAGCACGGCGGCGAGGCGGGAGCGCATGGCGGCCAGCGTACCGCCGGCCCGCCGGGCGGGCCGCTCAGGTGGGTGGGCGGGCGGTGCTGCCGCGGGTGATGAGCCGGGGCATGGCGTCCTCGAAGTCGCCAACGGTCTCGCCGTCGAGCAGGGCGAGCAGTCGCTCGGCGGCCCGGGCCCCATACGCCATGATGTCGCGGCTGAGGACGGTCAGGGGTGGGTGGACGATCTGGCACAGGACCGAGTCGTCCCAGGCCACGATCGACAGGTCCCTTGGCACGTCCACCGCCATCTCGTGGGCCACCGAGGTGCCGGCCACGGCCATCACCTCGTTGTCGTAGATCACCGCCGTTGGCCGGGAGGCGCCCGACAGCAGCCGGCGGGTCGCCTGGGCTCCCTGCTCGGGGCTGTAGTCGGTGGCCACGGTGACCGCCGAGTCCAGCTCCAGCCGGGCCCCGACCTCCTCGAAGGCGCGGCCGCGCAGCTCGGTGTGGAGCAGGCCCGCCGGCCCGGCGACCCGGGCCACGTGGCGGTGGCCGAGAGCGGCCAGGTACTCGACCACCATGGCCATGGCGCTGCTGTCGTCGCTCCACACCGCGGGCAGGCGGCCGTGGTGGCCGGGGCCGCCGATGACCACCGCGGGCAGGCCCAGCTCCTCCAGCACCAGCACCCGCTTGTCCTCGATGCACAGGTCGATCAGGAAGATGCCGTCGACCAGCCGCTCGGCCCACCAGCGGCGGTAGGCCTCGCCCTCGGCGTCGTGGTCGCGCACGACCTGCAGGACCAGGGCGGTGGAGCGGGCGGCGAGGGTGTTCTCGATCCCCGACAGCAGCTTCATGAAGAACGGCTCGACGCCGAGTGTGCTGGCCGGCCGGGCCACGACCAGCCCGAGGGCGCCGGCCCGGGACGCCGACAGGGCTCTGGCGGCGCTGTTCGGGCGCCAGCCCATCTCGGCGGCCAGCTTGAGGACTCGCTGGCGGGTCGACTCCGACACCCCGGGCAGGCCGTTGAGGGCGTAGGAGACGGCGCCCTTGGACAGCCCGGCCCGCTGGGCGATGTCGCCGATGGTGGCCCGCTTGGTCACCCGCTCCCCTCCCCTGCCGGCTCGCTGACGAGCCGCCGCTCGTCCCGGTCCCACTTTCGGTGCAGCTGTGGTACGGAGGCTAGCAGCGACCGGGTGTAGGGGTGCTGTGGGTCGCCGAAGACCCGCTCGGTGGCCCCGGTCTCGACCACCTCGCCCCGGTGGAGGATGACCGCGGTCCCCTCTGATTACTGAACCGTGTAAGTTGCTGCCCGCTCAGCCGCCGACGTGGATGGCGGGCCGCCTCGCCGGGTCGGGCTCGACCTCGCGCAGGACCTCCCGGGTCACCGGGGCGGTGTCGCCCTCGCCGAACAGCAGGTAGCGCAGCAGGTTGCCCAGCGGGTGGCCCTCGGCCCACTGGAAGTAGCAGTGTGGCCGCAGGCCGCTGATCTGGCCGAGGCACAGCAGCACGGCGGCCAGGGTGTTGGGGACGACCGGGCTGTCGGTCCGCAGGACGCGGAAGCCGTCGACCTTCACCCCACGGACCTCGAGGACCCGGGAGAAGTCGGAGGGGTCCTGCACGGTGATCTCGAGGAAGAGCACGTGCGCGTCGGCAGGGATGGGGTTGATGGCGCGCTGCTCCTGCTCCTTGAGGGCGTACTCGAGGGCGTCGCCGGCCTGGCGCTTGTTGGCGATGACGTGGAGCCCACCGCTGGCGATGGCCTCGGCGATCAGCTCCCTGGCGGTGTCGTCGAACTCGATCCGGCTGGCCCGCAGCTCGGTGCTGCGCCAGACCCGGGAGACGAGCGAGACGACCCCGATGCCGAGGATGAAGCCGGCCGAGATGGCGATGCCGTCGGGCTTCTCGATCACGTTGTCGGCCAGGGCGTACAGCAGGACAAGGGTCACCAGGCTGAACCGCAGCGCCGCCCGCCGCCTGCCCCGTCGCCGGGCGGCGATGGTCACCGCGAACGAGGCCGAGACCATCATGGCCAGGATCCCGGTGGCGTAGGCGCCTGCCTGGGCGTTGACGTTCGCCTTGAACAGGATGGTGATGACCACGGCCAGCGCGGTGTACACGAGCACCACCGGGCGCACGGCCCGGCCCCACTCGGGCGCCATCCCGTACCCGGGCAGGTAGCGGGGCACGATGTTGATGAGCCCGGCCATCGCCGACGCACCCGCGAACCACAGGATGAGGATCGAGCTGATGTCGTAGACGGTGCCGAAGCCCTCGCCCAGGTACTGGTGGGCCAGGAAGGCCAGGGCCCGCCCGCTGGCCTGCCCACCCTCCTGGAACTCGGCCGGGGGGATGAGCACGGCGGTGACGAAGGTGGTGGCCAGCAGGTAGACGCTCATGATGGCCGCGGCCACGGTCAGCAGGCGGCGGGTGTTGCGGATGCGCGCCGCCAGGCGCTCCTCCTCGGTGGCGCCCTCGGTCTTGATCAGCGGCATCATGCTCACGCCGGTCTCGAACCCCGACAGCCCCAGCACCAGCAGCGGGAAGGCCAGCACGGCCGTGCGCAGCATCTCGCCGGGGCTGGCGTGCGCGGCGGCGAGCGTGTCCCGCCAGGCCGGCAGCTGCCCGGGGTCGGTCAGGATCTGGACCAGCCCGGCGGCCACCACCACCGCGTTCAGCAGCAGGTAGGTGACCACCAGGGGGATGGCGATGCTGACCGCCTCGCTGAACCCGGCCAGGAACACCGCGCCCAGCACCACCAGCAGCGCCAGGGTGATCGGGACCTGCTGGTCCTGGAGGAAGCCGGGGGTGAGGGGGTTCTCCACGATGTGGGCGGTGGCGTCGGCCGACGACAGGGTGATGGTGATGATCCAGGAGGTGGCCACGAACCCGAGCAGGGTCAGGACGAACAGCTTGCCGCCCCAGAACGACAGCAGCCGCTCCAGCATGGCCACCGAGCCGTGCCCGTGCGGGCTCTCGGCGGCCACCCACCGGTACACCGGCAGCATCCCGAACAGCGTCAGCAGGACGATCAGCAGGGTCGCCAGCGGCGCCAGGGCGCCGGCGGCCAGGGCCGCGATCCCCGGCAGGTAGCTCAGGGTCGAGAAGTAGTCGACCCCGGTGAGGCACATCACCTGCCACCACGGGTGCTGGTCGGCGGCCGTCTCCTTGGCCTCCGGGCCCTCGACCTCGCCGACCTGGTGCTGGAGCAGCCACCTCGTCAACGCCCTGGGCGGAGGCCCGGGCGGGATCAGGCTGTCACACCGCCGTGGAACCGCATCCCGAACGATGCCCATGCCGGCGCTCATCCCCAGTCCGATGGTCGACCTCGCGGCTCCCCGCGCTCGCCTACCGTTCTATCCCACGGGGCCGCGAGTTACCGCCCCGAGGGGCTGACCGACGGGCGTGGTAGGTTCGGGCCATGCCGCCGTTCTACGCCGACCTCCATATTCACTCGAAGTTCTCGAGAGCCTGTAGCCGGGACTGTGACCTGGAGCATCTGGCCCTGGTGGGGCGGCGCAAGGGCATCACCGTGATCGGGACCGGCGACTTCACCCACCCCAAATGGTTCGAGGAGCTGGAGTCCACCCTGGTGCCGGCCGAGCCGGGGCTGTTCCGGCTGCGGGAGGACGTCGAGCGGTCGGTGGAGGCACGGCTGCCGGCGAGCTGCCGGGGGCCGGTGCGGTTCATGCTGTCGGTCGAGATCTCCACCATCTACAAGCGGGCCGAGCGGACCCGCAAGGTGCACCACCTGCTGTACATGCCCGACATGGCGTCGGCGGCCCGGTGCACGGCGGCCCTCCAGCGGATCGGGAACCTGGCCTCGGACGGCCGGCCGATCCTGGGCCTTGACTCGCGCGACCTGCTGGAGATCACCCTGGAGAGCGGGGACGGCGCCTACCTGGTCCCGGCGCACGTCTGGACACCCTGGTTCGCGGTGCTTGGCTCCAAGTCGGGGTTCGACCGGGTCGAGGACTGCTACGCCGACCTCGCCGGCCACATCTTCGCCCTGGAGACGGGGCTGTCGGCCGACCCGGGGATGTGCTGGCGGGTGTCGGGCCTTGACCGCTACCGGCTGGTCAGCAACTCCGACGCCCACTCCCCGCCGGCGCTGGGCCGGGAGGCGACGGTGCTGGACACCGAGATCGACTACTACGCCATCCGGCGGGCCCTGGAGACCGGCGAGGGGTTCGAGGGCACCGTCGAGTTCTTTCCCGAGGAGGGCAAGTACCACCTCGACGGCCACCGCAAATGCGAGGTCCGCATGGAGCCGGCCGAGACCCGCGGCAACGGCGGCCTGTGCCCGGTCTGCGGCAAGCCCCCGACCGTCGGGGTCCTCCACCGGGTCGAGACCCTGGCCGACCGCCCCGAAGGCGCCCGGCCCCCCGGGGCGGCCGGGTTCCGCAACATCCTCCAGCTCCCCGAGCTGGTCGGCGAGGTCCTCGGGGTCGGCCCCCGGAGCAAGGCGGTCACCGCCGTGGTCACCGGCCTGGTCGACCAGCTCGGCCCCGAGCTCGACATCCTCGAGCGGATCCCGACCGACGAGATCGCCAAGGCCGCCCCACCCCTGGTCGCCGAGGCCATCGACCGGGTCCGCCGCGGCGCCGTCCTCCGCGACGCCGGCTACGACGGCGAATACGGCACCATCCGGATCTTCACCCCCGAGGAACTCCGCAGCACCCCGATGACCGCGACCCTGTTCGAGCCCGACCCGCCACCAGCGACGTCCACCTCCCCCACCCCAACCATCCCGGAGGTCCCGGAGGCCCCGGAGGCCCTGGAGGTTCCGGCACTCCCGGCACTCCCGGCACTCCCGGCACTCCCCGCACTCCCGGCACTCCCGGAGGCCCCGGCCATCCCGGCGGTCCCGGCTGCAGCCCCGGGCACGCCGGAGCCCCACCCACCGGACTCTGGGGCCCCCGAACGGGAGGGTAACCAGCGGCCGGGAGCGGTGCCCGCCGCTGTCCACACCCTCCCACCTCCCCATGGGGAACCGGCGAGGGCGCCCGCCGCTGTCCACACCCCCCCACCTCCCCATGGGGAACCGGCGAGGGCGCCCATCGCTGTCCACACCCCCCGATCTCCCCACGGAGAACCGGTTGCGGGGGTGCTCGCCGGGCTCGACCCCGAACAGCGGGTTGCCGCCGGTGCGGGGCCGGGACCGCTGCTGGTGGTGGCGGGGCCGGGGACGGGGAAGACGCGGACCTTGACCCACCGGCTGGCGCATCTGGTGGTCGAGCGGGGGATGCCGGCCGAGCGGTGCCTGGCGATCACCTTCACCCGGCGGGCCGCGGCCGAGCTGCAGGAACGGCTGGACGACCTGGTGCCAGGGGACGCGCGGCGGATGCTGGTCACGACCTTCCACGGGCTGGGGCTGCGCATTCTTCGTGAGCAGCACGAGGCGCTGGGGCTCGGGCCCGGGTTCCGGATCGCCGACGACGAGGAGCGGCTGGAGCTGCTGACCGAGGTGCTCGGGTGCCCGGAGCGGGAGGCCAGGCGGCTGCTGCTCGAGCTGGTGCGGCGCAAGCGGGCCAGGGCGGCGCGGTGGCCCGACCTGGATGCCGAGCCGTCCGAGGTTGCCGGGCCCCTGGCCCGGTACGAGGCCGCCATGCGCAAGCTCGACCTGGTCGACCTGGACGACCTGCTGACCCTGCCGGTGACGCTGCTGGCGGGTGACGCCGGCCTGGCCGCCAGGTACCGGGAGCGGTTCGGGTTCGTGGCCGTCGACGAGTACCAGGACGTCGACGAGCTCCAGTACCGGCTGCTGCGACTGCTGACCACCCCGGCTGCCAACCTGTGTGTGATCGGCGACCCGGACCAGGCGATCTACGGCTTCCGGGGCGCCGACGTGGGCTTCTTCCTCCGCTTCGCCCAGGACTTCCCGGACGCGACCACCGTGCGGCTGACTCGGAACTACCGCTCGAGCCCGGCCATCGTCGCCGGGGCGCTCCAGGCGATCGCCCCCTCGACCCTGGTCGCGGGGCGGGAGCTGGCCGCCGTGGCCGGGACCGACGCCCCGGCCCGGATCACCATCCACCAGGCGGCCAGCGACCTGGCCGAGGCCGAGTTCGTCGTCCAGACGGTCGACCGGCTGCTGGGCGGCTCCTCGTTCCTGTCGCTGGACTCGGGCCGGGCCGACGGCGGGGCCGAGCACGGGCTGTCGTTCGCCGACGTGGCCGTGCTCTACCGGACCGACGCCCAGTCGGGCCCGCTGGCCGAGGCGCTCGGCCGGGCCGGCATGCCGTTCCAGAAGCGCTCGCACGACCGGCTGCTCGACCGCCCGGCCGTCCGCGCCCTGGTCCGCGCCCTCCGCGACCCAGGCCCCGCGGACACTCCGGCGCGGCCCACCGGGCCGGGAAGGGCCCCGGCCACCGATCGCTCGCTGACCGCACGCCTGGCCGCGGCCGCCACGGCGACCACCGAGGGCCCCCGGGCCGCCGGGCAGGGCGACCCGGCCGAGGCCCTTGCGCTGCTCGCCCCGCTGGCCGCGCGTTGCGGGGACGACCTGGACCGGTTCCTGGCCGAGCTGGCTCTCGGTGACGAGGTCGACACCTGGGACCCCCGGGCCGACAGGATCTCGCTGCTCACCCTGCACGCCGCCAAGGGCCTGGAGTTCCCGGTGGTGTTCCTGGCCGGCTGCGAGGACGGGCTCCTGCCGCTGCGCTTCGGCCCGCGGCCGTCGCCCGAGGAGACCGCCGAGGAGCGGCGGCTGTTCTTCGTCGGCATGACCAGGGCCCGCTCGCACCTGTTCCTGACCCACGCTCGCCGGCGGGCCTGGCGCGGCTCGGTCCGCGAGGCCGAGCCGTCGCCGTTCCTGGCCGACCTCGAGGCGGCCCTGCTCGACCACGCCCGCTCCACCGCCCGCCGCCGGCCCCAGCCGGCCGGTGGCGACCAGCTCTCCCTCATCTAGGGGACGCGAGCCGCCGGGCGTGGCAGGCGCGACTCGACCAGCTTGAACTTGCCGGCGGTGTCGCGCTCGTCCTGGAGGGTGTCGCGCAGCTCGACCTCGATCGCCGGGCGGGTCGCGCCCTGGGCGGTCAGCTTGCCGGCCAGCCGGGTGGAGACCAGACGGGCCGCCTCGGCGGGGTCGGCGCCGGGGCGCAGGGCGACCCGGACGTGCAGGCCGTCGGCGTCGTGGACCACCTTGTACTGGGACAGGCCGGGGATGCCGGCCAGGGCGGTGCGCAGGGCCAGAGGATGGACGGCGGTCGTGCCCCCGGCGGCCGCCGGGAGGTGGAGGATGTCGTCGTTGCGGCCCTCGACCCCGGCCAGCAGCCGGAACGGGCGGCCGCAGGGACAGCGCTCGGTGGCCACCGCGACCATGTCCGAGACCTCGTAGCGGATCAGCGGCTGGGTCCGGGTGACCAGGTTGGTGACCAGCAGCTTGTGGCCGAGCTGGCCGTCCAGGACGGGCCGGTCGTGCTCGTCGACCACCTCGACGATCGCCTGGTCCTCGAACAGGTGGATGCCGCTGTGCCGCTCGCAGTGGGAGCCGAGGATGCCGGCCTCGGTCATGGCGTACAGCTCGAAGGAGCTGGTCTCCCAGGCGGCCCGGATGGCGTCGCGCAGCTCGTCGGTGTGGGTCTCGCCCGAGCTGGCGATGGTCGCCGGGCTGATCCGCAGCCGGCCCTCCAGCTGCTCGGCGGCGAGCAGCCCGAGCACCGACCCGTAGGCGTACAGGAACTCCGGCTGGTGCCGGTTCAGGGCCTCGACCATGGCCGCCGGCGGGGTGGCCGCCTCAAGCCGCAGGACCCGGTACATCCCGACGTCGATGCTGGCCGCCATCCGGTAGGTCATGTGCAGGGGCCGGGCGGCGGCGATCGAGGCGATCCGCACCCGGCGCGGCAGCCGGGGCTTCAGGCCGACGTAGTGGTTCCAGCGGAAGAACCCGGCCAGGTACTGGCGCCACTCGGGCCGGTCGGCCACGAACACCCCCTTGCGGCCGGTGCTGCCGCCGGTGGCCATGGCCCGGTAGCGGCCGTCCAGCAGCTGGTCGCCGTCCAGGCCGTCCAGGTGGGCCTCGACCGCGGCCAGGGTGAGCCGCCGGTCGGTCACCAGGTCGTCGAAGCGGTCCATCACCGTCGCCTTGTCGACGGTCGGCAGCTGGCCGAGCTCGACCGGGCCGGCGGGCCCGAGGCCGACGCCGGCGTAGCGCTCCCGGTAGAAGGGGGAGCTGGCCGCCGCGTGGCGGACCATCTCCTCCAGCCGCTGGCGCTGGTGGGCGGCCAGCTCGGCCCCGGTCCAGCGGTCGTGCCCGATGAGCTCGCGGGCCAGGCGCATCGCCCCGACGATCTCCCCCAGCCGTCTGGCCTGGTTGGTCGGTGCCATCTCAGAACCTCCGTTCCCCCGGCCCGTCGGCCGTCACTCCGCGCAGGAAGGCCACCGCCATGGTGGACAGCAGCCCCTCGGGCACCCGGGCCGGGTCGGTGAGCCGCTCGAGGGCGACGCCGTTGCCCATCGCCACCACCGCCCTGGCCAGCACCTCCGGGGCCAGGGGGAGGGGAAGGCCGAGCCGGGCGTAGTCGGCCTCGATCAGGCCGGCGTAGGCCCCGACCAGGCGCTCGTGGCGGGCGCCGAACTCGCGCCGCAGGCGCTCGTCGCGGGCCGCGTGCGACCAGAACTCGAGCACCAGCGGGAACCACTCCCGCTCCCGGTCGAGCAGGGCCATGCGGCGGCCGGCCAGGAGCTCGGCCTGCTCGGGGATCGGCTGGTCGAGGCCGGCCACCGCGGCCACCTCGGCCACGAGCTGGTCGATCCGCTCGTCCAGGATGGCCAGGAACAGGTCGGCCTTGCTGCCGAAGCGGGAGTAGACAGCGCCGATGGTGAAGCCTGCCTCCTCGGCCACCAGCTCGAGCGAGCAGGCGTGGAACCCGCGGCGCAGGAACAGCTGCCGGGCCGAGGCCATCAGCTGGGCCCGGGTCTGAGCGCTCTTCTCGGCCCGCGTGAGCCGCTGCTTCGTCATAGTGACGCTACTGTAATAGCGTCACTATCGAAGTTCAAGGGTCAGTTGTCGCTGCTGCCCCACTCCCAGGGGAACACCGGGGTGTCGACCGTGCCGCCCTGGTTGTTGATGATGGTCCCGAGCAGCACGAACATCATGATGATGACGGCGAACCCCACGATCGCCAGCTGCAGGCGGATGGAGCGCCGGATCTCGGCCTTGTCGGCCCGCTCCCGCGACCCGGCCCGGTGGCCGCTGGCCTTCCACAGCTCGCGCGGGGTGACAGCCGCGTAGACCTTGCCGCGCCGCACCTTGAGCTCCTCGGCGTCCAGCTCGCCGGCCGCGAACGCCTGCTGCAGCAGCCGGTCGGCGTCGTGCTTGTCCTGGAGGGAGATCAGCTTGCGGTCGTCGTCGTCCTGGCTGTCGGACGGGTCCCGCTTCCTCATGGCAACCTCCGACGGATCGTCCGAGGCCACGATGATGCCCTGTCCCGTCCGCTGTGCCAATCAGGTTGGTCGCCCGGGCCGATCAGGCCGGGTCCTCCAGCGGGAAGCTGGCCAGCTCCTCGAACCGCACCCGCCCCGGCGCGGAGCGGTCGGCGAGCAGCGACACCGACCTGGCCGTCCAGGAACCGGCGACGGGACGGCCGGCCAGCTCGCTCGGGACCCGGCCCCTGGCCAGCACCAGGTCGGCCCGGTAGGGCTGGGGGTGGGTGACCGGGACCAGCTCCTCGGTGGCCTCGAACACCACCGCGGACAGGTCGTCGAGCCCGGCGACGGGCACGCCCAGCCACTGCCCGCCGAGCCGGCGGGTGGCCGGCCCGAGCCGGCAGGCCGCCGCCGGCGCCCCGTCCAGCTCGGCCCCGAGAGCGTCGCGGAGCGCCGGGACCACCCGCCCGTCCACGTGGCCGAGGGGCCGCAGCTTGACCAGCCACTGCTCGGGCACCGACCAGCGGACGCCGGGCAGGGCCGGCCGGTCGAGGGCCGAGAGCAGCGCGACCACCTCGGGCGGCGGCCGGAGGGCCACGAACAGGCGGGCCATGGGACCTAGTCTGGCAGCATCGCTTGCCCGGGCGGGCCCCGGCGTGCGCCGCCGGGGCCGAGGTGCGACGATGCCGGCCATCGTCCCCGCTGGAAAGGCATCCCATGGCCAAGAGCTCCAAGGCGGCCGCGCGAGTCTCGGACCTGCTGCGGGTCCCGTCCGGCCCGGTCGACCTGAGCGCGCTCGACACCCGCGCCACGCCCGGGTTCGACGGCGACAAGGCGGCCGGAAGGGCGTCCCTGGCCGCCCTCTCCCCGCGCCTGTCCGACCTCCAGGAGCGGCTCCACGCCGAGGGGGTCAGCGGCGGGTCGCGGCGGCTGCTGCTGATCCTCCAGGGCATGGACACCTCGGGCAAGGGCGGCGTGATCCGCCACGTCGTCGGCCAGGTCGACCCGCAGGGCTGCGCCATCACCTCGTTCAAGGCCCCGACGCGGGAGGAGCTGGCCCACGACTTCCTGTGGCGGATCCGCCGGCGGCTGCCCGGGCCGGGCAAGCTGGGAGTGTTCGACCGCTCCCACTACGAGGACGTCCTGATCGTCCGGGTGCACAACCTGGTCCCGCGGACGACCTGGATGCGGCGCTACGCCGCCATCAACCGCTTCGAGGCCCGGCTGGCCGACGACGACGTCCGCGTGGTCAAGGTGTTCCTGCACATCTCCAAGGAGGAGCAGCGCCAGCGCCTGCTGGCCCGGCTCGACGACCCGACCAAGCTCTGGAAGTTCAACCCCCACGACGTCGACGAGCGGGCCTCGTGGGCCGACTACCAGGAGGCGTACGCGGCCGCCCTGGAGCGCTGCAACAACGACACCGCCCCCTGGTACCGGGTCCCGGCCGACCGCAAGTGGTACCGCGACTGGGCGGTCGCCAACCTGCTGGTCGAGCACCTCGAGGACATGAAGCTGACCTGGCCCAAGCCCGACTTCGACAGCGAGGAGCAGCGAGCCCGCCTCCTGGGCGACACCTGACGGTCAGCCGCGCTCAGGCGGGATAGACCGTCACCTCAGTGGCCTTGACGGTGGCCCACACCGGGCCGCCGTCGCCCAGGTGGAGCTCGCTGGCGGCGGCGGGGGTGACCTCGGCGACGATCGGGACCAGGCCGGTGACCCGGATCCGCACCCGGTCGCCGATGACCTCGAGGGTGTCGGCGGTCCCGGACCAGACATTGCGGGGGGTCCCCTCCGGGGGCTGGCGATGCAGGGCGACGGCGTGGGGGTGGATGGCGGCGAACACCTCGCCATAGTTGAGATCGGCGGCGACCACGGCGCCGCCGTCGGGCAGCCGGACACTGCGGCCGTCGGCCAGGCCCCGGTACAGGTTGACCCCGACCAGCTCGGCGACATAGCGGGAACGGGGCTGGGCGCTCACCTCGGCCGGGGTGCCGGTCTGGGTGAGGTGGCCGGCCTCCAGGACGACCAGCCGGTCGGCCAGGGCGATCGCTTCCAGCGGGTCGTGCGTGACGAGCAGCCGCGTGCCGTCGAAGGAGGCCAGGTGGCGGCGCAGGTCGCGGCGGACCTCGGTGCGGGTGGCCGCGTCCAGGGCGGCCAGCGGCTCGTCCAGCAGCAGCAGCCGCGGGTCGGACACCATGGCCCTGGCCAGGGCCACCCGCTGGGCCTGGCCACCCGATAGGGCCCGCGGCCGTGACCTGGTGTGGGCGGCCAGGCCGACCCGTTCCAGCCAGGCCGCCGCCCGGTGGCGGGCCTCGGTCTTGGCCAGGCCGCGGGCCCGCAGCCCGAAGGCGACGTTCTCCAGCGCGGTCAGGTGCGGGAAGAGCAGGTAGTCCTGGAACACGAACCCGACCGGGCGCTGCTCGGTCGGTACGTGCTCGCCGGCGGCGACGTCGTCAAGGACCACACCGTCGAGCACCACCCGACCCTGCCGCAGCGGCACCAGACCGGCGAGCGCGCGAAGCAGGGTGGTCTTGCCGGCCCCGTTGGGACCGAGCAGCACCACCAGCTCGCCGGTCCCCACCGCCAGCTCGACCTCCAGCTCCAGCTCCCCCAGGGTCAGTCCCAGCTCGGCCGCCAGACTCACCGGGGCCTCGCGCTCATGCGGTCGGGAACCAGCGGTCCCGCAGGGCGATCAGGAGCGCCAGGGAGATGACCAGCAGGACCAGGCTGAGAGCGATGGCCGCCTCCAGGTCGGTCTCCAGCGCGATGTAGACGGCCAGGGGCATGGTCTGGGTGACCCCGGGCAGGTTGCCCGCGAAGGTGATGGTGGCGCCGAACTCACCAAGGGCTCGTGCCCAGCACAGGGCGATCCCCGCCCCCAGCGACGGCGCGATCAACGGCAGGGTGACCCGCCGGAAGGTGAGCCAGCGGCCGGCCCCCAGGGTGGCGGCGGCGTCCTCGAAGCGCCGGTCCATGGCCCGCAGCCCGGCCTCGACGGTGATGACCAGGAACGGCATGGCCACAAAGGCCTCGGCCAGGATCGCCCCGGCGGTGGTGAACGGCAGAGTGATCCCGAACGCCCGGTCCAGCCACTGGCCGACCAGCCCCCGCCGGCCGAAGGCAAGCAGCAGGGCCACCCCGCCGACGACCGGGGGCAGCACCATCGGCAAGGTGGTCAGAGCCCGGACGATGTTGCGCCCCGGGAATGCCACCCTGGCCAGCAGGAACGCCAGGGGGACGCCCAGCAGCACCGACACCGCCACCGCCCCGAGCGAGCAGATCAGCGACAGCCGCAGCGCCAGCAGCACCCGGGGGGTCGCCAGCTCTGCCCCCAGGGTTCCCCACGGGGTCCGCCCCAGCAGCCCGATCAGGGGGATGGCCAGGAACCCGACCGCCAGGGCGGCCAGGAGGACGAACCCGACCGGCGCCCCGGCCCTCGAGGTGGCCGCCCGGCGTCGCCGGGCGGTGGTGGTCATGTGGTGGGCGGCGGGAGGAACCCGTACTCCTTGAGGACCTGCTGACCCTCGGCCGACAGGACCAGGTCCATGAACGCCTGCGCCTTGTCCGGGGCCTTGCTCGCCTTGACGGTGGCGATCGGGTAGGTGGCGACCACGTTCTGCTCCTCGGGAATGTCGACCCCCTCGATCTTGTTTCCGCCCGCGCTCACGTCAGTGACGTACACGATCCCGGCGTCGGCCTCGCCCAGCGACACCTTGGTCACGACCGCCTTGACGTTGTCCTCCTGCGACACCGGGGTGACGCTCACCCCGGCCTCGTCGAGGATCTGCTTGGCGTACTTGCCGGCCGGGACCTCCTCGGCCGCCAGCACCACCTTCAGGTCGGGCTTGGCCAGGTCCTCGAGGCCCTTGACGTCCTTGGGGTTGCCCTTCTCGACCACGATGGCCAGCAGGTTGCTGGCGAAGTTCTGGGGGGTGTTGACCAGGTCCTTGACCTTGTCCATGTTGGTGATGTCGGCCGAGGCGAACACGTCGGCCGGGGCGGCCTGCTGGATCTGGGTGGCCAGGGCCTGGCTGCCGGCGAAGTTGAAGGTCACCTTGGTGCCGCCGTTGGCGGCGCTGTAGTCCTCGCCGAGCTTGGTGAAGGCGGCGGTCAGCGAGGCGGCCGCGAACACCTTGATCTCGCTCGGCGAGGCGGCGCTCGAGCTCCCGCCCGAGTTGTCGTCGCGACCACCGCAGGCGGCGAGCACCAGCGCCGCCACCGCGAGCGCGGCGGTCAGGCGGATGCGGGACCGGAGCATGAGGCCTCCTCTATCTGGGACGGGTTCAAGCACGAGACGGCGACGGCAGCTCGACCACCACATTGGTCGCCTTGACGGCGGCCACGGCCAGCACGCCGGGGGCCAGCCGGAGCTCGTCGGCGGCCTCCCTGGTCATCAGCGACACCACCCGGTACGGGCCGGCCTGGAGCTCCACCTTGGCCACGATGTCGTCCTTGACGACCCGGGTGACGATCCCCTGGAAGCGGTTGCGGGCCGACTGGGCGATCACCTCGTCAGGGCCGGCCAGGTGCCAGTGGCCGGTCATGAACTCGGCCAGGGCGGCCCCGTCGACCACCCGCTGGCCGCCCTCGGTCCGCGTCGTCCCCAGGCGGCCGGCGTCCGCCCAGCGGCGGACCGTGTCCACGCTCACCCCGAGGAGCTCGGCAGCCTGGCCGATTCGATACGTTGGCATTTGCGGGAGATTCTAGCATGCGATGCAGCTTCCGCACGCTATACTCGCTGCACTAGCCGCAACTGCGGTTCGCAGGGCAGCTCGCACCATCCATGTCGTCCCTCCAGTCACGATCCCCCGCCGATGCAGCGTCCGAAGGGACGAGGGATGAACCCGACGGTCGAAGCCGAGCGAGCGATCCGGCGCGCCAAGGTGGTGGAGGCACTCGCCGACGCCGTCGCCACCCTGGATCGGGCTCCGCCAGTCCACGTCGCGGTCGACGGCCTCACCGGTCCCGCGACCCGGGCGCTCGCCGACGACGTCGGTCGCGCGCTCACCGACCGTGGGCGCCGCTGCCGCCGCGTGACCCTGGACGCCGGCAGCCTCCTCCACCCGGGTGGGCCAGGCCCGGCACGACCTCGCCACCGCGCCGAGCCCGGCGACGACCTGGTCCTGGTGGACGGCTGCTTCCTCCAGCATCCTGAGTTCCTGGGCGCGTGGGAGCTGGTCGTGTTCCTGCGGGAGGGGGCGGTATCCCCGGGACCGGGCAGCGCCGACCGGGCCGCGGACGGGAGCCAGGACCGCGCCTGCACCGGGGCCCAGTACCTCACCCAGGTCGACCCCGAAGGCACCGCTGACATCGTGGTCGACCTCCACGACCCGGCCTGGCCGGTGATCCGGCGCATGGACCCGGTCGTGGCCGCCCGCCTCGGCCCGGCGGTGCAGCTGGCCGAGACCCGCGCCTTCTTCGCCCCCCGGGCGACGAGCTGGGAGCAGCAGTTCCCCGATGACGACCCGGCCTATGCGGCCGCCGTGGCCGAGCTGGGCCTGCGCCCCGGGCAGACCGCCCTGGACGCGGGCTGCGGCACCGGCCGGGCCCTCCCCCACCTGCGGGCCAGGGTCGGCCAGACCGGCCACGTCCTCGGGTTCGACCTCACCCCCGAGATGCTGGCCACCGCCCGCCGCCACGGCCGCCACGCCCACGCGCTGCTGGTGCTGGCCGACGCCCGCCGCCTGCCGCTGCCCGCCGGCAGCGTCGACGGCGGCTTCGCCGCTGGGCTGCTGCCCCACCTTTCCGATCCGGGCCAGGGCCTGGCCGAGCTGGCCAGGGTCATCGCCCTCGGCGGCCGGCTGGTCCTGTTCCACCCAAGCGGCCGGGCCGCCCTGGCCGCCCGCCACGGCCGGCGCCTGCGCGAGGACGACCTGCTCGCCCCCGACCCGCTCCGCCATCGACTCCAGCGAACCGGCTGGTGGCTGGCCCGCTACGACGACGGGCCGGACCGGTTCCTGGCCGTCGCCGAGCGCGTCTCCCCGAGACCTTGACCTGCTGCTACGCTTGGTTTCCCGGGTGGGGCGTCGCCGCCGGCCCGCTCGTCCAGCGCCCTGTCGCTGACCCAAGGTCGTCCGACCGCCGGAGGTCCGCGTGCCCAAGCAGCTGAGCGCCCCCACGACCGGACCCGGTCGCCGCCGCCTGCAGGCACTGGCCGAGGACCTGTCCGAAGAGGTCGAGGTCGGGCCACTGCTCGACCGTCCCGTACCAGCAGGGCGATGAGGTCGCGCTGATGATCAACGGGCTCGGCGGGACCCCCATCAGCGAGCTCTACATCCTCTA
>Ga0207675_100002116_pt1 | contig 19675 bp, 21 predicted proteins | sample KBSSwiS42_FD_184305 | JGI IMG/M metagenome (GOLD analysis project Ga0207675, IMG submission 184305) | Switchgrass rhizosphere microbial communities from Kellogg Biological Station, Michigan, USA - KBS Switchgrass S4-2 (SPAdes) (version 2) | ecosystem: Host-associated > Plants > Roots >...
ACGAGATCGGCACGGTGGGCGTCGGCGAGGCGACGATACCGACGCTGGTCACCTTCCATCGGCTGCTCGAGATCAACGAGCAGGAGTTCATGGCCGCCACCCAGGCCACGTTCAAGCTCGGCATCGGCTTCGAGAATTGGCGCGCGCAGGGTGAGAACTACATCCATTCCTTCGGCACCACCGGCAAGGATCACTGGACGGCGGGCTTCCAGCACTTCTGGCTCAAGGGCCGCGAACGCAAGCTCGCCGGCGACTATGGCGACTACTGCCTCGAGCTGCGCGCCTCGCTCGAGGGCCGCTTCGCGCACCTGCCGCGGGGCGGCATGAACTACGCCTTCCACATCGACGCCGGGCTGTACGCGAAATTCCTGCGCAGGTTCGCCGAAGGGTTCGGCGTGAAGCGCATCGAGGGCAAGATCGTCGCGGTCAACGTGGGTGACGGCGGCGACATCGAGTCGTTGCAGCTCGATTCCGGTGACCTGATCGCCGGCGACCTGTTCATCGATTGCACCGGCTTCCGCGGCCTGCTGATCGGCAACGCGCTGCACGTGGGCTACGAGGACTGGTCTCACTACCTGTTCTGCGACAGCGCGGTGGCGCTGCAGACCGAAGCGGTGGGGCCCGCGATCCCGTACACGCGCTCGATCGCGCGCGACTCCGGCTGGCAGTGGCGCATCCCGCTGCAACACCGCGTCGGCAACGGCATGGTCTATTGCAGCAAGTACCTCGGCGACGAGCAGGCGAAGCAGGCGCTGCTGGCGAACGTCGAGGGCAAGCCGCTCACCGAGCCGCGCGTCATCAAGTTCCGCCCGGGCCAGCGGCGCCAGACCTGGCGGCGCAACTGCGTCGCGATCGGGCTCGCCAGCGGCTTCATCGAGCCGCTGGAGTCGACCAGCATCCACCTGATCCAGCGTGGCGTCATCCGGCTCATGCAGATGTTTCCGCGCGACGGCATCCGGCAGTCGGACATCGAGGAATACAACCGGCAGACGAACCACGAGATCGAGCACATCCGCGACTTCATCGTGCTGCACTATCACGTGACGCGCCGCCAGGACACGCCGTTCTGGCGCACCTGCCGCGGCATGGAGATTCCGGCCTCTCTGCGCCACCGGCTCGAACTATTCCGAGAAACCGGTCGCGTATTCCGCGTGCCGAACGAACTATTCGCCGAAAACTCGTGGATTCAGGTTATGTTGGGGCAGGGCATCGAACCGCAGCAGCATCACCCGGCGGCCGACCTGATGGGAGACGAAGAGTTGTCGCGTTTTCTGGACGGCATCCGCACTTCGGTGGAACGCACGGTGGCCCAACTACCCGCGCACCAGGCCTACGTCGAGCAATACTGCAAGGCGCCCGCACCGGGCGCGATGCCGGGCTGAACGATGGCAAACATCTACGAAGTCGCGGAGCTCGCGGGCGTGTCGCTGGCCACCGTGTCGCGCGTCATCAACCCGGGCGGCGGCGCCAAGGTCAGCGACAAGACGAAGCAGAAGGTGCTGGACGCGATGAGCCAGCTCGGCTACCAGCCGAACTCCATCGCGCAGTCCCTGGCCACGCGCAGCAGCAACTCCGTCGGTGTGCTCGTCTCGGAGCTGCACGGTCCGTTCTTCGGCGCCATGCTCTCGGCCATCGAGCAGACGCTGAAGGCCGCCGGCAAGTTCGTGCTGGTGGCCGCGGGCCACAGCAAGGAAGAGCAGGAGCGCGAGGCCATCCGCTTCCTGGTGAGCCGCAACTGCGACGCGCTCATCGTGCACGTAGAGCGCCTGACGGACAAATTCCTGGTCGACCACGACCACAACACCACGCCGCTGGTGGTGATGAACCGCAAGGTACGCGGCCTCGCCGACCACTGCTTCAGTCTCAACAACGAGCTCGGCGGTTATCTCGCGACGAAGTCGTTGCTGAAGAACCGGCACAAGCGCATCGCATACATTTCGGGTCCGCTCGACTGGGTGGATGCGAAGCAGCGTCTCGCCGGCCACAAGCGCGCGCTGACCGAGGCGGGCTTGAAGTTCGACGAGCGCCTGCTGCACGAGGGCGACTACCACGAGACCGGCGGCCAGGAGGCGCTGGCGAGTCTGTTGGCGAAGAACATCCCGTTCACCGCGGTGGTGTGCGCCAACGATGAGATGGCCGCGGGCGCCATGGCCGCGGCGCACGAGCGCGGCCTCGAGTTGCCGAAGGATCTCTCCATCGTCGGCTTCGACGACGCGCCGATCTCGCGCTACGTGTATCCCAAGCTCACCACGATCCACTACCCGATCGCCGACATGGGCACCATGGCCGCTCGCTGGGTCCTGAAAAACGTTTACGAACAGCCGCAGGACGTGCAGCAGGCCTTCGAACCCGAACTCGTCGAGCGCGACTCCGTCGCCAGGATATGAGGGCCGAAATGGGGACATTCCTCATTTTCTTGTAACAATTCGAGGACGTTCGCTATGGCTCTGATGCCGCGCCGAATTGTTACAAGAAAATGAGGAATGTCCCCATTTCGGCGCCGCACGCGATCGGCACGATTCTCATCATTGCCGTCAGCGGTTTTCTCGCGGGCTTCGACGGATCCCTGTTCACGGGTGCCGTGTACTTCGTGAAGGGTGAATTCGCGCTCGACGAATTTCAAACTGGCTGGGCCGTCTCGGCCCAGGTACTCACGGCCACGATCGCCATCTTTCTCGCGGGACCGATCGCCGACCGTATCGGCAGGCGGACGACGCTGCGCATCGCCGCCATCGTGTTCGCTGCCTCGGCCATCGTCGCCTGCGCCGCGAATGGCCTGCCGATGTTGATCGTCGCGCGCCTGCTATCCGGCCTCGGTATCGGCGCGGTGCTGGTGGCCGCGCCCATGTACATCGCCGAGCTCTCATCGCCGGCCTTGCGCGGGCGCATGGTGACCGTCAACCAGTTGTTCCTGGTGGTCGGCATCTTTCTCGCTTCGGCCAGCAACCTGCTGATCGTCCGGATGGGAAGTTTTCATTCGGACTGGCTGACACGGCTGAATCTCGGCTCGAACTGGCGCTGGATGCTGGGCATCGGTGTGTTTCCCGCGGTTGCCTATCTGTTCGCGTTGCTGTTCGTGCCCGAGAGTCCACGCTGGCACGCCATGCACGGACGCCTCGATGCCGCGCGTCGCATACTCGCCCGCGCGCATGGCGCCGCGCTCGCGGAGCGTGAGCTCGCCGAGGTTTGCGCCTCGCTGGCGCACGATGCCGGCAAGGAAGCTGCCCGGCTGCGAGATCTGTGGGCGCCGGAACTGCGCAGCGTGCTGTTCATCGGCCTGGTGGTCGGTGTGCTGCAGCAGATCACCGGCATCAACTCGTTGATGGCGTATGCCACGATGATCTTCGCCGGCATCGGGGCCGAAGGCGCGGGCATCGAAGCGTCGTTCTTTCAAACCACGCTGTTGACGCTGGTGAACGTGGTGTTCACCGTGATTGCGTTGTTGCTCATCGATCGTGTCGGCAGGCGGCCGCTGCTGATAGTCGGCACGGCTGGCATTGCGTGTTGTCTGTTCGCCGCGGCCTGGGGATTCCAGGCGTCGGGCGGCACCGCGAACTCGGTATGGGTACTCTGCGGCCTGCTGGGCTTCGTAGCGTGCTTCGCGTTATCGCTGGGCCCCGTCATGTGGGTGTTGTTTTCGGAAATCTTTCCGAATCGCGTGCGCGCGCTCGCGATCTCCTGCGTGGGCCTGGTGAATTCCACCGTGTGTTTCTTTGCGCAGCAGGTCTTTCCCTGGCAGATGCAGCACATGGGGGGGGCCAGGACCTTCCTCATATATGGAATGTTCGCCGTGCTGGGCGTGGCGGTCCTGATCCGCATCCTGCCCGAGACCCGCGGCCGCAGCCTCGAAGAGCTCGAAGAATCGCTGGTGCGGCACTCCTAGACGCCAGCGTCGGCTTCGTCCGATAGGCGGCGGTCCGGGCGCCAATTACTTTCCGTTGTTGTCGATCTGCGTGCCGCCTGTTCGGCTATGCAGTGAACAGCTCATGCGGAGAACGTCATGCCCACGCCCAACAGCAAACTCATCGCTCCCTGCCTCTGGTTCGACAGCCAGGCCGAGGAGGCCGCGCGCTTCTACGTGAGCGTGTTTCCGAATTCGAAGGTCACGCAAATCTCGTACTACGGCAAGGCCGGGCAGGAGACTCATCAGAGAAAGCCCGGCTCGGTGTTGACCGTGGCGTTCGAGCTCGACGGCCAGCCGTTCACTGCGTTGAACGGCGGACCCATCTTCAAGTTCAACGAAGCGCTGTCGTTGCAGATCTTCGTCGACGATCAGAAGGAGTATGACTACTACTGGGACAAGCTCACGCCCGGCGGTGATCCGAAGTCACATGTCTGCGGCTGGCTCAAGGACCGGTACGGACTGTCCTGGCAGGTGGTGCCGCGCAAGATGGTCGAGTGGCTCACGCGCACGGACGAGAAATCGCAGCGTGCGTTCGCCGCGATGATGGACATGGGCAAACTCGACATCGCCGCGCTCGAGAAGGCTTACAACGGCTGAGCGCACATGGAATTGCTCGACGCCATCCAGTGGCCGGCCATGGCGGTGACCCTGTTCGCCGCGTGGCTGGTCGCGTCGCAGAAGAAGCCGCGGCGCGAAGCGGGATTCTGGTGGTTCATCGTGAGCAATGTGCTGTGGATTGCCTGGGCCTGGCACGCGAAGGCGTGGGCCCTGATCGCGTTGCAGGTGGGCCTGTTCGCGCTGAATGTTCGCGGCGCGGTCAAGAATGAGTGAACTCGATGTCCGGAATTGATCGGACGCTCGACCGATTCCCGCTGCGCCGCGTTCCCGCGAACTGAGCGGCGACCAAAAAAGGTTTGCGGTCAAAAATTTTCGCGGCACGATCAATTTCGCCGCGATGCTTCTCCTTACGCTGTTGGTTGTCACCTCAGTACGCAAGGAGAGCTCATGTCGATTCGAAAAATCCTGCCCTGCATTGCTGCATTCATGGCCCTGGCCCGCGCACCCGCGGCGCCCGCGCATGATTCCATGCATGGCGAAGCTGGCAACGCAGTCACTCGCTGGAACGGTATCGCCATCCAGGTACTGCCCGTAGATCCCGGCCTGATCCTCGATTCCCGCGCCTTCGCCATCCTGCATGCCGCGATCCACGACGCGGTGAATGGAGTGGAGCGGCGCTATCAGCCCTACACCGCGGACCTTTCGTCGCCGAACGCGTCGGTCGATGCCGCGATTGCCGCGGCGTCGCACGATGTGTTGATCGCCCTTTCGCCCAGCCAGCAAGGGACCATCGAAGTCGCGTATGCATCGGCATTGCTGGCGATTGCCGACGGCCCGGCGAAACAGGCCGGTATCGAGCTCGGTCGCGCCAGTGCCAGGGCGAATCTCGAACGCCGCATCGGAGACGGAGCCGACACCGCGGCAAGCCCGGCTTACGTGCCCAATGGAAAACCGGGCGACTACGATTTCACGCCGCCCTTCGATGGAACTCTGGGCAAAGTCGCGCTGTTCCCCGGCTTTGGAAATGTCACGCCGTTCGGCATCACGGTTGGCATGCATGGCCTGCCGGGTCCGGACAGACTGGATAGCCCCGAGTACACCAAGGACTTCAATCAGCTGAAAGCCATTGGCGCCCTGGACAGCAAGACGCGTACCCGCGAGCAATCCGACATCGCTCGCTTCTGGTTCGAGGGCTCGCCGACGGGTTGGAATCGCATCGCCAATACGCTCGTTCGCCAGCAGAAGCTGGACGTGTGGAGTTCCGCGCGCGTCATGGCGCTGGTGAATTTTGCCCTGGCCGACGGTTACATCGCCGGCTTCGACGCCAAGTACCACTTCCGATTCTGGCGTCCGGTCACGGCGATCCGCCGCGCCGATGCCGATGGAAATCCTTACACCAAGGCGGATCCGACCTGGCTGCCGATGGAAGGCCCGGGTTTCTTCACGCCTCCCTTGCCTGACTATCCGTCGACGCACACCGTGCTCGGCGCGGCTGCAGCCGAAGTGCTCATCCAGAATCTCGGCGACCATGTGCATTTCGCGATCTCGAGCGGCACCTTGCCTGGTGCGCTGCGCGAGTTCGGCAGCATCAGCGATGCGGCGCTCGAAAACGGAGTGTCGCGGATCTATGGCGGCGTCCATTTCATGCACGCGGTTCGCGATGGGTGCCGGCAGGGCAAGGGAATCGGCCAGGACATCAGTCAGCTGCTGCCGCGGGTTGGCGATCATGTCGATTCCGGTGCGGACGGTTCCGCGACACGCAAAGACCGGCTCTGCGAACTGCTGATGTAAGTCATTCCGCGATGAAGACGCCGGGCACTCGTTGCCCGGCGTTTCGTTTTCCATCCTTGCGAAAACCGACTAGCATGCGCACGTCGAGTTCGCTGGGGTGGGGGAGTGATGACCGACCGACGTTCTTTTCTTCGCGGTGCTTCCGTACTCATGGGAAGCGCGGCCCTGGGCCAGGTACTGACGGCATTCGCCGCCGCACCGCGCAAGGCGACCACGTTCAGCGAATCCGAGATGCGTACATTGCGCGCGCTGGTGGACATGATCCTGCCGGCGACGGATTCGCCGGCCGCCTCCGCGGCGGACACTCACTATTTCATCGACCTCGCGATTCCGGCGTGCGCGACCCCGGCGGCGCAGAAGACGTTCAGGTCGGGCCTGGCGGCATTCGCGGGTTTCGATCAACTCTCCGCTGACAAGCAGGTTGCGAAGCTCAAGTCGCGCGCCGCGGCCGACATGCCGTTGTCATACGACGAGTCCTTCTTTCGCATTCTGAAGGACTACACCATGACGGGTTACTTCCTCTCGGAAATCGGCGCGACACAGGCGCTGGCGTACGAGCGGGTGCCCGGCGGTTTCTGGGGCGACCTGCCGCTGCAGCCCAACCAGAAGGCCTGGGCAATCTGATGGGCACACAGACTTACGACGCGATCGTCGTTGGCTCCGGAATGTCGGGCGGCTGGGCCGCGAAAGAGCTGTGCGAAAAGGGGCTCAAAACCCTGGTGCTGGAGCGCGGCCAGCAGCTGCGGCACGTCACCGACTACACCACGGCGCTGAAGGACCCGTGGCAGCTGCCGCACAACAACCGCGCCACCAATGCCGACAAGGCCGCGCAACCCATCCAGTCGACTCTCTATCTATATGACCAGTCGACCAAGGGCATGTTCGTCGACGACAACCGGTACCACTACGAGCAGGCGAAGCCTTTCAACTGGTATCGCGGCTATCACGTCGGCGGCCGATCGCTCATGTGGTCACGACACGTGTTCCGCTTCAGCGATCTCGACTTCGAGGCGAACGGCAAGGAGGGCGTGGGCGTCGACTGGCCGATCCGTTACGCCGACATTTCCCCGTGGTACGACTACGTGGAGAAGTTCATCGGCGCCAGCGGCGAGAACCCGGCGCTGCCGCAATTGCCAAAGCAGATCCTGCAGCCGCCGTTCGAAATGACGGCGCTGGAGAAATACGTCAAGGGTGCCTTCGAGAAGGCGTTCACGGATCGCAGGCTCATCTGCAGCTCCATCGCCGTGTTGTCGCGCGAGCTCAACGGCCGCGGTCCCTGCCAGGGGCGCAATCAATGCGCGCGTGGCTGTCCGTACAGCGCGTATTTCTCATCGAACGGCGTGACGCTGCCGGCCGCCGCCGCCACCGGCAATCTCACGCTGCAGCCCGACAGCGTGGTGCATTCGCTGATCTACGACGAGGCGAAGAATCGCGTCACCGGCGTGCGCGTGGTCGACGTGAACACGCTCAAGACCACGGAGTATTTCTCCAGGATCGTGTTCCTGTGCGCGTCCACGCTGAATTCCACGTCCATTCTGCTCAACACCCGTGGCAAACGCTTCCCGAACGGCCTGGGCAACGACAGCGGCGAGCTCGGCCATAACCTCATGGATCATCACAACGGTGGTGGCGCGACGGCCAGCTACTCGGGGCTGCTGGATCGCTATTACCGTGGCCGGCGCTCGACCAGCATGTACATTCCGCGCTTCCGCAACGTCACCACGCACGAGGAGAAGTTCAAGCGGGGCTACGGCTACGAGTTCTATTCCGGCCGCAACAACTGGACGCGTGGCGTCGAGACCGCGGACTTCGGCGCGGATTTCAAGAACGAGATCACGCGGCCGGGAACCTGGTCTGTCTACACGGAAGGTTACGGCGAAACGCTGCCGCGCCACGACAACCGCATCTGGCTGAGCCACGACAAGCTCGACAAGTGGGGCATACCCGCGCTCAACGTGTCCATGAGTTATGGCGACAACGAGCACGCAATGGCGCAGCAGATGATGGAAGACGCGGTGGAGATGTTCAAAGCCGCGAAGCTCGAGGACGTGCAGGGGTTCAATCATCCCGTGACGCCCGGCAGCGTCATTCACGAGATGGGTACGGCGCGCATGGGCCGGGACCCGAAGACCTCCGTGCTGAACTCGCACAATCAGCTGCACGCCGTGCCGAACGTGTTCGTGACCGACGGCAGCTTCATGGTGTCGTCGCCCACGCAGAATCCGTCGCTCACCTACATGGCGTTGACGGCGCGCGCGGCGGACTTTGCGGTGGACAAACTGAAACGCGGCGAGCTCTGACGGCAGGAGGAGCCGCTCATGCCAGGCAGCTTTCTCCGGTTCGACGGCGCGGTTCGACACCAGCCACAGATCGACAAGTGGTTGGAAGCCCGCCGGCCGGAGCTGGCCGCCATCGCGCGGCGATGGTTTGACGTGATGCGCGGCTGCGGTGGCGACGTGACCGAGCTCCTGCATGACGGTCACCCGACGGCGTGCGTCGAAGATGGCGCGTTCGGCTACGTCAATGTGTTCACATCGCACGTCAACATCGGCTTTTTTCATGGCGCGTCCCTGCCGGATCCTGCGGGGCTCCTGCAAGGAGACGGACGTTTCATGCGGCATGTGAAGGCAAGGCCCGAAAGCCTCCCCGATGAAAGCGCGTTGCAGGCGCTCATCCAGGCTGCCTACCTCGACATCAAGAAGAAATTGGCGGCGGAACCATCAACACGAGGCAAGTGAAGTGCGTCCCGAGACACGCCGGCGCATTGTTGTCAGTGTTTGCCGCGAGGGGGATGGTGCGTAGCACTCAACGATGACGCGAGTGTTGTTCGTCTGCTCACAGAACAAGCTGCGAAGCCCTACCGCGGAGCAGATCTTCAGCAATCGACCCGGCTTCGAAGTGGCATCGGCGGGCACGGACCCAAGTGCGGCCACGCCGGTTTCACCCGAGGATATCGATTGGGCGGATGTCATCTTCGTGATGGAACGGGCCCACCGAAACAAGCTCTCCAGAAAATTCCGCTCGCAACTCAAGAACAAGCGCGTCATCTGTCTCGACATCCCGGATCAGTTTGAATACATGGATCCGGCGCTCATCCTCCTGCTGGAAAAGAAAGCGGGGCCGTTCTTCAAATGACCGATTGCAGGTCGAAACGCGTCCGACGCGCGATCACTTCGCGCTGCGTGGCGCGAACACATCGACGGACAGCGTGACGGTGCGACTTTCCCTGGAATCGAGCGCACCGACGCCGACCACCTTGCGGGCCACTTCCTCACCGCGATCGTTGCGAATCGAAACCACCACCGAGTATTCCCACGCCTCGGCGCCCTCGGGATTGCGAAACGCGCCTTCGACGCGCAGCGCCGAGAACGTCTTCTGCACGCGGCTCTCGACGTTCGAATTGGGATCGAATCGCAGGTGATGGTTGCAACCCGGGCAAACGCTGGCGCTCTCCAGGATCGTCGACTTGCAATGTGGACAGATCCTGGTCTTACCCGCTAATCCAGCACGGCCGTTCATGTCGTCAGTGCTTGGGTTTCTCGTCCCAGCCGAACTCCGCCTTGCCGCGCATGCGCGAACCCGCCGCCACGGTGAGCGAGCCCGCCTTCAGCTCGCCGTTGAGCACGCCGGTCTGAAGTAGTTCGACGCGCGACGCGGCGTCGATGTTGCCGTCGAGCTGGCCGCCGACGACCACTGTGTCGGCCTTGACGCCGCCGGTGAGGTGCGCACCCGCTTCGATCGTGAGGTTGCCCTGCACGTTGACGTCGCCCTTGAAGTCGCCGGCGATGCGCACGTGTCCCGCACCTTCGATCTTGCCTTCGATCGTGACCCCGGCGGCGATGATGGATTCCTTCATCGTTCCATCGGCCCGGTTTTGCGTCGCGGCAGGGCGCGCGGCCGGCTCGCTGACGGCGCTCAGCACGGATACCTTCTCCGGTGGTTTCGCGGCCGGCGCAGGTTGTCCGCCCGGTTCCCGGCTGGTTTCATCTTTCCACAACGCCATGACAAACCTCCTGTTTCTGAAATTCTTGTCCGACCTCGGCGAGATCGTCGAACGTAAGTACACAGCGATTGCGGGAGTGTCAAACCGCATTTCGAACTGTCGGGATATGCCGACAGTTGCGTGGACAACACGCCGCCCGCGCACGTAGGGTGGCACACATGACGCAGCGCGTTTTTTCGATCAACTTTTCAAAGGTGTATCCGCTGTACGTCCAGAAGGCGGAGCGCAAGAAACGGACGCGGAAAGAAGTCGACCAGGTCATCTGCTGGTTGACCGGCTACAGCGCGGCGGGGCTGCAAAAGCAGATCGAACTGGAAAATGACCTCGAGAGGTTCTTTGCCCAGGCGCCGGCGTTCAATCGGAAAAGTTCGCTCATCACCGGCGTGGTGTGTGGCGTGCGCGTCGAGGATGTCAAGGATCCGTTGATGCGGAAGATCCGCTACCTCGACAAGCTGATCGACGAGCTTGCCAAGGGCAAAGCGATGCAGAAGATTCTCCGGCAATAATCTGTCCGAAGTTCTATCCGGACATCTGGTACTGAAACGCGGAGGCCGAGATGAGAGCCGGCTTCGAATCCTCGAATCATCCCGAAGACCTGATCGACTACGACCTGTTCACGTCGAACGGCGCACTGGTCGATGCGCTCGGGCGCGAAGGCGCGGCGGCGTCGCGCGAGCGGCTCACGCAGCTCGGCAAGAAACTGGGCACGCGTGCCATGTTCGGCTTGGGCGATGCGGCGAACCGCAATCCGCCGGTGCTGAAGATTTTCGACCGCTTCGGCCATCGGCGCGACGAGGTGGAATTTCATCCCGCCTGGCACGCGCTCATGCGCGCGCTGGTGGCGGAAGGGTTGCACACCTCGCCCTGGGCGCAGCCGGCACCGGGGGCGCACGTCGAGCGGGCCGCGGCCTATCTGCTGTGGGGCGAGGTCGAAAATGGCACGCAGTGTCCGGCGACCATGACCTACGGCGCGGTGCCGGCGCTGGCGCGCCAGCCTGGCGATTTCGCCGAGTGGCTGCCGCGGCTGCTGTCGCGCGAATACGACGAGCGGCTGCTGCCCATCGCGCAAAAGCGCGGCGCGCTGATGGGCATGGGCATGACCGAGAAGCAGGGCGGCTCGGACGTGCGATCGAATTCCACGCGCGCGGTCGCCGTGGCCGCTCCGGGTCCGGGCCGGGAATACCGGCTCACCGGCCACAAGTGGTTCTTCTCCGCGCCGATGTGCGATGCCTTCCTGGTGACGGCGCAGGCGCCGGGTGGGATCTCCTGTTTCTTCGTGCCGCGCGTGCTGCCGGATGGGACGCGCAATACGCTCTGTCTGCAGCGACTCAAGGACAAACTCGGCAATCGATCGAATGCCTCGAGCGAGGTGGAGTTCGACGACACCTTCGGTCTTCTCGTCGGCGAGGAAGGCCGCGGCATTCCGACCATCCTCGAGATGGGCGTCTACACGCGCTTCGACTGCGCGACCGGGGCCGCGGGCATCATGCATCAATGCGTCGCGCAGGCCATTCACCACGCGCGGCATCGCTCGGCATTTGGCAAGCTGCTCATCGACCAGCCGCTGATGCGCAATGTGCTGGCGGACCTGGCGCTGGAGTGCGAGGCGGCGATCGCCTTCGTCCTGCGACTGGCGCGCGCCTTCGACGCGCAGCAGGACGAGTCGGAGTCGGCGCTGCGCCGCGCGCTCACCCCGGTGGCGAAGTTCTGGATCTGCAAGCGCGCGCCCGCGGTGGGCGCCGAGGCGATGGAAGTACTCGGCGGCAACGGCTACATCGAAGAAGGGCCGATCGCGCGACGCTTCCGCGAGTTGCCACTCAACTCCATCTGGGAGGGATCGGGAAACATCATGTGCCTGGACGTGCTGCGCGCGCTGTCGCGCGAGCCGCGCACGTTCGAGGCACTGGCGGCGCTGCTGGATCGCGGCCGTGGCCATGAGCCGCGCTTCGATCAGTTTGTCGCGCGACTGCTCGATGAGCTGCGTGACGGCAGGGGCGGCGAGTCGAGCGCCCGGGCGCTGGTAGAGCGCATCGCGCTGGCAGTGCAGGCGTCATTATTGTTCGACGTGTCGCCGGTGGCGGAGGCGTTCGTCGCGTCGCGCATCGCGGCGCCCGCACCGGCGGTGTTCGGCACTTTGCCGACAGGTACCGACCAGGTTGCCCTGATCGAGCGCGCACTCAAACCATAGCCACGTGACGCTTGGCCCGCGGCGGGTGGATACTGGGCGCAGCGCCAGTACGAAAGAGGCAACACCTTGAGCGAGTCGTCGCTGTTCCTGGGACTGTTGTTCGGTTCGATCGGGACCGGCTTTCTCCTGTATGGCAGGAAGCAGAGAGCCGTGGTGCCGTTGCTCTGCGGGCTGGCACTCATCATCTACCCGTTTTTCGTTTCCAGCAGCACCCTGCTCGTCGTCATTGGCGTCGTGCTGATCGCAATTCCGTATTTCGTGAGGCTCTGATCAGGAGATGTCCGGTGACACGACCTGGCTACGTCGCACCATCAGATGGGTCGCGCGCTCGCCCACGATCTGGTCGGTGCACTGGTAGCCAAGGGCGGTCAGGTCGAGTCCGGCGAACAGATGCTCTCCGCGGCCCATGAACACCGGCCGCTGCGCCAGGTGCAGCTCGTCGATGGCGCGTGCCTGCAGGTACTGGCGAATCGTCGACGTGCCGCCACCGATGCGCACGTCGCGATTCCCCGCGGCCTGTTTCGCGCGTTCGAGCGCCTCTTGAATGCCGCCGGTGACGAAATGGAAATCCGTGCCGCCCTTCATGCGCAGCGTGGGGCGCGCGTGGTGCGTGAGCACGAACACCTGGCAGTGGTACACCGGCTCGTCGCCCCACCATCCCTTCCAGTTCTCGTCCGGCCACGGGCCGCGGATCGGGCCGAACATGTTGCGACCCATGACCCACGCGCCGACATTCTCGAAACTCTTCACCGCCATGGAATCGTCGACGCCGGTTTCGCCACCGGGCTCGCCCGTGACCATCTTGCGAAAAGTGCGCGTCGGGAAAAACCAGCTCATGACTTCGGGAAATCCGACACCGAGCGGATTCTCGAGACTCTGGTCGGGGCCGGCACCGAAGCCGTCGACAGAAATTCCGAATGCCGCGACGCGCACCTTGCCCATGTTCATTCCTCCGCGAGCGACGCTACCGCGCTCGCGGCGAGCAGGAAAGCACCCACGCCGTAGAACTGCGTGTCGGATTCCGCGACTTGATCGGGACGGTCGCTGACCTGCTGCACCCAGCCGAGGCGTCCATCTTTCGCGACCGCGCGGGACAGCGCGCCCCAGCCCTTGTCGACCGCGGGCCGGTATTCGCCGGCGTTCAGCAAGCCGTGTTTGATGCCCCAGGCGAGGCCGAATGTGTAGAAGCCCGTGCCACTGGTCTCGGGCGGCGAGTCCTCGGGGGCTAACAAGGATGGCGCCCAGTAGCCGTCGGATTTCTGGATGGATTCGAGTTTCGCCGCCATGTCACGGAACAGCCGTTCGAGTCGCAACCGATCGGGATGATCTTTCGGCAGCGCCTCCAGCATCTTGGCGATACCGGCAAACACCCAGCCGTTGCCACGACTCCAGAAGAGTTTGCGTCCCTTGTCATCGCGACGTTCGAAGAAGCGGCTGTCGCGGAAATACAGCTGCTCGGCCGGGTCATAGAGGAAATCCGTCGTGGCCCAGAATTCCTGCAACGCGAAGTTTGCGTACCGCACGTCGCCCAGCTGGCGTGTTAGCTCGATCCAGGCCGGCGGTGACATGAAAAGCGCGTCGCACCAGCACCAGCGCTGCAAACAGGTCGTGTCGCCGTAGCCGCTGGCGGGGATCACGAAACTCAGGTGCACCTTCGCCGGATGGGATATCACCTGCTCGAAAACCGCTCGCAGCGGCACCAGCGCAGCGGCGCCGGCGCCGTGGCGCGCCGCCCAGAGGTAACTCTGGCCGATGACGTGATCGTCGGCGTGATAGGCGCGCGGCCCGAGTTTCCAATCATTTGCCCGGCCCATGTCGAGGATGGCCTTGCGATATCGCGGTTCGCCGCTGACGTCCGCGAGGTGCGTCATGCCCACCCAGAAGGCGCCTTGCTCCCAGCTTCGCGGGTCGCGCGACTCTTCCTTCATGTGCGTGATGTGCGCGCCGTCGAGATGAGCCAGCTGCCAGTCGGCGACGCGCGCGGCGAGCTCGAGCACGTCCTTGCGAGCGGGCGTGTCGGCGCCCGCAATGGGAGCGAGCAAAGTGAATCCAACGGTGGCGAGCAGGTGACGCTTCATATCATCCAGCCACCGTCGATGATGTGGGTCTGCCCGGTGGTGAAGCCGGACTCGTCGCCCGCGAGATGCAGCGCCAGCGCGGCGATCTCCTCGGGCTTGCCGAGCCGTCCAATGGGTTGGCGCGCCTCGAACTCGGCGCGTGTCCTGGCGTAATCGCCGTAGGCGTGCAGGCGCGCTTGCAGCGAGGGCGTGTCGACCGTTCCCGGACAGATGGCGTTGCAGCGGATGCCTCGGGCGACGAAGTCCGCGGCCACGGACTTGGTGAGACCGATCACCGCCGCCTTGGTGGCGCCGTAAACGCAGCGATCGGGCACGCCGGTGATCGAACCTGCAACCGACGACATGTTGATGATCGACCCGCCGCGCGCCGCGATCATGCCGGGCAGGAATGCGCGGATCATGTGGTACATCGACTTCACGTTGAGATCGAAGGCGGCGTCCCACTGCGCCGGGTCGACGTCGAGTACTGTTCCACCCGGCACCGAGCCCGCGCAGTTGAACAGCACGTTCACCGGACCGATGCGTTTCGCGAAGCCGGCGATCGCCGCGGGGTCGCGCACGTCGAGCGCGTGCCCCTCGCATCCTGCGACGTCCTTGAGCGCCGCGGCATTGACGTCGGCCGCGAACACGCGCGCACCGGCGCGCGCGAACAGTTCGGCGCTGGCCCGGCCGATGCCGGAGCCGGCAGCGGTGACGACGGCGGTTTTTCCCGCAAGCCGATCGGACGAAAGTCGTTCAGATGCCATAACACTCCCGGGCGGTTGCGGAATATATCTGCGCGCGTTCGGCCTCGGTGAGCCGCACCAGCAACATTTCGCCCGCCTGCGACCACTCCTCGTACGAGCACACCAGTTCGCACACCGGCCAGTCGCTGCCCCACATCATGCGGCGCGGCCCGAATGTCTCGAGCAGGTGGTCGACGCAGGGCGCCAGCACGGCTGGATTGGCGCTGCCGGCCTCCGTCACCACGCCCGACAACTTGCACACGGCGTTGGTGCTGCGCGCGATCTCGCTGATGTCATGCCGCCAGGTGGACAGGTCGCCGCTGCGCAGCGGCGGCTTGGCGGCGTGATCCACGACCAGGCGGAGCTCCGGGTACAAATCGGCGAAATCCGCGAGCACCGGCAGGTGCTGTGGCAGGACCAGCGCATCGAACACCAGGTCGTGATCGATCATGGCCTCGATGGCGGGCGCGAGCTCGGGTTTGAGCATCCAGGCGACATCGGGAATGTCCTGGATCATCGGGCGCAGGCCCAGCAGATTGGCGTCGGCCGCGAGCGTTTCGATGCTCGCCGGCGCGACCGGGCTCTCGAAGTTCACCCAGCCGACCACGCCCGCGATGAAGGCGTGTTCGGCGGCGAGCTCCAGCATGTACTGCGTCTCGGCGATGGTCGGCGCGGCCTGCACCAGCACGGTGGAATCCACGCCGGCGCGTTTGAGCTGCGGTTCCAGGTCGCCCGGCAGATAGTCGCGGTAGATAGGCTCGAGCTCCGGCGTCAGCCATTCGTAGTCACCGCGATCCAGGCGCCAGAAGTGCTGGTGACTGTCGATCCGGCCGTTCACGCGGCTTCGCCCGGCAGCGGCGCGCGCGCATCGACCAGGCCGCGCTCGCGCAAGGCACGCCAGAATGCGCCGGGTATCGGCTGCGAAAAATACCGCGCGCATTGGGTGGCTTCGTCGCCGGTGACGCAGCCCGCGACGACGCTGGCGATGGCCGGATGCGCCAGCGGGAACTGCAGGGCCGCGGATTGCAGCGGCACGGAGAATTCCGCGCAGATTTCCTCGAGTCGCCGCACGCGCTGGATCACCTCGGGTGGGGGCGGAGCGTAGTTATAGTGTGTCTGGGTACGCGGACGCGAGCCCGTCGCGAGGATGCCCGAGTTGAACGGCCCGCCGCAGAGGATGGATACGCGGCGTGCGACGCACAGCGGCAGGAGTTTATCCAGCGACGGCTGCTCGAGCAGCGTGTAGCGGCCCGCGAGCAGGATGCAGTCGAGGTCGCAGCGTTCCAGCAGCTCGACGCACACTTCCCATTCATTGACACCGATACCGATGGCGCGCACCGCGCCCGAGTCGCGCAGCTCGCGCATCGCGCGGTAGCCGCCGTCGAGGAACTCCTGCACTCGCGTTGCGTGTCCCGTGCCATGGGTCAGGCGGCCGATATCGTGGCAGAGCAGGATGTCCACTCGTGGAACGCCGAGACGCGCGAGGCTTTCGGCGTGCGAACGCAGGATGGCGTCGTAGCCATAGTCGAACACCGGCGCGAAGGGCTGCGGCGAGAAGTAGCCTTCGCGACCGATCGCCGGATCCTGCGGGCCCGTGGCCACGAGCGTGCGGCCGACCTTGGTGGAGATCGCCGGTCGCGGCTGCGTGCCGGCGAGCGCGGTGCCGAGACGCGACTCGCTCAGGCCGAAGCCATAGAAAGGCGCGGTGTCGAACAGCCGTACGCCGGAAGCGTATGAAGTCCGCACCGCGGCGAGCGCATCCTCGTCGGGCAGCTGGCGGTACAGGTTGCCGATGCCGGCCGCGCCGAAACCGAGCACGCTGACTTCGAGCCCGGTGTTGCCGATCGCGCGCGTCGCCAGCGCGCCGCTCATGCAGTCGCAGTCGCGGCGCCGGCCGCCGCGACATCGCGGCGCGATTTCCACGCAAACAACAGCACCACCGCGAAGCAGATTGCCGGCACCAGCATGGCGATGGTGATTGAACTCGCGTCGGAGATCAGGCCCATGAGGGGTGGAATGACCGCGCCGCCGACGATGGCCATGACCAGGAACGAGGAGCCTGACTTGGTGTGATTGCCGAGGCCGCGCAGGCTCATGGTGAAGATCGTCGGGAACTGGATCGACATGAAGAAACTGGTGGCGATCAGGGCGTACAGACCGGGGTTGCCGCCGGCTGTCGCGGCCGTGGTGCACAGCGCGACGTTGACAGCCGCGAAGATCGCGAGCAGCAGCGCGGGGCGCACTTTTGACATCAGCAGCGTCCCGACCGAGCGGCCCGCAAAGAACACGATGAGCGAGATCAGCAGGTTGACCGCCGCGTCGCGTTCCGTGGTCCCGGGCATGTTGAACTGCGTGTAACGGATCATGAAACTCCACACGCCCACCTGCGCCCCGACGTAGGCGAACTGCGCGAGCACGCCCAGCCAGTAGTGAGGAAAGGCCAGCAGGCCGCGGAATCCGCCGGCGCGTGCATCGGAGTCGATCGCGACGCGCCGCGCAAGTGGTGGAAACTTCGTCACTGCCACCAGTAACGCCCACAGCAGCACCAGGCCGGCGATGCCGAGATACGGTAGTTTGACCGCGGCGAGCTCGCCGGTGCGCCAGGTGGCCTGTACCGCGGGTTCCATGGCGCGGATCTGTTCCGGTGTGAGGGTGTGATCGGAGAGGATCAGTTCCCGGCCGAGGTAAACGCCGGCGATGGTGCCGAGCGGATTGAAGGTCTGTGCGAAGTTCAGGCGCAGCGCGGCGCTGGTTTCGGGGCCCATCGCGGCGATCATCGGATTGGCGGAGGTCTCGAGAAACGACAGCCCGCTTGCCACCACGAACAATGCGCCGAGAAAGAAGTGGTATTCGCCGAATTGCGCAGCCGGGTAGAACAGCAGTGCGCCGCTGCCGAACAGCACCAGGCCCATGACCACCGCCGCGCGATATCCGAAGCGGCGCATGAACAACGACGCCGGGATCGCGAACACGAAGTAGCCGATGTACGTGGCGGAGTCCACGAAGCTCGAGGCGAAGTCGCCCAGCAGGAATGTCTTGCGGAACTGCGGCATCAGCACACCGTTGAGGCTGTTCGACATGCCCCAGAACGCGAACAGCGCCACCACCAGGACGGTGGCTGGCAGGTATCCGCGGGTGATGAATGCTTTTGGTCCGGTCGTTTCGGTCATGGCAGGTCCCCGTGCTCGTCAGAAATTCGTGCGGCGGCCGCACGAATGAATTCGACCGCCTGATTCATCTCCATCACCAGCGGATTGCTGTGCACGAAGGGACAGGTGAGCGCGGCAATCGCGGTAGCACCGCGCAGGATGGGCGCCGACAGGTCGACGATGCCGCGCACGAAATCGGAATCCGCTTCGTGGTGGCCGTTCTCGCGCACCACGTTGGCGCGCCGAACGAAGGAGTCCGCGGGTTCGCCTTTCAGCCGGCAGCGTTTGAGCCAGGCGCGACGCGTGTCGTCGTCCTGGTACGCGAACAACACCAGGCCCGACGTGGCGCGAGTGATCTCGCGGCGATAACCGATGCGCACGGAGAAGCCGAGATCGCCGGGCCGCTCGATGCGCGCGATGACCACGATCTGGTCTTCCGACGCGACGGCGATATGACAGGACTGCCCGATGTCGTACGTGAGCTTTCGCACGATGGGCAGCGCGGTCTCGAGCAGCGAACGCACCGGGGCCTGCGTCATGGCCAGCGCGAACAGCTTGTTGGTCAGCACGTATCCGGAGGCGTTCTCCGGGCTGGTGATGAAACCCTTGAACTCCAGTACCTGCAACATGCGGAACAGTTCGCCCGAAGAACGTCCGAGCCGCTGCGAGATCGCGGACAGGTTCAGCGGTGACTTCTCCGCTGCCAGCAGTTCGATGACGTCGAGGCCCTTTTCGAGCGCGGGCGCACGGTAACGGATCGCCCGGGAAGTGGTTTCCAGAGCGGAGTTGCGCGCGGCACGGTGGATGGTCGCCATGTTTGCCCGGGTCTTTTCAATTCGTTTTCATTAGAGCATTGTACTTTCATTTGGGAAAGGTCGCTGCGCGCGAGAATCATTCATGAGACTACTGACGATGGTGGCAGTCGCCACCGCGATGGCCGCCTGCAGCAGATCGCCCGAAGGCGCGTTCACGCCAACCGAACGTGGCGTGACGGTCACGCCCGCCGCGGGCGACGCGGCGCGGGTGCGGATCGAAGTGCGCTCCGAGCGGATCATGCGAGTCACGGCGATGAAGGATGCCGGGCTCGACGCACCGCCCAGCCTCATGGTGACGGAGGCGCCGCCGGCACCGCCGTTCAAGGTGGAACGTCAGGGCGACGACGTCGCCGTGAGCACCGCGCGCCTGGTCGCGCACGTATCGCTCGCGAACGGCGCGGTGCGGTTCACCGATCCGGCCGGCAAGACGCTGCTGGAGGAGACGCCCGCGCGCGTGCTCAACG
>Ga0207675_100002117_pt1 | contig 19674 bp, 22 predicted proteins | sample KBSSwiS42_FD_184305 | JGI IMG/M metagenome (GOLD analysis project Ga0207675, IMG submission 184305) | Switchgrass rhizosphere microbial communities from Kellogg Biological Station, Michigan, USA - KBS Switchgrass S4-2 (SPAdes) (version 2) | ecosystem: Host-associated > Plants > Roots >...
CATCCAGGACCAGGCGTTCCTCGGGCCGGAGTCGGGCCTGGCCGTCCCGGACGGTGAGGGCGGCGTCGACATCTACGTCGCGACCCAGTGGCTGCACGTCGACCGCGACCAGGTCGCGCCGTGCCTCGGCCTCGACGCGAAGCAGGTGCGGCTCCACCTCGCCGGCGTCGGCGGCGCGTTCGGCGGCCGCGAGGACCTGTCGATGCAGATCCACGGCGCGATGCTCGCGCTCCACACCGACCGTCCGGTGAAGATCGTCTACTCGCGCGAGGAGTCGTTCGTCGGCCACGTCCACCGGCACCCGGCGAAGATCTGGATGGAGCACCGCGCGACGCGCGACGGCCGGCTCGTCAACGTCCGCGCGCAGATCCTGCTCGACGGCGGCGCCTACGCCTCCAGCTCGGCGGCCGTCTGCTCGAATGCCGCCGCGTTCGCCTGCGGCCCGTACCGGGTCGAGAACGCGCTGATCGAGTCGACCTGCGTCTACTCCAACAACCCTCCCTGCGGCGCGATGCGTGGCTTCGGCGCCGTGCAGGGGTGCTTCGCGCACGAGGCGCAGATGGACAGGCTCGCGGCCGCGCTCGAGATCGACCCCGTGGAGCTGCGGCTGCTGAACGCGCTGCAGCCCGGCGACACGATGCCGACCGGCCAGGTGGTGACCGGCTCCCTGCCGGTCGCCGAGGTAATCCGGCGGGCGGCTGAGCTGCCGGTGCCCGAGCCAGAGGAGCTGCCGCGCGACCCGATCCGCCTCCCCGGCGGCGCGGGGAACACCACGCACGGCCAGGGCGTGAAGCGCGGGAGCGGCTTCGCCGTCGGCTTCAAGAACGTCTGCTACTCGGAGGGCTTCGACGACGCCTGCTCGGCGCGTATCCGCCTCTGGGTCGGCCCGGACGAGAAGCTTGCCGCCGAGATCCGGTGCGCGGCCGCCGAGGTCGGCCAGGGCGTCAACGGCGTGATCCTCCAGGTCGCCCGCACCGAGCTCGGCACTCAGAACGTCGTTCTTCTTCCGGGCTCGACCGACGGCGTCGACTCGGCCGGTTCCGCCTCGGCCTCGCGCCTCACCTGGATGGCCGCGGGGGCCGTACGGCTCGTTTGCCAGGACGCGCTCGAGGAGTTCCGCCGAACCGGCCGCGAGGTCGATCTCGAGCGCACCTACCACCACTCGCGCACGTTCCCGCTCGACCCGGAGAACGGGCAGGTCACCGGCGACCGCGTGCACGTCGCCTACATCTGCGCGGCGATGCGCGTCGTCGCGGAGGTCGACGTCGAGCTCGGCCTCTCGCGGGTCGTCTGGATCGGCGCCGCGCAGGACGTCGGCAAGGCGATGAATCCGCAGGCCGTCCACGGCCAGATCGAAGGCGGCACCGCGCAGGGCCTCGGGCTTGCGCTGATGGAGGAGATCCAGACGCACGACGGGTTGATCACGAACGCGAGCTTCACCGACTACCTGATCCCGACGACGCTCGACATGCCCCCGGTCGACGCGGAGCTGATCGAGGTGCCGGAGCCGGACGCGCCCTACGGCGCAAAGGGCGTCGGCGAGCCGCCGACCGTCGTCTCGACGGCGGCGATCGTTTCGGCGCTACGAGCGGCGAGCGGGCGCGAGCTCGCGCGTGTCCCCGTCCGCCCCGACGACCTCGCCGGCCTCTAGCTCGACCGCCGACTCCCGGCGTACGACGATCGCTACCGCGGCGAGGATCAGCAGCGCGCCGAGCACGACGCGCAGCGTCAGCGTCTCGTCGAGCACGATCACGCCGAGCGCGATGGCCACGACCGGGTTCACGTACGCGTAGGTGGAGACCTGGCCGAGCGGCGCGTTGCCGAGCAGCCAGGCGTACGCGGTGTAGGCGACCAGCGAGCCGATGAAGATCAGGTAGACGAGCCCGAGGATCGAACGCGTCGACCAGCTCGCGGGGTCGAGCTCGGAGGCCGGGGTCGCCGCGAGCCCGATGACCGCGAGGACGAGCCCCCCGATGAGGGTCTCGTACCCGGTGGCGACCAGCGCGTCTCGAGGCACGGCGATGCGCGGGGAGAGGAAGGAGCCGAGCGCCCAGGCGAATGCGGCCACCACCGTCAGCAGGAGGTAGCCGAGCGGGCCCGAGCCGCCGCCGGGGCGGACGAGCACCACGATTCCGGCGAAGCCGACGAGCAGGCCGAGGGAGGCGACCGCGTCGGGCCGTTCACCGACCGCCAGCCTCAGGAGCAGAACCCAGAGCGGTACCGAGGCGATGATCAGCGAGGTCAGGCCGATCGGTACGTGCTGCTCGGTGATGAAGAGCACCGAGTTCGCGCCCGGAAGCAACAGGCCGACGAGCGCGGCCGACCCCAGCTGGGCGCGGCTGATCCTGAGCGCGCTCCAGCCACGGTGCCAGCCGACGAAGCCGAACATCAGCAGCCCGACGATCGTGAAGCGAACGCCCGCCCCGAATACGCCGGGAATCGTCTCGCCTGCGAACTCGATCCCGAGGTACGTCGAGCCCCAGACGATGTAGACGGTCCAGAGGGCGATCCACACCTGGGCGCGGTGGCTCACGCGAGTCACAACGCCGATCTGTCCGCGAAACGTCCGGCTCTACCGCTTGAGCGTCAATCCGGCGCCGATGCCGAGCAGGACGATGCCGCAGATCTTCCACCAGCTGACGCCGATCCGCTCCGCGCCGAGCAGGCCCCAGCGGTCGATCGCGGCGCCCGCCGCGAACTGACCCGCGAGCAGCACCGAGACGGTTGCGATCACGCCGATCCGCGAGCCGGCGACGGTGATCGCAAGCACGATGATGATGCTCATCAGCGCACCGCTCCAGAGCCAGACCGGCTCGCGGGCGGCGGCCGTGAACTCCCCGAATCCCTGCCGGGCGACGAGCATCAGCGCGATCGCGAGGAGCGCGGCCAGCGACGTCGCCCACGCGAGCGCGCCGAGGACGCCCACACGGTCGCCGAGCTTCGACATCACCGCGACCTGCACGGAGCCTGCTACGCCGGCGACGATCGCGAACAGCACCACGAGGACGTTCACGGCGGGCCAGCATCGCAGGCCCTCCGGACACGAAGAGGGCCGGCGTGGGCCGGCCCTCTTCGCGGTGTGGCTGCTACTCGCCTTGCTACCCGGTCGTGACCTTCGTGCCGTCGACGGTCGGGTTCTGACCGAACACCTGCACCTCGGCGACGTGCACCTCGTTCGCCCGGATGCTGGCGTTGCAGTCCGCGTTGTTGTTCGGGTCGTTGTCCTGGTCGCCGTGGTACGAGGCCTGGCCGGTGCACTGGTTGTTCGTCACCACGATCTTGACGTGCGTGGCCACCTCGTTCGACGAGGTGTCGAACGACCGCAACGACAGGTCGGGTGCCACGGGCCGGGGGTTGACCGACGGGAACGCATCGGAGGCCGACGAGACGACCTTCGTCCAGCCGGCGGCGATGGCGCCGTCGCAGGTCGGGTTCCCCGCGTTCTTGCCCGCACGGCACGTGTACGCGTCGAACGAGCGGAGCGCCGTGAACCGGTTGTTGGCCGGGTTGCCCCCGGTAGCCGGGATCAGCTGCGCGGAGACGGCGAGCCGCTTGACGTTCGAGCCGTTCGGCCCGACGTCGCCGAGCTTGATCACGAACCAGCGGCCTGCGACGGGCGCGCCCGTCTGGCCGTCGTTCGTGGCCTCGTCGTCGTCGAGCACGTTCGCGAGGTTCGTGTTCGTCCCGAGTGCGTCGCCGGAGACGGTCGCGCCCTGCGACGACGAGGCGAAGTTCGGAGCGAAGTGGATCGTGATGTTCCGGACCTCGCCGGGGTTCAGGCTCCCCACGTTGAACCGCACAGCCCCGAAGCCGGGTGCCATCGCGATGAAGTTGTACGAGCCCCACCGCGGGTTGGCCGGGTTCGGCACGAACTGAGCCGTGTTGTCGAGGTTGTTCGTCCCGGGCGTGGCGCTCGGGCTCGTGGACGGGTTGGTGTCAGCGATCTGCGTTGCACGGGCCTGGTAGTCGCCCACGTAGATCTTCGCGTTGACGGGGACGAGGGTGTTCCCCTTGTTGTCGGCGAAGAAGTTCAGCGTCGCGTTGTTGGCGAGCGGCGACGAGAAGTCGGGCGTCGGGTCCGTGTCCTGCGTGCCGTTGGTGTTCTGGAACTGGCCGAAGCCCCGCAATGCGAAGCCCTGCCAGAGGAGGTCCTGGTTCGCTCCGCCGAAGCGGCCGACGTCGGCGGCGAGCATGGCGTCGCGTGCCCCGGCCATCGTCGGGTTGCGCGGCATCATCACCATCGCGTCGTAGTAGTCCTGGATCCAGCGCCGGTCACCCGGGCACGTCGATGCGGCCAGCTGCCCGCGGACGCAGGCGATGTCCTGCGCCGGCCCGCTTGACGGATACCGCGCGAGGAAGAGGTCGCGCAGGTCCATCTGCGCGGCGATCCAGATCTCGCCGTCGGCGTGCACCTCGGGACCGGTCAGGTCGAAGCCGAAGTCGCCGTAGTTGAGCGGGTCGGTGTCCGGGTTCTGACCTGGCTGGGGGAACGCCCCGCCCATCGGCCGGCCTGCGAGGAAGTCGCGGATCCCGTTGTACGGGTTGCCGGTCACGTAGGCACCCTCGGTGTAGCGGTCGGAGCCGGGCACCGGGGCGATGTGGAGCGCGTTCATGACCTCGAGCGCGTCGAAGTCGCCGAAGGCCTCGCCCATCGCGCCGGCGGCGTTCCCCTGGCGGGCGCCGACGCCCTTGCCGATCATCCGGTTCTCGATCATGTGTCCGAACTCGTGGCCGAACACGCTGAAGTCGTAGTCACCGTCCACGCACGGCGCATAGAACGACGCTGCGAGCGACTGCCAGAGGAACATGTTCGTTTGCGCATGGGTGCCGTCGGCACCGGTGCCCATGTTCGCGTTGTCGCGGCTCCCGGTCGCAGCTCCGGCCTGGGCGTTGCCGTTCAGGCCGTCGTTGCCGAGCGGCGCCAGCACCGGCCCGCCGGGAGTCGGGGACGGGTCGACCGTCGTGACGCCGTTGTTGAACTGCTGCGAGTTCCAGTGCCCCTCGTCGAACCCGAGGTAGTACGAGTAGTCGTGCATGATGTTGTGGCCGACGAACAGGTTGGCCGTGGCCGCCTCGATGTCGTTGGCCGCCGGGTTGTTCACCGGGTCGGACACGAGGGCCGGATTGCAGCCCGACGTGAACCATGCGTTCGTGAACGTCGGCCGGTAGTCGCGCGTTGCGCTCGTGTCACGGAACAGCGCCGGGTTGCCGTAGACGCCGTGATTGCCGCTCCACAGCCGGGCGTCGTCGACGTTGTTGCCGGTCGTCTGCATCGTGCCGAGGTTGGTCCCGGCGACGTCGAGCTGGACGTCCCACGGGAACTTCGACGCGACCCCCAGCGGGTAGACCGTGGTTGCGGTGTTGTCGGAGACGACGTTCGTACAGCCGGCGGTTGCCGTCCAGCAGTAGAGCTGTCGCGTGTCCGTGGACGGGTAGTTCCACGGGAACGCGTTCATCGGGTTGAACGGCGGCGCGGCCGGGAACGCGAGCCAGGTCGGGTTGTCCGCCAGGTTGTCGACGAGGTTCTGCCGGTAGAGCAGCTTGCCGGTCGCCGCGTCGACGATCACGCGGTACGAGCTCTGCGCACCGACGGTCGTCTTCGTCACCGTCGTGTCGTAGGCCCGGATCGCGCCCTTGCGCGGGGTGCCGAACACCGTCGGATGCACCGTCTGCACGCCGCTGAAGCCTGCGGCGGCCAGGCCCAGCGACCCGTTGGCAGTCTTGCCGAGGGCAGCCACCTCGCCTGCGCGGGCTCCGGCGGCAATGGCTGCGTGCCTCCACGCGGAGACCGGCCTGAGCAGGCGCCTGCCGGTGACGGCGGTGTCGGGCGACAGCGAGGACGATGCGTAGACGACCTTCCAGGCGTGCTTCGCCTGTACGACCGTCACGGTCACGAAGCCATCGGCGGACAGGACGCCGCCGAACGACTGGCGGAAGGTGACGGCGTGGACGCGGCTGCCTCGCAACGGAGCCGCGGTGGCGAGGCGCAGGTGCCAGACCGACCTGAGCCGGAAGAGCTGCTTGTGCGCGACGAGCCAGCTCCGGGCGGCCGCCGCCGCCGACGGCGCCTTGATCCCCCTGGCCAGGTAGCCGCCGTAGTGGATGATCGACGCAGGTGCTCCGCGTGAGCTCCAGGAGACCCGGCCGCGGATAGTTTTCGCAGCCCTGAGCTGCGCCTTCGTCGGCGCGACCTTCCCGCGCGCGTCGAAGTTGGACAGGGCCCGCGATTGGCCTTCGATATGGACGACTGCGAGGCCGCCCGAAGCGAGCGTCAACGCGAGGACAGACAGACCGGCGAGCAGCAGTAGCTGCATGCTGCGCGCTCGCCCGGGCAGGACGCTAACGCGTCTCATACTCCCCCCTTTGTGGTTGCTTGCCGTTCGCAGCCACACGGCCGCCGCATAGGTCGGCGGCTGCGGGCGGGTTGTACCAAAGGTCGTCGCACTCTTGCGCCGGTCATGGGAGCTAGGCTCCGCTCCGTCCGACGAAAGGGGAGCGCTGCATGGTCAGGGTCTTCATGCTGTACGAGAGCGAGCCGGATCCGGAGCGGTACGAGCGGCACGCCGAGCTCTGCAGGAAGGTGCCCGGAGGGACCTTCCGGCACGGGAAGGTCTTCGGAGCGCCGACGGGCGAGCCGCCGTACGCCTACTACGCCGAGTGGGAGTTCGCCGACCGCGGGGCCTTCAAGGAGGCTGCGCGAAGCGAGGAGTTCATGGCGACCGGCAAGGACGCGATGGAGATGGGCGGCCGCTTCCAGGTCCTCTTCGCGGACGTAGCGTGAGCGAGCGCCAGCCCGACGCCCCGCGGCCGCTTCCCTCTGACGAGCTCGGCTTCCATCGGATCGTCTACGAGAAGGCGCCCCCGCGGGCCACTATCACGCTCAACCGGCCCGAGGTCCTGAACGCCTTCGACTTCCAGATGCTGCGCGAGCTCGCGCGCGCCTGCGAGGACGCCTCCTGGGACGACGAGATCCGCGTCGTCGTCCTGACTGGAGCCGGGCGCGCCTTCTGCGTCGGCGCCGACCTCAAGTCGTGGGCCGACGACTACCTGGGCAAGCCGACCGAGTACTGGAAGTGGTTCGGGGCGTTCAAGGACGCCCACGACCGCTTGCGCGAGATCGGCAAGCCGACGCTCGCGCGCATCAACGGGATCGCGGTTGGAGGCGGGAACGAGCTCCAGATGGCGTGCGACCTCGCCGTGATGGTCGACGACGCATTCATCCGGCACGTCGGGCCCGAGCACGGCTCGGTTCCCGCCGGAGGCGCTACGCAGTGGTTGACGATCATGGTCGGCGACCGGCGGGCCCGCGAGATCGTGCTGATGTGCGAGGAGCTGCCGGCGCGCAAGGCCGAGGAGTGGGGCCTCGTCAACTGGGCCGTGCCCGCTGCCGAGCTCGACGCGAAGGTGGACGCAGTCGTCGAGAACCTCGCGCGGAAGCTGCCGCAGACCACGCGCTACGCGAAGCAGCACCTGAACTTCTGGAAGGACTTCGCGTGGCACGAGACGATCAACCACGCGCGCGACTGGCTCGCGCTCTCGATGGCGACCGAGGAGCCGCGGAAGGCGATCGAGCGCTTCCTGGAGCGCAAGTGAGCCTCGTCCAGGTCGAGCGCGACGGCGCGATTGCCGTCGTCCTGCTCAACCGGCCCGAGCAGCTGAACGCGCTCTCGGACGAGCTGATGGACGAGCTCGTATCCGCGCTCGAGGAGCTCGACCGAGACGGGGCAGTGCGCGCGATCGTGCTCGGCGGCTCCGAGCGTGCCTTCGCCGCCGGGGCCGACATCGGCGAGCTGGCGGAGGTCTCTGCGATCGAGCTCTACTACCAGCGCCGGATCGAGCGCTGGGACGCGATTCGCGGGCTCTGGACACCCCTCGTCGCGGCCGTCTCGGGCTACTGCCTCGGCGGCGGCTGCGAGCTGGCGATGGCGTGCGACCTGATCGTCGCCTCCGAGTCGGCGGAGTTCGGGCAGCCCGAGACCGGGCTCGGGATCATTCCCGGCGCCGGCGGGACGCAGCTGCTGACCCGCGCGGTCGGCAAGGCGCTGGCGATGGACGTGATCCTGAGCGGCCGGAGGCTCTCGGCCCGAGAGGCGCTCGGGGCCGGCCTCGTAGCGCGGGTCGTCGCCAAGGAGGCATGGCTCGACGAGGCGAAACGCGTCGCGCGCGCGATCGCCGAGAAGGGCCCGGTGGCCACGCGCCTGGCCAAGGAGTCGGTCGACCGCGCCTTCGAGTCGACGCTCGCCACCGGGCTCGAGGCCGAGCGGCGGGCGCTCTACCTCGCCTTCGCGAGCCAGGACGCGAGGGAGGGCCTGACGGCGTTCACGGAGAAGCGGAAGCCGGAGTTCAAGGGACGCTGAGCCGCTTCGCGCTAGCCCGCCTAGGCGTCCAGCTCGGCGGGCACGAGCTCGAGCTCGAGCTCCCGGCCCTCGCGGAGGACCCGCACCGGCACCTTTGCGCCGATCCGCTCCACGACCATCAAGCGCTGGATGTCGTCGACGCCGGAGACGGGGGCCCCGTCGAGCTCCACGATCAGGTCCTCGGGTCGCAATCCCGCCGCTGCGGCCGGCGTGCCCTCGACCACCTGGACGACCTCGACCCCGGCCTCGCGTTCGAGCTGCCTCGCCAGGCGCGGCGGCAGCGGCCGCGCGCCGCCGGCGATCCCGAGGTAGGCACGGCGGAACCGGCCCTCGGTCATCAGCGCGCCGACGATCTGGCGCGTGCCCGCGTTTACCGGAACCGCGAGGCCCAGGCCGACGCCCGCGACCGCCGTGTTCACGCCGACGACGTGCCCGGCGCCGTCCGCGAGGGCGCCGCCGGAGTTCCCGGGGTTGAGCGCGGCGTCGGTCTGGATGACGTTGTCGACCACCCGTCCGCTCTGGGTCGGCAGCGACCGGCCGAGTGCCGAGACGACGCCTGCCGTGACCGACCCGGCGAAGCCGTTCGGGTTGCCGATCGCGACGACGAGCTGACCGACGCGGAGGCGCTCGGCGTCGCCGAGCTGCGCCGCCACGAGGTCTTGGGCGTCGGCACGAAGCACCGCGAGATCCGAGTGGACGTCGGAGCCGATGACCTCGAACCCGAGCTCGCGGCCGTCGACGAAGGACGCCCGGCCCGTGCCCTGGCTGCCCGCGACCACGTGCGCCGAGGTGAGCATGAATCCGTCGGGCGTGATCACGACCGCGCTCCCACCGCCGTTCAGCGTGCGGCCTCCGCGGCCGCGGTGCGACACGCGCAGGTTCGCGACCGAGGGCGCGAGGCGCTCGGCCACGGAGATCACCGCGCGCGAGTACGCGTCGAGGGCTTCGGCCTCGCTCGGCGGATCGGAGATGAACGTCGGTCCAGCCACGCCTCGAAGCTAGCAACCCGCTTATAGGCTGCGCGGATGGCCGAGGCCGAGACGAGCAGAGACGGCGCGGTGCTGACGATCACGCTCAACCGGCCGGACGTGCTCAACGCCTTCAACTCCGACCTGCACCGCGCGCTGGCCGACGCGCTGAAGGAGGCGCGAAGCGACGAGGTGCGGGCGGTGGTAATCACCGGAGCGGGCCGCGGGTTCTGCGTCGGGCAGGACCTGACCGAGTTCCGCGAGGCGCCAGGAGACATCGGCGACCGCCTGCGGCGCGGTTACCACCCGAACATCCGTGCGCTGCGTGCGCTCGAGAAACCGGTGCTCGCGGCGGTGAACGGCCCCGCCGCCGGGGCCGGGCTCTCGCTTGCCTGCGCCTGCGACCTGCGCCTCGCGGGCGAGAGCGCCACGTTCGTCCCCGCGTTCATCAACATCGGGCTCGTACCGGACTCCGGCAGCACCTACTTCGTACGGCGGCTGCTCGGCACGGCGAGGGCCTTCGAGTGGATGACCTCCGGGCGGCGCCTCGGCGCGGCCGAGGCGCTCGAATGGGGTCTGGTCTCCGAGGTGGTGCCCGACGAGCGCCTACCCGAGCGTGCGGCCGAACGGGCGTCCGAGCTCGCCGCGATGCCGACCCGCGGCGTGGGGCTGACCAAGCGGCTCTTCGACCACGCCGAGAACGCGACCCTCGAGGAGCAGCTGGAGTTCGAGGCGCAGCTCCAGTCGGTCGCCACCGGGACCGCCGACTTCCGCGAGGGAGTAGCGGCGTTCCTGGAAAAGCGGGAACCGCGCTTCGAGGGCCGCTGACGCGCCCGTTACGATCGGGCGCATGGAAACCACCGCTTCCACCACCCCGGCACTGCACCCGATTCGCGTGCTCGTCAACGACGACCTGCAACGGAACCGCCTCACGGTCTTCTTCCGGCTGATCCTCGCCATCCCCGGCCTGCTCTGGGCCTCGCTCTGGGGCGTGATCGCCGTCCTGGCGCTGATCGTGGATTGGTTCGCGACCCTGATCACGGGGCGTTCGCCGGAGGGCCTGCACAACTTCCTCGCGACCTACCTGCGCTTCGTCACGCACCTGCGCGCCTACATCCTGCTGATCGCCGACCCGTTTCCCGGCTTCACCGGCCGCCAGGGGACGTACCCGATCGACCTCGAGGTCGACCCGCCTGAACCGCAGAGCCGGCTGACGGTCCTCTTTCGGATCATCCTCGCGATCCCGGCCCTGTTCGTCGCGAACATCCTCTCGAACCTGTCCCAGCTGCTGGCCATCTTCAGCTGGTTCGTCGCCCTGGTGATGGGGCGCGTGCCCGAGGGATTGCGGAACTTCGCCGCGCTCGCGCTTCGAATCGAGACGCAGACCTACGCGTACGTGCTCCTCCTGACCCAGCGCTACCCGAGCTTCAACGTCGGCATCGAGTCGTAGTCGCGATTAGCCGGTTGACCCGGAGGCGCAGCCGGTCAGCCCGAGCTGCTCGCGGGCCAGCCGATCCTGGTCGGCGTCCCGTTGCTGCAGCTGCCTGAAGGCCGTTTGCACTCCCGGCTGGTCGTTGTTGCGGAGCGCGTCGTTCAGCTTCTTTGCGGCGTCCACCTCGCCGTCGGCGATCTGCATCCAGCGGTCGTAACGGCCCTGGAGGTTCTCGGGCGGGCTGAGCGCGCGGAGCTCGTCGTTGCCCTCGCGGATCACCGGAAGGACCCGCTCGATCGCGCTGGCCAGCTGGGCCGAGTCCCCGGCCGGGATGCCGCGCATCGCGGCTCGGACGCGCCGCTCGTACTTGGCGCAGATCGCATCGGCTTGAGTGACGAACTCGGACTTCGTCAGGCGGTCGCTCCCCCCTCCGCACCCGGTCACGACGAACGCGGGGACGGCGACGGCTAGCAGCAGGAGGCGGACGGGCATCAGATCGTCTTGAACTGCTCGAAGGGCTGCTTGCAGCTGCGGCAGTAGCGCAGGGACCGGCACGGCGTCGGGCCGAAGATGTTCTCGAGCGCGGTGTCGCGCGAGCCGCAGTACGGACAGCGGAAGCCGTTCGACTCGAGCTGCACGAGGGTCGGCGGCGTCGTGCCGCGGGGCGCCGGCGGCGCGAAGCCGGACGCGCGCAGCTTCTCCCGGCCTTCCGGCGTGATCCGGTCGGTCGACCACGAGTCGTCCGTGAGCACGCGAACCTCAGGCTCCGCCCCGAGCGACCGGATGCGCTCGGCCATGGCGTCGCGCATCACCTCCAAGGCCGGGCAGCCGAGGAAGGTCGGCGTGAAGTCGACCTGGACGCGGCCCTCCTCGACGTGGACGTCCCGGACGACCCCGAGCTCTACCAGCGAGATCACAGGGATCTCAGGGTCCGGGATCTCCGCGAGCGCGGCCCAGACCTGCTCGGCGGTCACCACGACGTTCCGGCCGGCTGCGAGCGCCGCACCATCGTCATCTCCTCCCAGAGTTCCTCGAGCTCCGGCGAGTGCCCGTCCCGCTCCTCCCGGTCGAGGATCGCGGCCGCGAGCGGCCGGAGCTCGTCGAGAGCTGCAGTGAAGCGCGGTTCCCGGGCGAGGCGGTCGAACCACATCTGGGCGTGCAGCCGGTGGTAGACCTCCTCGCGGTCGATCTTGGCGGCAAGCCCCGCCACCTCCGAGTCGTCGGATGCCCTCAGGCGCTCGAGCCGGATCGCATCGGCCTCCTCGTAGAGATGGTGCCGCGCGATCGTGTGCTCCCAGCTTGGCAGCCGCAGCTCGACGAGCCGGGCGCAGCGGTAGTCGTCGGGGGTGCGATCGAAGGCGAGCTCGTCCGCGGTCGTGCCGAGGTCGCGCGCCGCCAACTCGTACAGCGCCCGCGCGTGCCCGATCTCGTTCTGCGCGATCGAGGAGAAGGCGACGTCCTCCTCGAGGAAGGGCGCGATCCCGGTCCACTCCGAGTCGCGCCAGCCGAGGATCAGCTCGTCGTCAGCGATCTCTAGGAGGAGCTGTGCCCGCTCGCTCACGTGCCTCCTTGAGCTTCTCCTTCAGCGGATAGCCGTCCACGCGGTGGTAGTTCCGGTTCAGCTCGTCGACGAAATCGTCGATCTCGCGGACGGCGCTCCGGGGGACGACCCAGAGCGCGGTCGACTCGCCGCGGCGCCCGTACTGCTCGCGCGCGTACCAGTCGGCAAAGCGCTCGTCGGGAGCCTCGATCGAGCCGGCGTGCTGGAAGGCCTGCCCCTTCCGCTCCTGCCGGAACACCTCGTAGATCACGCCGGCGCCCCGTCCCCTTTGTGCTCCAGTGCACGAGTTCCCACCTTGTTCACTGGAGCACGAGCACGGTTCAGGCGGCGTCGGAGAGGACGACCGCTCGGACCCACGCCGAGTTCTCGCGCGCATTGCGCCTGAGGTCGAGCCGCTCCTCGGTCTTCGGGCCGTGGCCGGTCACGACGTGCATGAGCTCGTCCCAGTCGGGCTCGGTGTAGTGCCAGCGCCCGGTCTCCTCGTCCTTGCGCAGCGCCGGGTCGGGCACGGTCAGCCCGAGCTCCCAGATCTGCGGCACGTAGCCGTCGAGGAACTGCTGGCGCGCCTCGTCGTTCCCCTGGCTCTTGATCCGCCAGACCAGCATCGGGTCCTCGTCGGCGGGGATCGGGTTGCCGTGGAACTGCATCAACGGCCCCCACCAGCGGGTGACCGCCTCCTGCACCAGCTCGCGCTGGTCGTCGGTGCCGTTCATCAGGGTCAGGATCACGTCACGGCCGTGGAGGATGTGGAACGACTCCTCCCAGCAGATCTTCTTCATGATCCGCGCGTAGGGCGCGTACGAGCACTTGAGCAGCGCCTTCTGGCTGATGATCGCGGCTGCGTCGACGAGCCAGGCGATGACGCCGACGTCGCCCCAGGTCTTGGTCGGGTAGTGGAAGACGTTGTGGAACTTGGCCTTGCCCGAGATCAGGTCGTCGAGGCACTGCTCGCGGGGCTTCCCGAGATCCTCGACGACGCGGTAGATCAGCTGTGCGTGGCCGACCTCGTCCTGCACCTTCGCCGTGAGCGCGAGCTTGCGCTGCAGCGTCGGCGCGCGCAGGATCCACTCGCGCTCGGGCAGCACGCCCATCAGCTCCGAGTTTCCGTGCATCTCGATGAACTTGCGCAGTCGCGCCCGGTACTCGTCGGGCATCCAGTCGTCGGTCTCGACCTGGCCGCCGGATTGCACGTATTCGAGGAATCCCTGCTCTTGCTCTGTCATCCGGACGCCTCCCAACCGAACGATCGTTAGGGTGGAAGTGTAGTGGCTGCGAGCACGGTTGGCCTGCTTCATCCCGGCGAGATGGGGGCCGCGGTCGGTGCCGTCCTGCGCGATCGGGGCCTGCGAGTCCTCTGGGCCTCGGAGGGGCGAAGCCGGGAGACGCGGAAGCGCGCCGAGGCCGCCGGGCTCGAGGACGCCGGCTCCGCGAAGGAGCTGGAGAGCAGCGACGTAATGCTTTCCGTCTGCCCGCCTCACGCGGCTCTCGACGTCGCACGGTCGGTCGGGCGGTTCGAGGGTCTCTACGTCGACGCGAATGCCGTTGCGCCGGCCACCGCCCGCAAGGTCGCCGAGATCGTCCGTACCGCAGGCGGCGAGCTCGTCGACGGCGGCATCGTCGGCTCACCCCCTCGCGAGGCGGGCACGACGCGGCTGTATCTCTCCGGTGCGCAGGCGGGCCCGATACGCGAGCTGTTCGCGGGCTCGATCGTGGACGCACGCGTGGTCTCGGACGACGTCGGTGCTGCCTCGGCGGTCAAGATGGCCTACGCCGGCTGGACGAAGGGGACGGCGGCGCTGCTGCTCGCGATCCGGGAGCTCGCCCGCGCGGAGGGAGTCGAGGACGCGTTGCTCGAGGAGTGGGACCTGTCGCTGCCGGAGCTGCGCGACCGCTACCGGCGCGCCGCCCGGTCGGCCGATGCGAAGGGCTGGCGCTGGGTCGGGGAGATGGAGGAGATCGCCGCGACCTTCGAGGCCGCGGGTCTTCCTGACGGCTTCCATCGAGCGGCTGCAGAGGTCTACCGCGACCGATGAGCACCCGGCGCGAAGAGCTGACTCGCCAGGCCGCGCGGCTGTTTGCGCAGAAGGGCTACCACGGCACGTCGATCGGCGAGATCGCCGAGGCGCTCGGGGTGCAGAAGGGCTCGCTCTACGCCCACATCTCCTCGAAGCAGGACCTGCTCTACGAGACGATGCTCGAAGGCGCGCGCGCCTTCCACGCGGGCCTCGACGCGATCGACGACGAGCTGCGGCCGTCCGAGAAGATCCGCCTCGCGCTCCGCTCGCACCTGCGCGTGGTCGCAGACCAGCTCGACGTCGCGACCGTGTTCGTGCAGGAGTGGCGCTACCTCGAGGGCGCGCGGCGCGACGAGATCATCGGTGAGCGGCGGCGCTACGAGGAGCGCATCCGCGCGCTCTTCCGCGAGGGCCGCGACCTCGGCGAGCTGCGCAGCGACCTCGACGACGCGACCGCGGCGCTGCTCGCCCTCTCGGCGGCGAACTGGGCGTACACCTGGCTGCAGCCCGGCCGCGACACCGACGAGCTCGCCGACCGCTTCTACGCGCTGCTCGTCGACGGGATGCGCGGCTACGCGACGCCCACGGCCTGAGTTACGCCCGCCGCGGGTCGTCGCCCCTTGCGTACGTGATCGCGGCGGTGCCGACGTAGGCCTTCACCGGGTGGCCCTCGGTCTCCACCACCCGCGCCCCGAGGACGCGCTCGTAGAACCTGGCCGTTCGATCCGGATCCGGCGCCTCGAAGGCAGCGTGGTCGAGCCGTGGCATGCTCGCGGCAGCTTATGGAAGTCGTCCTGATCGTGAACCCGTTCGCAAGCGGCGTTTCGGAGGCGCGTGTCGAGGCCGTCGAGCGAGAGCTGCAGCGCGTCGCCGACGTTCGCAGGCGCGTCACGGAACGGCCGAGACACGGGGCCGAGCTCGCCGCCGAGGTGCTCCCGGGGCATGCACTCGTCGTCTTCTCCGGCGACGGCGGTTTCAACGAGGTGCTGAACGGCGTCTCGGACGGCGTCCAAGTCGGGTTCCTTCCGGGCGGCGGAACGAGCGTGCTCTCGCGGGCGCTCGGGCTCCCCCGCGACCCGGTCGACGCCGCCCGGCGTGTCGCCGAGGCACTCGAGACCGGGCGGGAGCGGCGGATCTCGCTGGGGCGCGTGAATGGACGCCGCTTCGGCTTCTCCGCGGGAATCGGCCTCGATGCCGAGCTCGTCCGCCGCGTCGACGCGCTGGGGCGCCGCGACGACGGCAAGCGTCCCGGCGACGCCGCCTACCTGCTGGCGGCGGCAAGGCTGGCGGGGAGCCGGCGCGGACGCTTCGAGCCCGCGCTCGAGGTGCGCGGCCTCGGAAGGGCGGCCTTCGCGCTCGTGGCGAACACCGACCCGTACACCTACGCAGGCCGCGTGTCCGTGCATGTGGCGCCGAAGGCGCGGTTCGAGCTCGGGCTCGACCTGGTCGCGCCGGAGAGGGCCGGGCCGACCGACCTCCCTCGGCTCCTGGGCTACGCGCTCCGCGGCCAGGGGCTGGAGAGCGCGGGCGACGTCCTCTACGGCCACGATCTCGACCGGATCGAGATCGTCTGCGACCGGCCGCTTCCGCTGCAGGCCGACGGCGAGGACCTGGGCGACGTCGAAGAAGCCGTCTTCGAGGCCGAGAGGGACGCGATCGCGGTGCTCATCTAGGGTTCGGTCGTGAGTGGGGCTCGAAAGCTCCTGCTGAGCGGCGCGGCGGTGACCGCGCTGCTCGTGTTCGTCGCGATTGCGAGCCACGCCCACCGGCCTGGCGGCGGCACCGGCGGTGGAAGCGCACAGGCGCCCTCGCTGGTCTCCGACTACCTCTCGACGATCGCGCTCGTGGTGATGCCGATCGGTGCGATCCTCGTGATCTGGGGCCTGGCCAACCGCCGGCGCCAGCAGGCGCTCCAGGGCCGCACGAACTGGCGGCGAACGCTCGTCGCGGTCACGATCATCTCGCTGCTCCTCTCGGCCGCGGTCTTCACCGCCGACAAGCGCCAGCGGGACGCCGCGGGACGGCCCGGCGCGCTTCCGCCGATCGGGATCCTCGGCGGGGCAACAGGTCCGCAGGCCGCCCAGAGGCGCCAGCCCGTCACGGCCAAGCCGCACACGCCACGGTGGCGCTGGCTGCCGGTGCTCGTGCTCGGCTCGCTCCTAGTCGGCATCTTCGTCACCGCAGGCGTCGTCACGGCCCAGGCGCGCCGCAACCGTGAGGCCCTGGATGAAGAAGCAGGGCTGAAGCGGGCGCTCGACGAGGTACTGTCCGACTCGCTGGACGACCTGCGCGCCGAGCGCGATCCGCGCCGGGCCGTGATCCGGGCGTACGCGCGCATGGAGAAGACGTTCGCCGCCTACGGCGTTCCGCGCGAGGAGCACGAGACCCCCGTCGAGTACATGGGCCGAGTCCTCGACAGCCTGCGCGTGAGCTCATACGCCGTGCGGCGGCTCGTCCAGCTGTTCGAGCGCGCGAAGTTCAGCCCGCACGACGTGGGGCCGTCGATGAAGGACGACGCGATCGAGGCGCTCGCCGGCCTTCGGTCCGAGCTCGAGGTGGAGAGGATGCAGGCGGCATGAAGCCGATGATCCAGACCTGGATCTTCCTCACCGTCCTCGCGACGATCGCCCTCCTCGTGGCGCGATTCGCACAGCCCGGCCGCTTTGCGCTCGAATTGGACGTCTACATACTCGTGGTGGGCGGATTGGCGCTGCTCGAAGTCGTGATGGCGACGCGACAGGCGTACCCGCCCGCGGGCCGCTCGGCCCTGGCCGAGGCGCTCGAGCGGCAGCCGCCCGGGCCGCTGCGCCCGCCCGAGCTCGAGCGGCTCGAGCGCGAGCTCACGCTCGGATCGTCGACCGCATTCGACCTGCACTACCGGCTGCGGCCCACCTTGCGCGAGATCGCCGATGAGCGGCTCGCAGCACGCGGGCTACGGCTGGACAGCGGCGGTCCCGCGGTCGAGGAGGCGCTCGGCGAGGAGCTCTGGGAGATCGTTCGCCCGGATCGAGAGCCGCCCATCAAGCGCTTCGCGCCGGGAATCTCGCCACCGGCAGCAGCGCGCGTCGTCGACCGGTTGGAGGCGCTGTGACGGTCGACGAGCTGTCGCGGCAGGCGGACAGGATCCTCGACGAGGTCGAGCGCGCCGTCATCGGGAAGCGCGAGGCGCTGGAGCTCGTCTTGCTCGGGATCCTCGCGGACGGCCACGTGCTGATCGAGGACTTCCCCGGCCTCGCCAAGACCCTGACCGCCCGAGCCTTCGCACAGGTCACGAGCATCGGCTTCACGCGCGTCCAGTTCACGCCGGACCTGATGCCCTCCGACGTGACCGGCTCCTCGATCTACAACCAGCGCGAGGGCGATTTCGAGTTCCGCCCCGGCCCGATCTTCACCAACCTCCTCCTGGCAGACGAGATCAACCGCGCTCCCCCGAAGACGCAGGCCGCGCTGCTGGAGGCAATGCAGGAGCGGCAGGTCACGATCGAGGGCGCGACGCACCTGCTCGCGCCGCCGTTTCTCGTGCTCGCGACGCAGAACCCGATCGAGTACGAGGGCACCTATCCGCTCCCGGAGGCGCAGCTCGACCGCTTCATGCTCCGGATCGGCGTCGGCTACCCCGAGCGCGAGGACGAGTGGGAGGTGCTCGAGCGGCGGCTCGAGCGAAGCGCGGACGAGGTCGAGCTCGACCAGGTCGTAAGCCGCGACGAGCTGATCGAGATGCAACGCGCGCTCGAGCAGGTGCACGTCGACTGTAGCGTCGGCCTGTACATGGTCGACCTCGTCGCCGCGACCCGCGACGCTCCAGGCGTTCAGGTCGGCGCGAGCCCGCGCGGCTCGCTCGCGCTGCTGAAGCTCTCCCGCGGGCGGGCAGCGCTCAAGGGCCGGGACTTCGTCACCCCGGAAGACGTGAAAGCGGTCGCCGTGCCCGCGCTCGCCCACCGGCTCTCGCTTCGACCGGAGCTCTGGGTGCAGCGGCTGCGTCCGGAGGACCTCGTGGTCGAGCTGCTCGGCCGTGTCCCGACGCCCAAGGCAGAGGCCGAGCCCGAGCCCGAACCGGCCGAGTGACCCGCGCGGCGACGGCGAAGCTCGGCGCGTACACCACGCTCACCGGTGCCGGCCTCCTGGCCGCGCTCGTGCTCGGCCGCCCGGAGCTGGCCGCCCTGGCGGCGCCGTTCGCGGCCCTCCTCGTGGTCGGGCTCTCGCTCGCGGAGACGCCGCGCGTCTCGGCGGCATTCGACCTTGACACCGAGCGGCAGGTCCAGGGTGAGCCTGTCCAGGCCGACCTCGAGCTGCGGGCAGAGACGCCCATCCCGCGCCTCGAGGTCCTCTTCGACCTCCCGGAGGGGCTGGTCGCGGAAACGCCCAACCCGCAGCTGCTCGGCTTTCACGCTGGGCAGCGGCGCGAGATCGAGCACGTCATCCGCTGCGAGCGCTGGGGCGCCCACCTCGTCGGCGACCTCGTCCTTCGTGCGCACGATGCCTTCGGGCTGTTCGTCTTCGAGCAGAATCTCGAGGGGCGGCTCCCGCTCAAGGTCTACCCACGCGGAGAGGTGCTGAGGGAGCTGCTGCGGCCGCTCGAGACGCAGCCCTTCGCCGGCAACCAGCTCCCCCGCACGCGCGGCGAGGGGATCGAGTTCGCGGACATGCGGCCGTTCGTACCGGGCGACCGGGTCCGCCGTGTCAACTGGCGGGCCACGGCGCGGCGAGGCGAGCCATGGGTGAACGAGACCCATCCGGAACGGAACACCGACGTCGTCATCTTCCTCGACACCTTCGCCGAGGCCCGCGGCCACGGCGAGAGCACGCTCGACCACGCGGTGCACGCCGCGGCGTCCCTCGCGGTTCACTACATGCGCGAGAAGGACCGCGTCGGCCTCGTCGCCTTCGGCGGGGTGCTGAACTGGCTGACGGCCTCGAGCGGGCTCGTCCAGCTCTACCGCGTCCTCGACTCGCTGCTCGACGCCGAGATCTTTCTGAGCTACGCGTGGAAGGACGTCAACCTGCTACCGGTGCGCACGCTGCCGCCGCACGCACTCGTGCTGGCGCTCACGCCGCTGCTCGACGAGCGGTCGGTGCGGGCGCTGCTCGACCTCCGCGCCCGCGGTTTCGACCTGGCCGTCGTCGAGATCTCGCCGGTGCCGTTCGCCCCCGCGGGCGAGCAGGAGCTCGACGAGTTGGCGCGCCGGCTTTGGCTCTTGCGCCGCGACGCCCTGCGCAGGCGCTACCTGCGGCTCGGGGTGCCGGTCGCCGAGTGGCGCGACGGCGTCCCGCTCCAGGCCGTGCTGGAGGAGGTGAGGACATTCAGGCGCCACGCCCGGGTGACGCGCGTCTAGCCACGGGA
>Ga0207675_100002121_pt1 | contig 19652 bp, 20 predicted proteins | sample KBSSwiS42_FD_184305 | JGI IMG/M metagenome (GOLD analysis project Ga0207675, IMG submission 184305) | Switchgrass rhizosphere microbial communities from Kellogg Biological Station, Michigan, USA - KBS Switchgrass S4-2 (SPAdes) (version 2) | ecosystem: Host-associated > Plants > Roots >...
AACCTCCTGCGCCGCTTCCTGGCCAGCACGTTCGACCTGGTCATCTTCGATCAGGGGATCCGCGGCTACGCCCACCTGGCGGCGCCGGTATCGGTCGCCCGCGGCGTCTCGGACGGGCAGGGCGCGCACTTCCTGCTGCTGGCCGACCACTGGTCACCGGTGCTGGCGCTGCTCGCCCCGCTGTACTGGATCCACGACAGCCCGGCCACCTTGCTGGTCGCCCAGGGCGTGCTGTTCGCGCTGGCCATCCCGCCGCTGTGGGCCTATACGCGACGCCAGATCGGATCGGGGGCGGCGTACTTCGTCTGCGTGGCCTACGCCCTGTCGCTGCCGGTCATGGAAGCCGTCATCTTCGACTTCCACGAGGTGGCCTTCGTCCCCGTCCTGACCGCGGTGATGGTCGAGCGCTTCGATGCAGGGAAGCGCTGGCAGGGCGTGCTCGCCGCCGTGGCGCTGCTGCTGGTCAAGGAGGACATGGGGCTGCTGGTGGCGGGGTTCGGCGGGTACCTGCTGCTGACCCGTCGCCGTTGGACCGGCCTGGCCTTCGTGGTGGGCGGCGTGGCGGCGACCTGGGCGGCCACCCACCTGCTGATCCCGGCGTTCGGCGGCTCGGCCAGCTTCTACTGGGCCTACGGCCAGTTCGGGTCCACGCTGGGCGGCGCCCTGCTCAACGTGCTCACCCATCCGCTGCACGCTCTGCACGTGTTCGTCACCCCGGAGGTCAAGGCCCGGACCATGATCGGGCTGCTGGCGATGTTCGGCTTCCTGCCGCTCGCCTCGCCGATGGTAGTGGCCGTGCTGCCGCTGCTGGCCGAGCGGATGCTCGCCTCGGGGTACCCGCTCTGGTGGCAGGCCAAGTTCCAGTACGACGCGTTCCTGGTGATGATGCTGTGCTGCGCCGCGGTGGACGGCGCGGCCCGGCTGCAGCGACACTGGCCCGCCCGCTGGATCCCGAGGCGTCCGGCCACGCTGTGGGCCGCCGCGATCTGCGCCGCCGCGCTGGTCTACCTTCCGTCCTCGCCGTTCGGGTCGCTGCTCAAGCCCGGCTTCTACAACACCAACGCGCGGATGCGGGCGGCGGCCGCGGCCGTCGCGCACGTGCCCGCCGGGGTGGAGGTGGAGGCGTCCAACAACATCGGCCCGGCGCTGTCCGGCCGGGACACGGTGCTGCTGCTCGACGGCACACCCCGGTGGGCGCCGTGGGTGGTGGGAGACACGCTCGGGCTGGACTTCCCGTTCTGCACCCCCAGCCAGCAAGCCCAGGAGGTGGCGTACCTGCGCGCGCACGGGTACGCGCTGGTGTACGCCGACCACGGTTACGTGGTGCTGCACCGTCCGGCCGATGCGCGCACCGCGCAGGCCCTGGCCCATCCGCTGCCCGCGGCCCGGCTGCACACGGACATCTGCTACTGATGGCTTCGGCGCAGGTACTGAGCTTGCGTGCGGTCAACCGCGCGCTCCTGGCCCGCCAGTTGCTGCTCGAGCGCCAGGCCCTGCCGGCCGGGCAGCCGGACCGGGCCGCGCGGGTGGTGCAGACCATCGAGCACCTGGTGGGGCTGCAGGCCCAGGCGCCGTTCCCGCCGTACTACGGGCTGCACTCCCGCCTGGACGGGTTCCGCCCCGAGGACCTGGCCACGCTGATCACCGACCGCAGCGTGGTCCGGATCGCGCTGATGCGCGGCACCATTCACGTGGTGTCCGCGCGGGACTGCCTGCCGCTGCGCCGGCTGCTCCAGCCGGTGATCGAGCGGGGCATGCGCGGCGCGTTCGGCAAGCAGCTGGCGGGGGTGGACCCCGCGGAGCTGGCCGCGGCGGGCCGCCGCCTGGTCGAGGCCGAGCCGATGACGTTCGCCCGGCTCGGCCAGGCGCTGGCGGCGCAGTGGCCGGAGCATCCGCCTGCCGCCCTGGCCCAGGGCGTGCGCACCTACGTGCCACTGGTCCAGGTGCCGCCGCGTGCGGTCTGGGGCCGGGCCGGTCAGTCGATGCACACCTCGGCCGAACACTGGCTCGGCCGGCGGCGTCGGTCCGGCGAGCCCGCTTATCCGGTGCCGCCGGCCTCCCCGGCCGAGCTGGCGCAGCTGGTGACCAGGTACCTCGGCGCGTTCGGCCCGGCCACGGTGCGGGACGTGCAGGCCTGGTCCGGGCTGACCGGGCTCAAGGCAGTGCTCGAGCAGCTCCGCCCGTCCCTGGTCACCTTCCGCGACGAGCAGGGCGCCGAGCTGTTCGACCTGCCCACCGCGCCGCGCCCCGGCGAGGACGCGCCCGCGCCGGTCCGGCTGGCCGCGGAATTCGACAACCTCGTGCTCTCGCACGCCGAACGGTCCCGGGTCGTCAGCCCCGAAGCCACCAGCCGGCTCTACACCGTCAACGGCGTCATCCCGGCAACGGTGCTCGTGGACGGGTTCGTGGCCGGGATGTGGCGGCTGGCCCGGACCCGGGAGGAGGCCACGGTGACCATCGAGATGTTCGGCCCGGAGCGGGAACGCGATGCGCTGACCGCCGAGGCGGAACGGGTGCTCGCGTTCGCAGCACCCGGCACGGACGGCTCGGTCCGGTTTGCGCCGCTGGTCACGGGCTCGTGACCAGCGCTCGCGACCCCGATGACCGGCACCTTCTCCGGGATGCCCGGCATGCACACTCCACGGGTCAGGGAAGCTGAAGATTTTCTAATTTCAGGCTTACGGACCCTTTAACAATCCGCCGGGGGCTTTCTGTTGGCGTGGGGGGCCTTATATCGTCTTATACATTGTGCTGCTTCTGTCCCAGCGCCGCGCCGGCCGCGCGGCCCGCACCGGCCCCTGGTGGCGTGTCGTCCAGCTGTTCGCCGTCACCGCCACGGCGGGCGTGACGCTGGCTGGTTTCGCCGGTCCGGCCGGTGCCCGCACGGGTCCGGGGGGCGATCCCTTCGGCTTCACCGTGAATCCTCCTCCCGGCGTCGCCGTCTCCGGGAGACCGTCGCCGACGGCAACCGGCTCGGACGGGAGTTCCCAGCGGAAGCAGCTTTACGTGCCGGACCTCATCGCCGCCGTGCCGAGCGGCATAACCTCCTCGCAGCTGGCCGCGATCTCTAAGCTGCACGGGGTCCAGGCGGCGCTGCCCGTCGACGGCGGGAAGGTCAAGGTCAACGGGCAGAGCGCCAACGTACTCGGCGTCTCGCCGCAAGCATTCCGGTCCTGGACGCCACTGGCTTCGGCCAGTTCGCCGGCAATCTGGTCGAAGCTTGGCAAAGGGCAGCTCGTCAGCACCGATGCGGCGGCACGAAGGCTGCACCTCGCCGCCGGCCAGTCCTATCCGGTATCGGCCGCGGTTCTCACCCGGCTGCCGTTCGGCGGGGCGACCGCGCTGAGCGTGACCGGCGCGGATGCGATCGTGAACCTCACCAGGTCCGCGCAGCTCGGGCTGGCGCGGAATTTCGCCGTGCTGATCAGCGCGCCGCCCAGCGCCAGCCTGCCCACGCTGATGTCGCAGGTCAGGTCCATTGTCGGGAAGAGCGGCCAGGTGGTGAACCTGGTTTCCTACGGCTTGGCGACGGCGAGTCAGAGACCAGTTGCCACGAACATCCCGGCGGGCGCGCCAGCCAACTACCTCAACCTCTTCAAGGCCTCGGCCGCGAAGTACTGCCCGGGAATGTCCTGGACGGTGCTGGCCGCGATCGGTCAGATCGAGAGCGGCGACGGCGCCAACAACGGCCCGTCGAGCGCGGGCGCCCTGGGCCCGATGCAGTTCATGCCGGGCACCTGGGCCGAGTGGGGTATCAACGGGTTCGGCCCGCCCGGCCCTCCGGACATCATGAACCCGCTCGACGCCATCCCCTCGGCCGCGCGAATGCTGTGTGCGGCCGGCGCCGGGAATCCCGCGACGCTGCGCGGGGCGATCTTCGCCTATAACCACGCCACCTGGTACGTCGACGAGGTACTGGCGCTGGCCGGGGAGTACGCCAAGAACCCCGCCTGACCGCCGGAACCCGCCGCCGCGAAGGACCGGCCCGTGACCGGGGTCCTAGCTCCCGGCCGGGGCCGGCCCGGCGGCCGGCCGGAGGCGGCCCAGGCCTGCCAGGCAGATGGCGGCGCTCGCGGCGCCGCACATGGCGGCGACGGCGTAGCCGAACCGCGGGCCATGCGCGTCGATAACGAACCCGACCACGGACGCACCGGCGGCTACCCCGACGGAGATGCCGCTGCTCAGCCACGACATGGCCTCGGTCCGGCGGCCCGGCTTGGCCTGCGCCTCGAGCAGGCTGAACCCGGCGATGAGGGTCGGCGCGATGGCCAGCCCGCACAGGTAGATCACGCAGGTCAGCGAGATCAGGTTCGGCTGCGCCCAGAACGTGGCCACGCCGAGCACGGTCACCGTAAGGGCAAGCGCGAACCTCTTCTCCACCGGTGCCCGCCAGTGCCTGGTCCCGTACCAGATCCCGCCGGTTGCGCTGCCGAACGCGTACGTGCCGAGGATCAAGCCGGCCAGCGGCTTGTGCCCGAGGTGCTGGGCGAACGCCACCGTGCTCAGGTCGATCGACACGAACATCGCACCGAGCAGCATGTATACCGGAGCCAGCACGATCAGCCCGGGCGCTGGCACGCCGCGGACCCGGCCGGCCCGCCGCCCGGCCCGGCTGGCGGGCCGCTCGGGCCGGACCACCGCCGGCTCGGTGCCGCGCTCCGCGGCGAACCACAGCGTCCCCACCAGGCACAGCACGGCCGCGACGCCGACGCCGGAGGCGGGGAAGACCTCGGTCGCGAGCAGCGTCACCGCGGCCGGGCCGACGATGAAGCACAGTTCGTCGGCGACCGACTCGAAGGAGAACGCGGTGTGCAGCCGGGGCGAGCCCGCGAGCAGGACGCTCCAGCGCGTCCGGACCATCGCGCCCAGCGACGGCATGGCCGATCCCGCGACCGCCCCCGGCACGAAGAATGCCCAGGTGGGCAGCCCAAGCTCCACGGCTACGATGAGCAGCGCGGTGGCCACGGTGAACACGACGAGCAGCGGGATCAGGACGCGCCGCTGGCCACGCGAGTCCACCGCCCGGGCGACCCGGGGAGAGGTGAACGCGTAGCCGAGCGAGCCGACCGCGGATACCGTGCCCGCCACGCCGTACTTCCCGGTGACGGCCGAGATGAGCAGGACAGTACCCAGCCCGAACATCGACATCGGCATCCGCCCGATGACGCCCGCCACGGAAAAGCGCCAGGCCCCCGGGATCGTGAAGATCTCGGCGTACGGCCGCAGCGGCCTGGTCAGCAGGCCGGCGGGGGAGCGGCTAGCGGGCCTTTCCGTCTCATCAAGCCCGGTCATCCGCCGCATTGCCCCATGAAGATCACGATATCGGACACCGCCAACCTCACGGCCGCAGCCGGGCGGCGCCATGAAACCCCGGATCCAGTGCGTTCCAGCGCTATGGAATCCCGGGTCCAGTGCGTCCGGCGGCGGGTCGCCGGACCCTCCGTGGGCATAGCCGTCCGGCCGCCCTGGTTGGATGGAGACATGCCGGCCTACGACGCCTTTCTGCTCGTCTCGTTCGGCGGCCCGGAAGGCCCCGCTGACGTCATGCCGTTCCTGCAGAACGTCACGCGCGGCCGCGGCGTCCCCCCGGAGCGGCTAGCCAGCGTGGCCGAGCACTACTACGCGGTCGGCGGGGTGAGCCCGATTAACCAGCAGTGCCGGGACCTGCTGGCCGCGATCCGCGCCGCCTTTCCGGCCAGCGGCCTGTCGCTGCCCGTCTACTGGGGGAACAGGAACTGGACGCCGTACCTGACCGACACGGTCCGGGCCATGGCGGCCGACGGCGTGAAGCGGGCCGTCGCCCTGGTGACCTCCGCGTACAGCTCCTACTCGAGCTGCCGGCAGTACCTGGAGGACATCGAGCGGGCGCGCGCCGAGGTGGGCCCGGCCGCGCCGAGGATCGACAAGATCAGGCCCTTCTTCAACCACCCTGGCTTCATCGAGCCGTTCGCCGCCAGTACCCGCGCCGCGCTAGCTACGCTTCCCGCCAACCTGCGGGACGACGCCCACCTGGTGTTTACCGCGCACAGCATCCCGGTCGCGATGGCCCAGGCCAGCGGCCCGGGGGTGAGAGGGGCAGGGCCAGGGGGGACGGGGGGCGGGAGCCCCCCGTGCACGGAAGAGACGGGCCGGTGCTATGTGGCCGAGCTGACCGAGGCGGCCGGCTTGGTGGCCGAACGGGCGGGCGGTGGCACGCACCCGTGGACGCTCGCTTACCAGAGCCGGAGCGGTCCTGGATCCCAGCCGTGGCTGGAACCCGACATTCGCGATCACCTGGGTGAGCTGTCCAAGTCCGGGACGAGGGCCGTGGTGGTGATCCCCGTCGGGTTCGTGTCCGACCACATGGAGGTCCGGCACGACCTGGACGTCGAGGCGGCCGAGACGGCCGATTCGCTGGGTCTGGCCTTTGCCCGGGCCGCCACCCCCGGTAGGCACCCGGCGTTCGTCTCCATGATCACCGAACTCGTACGGGAACGCCTCGCGCTGCCCGATGACGCTGTGCCGGGCCAGGACTGCCCGGCGGACTGCTGCCGGTACGTGGCGGCCACCGGTCGGCCGGGGGGAGGATCGCGGGCATGACCATCCCCGAGGCGAACGAGGAAGCCGAGGCGCTGCTGCGAATCGCGGTAGCGACAGCCGCCGAGGCAGGACAGCTGCTGGCCTCCTGGCGAGGCGACGAGAGACCCGAGGTCGTGCAGACCAAATCGAGCCCGACCGACATCGTGACCGAGATGGACCGCCGGTCCGAGGCGCTGATCACCAGTCGGATACGCGCCCACCGTCCCGGCGACACCGTCCTCGGCGAGGAGGGCGGCCAGACCGCGGGCGGGCCGGCCGGCGATGGCGCCGACGCAGGCCAGCCGGGCCGGGTGCGCTGGATCGTCGACCCGCTGGACGGAACCGTCAACTACCTTTACGGCCTGCGCGACTGGGCGGTGTCCATCGCGGCGGAGGTGGACGGCACGGTGGTCGCCGGGGTGGTCGAGGTGCCGCGGCACGGCGAGAGGTTCACCGCCGTGGCCGGCCAGGGGGCCTGGCTGCACCGGGGCGAAGCCAGGCTGGCGCTGCGCTGCTCCTCGGACGTGCCGCTGGGCCAGGCTCTGGTCGGTACCGGCTTCGGCTACGATCCGGGGCGCCGCCGGGTCCAGGGCGAGGTGCTCGCAGCCCTGCTGCCGTACATCCGGGACATCCGCCGGGGCGGCTCCGCCGCGGTGGACCTGTGCTCGGTCGCCGCCGGGCGGCTCGACGCCTTCTACGAGCGCGGCCTGAACTACTGGGACTTCGCGGCCGGCGGCCTGATCGCCCGCGAGGCAGGCGCGCTGGTCGGCGGGCTGGCCGGGCGGACCGAGAGCACCTCGATGGCGGTGGCCGCCGGACCTGGCCTCTACCAGCGGCTCGAAACTTTCCTCAGCAAGCTGAACCCGGAGCGGGACGCGCAACGTAGTCAGGAGCGGGAAGCGTAACCGGACCGGGAAAACGGGCTCGTCGGCAGGCCGTGAACCGGGCGCTTGAGGAGTTATCGGCGTGCCGCGTGTGCGCTCCGCGCGAACGTGACAGAATTCCCCGCCGGAATCGGGCACAACTACGGCCTTGAAAGCGTTACAACCGCGCAGCGAATGCGCACTACGGATGAAGGGGGATGGAGTACTCAGATGGCTACCGACTACGACAGCCCGCGGAAGACCGACGACGACCTGACTGAGGACAGCCTTCAGGAACTTCAGGCGCGCCGGATGGACAAGTCATCGAGCACCATCGATCTTGACCCCGACGATGTTGCCGAGTCCCTGGAACTGCCGGGGGCTGACTTGTCGAACGAGGAGCTCTCGTTCCGGGTGATTCCGCGGCAGGCGGATGAGTTCACGTGTTCCCGGTGCTTCCTTGTGCACCACCGGAGCCAGCTTGCAGAAGACCGCAATGGTCAGCTTGTCTGCCGGGAATGCGCGGCCTGACCGTCCGCGGCGTTCGCTGACTCGCGGTCCGCGCCGCTTAGCGCCTTGCGCGCTACAGCCCGGATCGCGAGCAGCCTGAACGCCGCGACGGTTACGCCGGTCAGCACGGACCAGGTGAGCGCCTCGACAAAGGCCACTCCTGGATCCTCAGGGTTCACGGGCGGCTTCTTGCCGGTGACCTTGGTCCAGGCCAACGTGATGGCCTTGCGTGCGACAAAGCCGGCCGCCATCATCGTCATCGCGTTAAAGACCCTGGTACCGATGTCCTCTTTTTTGTCGCTATCCGCCATCACTGCCTCCTTAGCCTCACCCGCTACCCTCGTCCGCGCCATCATGCCACTGGCTCGTGGCCAGCCTGTACCCGGCACCTTTCGATGACGGCGGCCAGCTCCGCCGGATGCCTCGTGCCGATCAGCCAGTAAGGGGTCGCCGACCCCAAAGGCGCCACGGCCAGGTAGACCGATTTCTTCAGGTAGGGGCGCGAATACAGGTGGGCCGCCGGGTCGGCTTTCGGGCCCCGCAAGCGCGCGGTCTGATTTTCGTCGAGGGTGACGACCTCGCTCACGGCCGTCAGCGGCAGCGCGGCATTTCCCGCCCGCACGGCTCCGTCGCGGACCTCGATCGCAGCCAGGCCCAAGGCGATCAGGAAGACAGCACAACCGGCCAGGAGCCCGACCATGATGATGATCGGCCAGGGCTCGGCCAGGCCGGCGTAGAGTGTGGCGCCGAGGATGAGGACACTTGGCACGGCGAGCAGCCACCAGGCGAGCGGTACGCGGAGCCGTTCGCGGTAATCATGCATGCACCCGAGGGTAGTTGACCTGATGCAGTCGTGGCGGCCCGAGCCGCGACGGCGAGATCCAGCTCCCGGCGGCCCGTAAGATGCGACAGCGCCCGGATGTCGCGCTATCCTCACCGTGCGTGCCACCAGTAGGGAGTTCTCCGTTGCCGCAGTCTCAGCCTGAGGTGCTGATCCAGCGCCTTGACCCCGGCGTCCCGCTGCCGTCGTACGCCCATCCGGGCGACGCGGGCGCGGACCTGACGACGGCCGAGGACGTCGAGCTCGGGCCGGGTGAACGGGCCCTGGTGCGGACCGGGATCGCGATAGCCCTGCCCGACGGGTACGCGGCGTTCGTGCATCCCCGCTCCGGGCTGGCGGCCAAGCACGGGGTAACGCTGGTGAACGCGCCGGGGACCGTCGACGCGGGTTACCGCGGGGAGATCAAGGTGACCCTGCTGAACACCGACCGGGACCACCCGGTCAGCTTCAGCCGCGGAGACAGGATCGCGCAGCTGGTAATCCAGCGCGTCGAACGAGCGTTGTTCCATGAGGTGACGGTGCTGCCCGGGTCGAGCCGCGGTGACGGCGGTTTCGGCTCTACCGGCGGACACAACGGGACAGCACCCGGCGTAACCGCCGAAGTTCAGAACAGTAGGAGCGTGTGAAGTGTTTCGTCGGCGTCGTTCAGAAGACGCGGACCGCGACGAGTTCGATAACGACGAGCCGGAGCAGCCCGCGGGAGTCCCGCGTGCGGAGGGCGGCCCGTGGGACGCGGAGGAGTCCTTCCCCGACCTCGAGCGGGTGGACCTCGGCAGCCTGCAGGTGCCGATCGGGCCCGAACATGAGATCCAGCTGGTCATGGCCGAACAGCACGGTGCCTGGGTGACGATCAGGTACCGGGAGAGCGAGGTCCAGATACAGGCGTTCGCCGCGTCGCGCCGTGGCGCGCTGTGGGACGACGTCCGGGCCGAGATCGCCGCCGAGGTGAACACGGCGGGCGGGCAGAGCCAGGAGACCGACGGACCGTTCGGCGTCGAGCTGATGGCGCAGGTGCCGGCCGAGCCGGGCCAGCCGATGAAGGGGGCTGGGGAGGTGAGTGGGATGCGGCTGGTCAGGTTCGTCGGCGTCGACGGGCCCCGCTGGTTCGTGCGCGGGCTGTTTACCGGGCCGGCCGCGGACGGTGGCGACGAGGCCGACCTGCTCGAAGAGGTATTCAGGGACGTCGTGGTAGTTCGCGGTGAGCACCCGGTGCCGCCGCGGGAGATACTCGAGCTGCGGCTCCCGCCCGAAGCGCGCCAGGCGCTCGAAGAGCAGGCCGCCGCGGAAGAGGAGAACCGGTTCGGCGGGGACCTGAACCCCTTCGAGCGCGGTCCGGAGTTCACCGAGACCCGCTAGCCCGTCCGGCTAGTCGCTGGACCGCAGCAGCCGGCCGAGCTCGTCTTCGACGTCTTCGCTGGTCACGAAGAACAGCTCGTCGCCGGCCTGCAGCGGGTCATCCGGCTGCGGCACCAGTACCCGGCCCTCGCGCAAGATGGCGACCAGCGAGCTGTCCGCGGGCCACTCGATGCCGCCGACGCGCTGGCCGACCAGCGGCGCGTCGTCCGGCATGGTCAGCTCGACCAGGCTCGCCTCGCTCTGCCCGAACGTCATCAGCCGCACCAGGTCGCCGACGCTGACCGCCTCCTCGACCAGGGCGGACAGCAGCCGCGGCGTGGAGACGGCGACGTCGACGCCCCAGGACTCGTTGTAGAGCCACTCGTTGCCCGGGTGATTCACCCGCGCCACGACCCGCGGCACCCCGTACTCGGTCTTCGCCAGCAGCGACACGACCAGGTTCACCTTGTCGTCGCCGGTCGCCGCGATCACCACCTGGCAGCGCTGCAGCGCCGCGTCGTCCAGGGAGCTGATCTCGCAGGCGTCGGCGAGCAGCCACTCGGCCCGCGGCACGCTGTCCACTTTGATGGACTTAGGCGAGTTGTCGATGAGCAGCACTTCGTGCCCGTTCTCCAGCAGTTCGCCGGCGATGGAACGGCCCACCGCCCCGGCTCCCGCGATCGCGATCCGCATCAGTGCTCGCCTCCCCGCGCGGCGAAGGCCGCCCTGATCCGGTCCATGTCGCTCTCCCGTGCCACCACGTGCAGCACGTCCCCTTCCTGCAGGACCGTGCCCGGTTCGGGCACGAACGCCTGACCCAGCCGGTCCACGAAGGCGATCCGGCTCGTCGTCCTGGCCTCCACCGACTTCACCTGCTCGCCGATCCAGGTCGGCGAGAACCCTACCTCGGCCAGCACGATCTTGCCGGTGGGGTCGCGCCAGAGCGGCTCGCCGCCTTCCGGGACGATCTTGCGCAGCATCTGGTCGGCGGTCCAGCGCACCGTGGCTACGGTGGGGATGCCGAGGCGCTCGTAGACCTCGGCCCGGCGCGGGTCGTAGATCCTGGCTACCACCCGCTCCACGCTGAACGTCTCGCGCGCCACCCGGGCGGAGATAATGTTGGAGTTGTCACCGCTGCTGACCGCGACGAAGGCATCGGCGCGCTCGATGCCCGCCTGCGTGAGCACGGCCCGGTCGAAGCCGATCCCGGTGATGCGGTCGCCCTTGAACGAGGAGCGGAGCCTGCGGAACGCCTCCGGGTCCCTGTCGATGACCGCGACCGTATTGTCCCGGTCCTCGAGTATGTGGGCGAGCGTCGATCCGACTCGACCGCAGCCCATGATTACGATGTGCACGACCGTCCTCCAACGATGAGTAGGTCCCTGAGCAAGGGGCGCCTCGCCACCACACCAGCACCACAAAGGTATGCCCTCACTTGGCCTTCTCCCCGCCTGGAAGGCGGGGGATTTTCTCCGCACTGAAGGAAGGAGCCGCGTTGACTTCGCGGACCGCCCGCACCAGCCACGTTCCAGCGACCTACCAGGAGGGTCAGCTGATCGAGGTGACGACCGTGGACGTGGCGCACGGCGGCTGGTGCGTGGCCAGGCCGGACGACGGACCAGTCGTGTTCGTCCGGCATGCGCTGCCGGGCGAGACGGTCCGCGCCAAGGTCACCGACGTCACGTCGCGGCTGGCCCGGGCGGAGGCGATAGAGATCCTGGCGGCGTCACCCGACCGGGTCGAGGCGCCGTGCCCGCACGCTCGCCCGGGCGGCTGCGGGGGCTGCGACTGGCAGCACGCGACGCTGCCCGCCCAGCGGGCACTCAAGGCCGCCGTGCTCCGCCAGCAGCTCAGGCGGCTGGCCGGCCTCGACCGCGAGATCACCGTCGAGCCGCTGCCCGGCGACGAGGAACCCGGCGCGGGCCTGGGCTGGCGGACGCGGGTGCAGTTCGCGGTGCGGCCGGACGGGGTGGCAGGGTTGCGCGCCCATCGCTCCCATGAGGTGGTCGACGTCGGTGAATGCCTGATCGCACACCAGGGCATCACCGAACTCGGCCTGACGACCCGGCGCTGGCCGGGCTCATCCTCGGTGGAGGCCCTCGTCGCCACCGGTTCGGGCGAGCGGGCCGTGATCGTCAGCCCGGCAGGCTCCGGCCCGCAGGGATCCGTCCCGGCGGACATCCCCGGGGCCGACGCGATGCTGCGCCGGGCCGGTCCCTTGAAACCCTTGAAGCCCTTGGAACCGTTGAACCGCCGGCTGACTCCCGTTCGCGGCCGCTCCTACCTGAGCCACCACGCCGCCGGACGAGACTGGCGGGTCAGCGCGGGCGTCTTCTGGCAAGTCCACCCCGGTGCGGCCGACGCCCTGACCGACGCCGTCATGACCGCGCTCGAGCCGCGGCCCGGAGACGTCGCACTCGACCTGTACTGCGGCGCCGGGCTGTTCGCGGGGGTGCTGGCCCCGGCGGTCGGGCCGGGCGGGACGGTGGCCGGCGTCGAGGCGGACGCCGCCGCGGTCCGGGACGCCCGGCACAACCTGCGGCAGTGGCCCTGGGCGCGGGTGCACAAGGGCGACGTCGCAGCGGTGCTCCGCCGCAGCGGTTCAAGGGTTTCAAGGGCTTCAAGGGACCAGCCCGGCGCCGGGGGCGCGGCGCTGCCGCCCGCCAGGCTGGTGGTGGCCGACCCGCCGCGGTCGGGGCTGGCCCGCGAGGTCATCGAGTACCTCGGAGCGACCGGGCGCGGCGCGGCCCGGTTCGCCTACGTATCCTGCGACCCGGCCACGCTGGCCCGCGACATCGGCCTGCTCATGGCGCGCGGCTGGGTGCTCGACGGCCTGCGCGCGTTCGACGCGTTCCCGATGACCCATCACGTCGAGTGCGTCGCTACCCTGCTCCGCGATCCGGCGTAGCAGTCTTCAACGGCCGGGTCAGGTGCCTTGCTGGGCGGGGGACCCTGGCTCGGTGGTTGCGGTGACGTAGTAGCCCAGGCCGGGGACGCGGGTCAGCAGGCCCTCGTCCTCCAGGGTGTGCAGCGCCTTGGCGCACGTCTGCCGGGCATGCCCGTATTGCTGGCTCAGGGTGGTGATGGACGGCGTCGGCATGCCGGGGGTGAGCTTGCCCTCGGCTATCTCCCGACGCAGCCGTGCGGCCAGTCGCACATAGGCTCTTGGGTCCGATTCGTCGCTTATCGACACTCTCGTACCGTACTCGATTGGCAATATTGCCAATCGCAACGCTTCGACACTAGTCGAGATTAGACGAGGAACCTAATCATGCGTTAACGTCTGAAACCGTCAGGGCCGCCACGGCCGCACGGAGTCAGATCCCTGGGCAGGTCATGATCTTTTACTCGTGGGTCGCAGTGAGCGGAAGCAACCGGACACCGGGCCAGACCGGGCCCGGCCAGACCGGGCCGGGCCAGACCGGGCCGACAGAGAGCGGGCCGCCGGTCGCCATGGGCATCACGGACGATCGCGCCCGGGCCATAAAGGCGGGCGAGGAAACCCTCGGGTCCGGCCGCGCGGCGATGGTCATCATCGAGGTGGTGCGCCCGGGCATGGCGGCGCACACGCTGGCGCCGTGTTACGTCAGGACCGGGGTGGGATGGCTAGGCCGCCGCACCCCGGCCGGCGAGGTGGCCTGGGACCGGTTCTTCATCTGAGCCCTGGCAGGATGGGGCCATGAAACTCCGGATCTTCACCGAACCGCAGCAGGGCGCCGATTACCAGACGCTGCGCGCGGTGGCGCTGGCCACCGAGGAACTCGGCTTCGACGCGTTCTTCAGATCCGATCACTACCTGGCGATGGGCGGATCGGGGCTGCCCGGGCCGACCGATTCCTGGGTCACGCTGGGCGCCCTGGCCGTCGAGACCAGCCGCGTCCGGCTCGGGACCATGGTGACCGCGGCGACGTTCCGGCTGCCGGGCCCGCTCGCGATCTCCGTGGCGCAGGTCGACCAGATGAGCGGCGGCCGGGTTGAGCTGGGCCTCGGGAGCGGCTGGTTCGAGCGTGAGCACGCCGCCTACGGCATACCGTTCCCGTCTCTCGGCGAGCGCTTCGACCGCCTGGAGGAGCAGTTCGCCATCGTCACGGGCCTGTGGGAGACCCCGGACGGCGAGACGTTCTCCTTCGACGGGACGCACTACCAGCTGACGGACTCGCCCGCGCTGCCGAAGCCGGCCCAGCGGCCGCGCCCGCCGGTCATCGTGGGCGGTGCGGGCGCGCGCCGCACGCCGCGGCTCGCGGCCAGGTACGCCGACGAGTACAACGTGGCGTTCCGCACCGTGGCGGATTCGGCCGCCGCGTTCGGCCGCGTCCGCGAGGCCTGCCAGGCCGCTGGACGCGATCCGTCCTCCGTGATCTACTCCGTGGCCCAGACGGTGTGCTGCGGCAAGGACGAGGCCGAGTTCCGCCGCCGGGCGGCCGCGATCGGCTGGGAGCCGGACCGGATCCGCGAGACCGCCGTCGGCGGCACGCCCGGTGAGGTGGCGGCCAAGCTGGCCGAGTTCGCCGATATCGGCGCCGAACGCGTCTACCTGCAAGTGCTCGACCTGCACGACCTCGATCACCTGGCGCTGATCGCCTCGGACGTGATGCCGCAGGTGTAGTGCGGCCCGGGCGGGCGCGAGGCCGGCCGGTGCGGCACGCGCCCGGACCGTTCGGGACTAATTCAGCCGAACGCGCGGCGGGCAGCGGCGGCACCGGCCGCAGCACCCGCCCGCCAGGCGTAGGTTCCCTGCTCGCGTAGTTCGGTGGCGGCGGCAACCACCGCGCCCACGGCGGCGAACGCGAACCCGCCGCCCACCGAGATCCTGGCCACCCCGGCCCTGGCCAGTTCGGCCACTGGCGGGGTGTCGTCCAGGGCGAGCACGTTGACCGGCCGGTCCACCTCGCGGACCACCTGGCTGATGTCCTCGAAACTGCGCAGGCCCGGCGCGTACAGGACGTCGGCGCCGGCCTCCTGGTAGGCCTGCAGCCTGGCGATCGTGTCGGCGAGATCGGGGTTGCCGCGGATGAAGTTCTCCGCCCGGGCGGTGAGCACCAGGCGGCCGGGGCCCCCGTGGGCCGCCTCGGCGGCCGCCGCGACCCGTTCGGCGGCCGACCGGATGTCGTAGATCCCGGGCTCGTCGGCGAAGTCCTCGATCGACGCGCCGGCCAGGCCGACCTCGATCGCCAGCCTCATCGTCTCGGCGGCCCCGGCCGGATCGTCCGCGTAGGCGTTCTCCAGGTCCGCCGAGACCGGCAGGTCCGTCGCCGCCACGATCACCGCGGCATGGATCATCGCCTCGTCCCTGGTCACCGAGCCGTCGTTGCGTCCCAGGGTGGCCGCGAAGCCCGAGCTCGTGGTGGCCAGGGCCGCGAAGCCGAGCGATGCGAGCAGCTTGGCCGAGCCCAGGTCCCAGGGGTTCGGCATCAGGAGCGGCTCGCCCGGCCGGTGTAGCTCCAGGAACCGCTGTGCTTTGTCCGCCTGACTGATCATGCACATAACGTATCGCCAGTCACTCCAGACACCGGAACCCAGTTCGTTCTTTAATGAAAAATGCCTGGTCAGAGGCGTTAACGGTAGTACTGGCCAATTCGCTCGATTAAGCCGGCCGGTGACCCTGCTTCAATGAAGGTCAGAATGGTTACAGCTGGCCATTTGGCTTGCGGGCCGTTAACGGCGATGCGATCGTTGAGCAGTGCGCTCGGGAACCGCCACGACCAGGAGGGTACGGCTCGTCATCGTCTTGTCGGTGGCGGCCGCCGTAACGGTCCTGGTCGGCGCCACCCTGGAGGCCACGCACCAGCCCGCGCACATGACCAGGCTGGGACTCGACGTCGCCGCGGCGGGTGTCGCGTTGGGCCTGGTAGCCCTGGTGGTGTTCGCCATCGGGGGGACGGGCAGATCCCGGTCGCGGGCGGGCCGGGCGGATCACCGGCGCGGAGCCCCCCGCCCCGAGCCCGCGGCGGCTTCTCGCGGGCATAGCAGGTCGTCGGGGCACGGCAAGGACCAGGGCCGGCCCAGTACTCAGCAGCCCAGTACTCAGCAACCCGGAACTCATCGGCCCGACGCTCATCGGCCCGACGCTCAGCGGCCCGGCGCTGCGGCGGCCGGCGGGCGCTCCCCGCGCGACGGCGCAGCGCGTTCCGGGCGGCCGCCCCTGCTGAACCCCACGAACGTGTACTCACCGGGCGGGCTCATCGACCCGCCCGGGGAAAGCCGCGCGCCCGGAACGCCGGACGGCCAGGACATCCCGGAGATCCTGCGCACCGCGGGACCCGGTCCGGCTCCCGGAGGGCCGGTTCCTGGAGCTCACGCCGGCGGGCGCGGCCAGGAACGGCCGCCCCCGGGCCGGGCCCGACCTCAGCCTCCGCGCCCCGGCTACCCGCCGGGAATGAGCCCAGGCGGCGGTCCCGGCCGGATGCCACCCGGCCCGGGCGGCCAGCCGGCGCCCTCCATGCCACCCCACGCGCACGGACGTCCCCGCGAGGCGCCGCGGGCCGGCAACCCGATGCCCGGCCGCGACGGCGCGCGCGGCCGCGAGCCCTTCCCGCCCCGCGGAGCAGGTCCGGGGCAGAACCAGCGTGATGCCTCGCGCCCCGGCCGCATGGGACCCGGCGGACCCGGCCGGCCGGGCGGCCAGGTGCCGCCGCGCGATCCTGCCTACCCGCCACCGGGCCCGGGGCACCCCAGGGACCGCGGCGCCGGACGGAACGCGGCCGGTCAGGGATACGGAGCCCCCGGATACTCAGCCCCAGGACACGGAGCCCCCGGTCACGGAACCCCCGGACACGCCGCCCCCGGATACGGGGCCCCTGGCGGCCGCCGGCCGATGCCGCCGGGTTACCCGGACGCTCCCGGTTACCGCGGCCCGGCCGACGACGGCGTACCCTTCGACGGCGGCTACGCCAAGGTCATCCGGGCGTCGGATCACCCTGTCCGCCCGGCGGGCCGGGCCAGGCCGCCGGGCTTCGGCCGCCCCGCCGAGCCAGCTCCGCCTGCCGGGGCACCCGACGGCGTGTACGTCTACCGGGACACCGGCGACCAGCCGGGCGGTCCCGCCGCGACCGGGCCGGGACCCGGCGGGAACGACGCCGCGTACTGGTATGACCTGCCCGGGAGTGCCGCCGGGCCTGGCGCCCCGCCGCAGCCGGGTGAGGAAGCCCGCGGCCCGTTCGAGCCGCTGGTGTCGTCCTCCGATCCGCCGGGCGCGGGCCGCCATGCCTCCGCGGGCCCCGATACGGCCGAGCCCGCCGTCCCGGACAGCGCACACGCGGACCAGGCGCCAGCGGACTCTGCGGCGGGCGACGTGCCCGCGGAGTCGGCGTACGACCGCGCGCGCAAGCTCGAGCAGATCAAGGATCTGTACCTGACCGCGGAGGCGATCGGCGAGGCGAACGTCGACAAGCACTTCGACCAGCTGCTGGCCCAGCAGCGCGAGCTCATCAGCGACTACTTCCGGCAGCCCGGCCCGGCCGGGTCGGCGGCGGGAGCCCAGCCGGCCGGCCAGGCCGGTTCCGCGGACCAGCCTGAGCCCGACCCGCGCACCCGCCAGGATCCCGGCCCTGGCGGGCCGGCGACCCCGCCCGAGGGCGTCGGCGTCGCGGCCGACCAGCCCCGCGCATGGTGACCCGGGACGGACGGACGCTGGTCATCGCGGTGCTCGGCCTCGGTGAGGCCGGTTCGGTCATCGCCCGCGACCTGGCCGTCGCGGGGACCCGGGTCCGCGGCTACGACCCGGCGGTCCCGGCGGCCGAACCCGTGCTGGACACCGCCAGCGAGGCCGAGGCGGCACAAGAAGCGCAACTCGTGCTGAGCGTCAACAGCGCGAAGGCCGCGGTCGAGGCGTTCAAGGCGGGGCTGCCCGGCCTGCTCGCCGGAGGGCAGCCGCGGCCGGACGTCGTCTGGGCAGACCTGAACACCGCCTCGCCCGGCACCAAGCGGCAGCTTGCGGGCCTCGCGGCCGACGCGGGCGTGCCGTTCGCCGACGTCGCGATGATGGCCCCGGTGCCCGGGCGCGGACTGCGGGTCCCGATGCTGGCCAGCGGACCCGGAGCCGCCCGCTACGCCGCCCTGCTCGGGCCTCTCGGCGCCGGCATCGAGGTGCTCGACGGCCCGCCCGGGCTCGCGGCCAGCAAGAAACTCCTGCGCAGCGTGTTCTACAAGGGCATGGCCGCCTCGATCGTCGAGGCCCTGGAGGCCGCCAGGGCCGCGGGCGACGAGCCGTGGCTGCGGGAGCACATCGCGGCCGAACTCGCCGCGGCGGACGCCGCCACCGTGGACCGGATCACCGACGGCACCCGCAGGCACGCGGTGCGCCGCGCCGCCGAGATGGCGGCAGCCGCGGACATGCTCACTGAGCTCGGCGTGGCGCCGCTGATGGCCGACGCCAGCCGCGCCCGGCACGAACGCCTGGCGGATTGAGCCGGCGCCTAAGGCCGACGTGTTCCCGTCGGCACGCTTACGCCAGCGGCGAGAGCGCCTCGGCTAGCGGCTGCAGCGAATCGGGCTTGGCGTGGTGCGGCAGGTTCACGATGACCAGGTCAACGCCTGCGTCGCGATAAGCGGTTGCCTCGGCGACGACTGGCTCCAGGCCCGTTTCCGGGTCGATGCGCACGTTGACCGAGCAGGTGATCTCGTTCACGTCGCGCCCGATCGCGGCGCAGTGCCCGGCCAGCACCTCCTTGAGCTCCAGCCACTCGCCCGGGTCCGGCACGATCGCGTTCCACTGCTGTGCCCAGCGCGCCGCCGTGCGCAGCGTGCGCTTCTTGCCGCGGCCGCCGATGGTGACCGGCGGGTGCGGCCGCTGCACCGGCTTAGGCTCGCACCGCGCGTCGGTCAGCTTGACGTACTGCCCGGCGAAGGTGGTGGTGGTCTGGCTCAGCAGGCCGACGATGGCCTCGACGCCCTCGTCGAACCGGTCGAACCGCTCGCGCAGCGGCGGCAGGTCGATGCCGTAGGCGTCGCATTCCATCTGGTTCCACCCGGCGCCCAGGCCGAGTTCCAGCCGCCCGCCGGAGATGATGTCCACCGTCGCGGCCATGTTGGCCAGCACGGCGGGGTGCCGGTAGACCATGCCGGTCACCTGGCAGCCGAGCCTGATCCGCCGGGTCGCCTGGGCCAGCGCGGCCAGCATCGTCCAGGCCTCGAAGTTCGGGCCGGTCAGGTCGCCGGATAGCGGGTAGAAGTGATCCCAGTTCCACGCCGACTCGAACAGCGGGATCTCGTCCGCCGCGATCCACGCGTCGCGGATCTCCTCCCACGTCTGGTGCTCGGGCCGCGTCTTCACCGCGAAGCGCATTCTGGGCCGTCCTCTCCTGGCGGATACCGACGATTATCCTAATGAGCCGGGCGGGAGGCGGCCCCAGATGAGCCCGACGTAAACGGCCGTGACAGCCGCCTCCGGCAAGATGAAGATCCCGCCGCCGCAGCCATTCCGGCGGGGCTGGTGTGACTTCTGAGGTCATGGTCAGAGGCAAAGTAGCTTGATGTCAAGATTTCTTGGCGGAACCCCTCGCTAAGTAGCTTGATATCGAGATACTGTAGGTTGGACACCAGCGCGG